>Ga0268276_1000640_pt1 | contig 39625 bp, 35 predicted proteins | sample saktaG_4_FD_190145 | JGI IMG/M metagenome (GOLD analysis project Ga0268276, IMG submission 190145) | Saline water microbial communities from Sakinaw Lake, British Columbia, Canada - sak_2010_1_5_45m | ecosystem: Environmental > Aquatic > Non-marine Saline and Alkaline > Saline ...
ACCTATTATTAATAATGATATTAATTTAACAATAGATTTAATTTATGTCAAGTAATATATTGCCGCCAATTACATTATATTCAGTATGTTATAGCGATTTGTGACTTTTTACGAAACCATCAAATTTGATATTTGATATTTGTGCCGAAGGCATCCCTTCGGGAAAATCTGAAATTAGACATAGGATTAGATATCCCGCGAATTAAATAAATTTGTTTGGACAAGCTCTGAATTCTTAAGCCGGTAACGGTTTTTCCCATTATCCTTTTCCATGACAACAAATGTCAATTCAGAAAGCATCGACGATAGTTTTCGCGTATCAATATCAATCTGAATTCTATCTTTAATTTCTCTTGCGGTTAACGGTTTGGATGAAAGAACATTTTTTACCTGTTCTTCAAAATTCTCTAATCCTGCTTTTTGTACGATATCGCCATTAATGTTTACCGGCGTTGCGCCTTTTAATATCAATAAATCATTAGCGTTATTTTCACCTTGGTTTGGTTTGCGAACATAGATTTCCCTGTTTTTTCGCAAACCATCAACTACACCTGACCAGGTTCCGCCTTTTATATCAGATTCTGCTACATAGATTTTGTCCGCTAAACCGTAAATGTAAGCATTTCGTCCCATCGCAAGCCCGACTGACCAGGGCGCTTTGGGGTGATAAGCGCTTAAAATCAGGACGTCACCTTCAATTATCCGGGAATAATATTTCTTAAAACCACTGGCAAAAGTCATAATTCCTTGCGGCAAAACAATGATACTTCTACCGTATGCGCTTAAAGTTTCTTCTAATGCCGTTCGATCGACCCCTTTCGCAAAACCGCTGACGACAACCTGAAAGTTCTTAACAGTGTTTTTAGCAATATTCTTTGTGAATTCCAAAGAAATATCAGATGCGTTTCGTGAACCGACGATAGCAATGGAAGATTCTTTCAGTAAGTTTTTGTTTCCTTTAGTGTAGAGTAAAGGCGGGGCATATTTCAGTTTTAAATTGTTTTTTAGTGTGGGCGAGTAATCATCGGCGTCTATTGGAATTATTTCAAAGCCCTGGTTTAGTAAGTCTTCAACCAGAAAAGAATAATTTGGAAGTTCGGTTTTGGCGATATCCAGATCGTTTAGTTCATTTGAATTGAGGTGAAATTCTTCCGACCAGCTTTTTTGATCCATCTCAAAAAAATCAGAAAAGGACATTTTTCTTTCATGCAGGATTTCTACGATCAAACGATTTATTTTTTCCGTTCGCCACTTTGGTAAATGGGCTAAAGCCATCCAATAGGCATATTGTTGAATGTCACTCATTAAATATCGCCCCCGACTGTCTTTGCTATTACTAATGGTGCAATTTTCACTGCCCCTAATTTAGTAAAATATAGTCCAATTTCCTTAATTGTTGCGCCACTATCATAAATATCGTCAATTAATAAAATGTTCTTACCAATAATCTCGGATTCATCCCGGTATGAAAACACATTTTTAATATTATCGCGCTTTAACACTGAGTTTTGAAATATCTTTTGTGGTTTCGTGTTGGTTGTTTTCACAAGTTTGTGTGATAACGTGAATTTCAATATCCGCGCAACTTTTTCTGCAAAATTCCTGACAAGATCACCGGACTCTGTCGGTGGAACATAAACGACAAGATCAAATTCTTCATTTCCAAATTTGTGTCTGAATGCTCTCAAGGTTTGTCTCAGCAAATGGTCGGGAAAATCACCGCCGTTTTCATATTTACAGCGGTGTATTGCTGCGCCGACATTGGATATGCCATAATACGAAGCTGCGACGCCGTTGACGATATTGGAATTTTTTGATTCCACTTCCAACTCGGGGAAATAAGAATCTCTGAATTCATTAATCTTTTTTTGCCAGTATTCAGAGGGAGCATAATGAAGGTTTTTTCGTAAATCATTATCACATTTTCCACAATGATTGACAGTATCGTCGCCAAGATAGCGACAAAGAAAATCCATTCTGCAGGTCGAGGACTCGGAATAGGATATCATCTGTTCCAGCTCGGCCATCTTGAAATTCCGAAGTTCTTCAAAAGGTCTCGGATCAAGTTGGGGTGCGCCATACTGGTATTCATATTTTTTACTTCTGCCATACATCACCTCTTTAATGATGCCCTGATCAATCAAATCTGCTCTAATAACCCGGACTTGTGTCTGTGTAAGATTGGTTGCACGCATCAAATTCCATTCGCTCATCGGTTCTGTTTTCAGGGCATTGATAACTCTTTCATATTTTTTCATCGAAGGGCGGCTATTGTTAATGAAATGTTCCGGCAAGTCTCTATCTTCAGGATTATAAAGCAGGATAATTCTCGTCGGTAATCCATCTCGCCCGGCTCTGCCGATTTCCTGGTAGTAATGAATCGGAGATTGAGGTATTTGCATGTGGACAATAAATCGAATATCCGGTTTGTCAATCCCCATTCCAAGCGCATTGGTTGAAACGATACATTTCCACCTGTTCTCCATTAAACCGTTTTCAATATCTTTTCTGGATTCTGAATCCAGACCGGCATTGTAGCTTGCCGCACTTATACCGGCAAACTGCAGCCAGGAAGAAAACAGACTAGTGTTGACTCTTGTTCCGGTATAAATCAGACCATTCCCGCCTGCCTGTGCCGTTGGTGCGGCAGACAGGTCCTGTTTTTTAAGAAATCCTGCCAGCCATGCCATTTTGGATTCTTCATTATGTACTTTGACTACACTTAAATGAAAATTTTCCCGTAGTAGATTTCCACGAATAAGAGTAACATTATTTCCAATTTGACTCCTGATATCTTCTGCTACTTTTTTCGTGGCTGTTGCCGTTGTTGCTAATACCGGGAAATTTTGCGGGAGCAATTTAACCAAACTGACGATACGACGAAAGGCTGGTCTGAAATCATGTCCCCAAACAGAGATACAATGGGCTTCGTCAATTACCACCATCGAGATTTGCATTTTACGAACCGCTTCCAACCATGCCTGGTTTTCCTGTCGTTCAGGGGCAATGTAAATAATTTTGATTTGTCCGTTTTTCGCCTTTTCCAATATTTCGGTATTTTCTTCCGGCTCTTGCCCGCTATTCACGCATTCAGTTGGAATACCGATTGATTTTAAGTATTTAACCTGGTCACGCATCAATGCAATCAAGGGTGAAAAGATTATTGTCAGACCGGAAAATTGAGTTGCCGGGAACTGATAACAGAGAGATTTACCAAAGCCGGTTTTTTCGATTAAAAGGATTCTCTCACCATTTAGAATTCTCTTGATCGTTGCCCATTGGTCGTCATAAAAATGATCAATGTTAAATATTTGTTGGAGTTTTTGTTCTGCCTCGGATCGGTTCATATTTCTTTCTTTAAATAGAAATTATACGGGCTATAAAACATATTTTTAGTAGATTTAATCCATATAGCATTCTGAAAAATCACCTTAAACTTATTCCGTATTTACAAAGGAGTTTGTCAACTACATTTAAGCATGTCAAGTATTTTTCAATTTGATATTAGACATTGGAAATTAGAAATCTGATGGTTTCGTAAAAAGGGGAAAATATGTCATTCTTGAACGAAGTGAAGAATCTCCATAATATTATTCGTAAAGGAATTAGAGATTCTTCGTTATCACTCAGAATGACACTTCTGGTACTTTTTACGAAACTGTCAAATCTTATATTCTACTCCTTTTTCCGCTCGATCCACATGCTCATTTGTTAAATTTATGAAGAAGTTATTTCTTCTTTTCGACATATGCCAGAATCGCCGGTATCAGGGTCACTGTCGCTACCAGACACATGCCCACGCCGATAAACAGCGCCAGCCCCATGCTCCCAAATCCCCGATACGTGGCAAAAACCAGTGATCCAAATGCCAGCATCGTTGTCAGTGACGTGATGATAATCGCCTTGCCGGTCGAACGGAAAACCACATTCATGGAACCCGGACCCTCGATTTTGTAGCGATGGAGAACGTGCACACCATCGTCGATGCCAATGCCCAGAATCAGCGGAATAGCAATGACATTTAGCAGGGTGAACTGAATTCCGGTAAGTCCCATGAATCCCACCATCCAGATCAGGGCTATAATCAGAGGCAGCATAGCAAACAACGCGTCTTTCACGGACCGGAAGTCAATCATTAGAAAGAGGAAAACAACTACGAGGGTCAAAATCGACGCCCGACGTCCATCTTGACCGATGATTTTAAGCATATAATAGAACATTGGCGGGGTTCCGGAAACGCTGGGCGATACATCAAGAACCTCTTTTGTGAAGACTTCCAGGTAATCGATGCTCCAGACATTGCCCTTCGGGTAAAGGGTAATCAGATAACGCTCGCCGTTTTCACTGATGAACTTATTCCGGATCATAGCAGGCAGCATGTCCTGGGTAATGGGAGTGTCATTGGCCATCTTCAGAACCAGCAGTTTATAGGTAACGGCAAAATCCCGGTTCAGGAACATGTATAGTTTTAATTGCGGAGTGACCAAGCCGATCTGTTTGATCAGCCGGTTCAGATTTCCTGTGTTTAGTTTTTCACGGGTTCCTACCAGCCGGATAGCTTTCTGGTCTACCTGGTCCTGTCCACCGATATATGCAAGCTCCTGGAGTTCGATGATATTATCTTCCAGGCGATGCAACTGCTCGGTGAATTGCTCCAAATCATTATTTGAAAAATCGGTCTGGAATTTTGTGTCTGCCATGATATCATAAATCCGGCGAACTCCTTCCTCACGTTCTCTCTGCTCATCTATAGTTGGCAGGTAGTCACTGATAGATTCTACATAGCTGATACTGGATTTCTCTTTCGCGGCTTCAGTGAGTTGGTAATTTTCCTCCAGAGATTTGGCGGTCATCATGGTTACATCGGATGAAAAATTGAATTTATCGATGACTTTATCATTGAGGATAATCGATTCAAGGCCTTCGGGCTCCATGTTGAGATAATTGTAATCCATGGTTACCCTGGAAACCATAATCCCGAAAAATACGGTCACGATTAACAATGTTATCAGCGAAAACTTCCAGCGTTTGAAGATGTTTTCGCTGAAATTTCCGATTGCGGCATAACTGACGTCTTTCGGATTTTTGATGACTTTTCCGCGCCATAATCGGTACCGTTCCCGGATCATCAGCATGGTCGGCAAAGTGATTAACGTAGCAATCATTAAAATGATCAAACCCAGACCACAGACCAGGCCGAATTCGGAAAGACCGCGGCTGCGGCCGATCATTAAGGTCAGAAATGCGGCGGAAGTAGTCAGCCCGCCGGTAATGATGCCGGTACCAACTTTTTTCAATGTATCGATGATTGCGGTTTTCGCCTCGACGCCTTTATTGGTCAATTCGGAAAAGACCGAAATAATATGGATTGAGAAATCGATACCCAGGCCGACAAGTACCACCGCCATCATGGCGGTGAACATATTCAGAGTGCCCACCAGCAGGTAGGATATGCCCATGGCCCAAATCAGCCCGATAATCAGGTTGATCATCGCTAGCAATGGAGCGCTGACCATTTTAAACGTGACAATAAACAGAATCAGAACTGCGATCAGTGCCAGAACTGTCAGAAGCATGGAGTCTTCCAGACCTGCGACCATTTCGTCCCGACCGAGGGCCATCCCGCCAGCCAAACCAGCAGTGACTTTATAATCCGGCGCTTCGGATTTGACCAGTTCTTCTAATCCGTTGATGACTGGCATTACAAAATCCATTTCCATAATGTTAAACGTCGGTTCGACCATGATGATCAGCATTGTACGATCCGGTGAAATCGTATATGGGGTGCCAATGGTGATCGCGTTGGCAGCTGCCTCTGCGTAAGCTGGGTCGTATCGGGGTTCGAACAGCGCTTTGCCAACTTCATCCACCCAGGTTTCAATACCATCCAGGTAACGCACGGCGTTCTGTTCCCGTTGGGTCGTGGACAGTTTCTCTTCCGATTGGATATACTCCTTTTCCAGGCTGTTGTTCAGGTTCGTCAAGAAAGGCAGGAGGTTGGGGTCGGAAAAAATCTCTTTCGTGTTTTTCAGGTCTTTTGGCTTGACCAGCATCAGACCATGTTCTTTCATAAAGTCCACTTCCATTTTGTAGTCCACACGATCAATGTAACTGCCATCGAATTCAATTTTCCCGGCCTTCACTTTATCCATGGCCGCCTGATGTTCTTTTTGAACCTTTGTTGATGCGCTGCTGTCAATCCAGGTGTCGAGGTTTTTAATCATGGGCGTCACATGTTCCGCGAAGCGAATCATATCGTCGGTTTTACCTTCAACAACGACAAAGATTGTCGATGCACCGTTGAACTCTTTGAAGATATAGTTGAATTCATCAACCATCGGATCATTCTCCGGCAGAAGGTCCGTCATGTTCATGGACATTTCCAGGTTTTTCGATAACGCCCCGAAAATCAGGGTTATCACAATTATTCCCAGCAGCATCCACCAGGTTTTTTCAGCCGCCAGCTGCCCGATTTTTTCCAGTAATTTCTGTCTCATTGGTTACTCCTAAAACTAATAATTAAAAATAGGCCCGAATCCGGAAGCGGGCGCCAAATTCCTGATAACCGTATTCGTCAGTATTGTCACCGACGAACCACGATCCCAGAATGCTGAGTTCCACATCCTGGAATATCCGGTAGATTAGCTGTGGTGCTATGACGGCGCTTTTATCATCCAGATTGATAATTCCGAAAGCGCTGACGTCCAGTAAGTCGCCCAGCGGAAACATCGCCAGCGCAAAAAGATAATTTTGATTCAGACTCTTCCGTTCACCGGAAAAATAGACCAGGTAATCATCAAAGCCGGTCTGACCGGTTTTTGTACCCAGATCACTGTGGTAGAATTCGGTTAGCAGATAGAGGGAATTCACAAAAGTGTAGTCGGCGCCGATGATATATTCAAACTTGAGATTTTCGCTGTAGTCAAGCCGGTGAGCCGCGATTTCGGAGCGGATACCCATACCGGAAAGTTCACCTTCCAGGTTAAACCCGTAGAGATCGTGTGCCTGAACCGTAGCACTAAACAGTCCGGTTTGCGTCAGTTGGCTGCGGCTGTACACTGTTGATAGATCAAACATGCCGATGCCGGTTTTTAATTGATAATACTGTACGGTTTCATCCCAGGAATTCTCGGGCTGGAGGATTCCGCTCAGGGTTGTTCGATAACCGAAAGGGATGGATAATTTTATCGCTGAAATCCCGGTGTTTTCGTAGGTCGGGTCCATAAGATCTTTCAGGTTGAAAATATCCGTCGGGTTCCAGGCGTACCCGACACCGGGAGAAATCTGCTGCTTACCCAGGGTAAGATCGAACAGATCGTGGTGAAATTCCAGAAACATGTTGTCAATGAACATAGTATCGGTGAGTGAGTAAGGAATATAGGAAGAGGTATCCAATCCCAGACCGTCCGGTGTCGGCACGACCGGGTAATATTTGGGGTGGATAAAGTCCATGAAGTTCAGACTGGTCTGACCGTTGAATTGTTTATAGATGAGATTGGCGCTGATCCGGATATTGTCGGAGGGACTACTGTCCATATCCAGACGCAGTTTGTTGTATCCGTAATAAATGCTCAGATCCGGCGTCTTGCCCCAGTCGCCTTCACCCTCATAATAACCGAACCAGTCGACCTGTGCGGACAGGGCAGAGCTCAGGAAAACGAGTAAAATGATTTTTTTAAACATTTCGATGTCCTTTTATTTTTTCAGGTTCCGCTCGGTAAAGAAATATTTGTCGAATTCCACATCATAGGTGATGCTGGTATATTCCATGACGGTTTCGGTCTTATCCAGATGATTGCTCATAGTCATTTTCATGGGCGTCGGAATCCCTTCGACAGTCTGAATATCTTCCAGGTAGAGGGATTTGTTGAAGACATCATTTTCATCATAATAATCAATCTGAACCGGGAAGAAATCCATCATTCGTACAAAGCAGACCATTTTTTTATAGGAGATATCATTGGACTTCGCCAGCATCTCCAGTTTATAGCATTTTTCCCGGTTCAGTTTTTCAATGCCTTTTAAAACCGGCGTATAGTCCTCTTTCCAGCTATCGCCGGAACCCATGTCTTCGTAGGTAAAGTCGGAGCCTTCGAATTTCTGGTTTTTAGCGCTGGAAGCCAGTTTACGGACACGGTCGGTCCGGCGGTTATACATCCAGATATTGTCGGAAAAACCGGTCATCAGCATGGCGTTGCCCTTGACCCGGGAGGGTTCCAGGTAGCGCATGAGTGACGATTCGCCCCGGTTACCCATATACGTTTCGTATTGAAATGTCCGCTTGTCGCCGGAAGTTGTGACGATAGTTTGTTCCATGACGGCTTTGGCATTTTCGGGATTCATCAGATCGATGATTTTATTCAGGATTTCCGCACCGGTGGGATCAGCAGCGGTCAGGGAAGTGACGGCTGCCAGACAGAATAGCATCAGGCGTTTCATGTTATGCTCCTTGGGCGTTGGGTTTGATTAAGCCGTTCAGGAAAAACTCTTTGGTAATCGTTTTCAATTTTTCTTTATCATAATGATCACGATTAATGAAATAGTGCAGACCGATCCCGTCCAGGGCAGCGAAGATAATAAATGTCACATGCTCCGAATCGATGGGTTTAAAAACCCCGGCGCTGATGCCTTCATCCACAATGGGTTTGAACAGCTTGTACATATCACGCAGGATATTGGCGAAGGAAAGTTTGCCGCCGCCCAACATCTCGTCACGGTAGCCCCGCAGAAAAATTTCCAGGAAAATCAGCCATTCCGGGCCACGATCACCGGACAGGTGCTCGTCCAGGTAGTCGTAGGTGTAATCGAACATCATCCCGATCTTCCGAACCGGGTCCATTGGCGCGGTGGCCAGATCTTCATAACCGCTCATCATCCGGATAAAAAAATCTTCAAATACGGTGGCGAAGATTTCCTCTTTGCTGCTGAAATATTCATAGACCGTGCCTTTGCCGATACCGGCTTTCGCGGCGATAGTGGCGATCTTGCCGTTACTGACGCCCACTTCGGCGAAGACCTGAATCGCGGCCTTGATGATACGCTGACGTTTATTTTCGTCTTTTGGCAGCGGAACCATTTTTACTCCTTTTTCAATTATGACCGACTGGTCGGTCGGTAATATAACAGGGATATTTTAAAAAGGCAAGTGAAAAGGAAATTGACATCTTGAAACGGTTATTTTATCGATAATAAATACAGAAAATCAGCCGGGATTATTTGCATTGAAAACATTTGTACTACAACTGTACAATTTAAATATGGGGGTTGTACACAATATCGAGGAAGAATCTACCCAAAACTGGGCAAAAACTGGACAGGTTTAATTTTACAGAGTAAAGTCGAAAATAAAAAAAGTGACCGGCCTACGGGGGTAGCAGACCGGCCCTTTATTGCCCTACACCTATTATTAATAAACTCGAAGGTAGATCAGATCCACATGTTCAGCCGGGCGTGACCTATGAATATCGACTCGGTGATGTGGATTATAACGGCAAGGTGACCTGGCATAAGAAGCTTGAGGTTAAGGTTGAGGCTGAGAGTGCGAAGATTCCGTCGGAATTTGGTTTGCACAGAGCAGCCTATCCGAATCCTTTTAATCCTGCTACAACAATATCTTATCAGTTAGTGTCGGCGTCATTTGTAAAAATCTCCATTTATGACGTCACAGGGAAACTCGTTGAGACATTGGTCAATGAGCAAAAAGATCGCGGTAATTATTCGGTAGTCTGGAATGCAGGCGGTCTGAGTTCCGGGATTTATTTTTATAAAATTGTCGCTGGAGAATATAGCGGGGTAAATAAGTGTTTGCTTATACGATAGGTTTAATACATCCGGCAGTTGCCGGATTGATATCGTCTGATGGAGAAGCATCTATAAACCTGACAGATGTAAACACAGCAATCCCATCTCAACGGCGGGAACCCGCTGAAGCTTGTGTTTGTGAAGCAGGTTCTGTGTTTTTTATTGTAACACGGATTCACACCAATAAAAATAGGGGCAATTCATGAATCGCCCCTACATTTAAATACTAATGCAGCAGGATCATCTTTCGCGTCTTGACATATTGCTTCTGAGGTGATTTGGCGACCATCCGGAAAAAGTACATGCCGCTGGGCATGGGAATTCCGATATTGTTCGTTCCGTCCCAGTGGACCCGGTAGAACTGCTTGGTCTGCCGGTCCTTCATAAGGGTTTTAACCTCACTTCCCAGAAAATCGAATATCTTTATCTCAACCAGGCTTTCTTCCGGAACATAATACTGAATCAGTGTCGTGGGATTAAAGGGATTGGGATAGTTCCGGAAAAGCATATATTCATCGGGCATGAAGTTCGCTACATCGATACCGGTATGGGGAACCAGTTCCAAACTGACCGGAATATTCAGAAACGGGATTTCAGGATCGTTGGACATAAATGTCAGTGTGTCCACATAATTGAGTGCGCTCAGCGGCCCGGCGTCAATCGTAATGATTAATTCGGTTGAATCAGATGCGGCTGTAACACCGGCGGCCAGATTGTAATTCAGCCACGTTGTCTGGTTGCCGAGAGACCAGTTCAGTTCCGCATCCCCCAAATTGTAGATCATGATGGTATCCGTATGTGTCGAACCGGTCAGAAGAGAATATTCCAGAGTTTCCGGTACGACCATAATGGCCGGTTGTAACACCTTTTCTGTAATCGTCACCAGGATCGGAATTTCCACCACCGGTTCGTCGGGGTCGTTGGAATTAACAAAGCACATTCCGGGATGGTCGCCAATATCCAGAACATTTCCGGAAATATTCACTGTAATCACTACCGAATCACCTGGTGCAACCGAGCCGGGATTGCGCGGTTCAGGACTCAGCCAGTTACTTGTGAATACATTACCAACTTGACTAATCTCGAGATTTGCCGAACCGTCGTTCCGAATGACAAAGGTCGTTGTGCCGATTTGCCCCTGACCCAGTGTTACATGAATTGAGTCGGGAATAACCGTGATATCGGGTTCCTGAACTACATTTACATCAATCGTAACATCAATAAGCGAATTATCTATCGCATCGACAGATGTAAACCGGAGGTATTCGGAATACTGCCCCAATTTTCCACTTGTAGTAATATAGAGAAGAATCGCACTGGTTGTATTTGCCTGGACGACTCCCATTGTATCTGAAACATCAATCCAATCGATGCTTCTCCCAACGTCATAATGGAGGACTGCTGTCCCATTATTTGTAATCCAAATTGAATCCTGATATGTTATGTCGGGCGCTACTGTGATATTAAAGGATACCGGACTGATACTCATTCTGGGGCCCGGTTCGATTATATTTACAGATACCGGAATTCCCAACCTTGAATTAATTGGATCATTGTTGTAAAGCCAAAGGTTTGTAGCATAAGCACCCAGAGCAACTCCGGTCACATCGAGAGTTACTACGATTGTATCTTTTCCGCCAGGTTCAATAGAACAGGTATCAGGATTAGGAATAACCCAACCATCATTACAAAAAGCTGCTAATGTGAGTAATTCCGATCCCTGATTCTCGATAATCAAATCAAATTGTTCCGAACCATTTAGAATAATAACTGCCGAGATAGAATCAAGTGAAACATCGATATGAGGTTTTAAAATGGCAACTCTTACGTCCAGCGGAACCGTGATGCTCTGCTGATCAGAGACCGGATCCACACGTACCCATTCGAAATAGGTCCCGTAATCCAGGGTGTCTGCATTGACGGTTACGATGACCGTATCCGTGCCGCCAGCCAGAACCCTTCCCCATGTCGGTTCCACACTCACATAGTCGCTACTGGTATGCAGATAATACTCCAGTAGGGTTGTACCGGTATTGGATACAAACAGCGTGTCAGTCCCAGAACTGCCCGGTTCAGCAAAGACCTCCATCGAATCTGGTGTTATCACCGCTTCCGCATAACCGTTGACCGTCATGCTCACCGATATTTCTATCGTGGCTTCATCGGGATCGGTGGATGTAATCGTAATGATATCCGAATGGGTACCCGCCTGCATACCTTTGGGATTCACGGTCACGTTCAGCAATGTCGATGAACTTGCATTCAGTGTACCGGATTCTTTATCCAGGCGAATCCAGCCGGCTGAAGTTGCAACAGTCCAGTCGAGGCTCAGGTTACCGGTGTTCTCGATGGTGATATTCTCATCCAGCATCTGGGTCGGATTGACACTGAAGGTCAGTGTCGTCGGTGACACATTAATATCCGGGAAATAGATATCGCTGGTCGCCCGAACTGGATTCGAAAACTCGGAGGTATTGTAGTCGGGATCGGTAGCCGTCGCAGTGACATAGTAGCCTGGTGTGATTTCAGTTGCAAAGTGTACATCGATCGTAGCTGATCCACTGGCGTCGGTAGTTAGATTCTTATAGCCGATGAACTCCTGCCCCTGTCCCAGATCGTTCTGATCCAGATCATCGTTGGCAAAGAATTCGATCCGGAAGCTGGTACTGTTGGCAGATTTTAGCACTCCCTGAATGTGGACATCGTTCGTGCCGATATTCACATTTGACAGAACCGGAGAGTTTTGAAGGTTGTTTGGACCGGTATCGGTATCCAGCGGATCATTTTCATTGACGCCAGCCGGATCAATGTCGATACCATAACCATTGTAAAAAATCTGATTCCCTAGAATCGCATTGCCGGTAATAGCAACATTTCCACCGGATTCTGCCCCGATACGAACAGCAATACCATTATTATATGCAATGATGTTTCCCTCACTGCTGGCTTCACCTCCAATAAAATTATCAGCCGCATCGTTTATCAGATGAATTGCCTCATTAAGATTACCCAGGTCTGTAGCTGCTCCTTGATCAGTACCGATCCAGTTACCCTGAATCTTATTAGAGAAAGCGCTGTCAATAACGACTCCGCGATACTGCCAGGATCCAATCACATTTCCGTTATCAGGTTTCCCGATAAAATTATTACGGGCTCCTTCAGATACATAGACACCGATCAACCCGGTACTCATCGGATTAACACCGGTTTTGTCGGTACCAATAAAGTTATTTGTAACAGAATTTTGCTGTGATTGATTGCCTCTGATTTCGACTCCCCGGTAGGTTCCGGAACTGACATTAGAATCGACAACATTATTAGCTGCATTGCGGATACTGATTCCACCAGCCCCGACCGTGTTTGCACCGGTAGCATCCAGGCCGATATAATTCCCGCGAATCTCATTATATTCCGAGCCTTCATTGATGATAATCTCACCGGTGATGACATTAAAATTCGCCGGGTCTGTTCCGCCGACAATATTGTTTGATGAATTATTGATGGTAATTCCAATCTCATCTCCCAATACGGCACCGGAAGCGTCGGTCCCCAGATAGCAGCCCTGAATATTACATTCCCCAATATCGTTAATCTGAATACCGGAACCGAAGCCGTGAATCGCTAAACCTTTGATCACTGCATCACCACCGTAAAGGTTGAAGCCAACCGAGCCACCGGAACCGCTGCCATCCAGTTCTATTTTAATCACGGCGTTATTGCCTTCATTCAAAGCATTCGTATTCGGGCTGGCACCAGACTGACTGAAACCATCGATAATAATCGGACGTTCCGGTTCCGGTAAAAATCCACCGACATTAATAACGTGCGGTCCATCGCCGGAAATATCAAAATTAATCGTAAATACATAATCGGGATCGGGGCTGGCCAAAGCCTCATGCATCGCCGACCGAAGAGTTACTTCTGGGTCACCAGCAGAAGTAGAGTCACCTGTATATGCAGTCCCGTTTCCTATGTCTTCACCGGCTAAGTCACCGGTTGAATTCACCGTAAAGGAACTGACAATATTATCATTAAATCTAATCGGAACACGCACCAGGTCCCGATTATAAGCATCGGAATTCCACTTTGTAAAATAGAGGTACGCATCACGTCCGGGCCGCTGATAATTACGGGTTGTATCGCTGTGATCAATAATTGCCGGATAATAAATACCGCCAACTTCCCAACCGGTTTTCGGTGATTCATATACTAATATCGGTGAACTCCAGTTGATTAAATCATCGGATAGTGAATAATAAAATCCATGTACTGTAATATTGGTGTTGATATTTCTTTTATTATGGAAACCAACTACCATGAATTTATTGAAATAGGTGTTATAGGTCAGGCTTTCACACATTTTTCCAATGTTCGATTGGGAAACGGGATGTAAAAAGTGGTCATCCGGATTTGTCACAGTTTCATTGTAGGGATCGACAAACTGTACATTAAATCCCTCTCCATTCCAGCCGCGCCAGCTGTCCGGATCGTCCAGCGTCTGTGTACGTATAACGCCCACCCCCCAATCCTGCACCGGATTAATATTCGGATACCTTTCGAGATGAACCATCACATAGTAATATCCGTCGTTGGGATTATACACCGGGCGGCTGCCGCCAAAGATTCCCATGGGATAACCTGCACTATACGGGTAGGGAATTCCGGCAACGAAATGGTTCGGCGGTGTATCATGGGTATAGGTCCGACCCGTATCGGTGGAAACAGCAAAGGTCAGAGTATTATACCATGAATAATACCAGTTGGCATCACCTTCAGGTTTATATTCGTTATGAACGATGGAGTACACCGTTTTACCGTCGGGTGTATAGACCCCGGCTAACCATTCCTGGTTGTTGTATGATCCGGCCGAATTGCTGTTATGAGAGGTAAAGACCGGTCCGTTGGAGCAATCTCTGACCAATGAATTAAAATTGTCTCCAATCATCCGGTAAGCAATTTTATGGGAAGCGATCAACTGAATTTTCCCGTCAATATCCCTGAAGGCTTGCGCTGTCCCGTCGGGAATGTCTTCGATATCACACGCATCGGTTGAATAATCGAAAACGATCTCTTCATTCCCGGTAATGTCCACCGGCCCGGGATAATGAACCTGGCTGAATACATTAAACGAAACAAAAAAAGTGATCAAGAAAGAAATCCGGCAAATTTTCTTCATGACTGTATCTCCTGAAAGTTATTGTGAGTTATAATTGTACATTGATAGAATAAATTATGGAAAATCCTGGATTTACAGCGTGAGCTAAATCAATATTGATTATTTACATATTGTGGGAAATTCGACACCGAAATTAAAAAGAACATCCTGTAATGGACTGTCTGGTTCAGCAGCTATGATTTTCCCAATTGGTTCAAGTTTTATATCGATCATATCCGCCTATAAACTTGAAAGAAGTTAACTATTTTTTCTGTAAAAACAAGACCATGCATTTTTCATTGATAAAAAAGCTGTAAATTAAACTCGTCTGAGATCGGAGAAAATTATGCAAGGATACGTTCAGGTATACACCGGAGACGGAAAAGGTAAAACGACCGCGGCGCTGGGCCTGGCTCTGCGGTCGGTCGGCGCCAGGTTAAAAGTTTTTATCGGCCAGTTCGCCAAGGGAATGGAATACAGCGAGATCAATGCTCTGCGGGAAAAACTGCCGGAAATCACTATTCGTCAATACGGCCGGGACTGCTTTATCATCAACAAACCAACCACGGATGATATCAAACTGGCCAGACAGGGATTGGCTGAGATCAGTCAAATTATCCAGTCCGGAGAATATGATATGGTCATTCTGGATGAGGCCAATATTGCAGTTTATTTCGGGCTGTTTTCAATAGACGAACTTCTGGAAGTCATCCGGTCGAAACCATCAAATTTGGAATTAATCATCACCGGACGCAACGCTCACCCGGAACTGGTTAAAGCCGCCGATCTGGTCACCGAAATGCTGGAAATCAAACACTATTATCAAAAAGGCGTAAAGGCACGCAAAGGAATCGAATCATGAACACACCCAATAAAATCGCTTTTCAGGGGACCCATTATGCATTCAGCGAAATTGCCGCCCGGAAATATTTCAGTGACGATATTGAAACGCTCCCCTGCCGTCAGTTCATAGACGTTTTTAAATCCGTCGAAAATAAAAACTGCCGTTACGGCATTGTTCCGGTGGAAAATTCAACCACAGGCAGCGTTTATCAGAATCTCGATCTGATTGTGGATTCATCGGTCACTGTTATCGGAGAGGTTCAGCTCCGTATCGAACAGCACCTGATTGCCAATCCCGGTGTCAAACTGGACGATATCAAGGTGGTGCATTCTCACCCACAAGCGCTGCAACAGTGTGGTAATTTTCTGGAATCGCTGCCGAATATCGAAACCATCGCCAGTTATGATACGGCCGGCAGCGTGAAACATATTCGCGATCAAAAATTGCTGCACGCCGCCGCAATTGCCAGCCGTCAGGCCGCCGAAGATAACAAAATGCAGATCCTGAAGGCAGAGATCGAAGATAATCCGCAGAATTATACCCGTTTCCACATTATCGCTAAATCATCTGAGATTCCGTCAGATGCCAATAAAACATCGGTTATTTTTTCCATGAAAAATATACCCGGCGCTCTTTTTAAAAGCCTGAGTGTTTTCGCGTTACGGGATATCGATTTGCTGAAAATTGAATCCCGGCCCATGCGTGGTAAACGCTGGAAGTATCTATTCTATCTGGATTTTGTCGGAACTATGCAGGAAGAACGTTGTCAGAACGCCATCCGGCATCTGGAAGAGATCACATCATTTCTGAAAGTCTTGGGTTCTTATAAAACCGCTGTAGAATAAGACGCCAGGGCATTGTTCAGTAGCCTTTCCACATCACAATCCCTGGGCAAAATTATTAACACTAACCGCTCAATTTATTAAGAAGATCTGATGTTCCTGTCTAGCCCATCGAATAAATTCGATGGGCAATGTTTTTCCCGAAACGGGTTAAGTGCCATTCTACAGCGGAGTCCTGGAACGAAAATAAAACAGATGTGAAATAAATGGAATAACGGAGTGATGGCGTAATGAAAGGAAATGTTAAAATATTCTAGTCAAGTAATAAAAAATTGCGCTCTTTGCGACCTTCGCGAGATATTTTCCGGTTAAGAAATCCGTAAGACCTTCGCGCCTCTATTCCCACCCCGCTTCAATTCGTAAAGCGCTTTGTTGGCTTCCCCCAGGGAATATTCCGTCACTGCTGGTTTGATGGGTATTTCCGCGGCCAGTTGCAGAAATTCCGAAACGTCCCGGCGGGTAACATTAGCAACACTTTTTATCTCTTTCTCCATCCAGAGATGTTGCGGATAATCCAGTTTCAGGAGATAATCTTTATCGATATCCTCTTTCCGGATAGCATTAATCACCAGCCGCCCACCGGGCCGCAGGTTTTTTAAGGCTTCAACGACCGGTTTCCAGACCGGTGTTGTATCGATAATGGCATGACATAATTCCGGTGACTTGTCGGCCGTATCACCGGTCCATGCGGCTCCCAATTCCCGGGCAAACCGACGTTCGGTTTCACTGCGGGCAAAGACATATATCTTTGTATAGGGGTATTTATAGCGGACAATTTTCATGACCAGATGGGCGGACGCACCAAAACCAGTGAGTCCCAGTCGCTGACCATCCCTGAGATTACAGAGCCGCAGCGAGCGATAACCAACCGCCCCGGCACAGAGCAACGGCGCCGCTTCTGCATCACTGAAAATCTTCGGTATCCGAAAAGCCGATTTTTCCGGAACTACCATATATTCCGCATAACCACCATCGACATCCCGACCGGTGGCCTTGAAATCAGGACAAAGATTTTCACTGCCCGCCAGACAATGTTCACATGTACCACATGACGAAAACAACCAGGCAACACCTACACGCTCACCAATCGTAAAATTCCGAACACCGATCCCCGTATTTGTAATAGTGCCAACCACCTGATGGCCGGGAATGACCGGAACATGGGGCGGCGGTGTCCGCCCTTCGATTTCATCCAGTTCGGTATGGCAAACGGCACAGGTATGGACCCTGACCAACAATTCATTCTCTTTCGGAACAGGTACTGGCAGTCCGGTTGCGCTCAAAGGATGTAAATCCACCGCCACATTGGTCTTTTTCGTCAGCTGCATTGCTTTCATTACTAAGTCCTGATTAATTCATAAAAGAATAGTGAAATTTTAAGGTAATATCAAGAATGAACGTATAATCCGATGTTATTTTAAACTCAGTGGCTGGTTTTCGCAGAGAAGTATTATTGCTTCCCGAATCCGGCGATCCCTGGTTTCCGGCCGTTTCGCCATTTGGATCCAAAACAGATAACGCTTTTGATGGAACGGTGATAATTGGTCAAAACAGGATTTTGCTTTTTGATTGACATCCAGGGCGTTCTGAAATTCCGGGTCCATTTCTGCGTGGATTTCAGGTTTGTCTATCGTGTTCCATGTTCCGGATTTTTTTGCTGCAACAATCAGTTTTCGGCCGGCGTCGGTCATCAATCCGGCCTTTTCTAATCTGAAGACCCGTTTATTCAGTTCAGACCAGACACTATTGAAGCGCCGGGGAGTCGCTTTTCGGATATAGCGATCTTCATCCAGTTTTTTTATGATGCTGTCGATCCACCCGAAACAGAGTGCCTCTTCGACAAAATCCTCATAATTCAGAGTCGGTACATCGCAGTGTTTCTTGTAAAAAACCATCCACACACCTGTCGATCTGTTATGATTTATTTCAAGCCATTCACGCCATTCCGAACGGATTGTAATGGTCATAATTTCCATTCTATCTCCCTGATTTTACATCATAATAGAATGAACACTTTTTAAAAATAATATCAATCCGATGAAAATCAATAATATATTCACGATTTGATTGAATCGGTCACCGGATATGCGCTTATGAATGTGATCGCCCGTAACTATTGCAATCAGAACGACCGGCAGCAGAAACAAATACAACTTTAGAACTTCAGTTGTCCAAAGGCCTGCCAGTCCATGACCGATTAATATTGAAAACCCGGAAAACAGAAAATATCCCTGCAGCGTATTTCTGAATTTCTCAGGAGACCACTGTTTTAACTTTCCGTAAATCACAACCAGCGGGCCATTGGTATTGTAAGCGCCTCCCAGAATACCGGCCAGAAATCCCGCAAACAACGATATAATTCCGCGCTTATCATCCAACCTCAACGATGGTTTGATAAAATTGTACAAACCGAAAAGGACAATACAAACGCCCAGTATCAGTTTGGCCCAGTTATCGGAGACGCCTTTCAGTAATAACAGACCAAATGGAATCCCGATCAGTGAAGATATAACCAGCCGCCAGGTGACATGGAAGTCGATGTGTTTGTGATCTTTAACGACTATTATCAGTGAAATTGTTGCAGCAATAAACGCAATCAAAGGGGTCGCCAACTGCAAACCGATGATCATCGACAGCAACGGCATGGCAATGACCGCGTCGCCGAAGCCAAAGGCCGAGCGGACAAATGTGGATAAAAAAAGAATTATTCCAATCAGAATATAGATATTGTCAAAACCTATATTCATCTAATCATTCTCATCCGAAATAGTAATTAATGGACGTGGCCGTGATCCAGCTCTTCGGAACTGGCTTCGCGGATTTCGACAATTTCTGTTTCAAAAGTGAGTACTTTGCCGGCCAACGGATGATTCATATCGATCACCACATCAGAATCGGTAAACGACTTCACGTTGACTTCAAATTGCCGACCTTTTTCGTTACAACCGGTGAGTGACATACCTTGTTTCAGTTCAAGGTCAGACGGCAGCTGCTCACGGCTGACGGTTTGCGTGAGTTGCTCATTGACCAGTCCGTAGCCCTCTTCGGGTTGAATAGTTACGGATTTTTTATCACCTATTTTAAGTGCCGAAAGTTCTTTTTCCAGGCCCGGAATAATCATCCCGTGTCCGTAAATAAACTGCAGCGGTTCCCGATCCGTGGAAGAATCGATGACGTCACCGGAATCAAGGGTCAATGTATAGTGCATGGCTACGACCATGTCCTTTGCAATCTGCATAGCTTTTCTCCTCTGGTTTGGCCAAACATGATCAGAACCAAAGGAATTCATCCAGCCGGAAACCACCATATTCAGCAATATGCATTAATTTTCAAAACAACGGCGAAATATAGGATAATTTCCCCCTTTTATCAAATGCTTAATGAGGTGTGAAATAAAATTAACTAACGGGAAAGTTATGTACTTTTCTCTTGAAAAACGATTTGACTGTCCAGCAGTACAATGTTCCTGTGCAGTTCTTCAATTGCGCAATATTTGAAAAAGTAATCGGCATAACTCTCTTTGAAATGCCCAAGTTTTGCCAAATGGAGAATCGGCTTCTTAACAGGATTCAGCGATTCAAATACATTGCGAACATCCTCATCCGTCAACCCGACTAAATGCAATGTGTCATAATCCAATTCATTGAATCTTTCGAATTGTTCCGCAGAATTGATTTCGACCTCAATTTTGAGTGTTTTTCGCGTATCACCTATTTCCTGGTTGATCTGCCCGAGACATTTATCGATACTACCGGCATAATGAATGTGGGCCTGAGTTACATAAATAGAATCCATCAGACCATGCCGTTTCCAGATACCTCCGCCCGTTTCAAAAGCCAGTTCATCAAAAACGTCGAAGATCGGGTTCACAGAAACACCCTGAACCAGCAATTTGCCACTGGTTTTTAATAACTGTGATGCTTCTGCCGTTGCGGTTGCCAGGCCCGACATATGTCCGATGATCCAGTGGATCAGGCGCCGGTTTTTTAAAACGTCGGCGCCATTACCATTAAACTCAAACAGAACATCGCCGGCTTTAACCGAATCGCCACTGCGGACTTTCCAGTTAACAGCCAGCTGTCTGCCACTTTCTTCAAAGAGTATTTCCAGAACTTCCCGACCGGAAAACAGTCCATTGGACAATGCTGTTGCTGAACCCGCTGAATGCAGAGCATAAGGTGAAATCGTTTCGGTGGTCAGATCACCGGGTCCCAGCTCAATGCTCTGCATCCATTTCAAAAGGGTTCTGATTTGTGAAATATCCAAGGGTAATCCTATTCTGATGGAGGATTTTCGCCCATCATGCCATGTCCGTCGCCATGTCCTTTGGGATGACGTCCCTTTCCGCGTCCGGTACGATGTTTCTGCCAGATGGCTTTCTGTTCATCGGTCAGAATTTTGCCGACTTCCAGACGATGCTTGATCTGTTTTTCAAACTGACTTGCTTTCAAATCATTCACCTTTTTAATGGCTGCATCCATCTTCTTGGATATATCGCCATCACGGATCAGTTCTTCCAGTTCCAGATGCGCCAGTTTCAGGTCGGCCTGAAGCGGAACCATCTCTTTTTGGTGAGCAACTTTCAGGTCGTGCATTTTTTCCTGCTGTTCGTCGGTAAGGTTTAGCTGCTCGCACATGTCCATCCGTTTTTCCGGCATTGGATGATTTTTCATCTTTTTCCGGGGTCCCGCTAATACCAATACCGGTATAGCTAACAGAATGATTGCTGTTGTCATTTTCTTCATGATTATTTCCTTTCTCTTTTTGGGCCTTTTCCATGGCCCTGGGGTTGATAGATCGATCGCATCAACCGATTTCGAAACCGGTTGTCGAACACAATAAACTTCAGCTGTTGATCTTTTGTAAGTACATCTCCAATACTGGTTATAAAAGCCTCTTTTTGGTTTGATATTTCCTTTTCCAGGCCTGCCAGTTGTTTGGCATAGTTTTTCACATCTTTCTCGGTTGTTGTATAATTTTCATCCTTAAGCAATTCGTAGATACTTTTCATGATATCCCGCTGTCTGTTCTGATTATCATGGATTATATCTTCAAATTCTTTCAGACGCGGAAAAAATAGTATGGACTGTTCGGTACTGAGTTCCAGGTATTCAGTCATTTTCCAGATACGCAAGGCCTCCATCTGTTCCCGTCTGTCCGGATCCATAGGCTCCATAAAATCATCCTGAGCCTGAGCTGCAGTTCCCAGAATAAACAATCCAATCAATACAATCCCTATCCATCTATTCATAAGACCTCCTGTTTATAAAATCTCGTATTTCATTTTATTAATAATGTTCTGAAACTCGACGTCATTCAAATTGACGGTTGCCATTAAATAACGGTCAACTTCAGGAAGTGATTGCTCTTCAACAATCTGATAAACCGCGTTTTTATAAATTTCATCAGTTGAAAAATTTGATTCCGTCACAGCGTCAATATCATCTTCCAGTAGTATCTCGCCAAAATAGCCGACATTACTAAAATTCATATAACTGTGTTCCAGATTAAATTGAGCCAGCCATTGACTGGACGCCGTTTCCGGATTAAACAGACTAAATCCTGTTATCAGCAGAATTGCAACTGTCGACGTAAACGCTGGTATCGCCCAGAGCAACTGTTTCTGCCGGGCTCTCCGTTTTTCCAGCCGGCGATTCAGCGCGACAACCAGCTCGGCGCCATAGCTGTCCGGGATCGAAATCCGGTCCTGCTTCATGATCGCCATAATTGATGATAATGACAACTGATATTGACGACACGTTTCACAGTCGCGAAGATGGTTTTCCACCTGAATCTGTTTTTCCGAATCTAAATCACCACTGCTATACAATGGTAATAAATCTTCATATTCCTTACACTGTTTCATAACTCACTCCCATTTCTTCGAACATCTTTCTCAGGTTTTTTAATGCATGCGAAAAATTAACTTTGGCGGCATTTTCAGTAGTGTCCATAAGTCGTCCAATGTCTTTAAATGCCAGCCCCTGATAAGTTCGAAGAATAATAACCATCTGTTGCTTTGACGGCAATTTTTTCAAGGCTTTTTTCAGAGCAGAATTAGTCAATTCACTGTACTCTGGCCCGGCTGTATCCGCAGCCAAATCTACAGTATCAAGACCAATAGTTTGACGGACCTTTTGGCGCCGTAAATAATTCAATCCCGTGTTGACCGCAATCCTGTAAATCCACGTATAAGCTGATGAATCGTTCCTGAATTTTGACAGATTTTTATACACTTTAATGAAAGTCTCCTGGGTTAAATCATCGGCTTCATCGTGAGAAGAAACCATGCGGCGGAAAAGACTGAATATTTTTTCCTGATTTTCAAGAACCAAACGATTAAAGGATTCTGCATCTGGCGGTCTCACTGATTCCTGTTTCAACATTTCCTTTTTTTCACACCCTTTTGACAACCGGAATTATCAATGGTTAAATCCGTTTTTGTATTTTGTGTGTTTTTTATTCATAAGCATCCGTGATGATTTAAAATGTTCCAAATAAAATCAACTTATTCAATATAAAACTGAATGAATCCGCAACTTTTCTTTTTCCTGTTTCTCTAATCCATGAAAGATCAATTGCTTATATTAATGTAAAAGAGTATTTTTAATTACGAAAATAATAGGTAACCACAGGAGGCTGTTGTGAAATACCGTGCTGCGATTCACCATTTTGACGAAACCAATTTAAGGGACAAAATCCGCGAAAGTCTGGAGTTTGTGGACTGGAAGAATAAAATATTCCCCGACAGCAACGTCTGGGTCAAACCCAACCTGACTTTCCCCGAATACATGCCCGGTGTGACGACCTCTCCGCATTTCATGGCGGCATTACTGGATGTGTTGAAAGAACGTACCAAACATCTAACTGTATTCGAGGCCGACGGCGGCAACAATTCCTACACAATGGAACGGGCATTCGAGGCCCATAATCTCTATGAAATCTGTGAAAGCCGCGGTGTCCGCCTGGTCAACCTGACCCGCGAAGAGACCAAAGTTGTCAAGGTTCCCGGCGGCTGGCGATCCTATCGTCTTCCGTTAAACAAAGAGATGCTGGAACAGACCGATATGACCATCAGCGTCCCGGTACCCAAGATGCATTTCGTTACCCGCTATACCGGCGCTATTAAAAATCACTGGGGAACGGTTCCCGACTCCATGCGCCTGCGCAACCACTTTTTCTTCAAATACGCCATCAACGAGATTATTCGCAGTCTGAAATCTCAAATCACAGTCGTTGACGGCGAATATTTTCTCGATAACAATGGTCCCGTGACCGGCGAGCCGGTAAAAATGGATATCGTCATGGCCGCCGATAACCCGCTTACCGCCGATATGCTGCTTATGGATATTATGGGCGTTGATCCAAACAAAATTGGCTATGTTCGTGAATCCTGGAAGCAGAATATGGGACCGAAGACATTGGCTGACATAGAATTGAATACAAACCTTGAAGATTTCAAGACCTTTGAATTTACCTATCAGCGTGATCCGGTGGATTATCTGGCCTGGCTGGGCTTCCACAGCTACCTGGTCACCTGGATTGTCTATCTCTCGCCTCTGAATATATTCGCTCACTGGTGGATTCGTCTGTTGCGTGGCGGTTCCCGGCAGGTAGAAAATTACTATGACAGTTTCATCAAAGAAGACGATCCGGGTTAATCGGCAGTTATTGAAAAAATCCGATAATGCCGATACATTTTCGTACCGGCATTTTCTTTTCCCTTGAATTTTCCATCCGCTTGGAAATATATTCCACATAACTGAACCAACGAGGGATTATGATCAAAACAGTTTTTAAATGGTACACATCAACATCATTATTAATACGCCTCCTGGCCGGATTTATAATCGGGTCTGCTATTGGCAGCATTTTGTGGATTATATCTGCGCACACCGGTAATCCGGTCGCCGAATCAGTAACACCGTATATTTCACCCTTCGGCTCGATTCTGATCAGTTTATTGAAAATGATTGTCATCCCGGTGATCTTTTTCTCATTGATCAGCGGCGCTGCTGCACTTCCGATCAGGCGATTCGGAAAAATCGGTTTGAAGGTCATCGGCTGGTATCTGTTCTGTTCCCTGCTGGCTGCCATTCTGGGAGCATCCCTCGCATTGGTCATTAATCCCGGCAGCGAAAGCAATTTAGCCGGCTGGCAGAAAATGATCGAAACCCTCGGGACTCAGCCCGACCAGATTATCAGTTCCGCCCCAGTTCAAGGCGGTTTTATATCGATTCTACTGAACATGTTTCAAAATCCCTTCGAGGCATTGGCATCCAATAATTTTCTGGCAATTATTACGTTTTCAATTTTATTCGGACTGGCCATTCGCATCATCCTGGAATCCTCAGATAATGCGGAAAATCATATCCTCAACCAACTGATCCAACTCATTGAAGCTGCCCGGGATGTGATTTTTAAAATTGTAGAGTGGATTCTGGAATATTCGCCGATCGGTGTTCTGGCGCTATCAATAACTAATTTCGGATTGTATGGCCCCAATATCGCCGGACCCTATGTCAGTGTTACAATCGGCGTCGTGACTGGCATTTTGGCCATGATGTTTATCATTTATCCGATTCTTCTGTTCTTTGTCACCCGGCGGAATCCCTATTCCATTCTGCGCAATATGGATGAAGCGATCATTACGGCATTTATCACCCGCAGCAGCGCCGCAACTTTGCCTGTATCCCTGCATACAGTCCAGGAAAAGCTCAAAGTCCGCGGTGAGCTGGCCAGTTTTTCACTGCCCCTCGGTGCAACGATCAACATGGACGGAGTCTGCGTTCACCTGCCGATGTTCGCGGTTCTGGCCGCCAACATGTTTCACATTCCTCTGACTTTAACAGGACTTATCGTACTGGTAATTACGACCGTTTTGGCCTCCATTGGCGCCGGCGGTGTTCCCGGCGGCAGTATCATGCTGTTGTTTATTATTCTACAGACCATGGGCCTGGACAGCACTCAGACGGCCGTCATTGTTGCGCTGGCCATGGGCATCAATCCAATTCTTGATATGTTCGAAACGGCCAATAACGTGACCGGCGATATGGTCTGCACTTATGCTGTTGCCCATAATGAAAAGCTAATCGATTGACGTCAAATATAGACAGTCGCAGATTTTTAGGATTGAATAAATTCCACTAACCTGGATTCTGTTTTCAGGATAATTTCCTCATCCATTTCCTGCTCGATCAACAAGCCGTTCCGGATGAAATATAGACAGGTCTTTATCACCTCAAGTTTCGACCAGCGGCTCAGCATCAGCGCATAAAGGTCCAGCTGCGCATTGTATTTTGTCATCGTTGCTTTATCGGGATAATCCCGAATATGATCGGATTTGAAATCCACAATGATATAGTGGTCATTTTTCGTTTTTAATAACAAATCGATTTTACCCTCTATCAGAGTATCAAATAACCAGGCGTTAACGTCTATTTCCCGGAAGATTGTGTTGGATTCCAGAATATATTTGGAAAGCGCGTTTCCCGGCTGAATAAATTTCTGGCCCCAACTGTTGAACAAGTCCTGTAATTTTTTCTCTTCCCCGGAACCGAGAGAATAGGGTTTCATTAATTGTCCAGTGTAATCGCTTAAGTCCTGAACATTCCGGAAATCCCACCAGCTGAAAGCCTGGTGAATCACAGTGCCGATTTCCAGTGCAGATAGTGACGCGACAGGGTCAAAAATGTCTTCAGCTAATTGATATTTTTCATAAGAAAGAACTTCCCCAAGAGTTTGGTTGACCCAGGCGGCAAAGGCGGTCGGGGTTATTTTCCTAAGCCGCTTTTTTACCGGAAGCGGCCGAATCATTTTTTGAATCTCCTCTTTTTGGCCTGCTGTCAGTGTTTTTTGAGTACTGCTTGCGTCTTTCTGAAAATTAGCGTATAAATCCGCTGCTTCCGCTATCAAGCACTCTGTTACCTGTACTCCGGAATCTTCAGCATCAAAAAAGGATTTAAGATTTGGCCATAAGGATCCGGAACTTGTTACCGGTTTGTCAATTGCCGATAACAACAGATAGGATTCCGCCCGAGTAGCAGCAACATACAATATTCGTTTTTCTTCGGCTGCTTCCCGGTCTTTTTCTCTTTGCGATAAGAATTGATAATAATATCCACGATCGTCGTCAAAAGTCGTCTTCAGATTGAAGGCGATGTGATCGGAGTTATCACTCAAAAGACGGCTGTAGCTGCTCCTCCTTCTGGCTGTCAATTCAGGAATAACAACAATCGGAAACGCCAATCCCTTCGCGGCATGGATCGTCATGATGGTGACGCTATTCTCTATTTCCGAGCTGAGATTAGCCTCGCCCTCCCGAATCTGCATGTTCTGATAGAGTTGAATTCGCCGGATGTAATCCACCGGGCTGATATCCTGAGTACCACTCCAATCAATTGCCAGATCAACCAGTTTCAGCACATTGGCGATGCTCTGTTTCTCTTCGGGAAAGGCGGCGAGTATAGCGAGATAGTTCGTCGCATCCAGAATGGCCTGAATCAGTTCAGCGGTAGTCAGACAAGCCATTTGTTCATGAAGTTGATTGTACAAATCCAGAAATTTCTGAAACTGTATAACAGTATCCTGATCCAACAATCGTTTATAATCTTCATCGTGGTTTATAAATTTTTGAATACCGTCCATCAGGCCGTTTTCCGTTGCGAGTGCCATAAGGGTATTGTCACTCATTCCGACCATCGGTGAACGTAGTGTTCCAATTAAAGCAACTTCATCATACCAGTTGATCAGCACCCGCAGAAAATTGATGACGTCCAGCACTTCCCGGCGTTGATAAAATCCAATCCCGGAACTGACATAATAGGGCACTCCCGCCCGGTTCAGGATACGCTCAAGGTTTTCCTGGTGTGTTCGCGAGCGTAGCAGGATTGTAAAATCCCGCCATTCCGGTTTTTGCAGTTCACCCGACTTATCCTTAATAATTTCCTGTTTGCATAGGTTTTTTATTCCATGGACAACATTGACAAATTCCGCATCGATTTCCGACAAACCGGAATCAATATCACCGTCTTTGTCATCGGGCTTTAATAACAACAGTTCAACCGGTGTGTTTTTCGTTTTTGTCCCATCGTAAGACTCAACGGGTTTATCATAGCGGACATCGTATTCCGGCATAGTTTCCAGACTATTCAAAAGAAATTCGAAGAACCGGTTGAAGAAATCATTCAGCGGCTTGATGCTGCGATAATTTTTATCCAGGTACAGCAGCGGTTTTTGATGTTTATACCAATTGAAGATTTCCACTTCAGCGCCGCGAAAGCGATAAATCGATTGCTTCTCGTCGCCCACATAAAATGTTAGCAGCGACGGATTCAGATCACAAATGCCAGTCAGAATCCGGTTCTGAACCGGGCTGACATCCTGAAACTCATCAACCAGCAGATGTTTGAATCGATTGGCATACGCTTTGGCAGCGTCACTTTTTGATCTAAAAAAGTTTTCTGTTAAAATCTCGAGTCCGTTGAAATCAACAGCGCTTTTCTCATTGAAAACCTGTCTGTAATAATCAATCCAGAGCAGCGCTAAGCTGGAATAATCAATCACCAAACCCGCATTTTTACGCTCCAGCTCATCATCAAATGCAAACAAACGATCTTTAATACCATCCCAAACTGATCGAAGAAAACGGTGAGACACCCGCATCTCCTCCAGTTCATCGCCCCAGTTGCCTTTTTGTCCTTTATTATTCAGACTGAATGCTTTGGATAGTGACCCGTCACTCAGAGCCGTCGGTATCTGCCCGTTTTCAATCTGTTCAATCGCATTCAATAAAGTCGTTTTTGCACTATGGAGATTGTCCTCCGGGTCGCTGGCATTATGGGATTTCAGAAACTCACAGGCAGCGACGATGGCTGTTGATAAAAATGCCTCCCGAAATAGCGTCAGTGTATATTTCTGGTAATGTTGTCTGGTCTGATCAAGTATTTCCGATATAGTTTTTTTTGAAGTCTTTTCCAGCGGACCCGTAAAATCAACCTGTTTCTGCCAGACGATATCCAGCATTTCCCGAATCTGAAACAGGTCAAAATAGTTAATTAATGCCAACACCGGCGAATCCGGTTTATTTAGTTCCTCATGCATAAAGATGTTCAAAGTTTCCTTGCGTAAGATCGATTCTTCCACTTCATCGATTATTCTGAATTGCGGATCGATTCCGGCTTCTTCAATATTTTCCTGAAGTACTCTGGCACAAAAGCTGTGGATGGTTGAAATTAGGGCTGCACTCAATTGGTCCAGCAGATTTTCATCAATATTCGTCTCAGACTGATTCAGTGATCGAAGCGAACGGCGAATACGCTCCTTCATTTCAGCAGCAGCTTTTTCGGTGAATGTAATCGCCACAAGTTCATCGATCTTTGTATTTGTTCGCCGGAGAATATTAATGTAGCGATCGACCAACACCCGGGTTTTACCTGTTCCGGCAGATGCCGAAACCAGGAAAGACCTGTCAATTTGATCTTTTGCAATCTGATAGTCGTTTAAATTTTCCGTTTTCGATTCCAAATTAATTCCTTAATACTTGAAAAATGCCTTTAAATTCTCTAAAATAACGCTTGTCAATGTAGGGAGCAATTGTGCCGGTATATCAATTATTCAGCAATGAGTGGATCAGCTTCGGGATTTTTCTTGCCATCATCCTCGGTTTTGTCGGTTTCAGCGAAGTCCTGCGCAAATCCTTTAATATGTCCGGTGAAAACACCCGCCAGTTTGTCCATGTGGGCGTCGGCCTGCTGGTCACCTGCAGTCCATTCCTGTTTGCGTCGCCACTGCAACCGGCCGTTCTGGCCGGCATTTTCATCGTGTTGAATGCTGTTGCCATCAAGGGCGACCAGATGAAAGGCATGCACACGACCGAACGCTTTTCTCTGGGTACCGTTTTCTTCCCACTCTCCTTTCTGATACTGATTCTGCTTTACTGGAAATCCAGCCCGGCGATTCTGATTATCGGAATGCTGATCATGGCGCTTTCCGATCCGCTTGCCTCAATCATCGGAAACCGCAGCAAAAATCCAAAGCAGTTTGTTTTCTGGCAAGACACTAAATCCATTGCCGGTTCCTTAGCAGTTTTCATCAGCGCGTTTATCATTGTCCTTATTATTCTGCCGATTCTCAAGCAACTGGAAGGCGGAGCGTCATTACCAATCATCAGCCTTCTGTTGATCGGTTTTGCGGTGTCTGTCGTTGCCGTACTTGGTGAATCCATCTCTTTTGCCGGTTCCGATAATCTCTCGGTTCCTCTGTTATGTGCTTTGATTCTCGATGTTATGCTGAAATCCAGCCTTGCTCAACAGGTCACCGTCGTGGGCTGGATAGCCTTCTCATTCCTGCTGGCCTACCTCGCCTATCGCCTAAAAGCACTTACCCTTGGCGGCACTGCCGGGGCCATGCTTCTGGGATCGCTCGTCTTTTCAATCGGCGGAGTTTTCTGGGTAATTCCCATGGCCACATTCTTCGTTCTATCGTCAATTCTGTCAAAAATCGGCAAACTGAAGCGCACGATCCTGAAAGGCATGGTGGAAAAGGGCAGTCAGCGGGATATTCTGCAGGTTTACGCCAACGGTGGTGTTTCGCTGATCATGGCTATTCTCTTTTATTTTACCGGAAACGACCTGTTTTACCTGATGTTTCTCGGATCGCTTGCCGCTGCGACAGCCGATACCTGGGGCACGGAAATTGGAATCTTATCCAGAAGCGAACCCCGCCATATCCTGACATTCAATAAAGTACCGACCGGTACTTCCGGCGGTGTGACCGCTTTGGGCACTTCGGGATTTTTCATGGGCGCCGGAATTCTGACACTCAGTGGCATTTTCCCGGTCTCCGGTTCCTTCCTGCACTTATTCATCATTGTGGCAATCAGCGGAATCATCGGCGCTTTGATTGATTCGATCGTCGGTGCAACCGTTCAGGCACAGTACAAATGTCCCTATTGTCAAAAAACGACGGAAAAATTATTCCATTGCGGCAGTTACAAAACAACACTTATTGCCGGTATTCGCTGGATTGACAATGATGTTGTCAATTTTATCTGCACCAGCTCCGGCGCACTGTTCGTACTGCTTTTCTGCAATCTTTTTATATAAATCATTCATCCGTATCATTCGTCATTTCAATAGTACGGGTGTCAATCCGGCACAGTTCATAATAGGCACATTTTCCATACTGACAGCGCTTCTTAATATCGTGAGGATTCAGGAAAAAATCACCCGCATAGATTCTCTGTAGTAATGAGATCACTTTCTCTTCAGTTTCATTTAGTAATTCTTCAATATCCGAATAAGAAACCGGTTTAACACGATTATATAGGGGCTTTGTAAAAATCCCTTTAGCAATCCGACCTTCGTTGAACACATAGGAATAGGCCCCCGCAAAACGGACGTCTTTATACAACTGCCTGTACGCCAGCATGTAAAATGGAATCTGAAAATGGATCCCCTCACTCACTCCTTTGACAGGATCCTGAACGGAATTCTTCGAGCGCTTATATTCAATAATCGTAACATGATCATCCTGATGACGATCAACCCGATCAATTTTCACCTGAAAGGGTACTGACAAATCACCGTTTTCCATCGCCAACGGAACACTAAGTGAAAGCCTCCGCTCAAATTCAGCCGGATAGTAGTCACTTTCCAGCGCTGCTATTTCCCGTTTAATCAAGAGCTCAAGCCCGTGTTTAAGGTCAGCCAATTTCTTATTCCATACCGATTCATCAACATAAGCAAACACCGAGCGATAATTTTGATGAATATATTTCAATGCCACATCTATCACGGTGTTCAAATCTCCGGATATATAGGTTTTCCATTCTTCAAAATTCCCAGGACTGGCTTTTTTCAGAAGCGATTCAAAAAGGGCATGAATTAATAACCCATCAGTCAGTGGAGATATTTCCGCGAGTGGTTCTTCAACCGAATCTATCTTCCAGACGTATTGACACATATATAAAAACGGGCACCAGGCATACTGCTGCAGACGAGTCACGGAAAGCGGTTTCCGAAAACAGTTTTTCTGGTGTTTCAAAGAGGACAGCCGTCCGCTCCAACCGTCGGCGATACGGTCTTTTCGTCGCCTTTCCATATTAATCCGCTGCTTAATATCAGGACTATGTGTCGTTTTTAAAATTTTATCAAAAAACTGCAGGTCCTGGTCTTCCCATTGATAATGCAGCTTATTTAAAAGTATATCCTGTTGAGACGCCGCCATCCCAATTTCCGGGATTACGGAAGCAGCAGAAATGGTCTCATACCGGATTGATTTACTTAGTTTCGGATGATCAAAAAGATAGTGGATTTCATCCAGGAACGGCGATGCCGGCAAACTGCGTCCATTACTGTCAAATTGGGGATATGTGATCAACAGATTTTTATTTACCCCGGCGACAAGATTATAGAACAAAAATTTCTCTTCACAGATATCCGCTCCCGAAGACCGAATTATATCCATACCCGCCGTTTGATTTATCCTTAATCGCCGACGGCTGTTCAGAAGCGGATTCTCCCGGCGGCTGACCGGGAATTCGCCATCAACCATTCCTAGCAACACCATCGCCTCAAACCGTTCACCGCGGACATCCATGATATTCGCAACCATAATACCCGTATCTTCCTGAAGCTCAGATTTCAGTAATGTGATATTGCGTATCAGATTATTCAGGGCCATAATAAAATGACGCAAATCCACGATGCTATCCGAATCGACCAGACTGAGCAGATTCCTGAATACGCTTTTCATAGCATTAAATACATCTTTAACCGAATTCTCCGCATGATCCCGTAAACCGAATTTTTTCAGAAGATTTTGAACAATGTGAATATAATCAGACCAGCCGGCCTTCGATGGTAAACTGATATCATCTAAAAACCGCTGAAGAACCGGCAACAAGGCATCAATATCTTCCAGCTCTCTGTGAAGAATATAGATGTCTTTTGAGTCCTCGTCCTCAGCTACCATGACAGTCCGTAAATATTCCTGCCGCTGGGTCAATTGCGTAAGCCAGCTCCTTTTGCTGAATGATAATCCCCAGGCTTGCGATTTATATTCAAACTTCTGAATGATATCGGCGCCGTAATATTGGCGAATCTCCGCAAAACGGGTCAGATCGATGATGCTGTCCCGGCTGAAATTTCGCTCGTTGACCTCAAATACTTTTTGTATGATGCGCAGCAATGTTGATTCTGACAGCATTTGTCCGTTCCCGGCAATAGTGATGCCGGCTACGGGAAATAAAAGGTGAACCAATTTCGAATAATCGTAACTACCCCGATAAACAACCGCGATATTATCGGCTTTTAATCCGGCGTTTATCCATTTCTTTACTGTTCGGGCGGCCGCATCAATCTCATGTCGCCGGTTTGGGCAGCGTAACAGTTTTAGTGCAGTATGCTGCCAATCGTTGCGAAACTCCAATGGTTCCCGGTCCGATTTATTATCGTTATTGTGATAAAGTCCCCTGAATAATAAATCACCAATTTTTGAAATTGGGCTCGATTCGATTTTAGGGATTGAAGTACCGTGAAAATCTCTGAGTCCAAAAATTTCCCGTTCTGGTTTGATATATTTCAAGGCAGGATGATCGGTTTTCTCGGGATAAAAAAGCGTGCAATTCGGATACCGGTCAATCAGGTAATTCACGATCTTCTTTTGGATCGGATTAAATTCATAGAATCCTGCTACTACCAGTCGATCCCCGGGTGGATTATAGTGACCATTGTGAAGATGTTCGGCAAGCAGCGTCAGCATTGTCGGTGACGATGCCAGTCGTCGGTCGGTCGCGACATTGATTAAAACATTGAGACATTCAACATACGGAGTAATATCAGGGCATGTTTTGGCAATATCATTCAATTGATTAATTGAACAGCCCGATTCACGCAGTTCGGTCACTATTTTAAGAATTAACGCCAGCGATCCCGGTTGTATATTTTGAAACAAGCCGCGGTTTTCTTTCAAATAATTGAAAAGCAGCAACCATTCTTCACCGGAGCCAATTATCCGAAACGCCTGGCGATCAGTATCCATAATCCGGTTCGCCCAGGCGAAATACGTCCCGAAATGCAGCTGATCCGGCAGCTGCCGGATTTCTGTATTTCTAAGCAACGTTTCCTTCAATCCGGTAATATGAAGCACCGACGGCAGCAGAAAATCAATCTTTTTCCCATTTTTTAACTCAGGAAAAACCGATTCGGCAATATGCCTGTTTAAATGACCGGATACAGAATGATAAACAATATCAAGTTTTGCCATGATACCGAAATCTAACTGAAATCCATTTCAGAGCCAAGTGTTTAGCTGGATATTCTGAATATATTTCTTCTAACCGGCTGATATTATGGAAACTCCCGGAAAAATAATTAAAAAAAAACTTTTGCTATGTTCAAATTTTTATTATAAACTGTGGCGTTATTTGATTTGGAAGAGTATCAGAATGATATTTTTTCCAAAAGGAGTCGTTTAATCACAAAGTTACGTCCCTTCTCACGTGAATTCCAATGTTCTAATTTCACAGGTATAGTTGCTGTTGCATCTCTCCCTTACGAATGAAACATTAAGCCACAGTGAGAAGATTCGCAAGGAGACATGCATGGAAGGTAGTAAACTTTACGTGGGGAATTTGAAATATTCCGTCACAAATGAACAGCTTGAAGAATTATTCAAGGACCATGGCGAGGTCAAGAACGTCAACATAATTCCCAATAAGGGTTTCGGGTTTGTCGAAATGGGCAGTCCGGAAGAAGCCGAAAAAGTAAAAGAAGAATTTGATGGCAAGGATTACGATGGTCGCGCACTCAGAATCGACGAAGCGCGTCCGCCGAAGCCACGGTTCTCGAGAGATTCTGAACGTCGCTATTAATAGCCGCGCTTAATCTGCTAAAATAATAATAAGCCATTTTCCTCACCCTTTAGTTATAAAGGGCGGAAAATGGTTTTTTTATTTGGTATCAATCAGTTTGTAGAGTTTGTCTGAAGGGCGAATTGCCGACTGTAACGGGATTGTTATCCGGTCACCTTTCAGCGCTTTCTGAACCGGTTTCTCGTCTACCCAAATTTCATCGATAATCAGCTCAATGACTCCGGTTGTCGGCCCGGTTATTAAAATTCGATCCCCAATTCCCAGGTTTTTTGTCTCGATAATGAATTCGGCTACTTGCGGTTTTCGAAAATAGTTGACGCCTTTACCGATGTAAACCCGTCGCCGGGTTGCCTTTGAGCCATACTTCTCGCTCCATTCACCCAGACGCTGACCCAGGTAATACCCGTCCCAGAATCCCCGGTTAAAGACCGTCTTCAGGCGGGTTTTCCAGTCTTCGATCTTTTTCCCCGAGTAAGAACCATCACTGATCGCAGTAATTGATTCGGAATAGCATTCCGAAACGGTTTTAACATATTCCGGTGAACGGGCCCGGCCTTCAATTTTCAAAACCGTGACGCCGGCATCCAGAATTTTATTTAGAAAATGGATCGTCATTAAATCCTTGGGCGACATGATATATTCGTGATCCACTTCCAGTTCATCGCCGGTTTCTTTATCCTGAACAATATACGCCCGCCGGCAAACCTGCAGACACTCACCGCGGTTGGCCGAATGATTGGTCTGATGCAAGGATAGATAGCATTTTCCTGAAACCGCCATACAGAGCGCCCCATGAATGAACATTTCCAACTGGATCAATTTTCCGGACGGTCCTTTGATCTGTTCCCGGTCAATCGCATCGGATATCTCCCAAACCTGTTTCATATCCAGTTCCCGTGCCAATACTATGACATCAGCGAATTGGGCATAAAACCGCAGCGACTCAATATTGCTGACATTGGCCTGAGTTGAGAGATGGATTGACATCCCCTGTTTTCGAATATAGTCAAAGACCGCCGGATCCGAAGCGATAATGGCATTGATGCCACTCTGTTTGGCCGCATCAACAATCTCACGCATTTTTGCAAGATCACGGTTATACATCACCGTATTCAGAGTAAGATAGGTTTTTATGTTACTCATTTGGGCGATGTTGACAATCTCCTTTAGATCATCCAGTGTGAAATTCTTCGACGACCGTGAGCGCATATTCAGACGTTCTACGCCAAAATAAACCGCATCGGCTCCGCCTTGTATTGCCGCCTGCAGGGATTCATAGGACCCGACCGGGGCCATGAGTTCAATGTCTTTGCGGGTGAAGGATTTCATACCGGGAACTTAGCGATTCAGACTCATTTAACCAAAAACAAGCGGACAAATTCATTGCTCATAATCATCCATTCCCCTATCTTTAATAATTGAAACTTATGAGGGGTTATGAAACGAATACTAATTTTATTATCAATTTATTTCCTTTTTGCCTGTACAACTAAAAAAACGGTGGAAGTCGGGAATATCAATTTTCAGGTCACTGAATTCAGTGAAGCGCGGATCCAGGCCCGGGACACCGATAAGCTGCTGCTGGCCTATTTTTACACCGACTGGTGAGGCTCCTGTAAACGATTAGACCAGTTGGTCTTCAAGACAAAAGATTTCGCGGATTATATTAATTCAAACTATGTTGCCTTAAAATTAGACGGTGATACCGATCTCGGCCGCAAACTGCGCAATCAGTGGCTGGTACCCGGATACCCGACAATGATGTTCTTTACCGCAGAGGGTGAAGAAATTGACCGGATTGTCGGATTCAACGGCAACAAAGACGCGTATATCCAATTGGTTAGAGACTACACAAACGGCAAGAATACGCTCAGGGACTTGCTGTCACGATTAAAAACCGATGCCGATAATGCGCAACTTAATTTTGATATTGCCAATAAATACAACGATCGCGGTGATGATGCAAAGGCCCTGATCTATTTTGAAAAAGTGCTCAAGTTGGAGCCGGATCACAGTTCCGAAATGTATCTGGAAGCCGAATACAATGTGGCCGAATCAAAGGCGTTTAATGAAGATAATCCCGGATATTTGCAGCATTACGCCAGGAACTGCAGCAATAAACATCTGAAATATTACGCTTACAGCAGCCTGACCCGCTTTTTCCGCCTGAAAAAGGACCAGGCAAACGTGATCAGCACCTACGAGGAAGCGCTGGCCGGACTGCCGGACAACGCCTCCATGATGAACAGTTACGCCTGGTATATTTTTCAAAATAAAGTGGATAATTATTACGAACGGGGAATCGAGGTTGCCAAAAAAGCCGTGGAAGTCGAGCCGGAAGCCGACTCTATCTGGGACACCCTGGGGCAACTGCTCTTTGAGGCCGGATACACAGCTAAAGCCATTGAGGCCATGCAGAAAGCGGTGGATTTAGCGCCGGACGAAGCTTCTTCTAAAGAGAACCTGAAGCGATATAAAGCAAGCAAAACGTAATAAGTGTTAGGAGTAAACTCCTAACACAACTACTATCCATATTCCTGCGGTGTTTGGGTTTTGTTCAACGAGTCCTCCGGACAACCCCACTTTGCCATGACGGGTCAGTGAAGCTCGCTGACGCGAGTAATCAACTGCGAAACGATTCGTCAGAGGAAATTTATTCAGAAATTTTTCTGATCTGATATAATTCAATTGGTAAAATATTCTTAAATAATTCAAAATCTTGATCATCGGTAAATATTGGCATATTATATCTGTTGGATATTGAACATATTAAAAAATCGGTATTTGATCCTTGTATTCCATTCTTACGGGCCAGGTTATAATATTCAGCGGCTTTCTCGTAGTCTTGTGTTGTTATCATTAAATCCGGAAAAACTGAGAGATGATTTTTTAGATTTTCATACTGAGTTGTCGATCGAATACCTGATAATAACTCCTGGCGTATTGGCCCTATCATTTGAACTCTAACTTCTTTAATTAATTCAATAAGTTCATTAACAACCGGATTATTTTTATCTATATTTTGCCGTAAAGACTGAGACCATATACAGGTATCGACTAAAACTTTCAAATTTTCATCCGCTGCTCTTTATAATTATAGTCCGGGTCATATTCTATCTTTCCAAATAATTCAAGAACATCTATTTGTTTTCTTCTCTCAATATATTCTATTAATGCTTCAGTAACGACAGCCTTCTTGGTTCGATGCTTTCCAATTACTCGAGCCGATTCTATAAGATTATCATCTATTGCTAAATTTGTCGGCATTGTTTTTATCTCCTTTATCTTACACGAAAAACTTACACATGTATATGTGTAAGTGCAAGTATATTTTTAGAGGGCTTAGTTCCCGCTTGAATGATGCTGTCGGGTGTCTCACAACAGAGACCTCCGTTGAGGCGAAGCAGATTCGCGGAATCATTTCCAGGGATTTAGTATTTGAATATTACAATTCTGGGAATCCCTATCATTTCGAATAACAAGACATAAATTATATTGTATGGCAGTCGCGGCAATTAATGAATCAATAGAAGGCATCTTTTTACCTTGATTTTCGAGTGTCGCGTTTAATCGTCCCCACTCGATAAATGTATTGATGTCCAGATTGAGTATTCTATCATTGAAACGGAATATTAAATCATTATGCAACCATTCCGTGATTTTGTCTTTTCGTTTAGATGGTTTTAATTTAGATATGCCTTTTTCTAATTCGCCAATGGTAACCACGGAAAGATATAATTGACCTTCTTCAACAGAATTGATCCATTCTGCGACCTGTTTATCCGGTTCAATTTTTACTAACTCTGAAATAACACAAGTATCCAATAAGTAGTTCATAATTCAATGTCTCTTGGAATATCTTTAGAACGACTAAGATCTAACTCAATAGCACTTAATGGAGAATTTCGGAAAAATTGGGATATTTTTGATTCTTTTTTATTTATCTTTTTGTAGTCATTGACAGAAATAAGCAGTGCAGTTTCAACTCCATGTTTAGTTATTATTTGAGGACCACGACGAAGTGCTTCATTTACGACTTCGCTGAATTTTGCTTTTGCTTCTTGTAATTGCCAAACATTCTTCATATCATCTCCTGACTAGTCTAACCAGAACGTAATATGATTTATCATAAATGTCAATACTTTTCATTTATACCGTTGCAAAGATTGATTAGAAATCCCTGTCATATAAGTATGGTTTTTTAAACTTGAAATATCCTCTATGAAAATAGGTGGTGCGACATTAATAAAATTTCAACCGTCTTTATGGCGTCCTTGTTATCAGAATGATTTAAATATTTTTAGTGCTATAGGTATTTTTGATGTTCTCGGTTATGAGACTTTTCATAATTCGAGGGAATTAGTTAGTATCGTATCAAAACATGTTAAAAAACAAGAATCAATTAAATTTTCTAATGTTAACCCGTTGTGTGAAATAAAAACTTGAAAATAAAGATGTGCATTAGCCTAAAAATCCTTAAATTATTGTATCACATATCAATAATAAACAAGGAGATATACTAATGCACAATCTTAAATCTAACTTCGATTTCATCAGGCCTATTGTCAAAGAATCACTATCCAATTTTATCGATTCCAGCGGAAATATCAAAAAAGTCGGCACTAAACCTAAATTCAGTGATTTAGATATTATCACTTTGTCTCTCGTTGCCGATAGCCTATCCATCAATAGCGAGAATCTTCTGTTTAGTAAACTCAAGTCCGAATCAAGAGGATTTTCCATTATTAATTGATCGTTCCCAATTTAATCGCCGACGTAAACATTTAAGAATAGTTATTGATCTTGTTCGTCAAGCGCTCGTTAATAAACTATTACCGGCAGAAAACACATTTATCCTGGATTCACTGCCTATTGAAATATGCAAATTCGCCCGCGCAAGACGGATCAAAATCTGTCAGGAAAATACTGAAACGGCACCCGAATATGGCTATTGTGCGGCGCAAAAAACGCACTACTTTGGATATAAATTTAGGTTCTTTCGTAATCATGTTGCAAGTCTAGGATTTAAGAGTCCACAATGTTGATGTATTTTTAACCTAAAATAGTAAATATCTTTATAGCCATAAGCCATTCTTTTAAGCCTTTTA
>Ga0268276_1000643_pt1 | contig 39514 bp, 36 predicted proteins | sample saktaG_4_FD_190145 | JGI IMG/M metagenome (GOLD analysis project Ga0268276, IMG submission 190145) | Saline water microbial communities from Sakinaw Lake, British Columbia, Canada - sak_2010_1_5_45m | ecosystem: Environmental > Aquatic > Non-marine Saline and Alkaline > Saline ...
CCGCGCGGCGGCTTCCTTCCAGAGAACTGCCCACGTTGATGATTCGGGCCACACCGGCCTTAACGGCCCTGTCTAAAATGGCCTGGCGATCCGCGTCAAAATCCTTGAAATCAAGATGGCAATGGGTATCTATCAGCATAATTAGTGTAATTATATGCTATGGGTAGATGAAAAGCAAGGCGGTATTACTTGGTTTCGATGCGCGGAAAAAGAGGAGCGGATTTATTTACCTTAAGACCATCTTTGAGCGATCCCCACGTCTTCAAGTTGGAGAATTTCATCGCGGAAGGATCCTCCGCCATCCCGAGCTGCTTCATAATACTTATCGAAGTTGCCGGCATAAACGGATATATAGACAGAGCGATTATCCTCAAGCTCTCCAAAAGAGTGTATAGCAAAGACTCGAGTTGGGCTCTCTTATTTTCTTTGGCGAGCGCCCATGGCTTTGAGTCTTCGATCAGTTTATTCGCGGCGTTTACCACTTCCCATATCTTTGATAATGCGCCCGCGAAGTCCAGTACGGAGATTCTCTTTTCAAGCTCTTCACCGAGAGCCATCGATCTCTCCTTTAACGCCTCGACCATCTCTCCCTGGCTGCCCGATACTTTTCCGTCGAAGTACTTCTCCACCATCGTCAGGGTCCGGTTCAACAGGTTGCCGATATCGTTCGCAAGATCGCTGTTATATCTCGACACCAGTGCCTTTTCGCTGAAAGCCCCGTCCAGCCCAAAAGGGACCTCTCTCAACAAGAAATACCTGTATGTATCTATGCCGTACTTGTCAATGACAGCGACAGGATCGACCACGTTACCCTTGGATTTTGACATCTTCTCACCCTTGATCACCCACCACCCGTGGGCGAATATTGTCCTGGGCGGCTCCAACCCTAGAGCGTGAAGCATTATGGGCCAGTATACGGCGTGATGGCGCAGAATATCCTTGCCTATAACGTGAAAATCGGCCGGCCAGTATTTTTTCAGCCTGGCAGGATCATCGGGATAACCTATGCCGGATATATAATTTATCAGAGCGTCGAACCATACATAGGTGACAAAATTTTTATCGAACGGTATTTCTATCCCCCACGACATGCGCGCTCTGGATCTTGATATGCAGAGGTCCTGGAGCGGCTCCCTTAAGAATCCCAGCACTTCATTCCGGCGAAATTCCGGTTTTATAAAACCCGGGTTGGAATTTATATGATCTATCAGCCATTGCTGGTAATCGGATATCTTAAAAAAATAATTTTCCTCATCCAGCTTTTCGAGATCTTTTTTACAGTCGGGGCATAGACCGTCATCGCTCTGCGCCTCTGACCAGAAAGTCTCGCACGGGGTGCAGAACCAGCCCTTATATACCTTTTTGTATATCTTGCCGTCTCTATAAAGCTTCTCCAGGACAGACTGGACCGCCTTTATGTGACAGCTATCCGTCGTTCTTATGAAGTGATCGTACTTTATGCCCAGCTTCTGCCATAACTCTTTAAATACGGGCACTATCTCGTCCACGAAGGCCTTCTCCTCGCCGGTCTTAAGCCCGCGCGCGAGCGTTGCCTTCTCTATCTTCTCCCCGTGTTCATCGGTGCCGGTCATGAAGAATACATCGAAACCCTTCATGCGATAAAATCTGGAGACCGTATCCACCGCGATATTGGTGTAAGAGTGCCCTATGTGGGGTTTGGAGTTTACGTAATAGAGCGGGGTGGTAATGTAGAATTTATCCATGCTATTTATAAGGAACCTCTAAGAAGCTGCCGTCTTCCAGCTCTACCGTAACCGAACGCTTTATGGCATTTACGCTTACCACTTTGCCGGGGCCTTTTTCGGTCTTAAGTATATCGTCCTCTTTGGGCAGCCCCTTCATCAGCTCTTTGTAGGTCTTATGCTCGTAGCTCAAGCAGCACATCAACCTTCCGCAAAGTCCCGATATCTTGGTCGGATTGAGCGGAAGATTCTGCTCCTTAGCCATCTTGATGGTAACCGGTTCAAAATCCTTTAAGAATGTGGCGCAGCAGAGGACCCTGCCGCACGGCCCGAAGCCTCCGAGCATCTTCGCCTCGTCGCGTACGCCTATCTGTTTAAGCTCTATCCTCGTCTTAAAAGCGATGGCAAGGTCCTTGACGAGGTCTCTAAAATCTATTCTGCCCTCCGCCGTAAAATAGAACATGATCTTGGAGCGGTCGAAAGTGAATTCGGCATCTATAAGTTTCATTGGAAGATGGCGCTCGCGTATCTTTTTAGAGCATGTATCCATGACCTCCCTGACTTTCTTTTTGTTCTTATCTATCTGGTGCATATCCCATGGGTTCGCTTTGCGGATCACCTTTTTGAGCGGCTCCGATACGTCGGAGTCCAGTATAACTTCGATCTCGGAGATCGTCTGCCCGTAATCCTGGCCCCTGTCGGCCTCTACCACCACATATTCTCCCGCCTTGAACTTCATACCGTTCGTCGAATAGTAGGAGATCTTGCCGGCGTCTCTTAATCTTACCTGGATCACTTCGTACACGCGCTCACCTCTTTTATCTTCATCCCGAGAACGCTCATCGCGAGTTTCTGGTTGGCGTTCCGGTCGATATGCGTTATCGCGGATATCACGCTGTTTATCATATCTTCTATATAGTCAGATCCAAGCCTCGCGGCTTCGTTAGAGATTATATCTTTTTTATCTATATTTACAAGCATATAATCCCGGGCGCCGGCTTTCATGTTCAGTATATCGCTGTACCAGGACAATATCATATCCAGATACAGTCTTACGTCCTCTTTCGGCAGATCGTCAAAATCAAAATCCGCCCTGGAGCCCGACACTATCTTGTTTATGAGCAACGATCTCTTTGTAAATATATCCTTCTCTTTGAACTTCAGCGCCTCACCCAGCCTTCCGCCCGATAGATGCGATAGCGTATGGGCGTCCGTTTGAGAGAGCGAATAGTCCCTTGTCAGTATCTCCTCCACTTCCTTAAGCTTAAGCGGAAAAAACTTCACCACCTGGCAGCGCGAAACTATGGTGTGAAAAAGCGATTTTGTGTTCTCGGTCAAGAGTATGATGACGGAATCGGCCGGCGGCTCTTCCAGGGTCTTTAAGAGGGCGTTTGCAGCCTCGTGCTTCATGTATTCGGCGCCCTCTATAATATATACTTTCTTGCGTGCTTCCAAGGGCTTCAGATAGACATCTTTGATAATGGCGCGCACGTCATCCATCTTTATCGAGGCACCCTCTTCTTTGGGCTTCAGGATAAAAACGTCGGGATGCTTCGATGAGTCTATCTTCTTACATGAAGCACACTCATCGCACCCTTCGGTGAGCTCAGGGTGCGGTCCTGAGCCTGCCGAAGGATCGCACGGGGGGCCGGATAGAGAGCCGGAGCAGTTGAGCGCCTTTGCAAAGTTCACGGCGGCCAGGCGCTTGCCTACCCCGTCGGGTCCGGAAAATATGTAGGCGTGCGATACACGGCCATTTCTCAATGAAGCCTTCAAATGGCTGACAGCGCTATCCTGGCCTTTTAAATTTTCGAAGGACAACCTCCACCTCAGATCTTATCTTAGCCTGGACCTTAGGAATAGGTCCGGATACTTCCACCCTTCTTATCCTGCCGGAATACTCTTTCGAAAGTGCTAGATACCCGGCCCTCACTCTCTTGTGATAAGAGAGCTCTTTCTTTTCGATCCTGTCGATACCTTTTTTACGGGCCCTCCTCAGGCCTTCGGCGGTATCTATATCCAGAAGTATGGTCAGGTCCGGGACGACGCCGGCCGTCGCAACTCTGTCGAGCGTCTTTATCTTTCCGAGATCGACGCGTCCGCCATACCCCTGATAGCTGAATGTGGCATCGCTGAACCTGTCGCTTATTATTATAAGACCTTTATCAAGCGCCGGCTTTATCACATCTTTCACTATCTGGGCGCGGCATGCCTCGAACAAAAAGAGTTCAGCCAGATCCGATATGCGTATTCCAGGCGAATTCAAAAGCACCTTCCTTACCGCCTCGCCGAGCTTAGTCCCGCCCGGCTCACGGGTCTGTACAACGCGGTATCCCGACTTCTTCAGGTATTTGAAGAGAAGCCCGGAATGGGTGCTCTTGCCGCAACCCTCGATGCCCTCGAACGTGATGAATATACCTCTCTTTATCCTTCGGCCCCGCTCAGGATAAAGACCCTGAGCCTGCCGTCCTTCGGCTCTGCTCAGGACAGGCCCTGAGCTTTTGTCGAAGGGCCGAAGGGTCTTTAAAGCTCTTTGCGCCATACGGTGCCCTCTTTGGTATCTTCAACTATCACGCCCATACCGGACAGCTTCTTCCTTATATCGTCGGACCTCTTATAATCTTTCTTCGCCCTTGCATCATCTCTCTCTTTTATAAGAGCCTCCACCTTGGCAGGCAGTTCTTTGTCTGCCCGATTTAAATTTAGACCGAAAACTTGCGCGAGCTTAAGCAGCATCTTTTTTGATTCGGAAGCGATGTCGGGATCATCTATCTTCCTATTTGTAAAATTTACCAATTCAAATAGGCTGGAGAGCGCCAAAGGCATATTAAAATCGTCATCCATCGCCTCTTCGAACTTCGCTCTAAACCCCTCGAGCTCTTTCACGGGACTGTGGACTGTGGGCTGTGGACTGTGGGCTTTCACGCCCCTATCTATCTTATCCAGCATAATGATAAACCGCTCTTTTTGCGCAATCATCTGCTCTATTCTCTCCTCGGTGTAATCAACCGGATGCCTGTAATGAGTATTAAGGAAGAGCAGTTTCAGGTAATCCGCGTCTTTATGCTTCTTAATAAAATCTTTTATGGAGATAAAATTCCCTAAAGACTTGGCCATCTTCTCGTTATTTATAGTCAATAGGCCGTTATGCATCCAGTATCTTGCGAAGGCCTTTCCGGCGCCTTCGGACTGGGCTATCTCGTTCTCATGGTGCGGAAATATGAGGTCTACTCCCCCGCCGTGGATATCGAACTGGTCACCGAGTATATCCGAGCTCATCACGGAGCATTCTATATGCCAGCCCGGCCGTCCGGCCCCCCAGGGGCTCTCCCATGAAGGCTCGTCGACTTTGGCCTTCTTCCATAACGCGAAATCGAGCGGGTCTCTCTTCTTTTCGCCCGGGGATATCCTGGCGCCTATCTCCATCTTGTCGAGATCCTGATTCGACAACTTCCCGTAACCCTTTGCCTTCCTTATATCAAAATATACGTCGCCGACCGACTCGTAGGCACAGCCTTTTTCTATAAGAAGCCCGATGAACTTCACCATCTTGGGTATATATTCCGTCGCCAGGGGCTCTCTGTCCGGCCTGCCTATCCCGAGGAGATCCATATCCTCGTGATATGAATCGAGGTATTTTTTGGAGATCTCTTCCGCTCTCTTCGACTCTCTCTTGGCCTTATCTATTATCTTATCGTCAACATCCGTAACATTCCTTACGAAGGTCACTTCGTATTTACTCTGGAGATAACGGCGGATCACGTCGAATATGTACGCGCTCCTGGCGTGGCCGATATGCGGCTCATCGTAAACGGTAGGGCCGCAGACGTATATCCCTATTCTTTTATTGCTTATCGGAGTGAACTCTTCCTTCGTTCTCGTCAGCGAATTATATATCTTCATTTCTCTAAATTATCGAGCCTCTTCTTAAGTTCGTCTATCTCCTGCAGCAAAGGGTCGAGCACATGGACATGATCCAGGCCAAGTTCTATCTTCTTGCCGTCCTGTTTTGTGATCCTGCCCGGTACTCCCACTACGGTCGAATTGTCCGGCACATCCTTTATGACAACTGCGTTTGAACCTATATAAGAGTTGTCGCCTATACTGATATTGCCCAGGATCTTGGCGCCGGCTCCTATAACTACGTTATTCCCGACCGTGGGATGGCGTTTTCCTTTTTCCTTGCCGGTCCCTCCGAGCGTCACGCCCTGATAGAGAGTGACGTTATCGCCTATTATAGCGGTCTCTCCTATCACCACTCCCATGCCGTGATCGATGAAAAAACCTTCCCCGATTGTGGCGCCGGGATGTATCTCAATGCCGGTGAAGAACCTGCCGACCTGCGATATCCATCTGGGTAAGAAAGGTATCCGCATCCTGAAGAGGGTTCTAGCCGTCTTGTGGAAGACGAGCACGTGGATACCGGAATACGTCAGAAGCACTTCCAAAAATCCGCCAGCCGCCGGATCGCGTTCGAATATCGCCCGTATCTCTTTTCTGAGTAATATAGCGACCACAAGCCAGAATACGGCCGCCAGTAAGAACAGATTCAACATAAGATGCATGCATGTGTACATATATTCACCTGTCAGGTTTTTGGTTCCAGAGACGCTATCGCATAAGCGGCTATGGCATCCCCTCTTCCTATAGAGCCCACGCCTTCATTCGTGGTCGCTTTTATATTGACCCTTGATCTGTCTACACCCAAAATACCGGCTATCCTCTCAACCATCTTATCCTTGAACGGATAGATCTTGGGCTCCTCGGCTATTATGGTCATATCGATGTTCCCTATCGTGAAATTATTTTCCGACAGGATGACTGCGACCCGCTCGAGGATCTCTCCGCTCGCCATATTCTTATAACCGGGATCCGAATCGGGAAAATGCTGGCCTATGTCGCCCAGCGCCAGCGCGCCCAAAATGGCGTCGGCTATGGCGTGCAGAACCACATCTCCGTCGGTATGGCTGATGAGACCCTTCACAAAAGGTATCTCAACGCCGCCCAAAAAGAGCTTCTTCTCCTCAACGAGCCTGTGTACATCGTAGCCTATTCCGACTCTCATATCAACACCTCTGCTATCTTTAAGTCCTCTTTGGTGGTCACCTTGATGTTGCGAGGCGACCCCTTGAGGATCTTTACGGTCTTACCCAAACGCTCCAGCATGGAAGCGTCATCTGTCACGTTTGAAATATTCTTCGTGCCGCTTATAGCCTTCTTAAAGATGTCATACCTGAAGGCCTGCGGAGTCTGAGCCCTCCAGAGAGAGCTCCTGTCGATAGTCTTACGGACGAATAGCCCTTTGCCGGCAAGCTTGATAGTATCGGTTACCGGTATGGCAGTGACAGATCCGCCGAATCTGGCGGCCAAAAGCACGGAGTTCATTATATCGGACTCTCCGGGGAACGGCCTTGCGCCGTCATGGATCAGAACTATATCGAACGACGGATCTACAAGATCGAAACAATTTTTTACGGATCCGGCTCGCGTCACTGCGCCGGCAACCACCTTGACCACTTTTCTTATTCCGTATTTTTCTATTACACTTTTCAGGCGGCCTATTGAGTCCGGATCGGCCGCCACGTAGATCTGGTCGATATACTTCGATGAGTCGAGAGCCTTTAGCGCGTATGTTACGAGGGGCTTTCCGGCTAACAGCACGAACGGTTTTTTATCTCCCGATCCAAGCCTCTTTCCTGAACCGGCAGCCGGAACTATCGCAGCAACCTTATATCTCATCTACCCTTCCAGCCGCCCTGTTGAGGCTTTGAGCCTTCTTCGAACTTGGCGAATATCATCCTGCCGGCTGAAGTCTGTAAGACGCTCGTTACCGCCGCCTTTATAACCTGGCCTATCATATGGCGGGTATTATCTACGACAACCATAGTCCCGTCGTCAAGATACCCCACGCCCTGGTTATACTCCTTGCCCTCCTTCGATATCCTGACCTCCATCATCTCGCCCGGCAGCACCACCGGCCGCAGAGCGTTGGCTAGCTCATTTATATTGAGGACGGTGACTCCCTGCAGCTCGGCAATTTTATTCAGATTAAAATCATTGGTGACGACCTTGCCTCCTAAGAGCTGCCCCAGCTTCACGAGCTTGGCGTCAACGTCCTTTACATCGGGAAAATCTTCCTCATTTATCCTGACGTTCAGCTTCGAATCCTTCTGTATCTTGTTCAGTATATCGAGCCCTCGCCTGCCGCGATTTCGTTTCAGGGAGTCTCCTGAATCGGCTATCTGCTGCAGCTCTCTTAAAACGAACCTTGGTATTACGACCCTTCCCTCTATAAATTTCGTCTGTAATATATCGGCTATCCTTCCGTCAATGATCACGCTAGTGTCGAGAAGGATGACGTCTTCGCGCTCATCCTGCCTCACGAACTTAACGTAGGGCACGACAAGGTTGAACTCGTCTTTGCCGCGCATAGCTATGATCATGCCAAGGTAGCAGAATACCAAGATCATTATTATCTGCAGCGATGAGAATATCTCAACGCTCATGGGTATGAGCTTCAGTACGCTCGTCACTATCCATGCCATGAAGAAACCGAATATGAGCCCGAAGACCGCCGCCGAAAGGTTCCTTACGGAGAATCTTCTCATGACGAACTCGATAACAACTATGAAAGATGCCCCGGCCAAACCGGCCACACCGCCGCCGACACGCCATGCCAGTTCGAAATTGCCAAGAATACCACCCACGTAATACCCTACTATAGTGCTGAGTATGATAAAAAAAGATCTTAAATAAAGTACAGTCATATATTTATTGTCCTCTCGGTTTATTTAAAAGTTTCCACGGATTATTCTTTATATCCTCGACAAACGCCTCGAGGTCCTGGTATATCTTATCCTCGGTCAGCAGCTTGCCTACGGTGCCCTCACCGTTCTTCAGCCTGTCGACTATAACTTTAACCGAACTTGTCAATCCGCTTAAGTTATCAAAGACCTGCGCCATGGGGATAGGATCCTTGCCGACCAAGAGATCGCCGTTCTTTAAGAACTTCCCTGAGGTTCCGGGAGAGATCTCCATATACTTCTCACCCATGAATCCGAGAGTGTTTATAGTGGCTATGGCGTCTTCTTCTATCTTAACGCTCTCCTTCACCCACGCGTTGAGCTGGGCCTTCGTCTTCTTCTCTTTCTCATCATAGTATAGCTTAAGTCCGTCTATCTGCCCTACGCCTACCCCGGATACCCTCACCGGCGCGCTCGAGCCAATGCCGTCCACAAAATTGAAATCGACCTTTATGTGGTATCCCTTCCTCACAAGATTTATATCACCTATCGAAAATACAATTATAAAGAGTATAGCCACGCCTATCATTATGAATACGCCGACCTTCAACTCGAAAATCTTTATATCATCCATCCATCGCCTCCATATTGTATTTATACCAAATGCTCGAAGTCTATGCCTTCTGTTATCGGTCCCGTGCCGGCGCCCGTGATGAACTGCCTGACTATCGGGTCTTTAGTGCTCTTTATCTCATCCGGAGTCCCGTCCGCTATTATCTTGCCGTTATATAACATGGCGACCCTGTCGGCTATTTTATAAGCGCTGGTCATATCGTGTGTGACGGCTATAGATGTCACATTGAGTTTTGTGTGCAGTTTCATTATTAGGTCGTTCACCGAGTCGCCCATTATCGGATCTACCCCCGTCGTGGGCTCATCGTAAAGCATTATCTCGGGCCTCACTATAATGGCGCGCGCTAAGCCCACCCGCTTCCTCATGCCGCCCGAAAGCTCCGCCGGCTTCTTATACTCTATGTCCTTCAACCCTACGAGAATGAGGCTCTCCTTGACCCGTTTGGCTATCTCCGCCTTGGGCGTGTTCGTATGCTCGATCAGCGCGAACCCCACGTTTTCTAAAATATTCAGCGAATCAAAAAGAGCGGCCCCTTGGAAGAGCATCCCGAACTTCATTCTTACGGCGCTAATCTCCTTCTCGTCCAAGCGCGTTATATCTTTACCGTCTATCAGCACATGGCCCGAGTCCGGCCTCATCAACCCTATGATATGCTTTAAAAGAACACTCTTGCCGCAGCCGGAACGTCCTATGATGACGGTAGATTCGCCTGTCTTTATGGTCAGGTTCAGGTTATCAAGCACCTTGTGACCGTCGAAGGATTTTGAAACGTTTATTATCTCTATCATTACTGGCTTTCAGTTTTCGGCTGTCAGATTCAGAGGGCCGATAGCTTATGGCGCTAAGAAATAGAACAATGCCGTGAAGAAACAGTCGGACGCTATTATCAATATAAAGCTTGTCACGACGCTCGACGTGGTCGCCTTGCCGACTCCCTCCGCCCCTCCCTCGGCTCTCATGCCTTCATAACAGGCTATTATGCATATGATGACGGCGAAGAATACGCTCTTTATCAGTCCGGTGTATACATCTTTGTACCTTAACGCCTGCCATGTCATCTTCATATACATCGCGTGCGTTATATTGAGCTTATAAACGCCTATCAGGTACCCCCCTACTCCTCCTATCACGTCCGCATAGAGCGTCAAGAGCGGTATCATTATCACGAGGGCCAAAAACCTCGGCACGACGAGATATTTTACCGGATTGGTTGCCAGGGTCTCGAGGGCGTCTATCTGTTCCGTAACTTTCATCGTTCCGACTTCCGCCGTTATGGAAGCGCCTATTCGACCCGCGACTATGAGCGCCGTCAATACCGGGCCCAGCTCGCGCACCATAGAGAGCGCTACCAACGACGCGATGTAGATCTCCGCGGAGATCTTCTGCATCTGGTATGCGCTCTGGAGCGCCAACACCATCCCCGTAAAGAGGCTTATCAGAGAGACTATAGGGAGTGAGTCGACCCCTATTTTCGACATCTGCTCCACTACCTGCCTTCTTCTCAGTGGCGGTATAGGTATCCAAAAGAGGGTCTCCCCCAGAAGAATTGAGGCGCCCCCGCCGTACCTGACAAATTCAACGAACCTTCTTCCTATAAATTGGGCTAAGTTTCTTAGCATATCCGCTTTTCCTCTGGTTAAAACTTGTCCTTATGCTCCAGCCCGAAAAAATTACTGCCGTTAGTGAACTTCAACTTTAAACTGTCGTTCGGATGCAGGTTATACCCAAGCTCAAGCTGATCGCGCTCTCTGAGGCTCTCATCCACCCTGTCGTCATTTACGTACTTTTTGAATCCGACATTGAAACCGCCCGCGACATTCTTGGTCATCCTGAATTCACGCACATCCTGCCATTTGGCGGTCTCCCACCCGTCCCAGGCCATCGTATTCTCGCCGTCCAGCACTTTTATATTCTCAAACATACTCTCTTTTCCCATGCGCCTTAAGTCTATTTCACCGCCTATGACGACCGGGCCGCTTTCGCGGATTATCCTGGAGTCCTCTATTCTCATCACGGGCCCGTCGCCCTTAAGAGATACGCTTAGATATTCAAAATTCACGTCGCCTATATTCCCCTTTTTCATTTCGAGACGGACATTGGTCTTTAATTTTTTTATCGCGCCTTTAAGCTCCGATTTCGAATTCAGGGCCCCGGAAACGTGTGAGCCGTACCCGGCATTGATCGCCGAAAGAACCTGCGATATATTCATATTATCGGTCACAGCCACCGCGTCTACAAGGTGAGGCTCCACCAATCCAAACTTACCATTCAGATAGAACATCTGCCCGAGACTTAAGTTTGAAACTTCCAGGGTCTCGCCGGAGATCCTGTATGATCCTTTCAGGTCAAAGAACGGTTTATAATTTACTATTACGTTTGTCGCTTCTATATCGCCTTCGAGAGATTCATCATTCGGCTCAATAGAGCTCTTTATAGCTATATTCCTTATTGAGAGATCCCCGCTGATATCGACATCCCGAAACTTGAAGTGGTTCGCTTTTATGGATATCAGCAGCACTCCGTCAGCGGCAAAATTGCTCTCTATTTTTATGAGGCCGGATTCAGGCCTGACTACCAGACGGGCTATGCCGTTCTTGAGCCGCCCCTCAACCTCTATGCTGTCGGAGCCGAATAGCCTAATATAGCCGCGCACTACGGCGTCATCTATCGTCCCTTCAAGCGTTACAAATCCGGAGAGTTCCCTGTTCCTGGTTTCAAAGTCTATCTCTATGCGCGGCTCTCTATTCAAACCGCCGGAAAAGGCAAGATCCCAAATTCGATAATTCGACACCATGCTCTTTATCCAAAATATCCGCGAACGGTAGATCTCGCGCCCTTTACTCAATATCCTTACGTCCCGTAATGTTATCGGGCGGAATATACCGCCGTCTATGCTGCCTATAGATATATCGAGATTTTTGCCGAAGATGCCCTCTATCCTATCTTCGGCCAGAACCTTCAGTTCGGGAGCAAAGGCCTCTATCCTGCTCTCAAAGAACGCGATGATGCTTAGTGCCAATAAAAATATTAGCGTTGTCTTAAACCGGCGTCGTGCCCGTATGCTTCTCATACACTCTTGTTAAACCGTTACAAAGTCCAGGCTGTCGGCCTTTGCGGTCACGCGCACCTTGGCGCCGTTCTTATAACTGCCTTTGATGATCTCTTCGGCGAGAGGGTCCTCCAGGAAACGCTGGATCGTCCTCTTGAGCGGCCTGGCGCCAAATACCTTATCAAATCCGCGCTCTACCAGAAAATCTTTCGCTTCTTTCGTCAGGTCTATTAAGATACGCTGTTCCTTCAGCCTGGACTCGACATCCTTTATCTCGAGCTCTATTATCCTGTCAAGGTCCTCTTTAGTCAGCGGCCTGAAGACGATGATATCATCTACCCTGTTTAAGAATTCGGGCTTGAATACTTTCTTTACTTCCTCCAATAACCTCGACCTCATAGACTGGTATGTCACTTCCTCTTCCTGGGACTTGAATCCTATAGAGCCCTGTTTCTTCAGCGTCTCCGCGCCTATATTCGAAGTCATTATGATTATGGTATTCTTGAAGTCCACCTTCCTCCCGAATGAATCGGTGAGGCGGCCCTCTTCGAGCATCTGTAAAAGTATATTGAAGACGTCGGGGTGCGCCTTCTCTATCTCATCGAGCAATACTACGGAATATGGGCGGCGCCGCACCTTTTCGGTAAGCTGGCCCCCTTCGTCATAGCCGACGTAGCCCGGAGGAGCTCCCACGAGCCTCGAGACATTGAACTTCTCCATATACTCGGACATATCGATCTGTATTATCGCGTCTTCATCGCCGAACATGTATTCGGCCAGCGCCCTAGCCACAAGGGTCTTGCCGACACCCGTGGGCCCTAAGAATATGAATGAGCCTATCGGCCTTCTGGGATCTTTTATGCCGGCACGCGAACGCCTTACTGCATGAGCGATAACGCTTATCGACTCATCCTGCCCTATGACGCGTTTATGAAGGCCCTCTTCCATCTTCAGGAACTTTGACTGCTCCTTCTCTTCGAGCCTTACTATCGGGATACCGGTCCATTTTGAAACTATATAGGCTATATCTTCGTCGCTAACCTTCGGCTCGATCTTACCGCGCAACTCTTTCCACTCTTTCTTTATGCCGGTGAGGTCATCCTTAAGTTTCCTCTCTTCATCGCGGAACTTGGCCGCCTTTTCGAAATCCTGGCCCTTGACGCTCTGCTCCTTCTCTTTCTTTATCGCCTCCATCTTCTCCTCGATATGCTTGACATCGGGAGGAGCCGTCGTGACGGAAAGGCGCGCTCTCGCGCCGGCTTCGTCTATCAAGTCTATCGCTTTATCGGGCAGGTATCTGCCGGTTATATATCTGTCGGAAAGCTTGGCTGCGGCCTCTACCGCGGCATCCGTAAATTTTACCCTGTGATGCGCCTCGTACTTGTCGCGCAAGCCTTTCAATATCTCTATCGTCTCGTCCACCGTAGGCGGCTCCACTATGATCGTCTGGAACCGTCTTTCGAGAGCCGCGTCCTTTTCAATGTGTTTCCTGAATTCATCGAGCGTCGTCGCTCCTATACACTGTATCTCTCCGCGGGAGAGAGCCGGTTTCAGTATATTTGAGGCGTCTATAGCTCCCTCGGCGCCGCCGGCGCCGATAAGCGTATGGAGCTCGTCTATGAATATTATAATGTCCTCCGAGCGCTTTATCTCATCCATCACCGCCTTGATCCTCTCCTCGAACTGGCCCCTGTACTTTGTGCCGGCGACCATAAGCGCGAGATCGAGTATTATTATTCTCTGATCCTTAAGGATCTCTGGGATATCCCCCGTCACTATCTTCTGCGCGAGGCCCTCGACTATTGCGGTCTTGCCGACACCCGCCTCACCGAGCAGAACCGGATTATTCTTGGTGCGCCTGGACAATATCTGTATAACACGCTCGATCTCATTCTTCCTGCCTATGACAGGGTCGAGTTTATTATCTTTGGCCAGTTTTGTCAGGTCCCGGCCGAATGCATCGAGGGCCGGCGTCTTTGCGTGAGATGTCTTCTGCCCCATCTCATAACCCGGGATGGCCGAACCGAGCAGGTTCATCACCTCTTCGCGCACTCTTTCGAGCTCGAGGCCCAGGTTCATCAGGACTTGCGACGCGACCCCTTCGCCCTCCCTTATCAAGCCCAGCAACAAATGCTCCGTGCCGATATAGTTATGCCCCAGAGCCCTGGCCTCTTCGGTGGCCAGCTCCATCACCTTCTTCGCTTTAGGCGTAAAAGGAAGATCGCCCGAGATCACGGTGCTTGGACCCGGCTGGACCAGCTTCTCGACCTCCATGCGTATTTTGTCGGAGGTCAATCCGAAGCTCGCCAGCACCGCCGCAGCCACGCCCTCACCTTCTCTGGCTAGCCCCAGAAGTATATGCTCCGTGCCTATATAGTCGTGATTAAACCTCTTCGCCTCTTCCTTAGCCAGAAGAATGACCTTTCTCGCTCTCTCCGTAAACCTGTTGAACATCGCCATCTTTAGTATCTCCTTTAAGTCAATCTTTCGCGGATAAGTTCCGCGCGCTTCATGTCGCGTTCGTTGGAGTTTAAAATTTTTCCTTCCAGCTTCTGCAGATGCGATGGCTGGGTCAATATCAAGAGCTCATTCACCATGCGCCTGTCGAGGTTCTTCACTATACCGAGGTCTACACCGAGCCTTATGGCCGAAAGAAGCGCGATCGTCTCGTTACTCGTAATTATGTGGGCGCTCTTCAGCGTGCCGTAGGCGCGCCAGACCCTGTCGACCAGAGCCTCCCTGTTCTTCGTGGATATTGTGCGCCTGGTAGTCTCCTCCCGCGCGATTATCTGGTTTATTATCCTCTCTATATTATCTATCATATCCTCTTCTGTACGTCCCAGGGATACCTGATTCGATACCTGGAAGAGATTGCCGCTCGCTTCGGTGCCTTCGCCGTAGAGGCCTCTTATATTAAGCCCGAGCTTCGCCGTGGCCTGCAGGATCTTGCCTATCTGAGCCGTGAATACCAGTGACGGTAAATGTAGCATGACCGAACCGCGCAGACCCGTACCCGTATTTGTGGGACATGCGGTCAGGTATCCCCATTTGGCGGAATAGGCGAACGATAACTTGTTGCTTAACTCCGTATCGATAGAGTCTACTATCCTCCAGGCCTCCATCAGGTTAAAACCGGACTGCAGGACCTGTATCCGCAAGTGGTCCTCTTCGTTGACCATTATGCTGACGATCTCTTTAGGGTCAACTATGAGAGCCTTAAATTCAACGTCCTTAGTGTGCTCCGGGCTCATGAGGTGGCGCTCCACCAGGAAGAACCTGTCGACCTCGCTCAGGTCCTTAAGCCTTATGAACAGGGCGTCCTTGAGATAGCTGACCGATCGGGCGGCATCGAAGACCGCGTTCATTATCGACTCCTGCTGTTTCTTGTCGGCCCAGTGCGAAAAGGCGAGCCTGTCGAGGTTCCTGGCAAGCCTCACCCTGGAGGACATGACAATATCCGAATTGGGGCCCGTGCCTTTGAGCCACTCACTGTCCTTCTTCAAAAAATCGTCTAAACTCGTCTTCATTCTTCTTTCGCCTTCGCCTTCTTCTCAAAATCCCTTATCTTATCCCTGAGCTTGGCCGCTTCCTCGAACTCTTCTGTCTGTATCGCCTTTTCCAACTGCACCTTAAGATCCTGCAGCGTTCTGGTATTCTTGATCGTCTTGCCCCCTCTTAATGATACCTTACCTATGTGCCGATCAGCGCCGTGGATCCTCTTAAGGAGAGGCGACAGCTCTTTTTTGAAAGCTTCGTAGCATTCGCTGCAGCCAAGCCTGCCTATCTTTCTGAAGTTCTGATATGTGAGGCTGCAATTCGAACACGTCGTGGTAATGGCGACTTCCGGCTCAACCGCGGTGCCCATATCGGTTAGCCCGGAGAGAAGCTCGCTCAGGCCAAAGTGCTCCTCCATCTGCGCCCCCTTTTCCCTGGCGCAATCTTCGCAGAGATTCAGCTTCGTCATCTGCTCGTTCACTATCTCGGTAAGATGTACGGTGGCCTCCTTCTTCCCGCAGACATCACAGTTCATATTTAACTCCGTTCACCTTAGTGATCTTTTTAAACTCGTCCATAAGACGCTTGGTAACCTCTCCGGGTTTGCCGCCGTTGATCGGTCGTTTATCTATCATCGTGACAGGGATGATCTCGGCCGCGGTGCCGGTTAAAAATACCTCATCTGCGGTATAGAGATCTTCGATCTTGATCATCTTCTCTTCGAAGCCTATCCCGAGCTTTTCCGCCAATCCGATGACCGCATCCCTGGTAATACCTTCCAGCGCGCCTATATCAGACGGAGGGGTGACAAGCCTACCACCCGATATCATGAATATATTGTCACCGGTACATTCTGCTACGTAGTCGTTGTAGGTTAGCATGATCGCCTCTTCCGTGCCCGCCTTTATGGCGTCTATCTTGGCCAGGATATTATTCAGATAGTTGAGCGATTTTATCCTCGGATCTAACGCCGTCGCAAGATTCCGCTTTGTCTTGGCGGTAACTATCGCGAGGCCATCCTGATAGAACTCTTTCGGATAGAGGGATATCTTATCAGTGATTATGAATACCGTAGGAGTTTTGCACTTTCTGGGATCCAGCCCCAAGTCCCCGGCCCCCCTGGTAACGACCAGGCGGATATAGGCGTTCTTCAGTCCGTTGGCCTTCAAGGTCTTTATGACGGCTTCGGACATCTGGCTCTTAGACATCGGTATCTTTAATTCGATCGCATCGGCTGATCTGTAGAGCCTGTCGATATGCTCTTTGAGCTTGAAGACCAGCGAATCGTAGGAGCGTATTCCTTCGAATACCCCGTCCCCGTATAAGAGGCCGTGATCAAAGACGGATACCACCGCCTTATCCTTCGCCACAAACTCCCCATTAAAGTATATCTTCATATTAACCCAAATAGGCTACATATAATATATACAATAAAGCGACGCATGTCAAACCAATCTGTTAGGAATCATAGAAAGCTAATAGGGCAAGCAAAAAAGCAGGCACAAAAAAGTAGGAGAGTGCTCAGGCGAGCTTGCCGTCTTTGAGGCGTATGGTTGAATCTACTCTAGGGGCGAGCTTTTCATCGTGAGAGACTATCACTATGGTCATGTCGTTCTTCGCTTTGAGACCGAACAGGATCTCATATATCGACTCGCTCGTGTTTGAATCAAGGTTGCCTGTTGGCTCATCGCATAATAGTAATTGAGGCTCATTCATGATGGCCCTGGCTATCGCTACCCTCTGCGACTCTCCTCCTGATAATCTTGACGGTAAGTGATCCGCTCTGCTCTCAAGGCCTACTGACTTTAGAACAGATGCGGCTCTCTTTCGTATTGCATTCCTGCCGGCACGCGCCGCATCGGAACTGATCAAAGCCGGCATCATCACATTCTCAAGGGCGGTAAACTCTGAAAGTAGATGATAGAACTGAAATACGAATCCTATCCTTCTATTCCTCATCATTGCCCTCTCCCTATCCGGCAACTTATAGATATCCGTATCCTCTAGCAGGATCTTTCCTGACGTGGGCTTGTCGAGAGCGCCCAGCATATGCAGTAGCGTTGATTTGCCGGCGCCGGAAGGTCCGACTATCAGAACGGAGCTAGCCTTCTTTATCTCCAGGTCTATGCCATTGACGGCCCTCACTTCTTTGTGGCCGTTCTTATAAGTTTTGTGCAGGTCTTTTACGATTATCATATTAAAGTTATCCACATCAGTAGCACACCCTTAAGGGTACGCTACTATGAATTTACTCGTATCTCAACGCCTCCCTCGGATCAAGCTTCGACGCTTTATATGCCGGATATATAGTGGCAATAAGGCTTATCAGCAGGCTCGAGATGATTATCAGAGATACGTCCTGTAATTCCAATTTGACCGGGAGCTTGTCAATATAGTATATCTCCTGCGGGAGGTTTATGAATTTATATGTCTTCAGGCACCAGCAGAGCGTCATACCTAGAGCGGTGCCCAAAGCGGTGCCCAAAGACCCTATCAACGCGCCCTCCATGGCGAATATCGCCATGATATTTTCGTTAGATGCGCCTATCGCCTTCAGTATACCTATGTCCTTGGTCTTCTCGAGGACCGTCATTATCAGGGCGCTTGCTATATTGAGGCATGCCACTATCACGATCAGGGTCAATATAAGAAACATGACGGTCTTTTCGAGCTTCAGCGCCGCGATGAGATTCTTATTCATATCCATCCATGTCCTGACCGTAAATTCAGGGCCCAGCTTCTTCCTGAGCTCATTTTTTATGGTTAAGACGTTAAGGGCGTCGTCGGCCCTTATAGATATTCCGCTGACCAGCTTCGGCGCGGCAAATAGCTCTTGAGCCTTCTTTATATCGAGGTAGACGAGATTCATATCGTATTCATACATGCCGGAAGTGAATATGCCGGCCACTTTGAACTTTTCGCCTCTGGTGTCGGACGGGGAGACCAAAGAGACGGCGTCCCCCGGCTTCAGCTTCAGCCTTGAGGCGAGCTCGCTTCCTATTATAACGCCATCGTCTTTGAGATCGACAGAGCCTTTGGTGATATATGCCTTGATCTTGCTGACATTCTCTTCCCTCACGGGATCTATGCCCTTCACAATTACCCCGGTCACGTTTTCTTTGGACCTGATGAGCGCTTGTCCGTGGAGATAAAATGAGGCCGCCAGGACATGAGGCGTCTCGGTTATTTTGGAGAGCATCTCATCGGACGGCGTTACGCCATACTCGGCTTCTACCACGATATGGGCGTTAGTGCCGATCATCTTTTCCCTTAGGTCATTGTCAAACCCGCTCATGACCGCGATGACCACGATGAGCGCGGCCACCCCGACCGTGACGCCGAGTACCGATATGAGGCTTATTATGGAGATGAATTTTTCTTTATGTTTTGAGGTGAGATACCTGAGAGCGACGAAGAGCTGCCAGCCCATTTAAATATTCTCTTTTTTCAACTGTGGAAATAGTATGACGTCCCTTATTGACGGAGAATTGGTGAGTATCATGACGAGCCTGTCTATACCTATGCCTAATCCGCCGGCCGGGGGCATCCCGTATTCGAGGGCGCGGACGAAATCTTCGTCTATCTTGTTCTTCTTGTCTTTGAGGTCGGCTATATCCGCCTCGAACCTGTTCTTCTGCTCGGCGGGATCGTTCAACTCCGAATACGCATTGGCTATCTCCATTCCACCTATATACAACTCGAAGCGGTCTGTGAGAAGAGGATTGTCCTTCTTCGTCTTGGCAAGAGGGCACATCTCTTTAAACATGTCGATTACAAAGACGGGATGGTTATGCGCTTTTGGCTCGATCAACTCGCCCACGATATTTATCACTTGGGTACGCGATAGCTCTTTACCTTCGATCTCAACGCCCTTCTTCTTTAATTTTTTTACCCATTCTTCCTGCTTTTCTTCCGGGACTATTCCGAACTGCTCCTTCATGAGATCCGCGAATGATATCCTCTCCCATTTTGAAAGGTCTATAGTTTTACCCTGATATTCGAAGCTCGTCTTTCCAAGAACCTTTTCGGCCAAATTCATGATCATATCTTCCGTCAGCTTCATCATCCCCGCGCAGTCGGAATAGGCTTCGTAAACTTCCAGCATCGTAAACTCAGGGTTGTGGCGCGTGGATATGCCTTCGTTCCTGAAGTTCCTGTTGATCTCGTATACTTTGTCGAATCCGCCCACCAACAGTCTCTTCAAGAAGAGCTCCGGCGCGATCCTCAAATATAGATCCATATCAAGAGCCTCGTGGTGTGTCTTGAACGGCTTGCCCGCGGCGCCTCCCGGTATGGACTGCATCATCGGGGTCTCGACCTCAAGAAAACCTTTAGCGTCAAGAAAATGCCGTATCTCGCTCACTATGTTGGATCTGGCAACGAATACCTTCTTGACGTCATCGTTCATGACGAGGTCGACATAACGCTGGCGATATCTCGTCTCAACGTCCTTTAAGCCGTGCCATTTCTCGGGCAATGGCCTCATCGACTTCGAGAGCATCTCGAACCTCATTACCTTTATCGAAGGCTCGTTCGTCCTGGTCTTGAACGTTTCCCCGGAGACGCCTACGAAATCCCCGATATCGGTATTATTCGAGATCTCAAAGGCATCCGGGCCCACAATGTCCGCTTTAACGTACAATTGTATCTTGCCGGTAGAATCTTTTAGGTCGTAGAACTTTGCCTTGCCATGCTCCCTGCAGGCCATGAGGCGGCCTGCAATAGTGGCGGTCTTTCCTTCGGCAAAATTATCGGTGAGTTCCTTTATTGTAGAGGTGGTTTGAAACTTTCCGCCATAGGCAAATACGCCCTTGCCCCTTATGGCCTCCAGCTTCGTTCGTCTCTGCTTTATCAGATCGCTCTCTTCGTGCTCAGCAGTCATTACCCTGTCCTTTTCATGGTATTATATACCGCCCTAGCGACGAGGTCAATCTATTTAGAGCTCATACCTAATCAGATTAAAGTAATCAGATTAAAGTAATCAGATTAAAGTAATCAGATTAAAGTAATCAGATTAAAGTAATCTGATTACAAGGATAGCGCAAAAATTGAAGCATAAGCTTTCTGTCTAGACTCGTCTGTTGGGCCGAGAGCAATATAGGTTTCCGGTGCATCAATTAATGAATTTTTCTCACCGTTAAGGTAGAAACGCGTTCCAGAATATTTCCAGTCAGCCGGATGTTGACATCGGCCTGCCCTAACGGCGTTATAGTCTATATAGCGCATGACAGCCAGCAACTGTGAATCATCTGTAACTATTACACTATCAAACCTGCCCTCCCAAAAATGTCCTTTTCTTTCATAATGAGTATTGTACCACCTTGCATATTGTCTGTTTATCGATTGCATAATTCTTGAAACATCCCCTGAATCAGCAACCCTAATCAGAAGATGCACATGATTATGCATGATAGTGTAATCATGCAAAGAAAAATCGTACTTTTCTTTACAACGAGAGAGCGTCTTTAAATATCGAACGAAATCACAGTCTCTGTTAAAAAGAAACTCCTTGTTGTTGCATCGCGAAGTGATATGGTACGCTGCGTTGGGACATTTTATTCTATAGTATTTCACGTTACCTCCCCATCTAATCTGATTAGATTAATCAGATTAGAGTATTTTGTTAACCCCACAGGTTGCGGTCGAGAGAGCGGTATGAGATCGCTTCGGAGATGTGGTGGGCCTCGATAGTCTCTTTGCCGTCAAGGTCCGCAATGGTGCGCGAGACTTTCAGTATCTTGTCGTATGCCCGGGCAGAAATACCGAGCTCCAGGATCGCGAGTTTCAAGAGCTCCTGGGCCTCTTTGTCCAAGACGCAGTGCCGCTCCAGTTCCTTAGACTCCAGGTGGGCATTGAATATAATGCCGTCATCTCTATAACGGGCTTTCTGGACCTCACGGGCTTTGTCGACACGCCTCCTGATCTCTTCAGACGGCTCACCACGGCGCTTATCCGTCAGGTGCTCGTATTTTAGCCGAGGGACTTCGAGGTGTATGTCTATTCTGTCCAGGAGGGGCCCTGATATCTTAGAGAGATAGCTCTGTATCTTGAAAGGCGAACAGTGGCACTCTCTCTTGGGGTCCGTGAAGTGGCCGCACGGGCAGGGGTTCATAGCGCCTATCAGCATAAACTTCGCCGGGTATGTAACGGTATTCGCGACCCTTGCCACGGTAACAGAACCGTCTTCCATGGGCAGCCTCAAGACCTCCAGGACATTTCTTCTGAATTCGGGCAGCTCATCCATGAAGAGCACTCCGTTATGAGCTAGGCTTATCTCTCCCGGCACGGGATTGGTCCCTCCCCCCAGGAGAGCGGCATCGGAAATTGTATGGTGAGGCGAACGAAACGGGCGCGTGCCTATTATGATTTTATTGGGCGGCAGGATCCCAGCCACGCTATGGATCTGGGAGGTCTCCAGCCCTTCATCAAGCGTCATTTCCGATAGTATGGTGGTGAGCCGCTTCGCGAGCATACTCTTGCCCGATCCCGGTGGGCCGATCAAGAGGACATTGTGACTGCCCGCGGCGGCCACTTCGAGGCCGCGCTTTACGTGCTCCTGGCCCTTGACGTCACTAAAATCTATCTTGTATCTTGAATTTCTAAGGAACGCCGCTTCGATGTTCAGCTCTTCTCTCTTTATCGTGGTCTTCTTATTTAAAAAATCTACTGCCTCCTTTAAAGTGTCGACCGGATAGACCTCGATCCCGCCGACCACCGCCGCTTCTTTTGAGTTCTCCTTAGGCAGGATCAAATATTTCTTCCCCATATCTTTCAGCGCCATGGCGATCGGGAGAATCCCCTGGACGGGCTTCACTCTGCCGTCCAAAGAGAGCTCTCCCAGAAAGAGGTGATGCTGCAATAGAGACGAATCTATAACATCTTCCGTGGAAAGGATTGCCAGCGCTATAGGCAGATCAAACGACGCTCCTTCCTTCCTTATGTCCGCGGGCGCTAAATTGACTATTATCTTCTTGGAGGGAAAGGAGAACCCGGAATTTTTTATCGCCGCTTTGATCCTGTCACGCGATTCCTTGATCGCCATATCCGGCAATCCCACTATATTGAATCCGGGTAGGCCTGAGCCTATATCGACTTCGGCCGTTAATTCATACGCATCTATCCCGACTACGCAACTTGAATAAATCCTTGAGACCATCGCTCTTCTCCTTTTCTGCTTCGCCCTTCAATTGTCAATAGCCGGTTGGGCTTCGCAGGAATTGTCTATAAAGTCCTACGAAGCCATACCCGATTTTTTCAGGTTGAATGGCGAAGTAGACTTATATATAATTATCCTCTACGGCGTTCTTAATTAACTCTATAGATTCCAACTTGCCATCACACCTAAGCTTAACTGAAACAATATCTACGCGCCAACAGGCATTTATGATCCTGTGCATCTTAAGATAAGATAAAGCGTTCCTTACAATATGCGCTTGCTTCATCTTTGTTACCGAAAGGTACGGAGGGCCGAAAGAGGAGGTGGACCTGGACTTCACTTCGACAAAGACCATTACACTTTTATGCTTTGCGACGATGTCTATCTCACCGAACGGCGTCCGGATATTGGATCCTACGATCCTGTAGCCCAGCTTTTTTAAAAAGCTTGAGGCCATTTTTTCTCCGGCAGCTCCTATCATCTTCCTCTCGCGGCCCATCACACTTAACCTCCGTACGCTTCGAGGACGAGCTTTTCTATCTCGTCCTTCACTTCCCTGTTAAGCGGTATTACGGTGTTATACCACTTGCCGTCCTTACCCGCTTCCTGCGGCATGCTCACGAATAGCCCCTTCTCTCCCTCAACCACTCTCAAGCCTTTTATGACAAAGCTGTCAAATATTGAAAGATCGCAAAACGCTTTCGTTGCTCCGCTGCCGTCAAGCTTATGAAGCCTTGATACTTCAAGCTTCAAATCTTCCTTAACCATACTTTTCACCCCCTCTCTTTCTCCCTACACTATAAGACGGAAAAGAGAGGCAAATTATTGCAAACTTTTTTTAAATAATCTATTTCACCGACGGAGAACGATATGTCTTTGTTAAAAACTAAAAAGGAAGATTTGGGGAACTAACTTTTCACCTGAGGCGTGATAGTCTGAATAGCGGAAGAAGGTTAAACCCTTCTTCTTTTTTTATCTGGAGTTCTTACAGCCTGTTCTTGGGGTCTCTATCGAGGGTGCTTAGTATGCGCGAAGCTTCCTTCTCTCCACCCTTCTTCCAGGCCTCATAGATCATGACGAGCATCTTCGTAGACTTGGCGTCAGAGACCCATTTTAGGCCCAATATCAGAGTAGCGGTGAGAAATTGTAAGAAAAATTCCCGGACAACGAAAGATAGAATGAACGAGATGATCGCCAGAATAAGATAGATATTTATTTTTTTCATAGGTTTGGCCTTCCTCTTTTTGAACGTCTCTACCGACTCTCCCGCGGAAACCATATTATCCAGGCAGTCGTTACAGCATGCTATATGATCCTCAACCCTCTTTCTGCCCTCATCTGTCAAGGCGTTGCTCAAATAGTCAGCCAATTCCGCCGCCAGAGGATGCGCTCCCGTACGCTGTTTCAAGTCTGTCATATTTTACCCCCCCCCTCATACTATAAGACGGAAAAAACCCATCAATTATTGCAAAAATTTTTTAAGTTTCTCTTTTGCTCTTTTTATGTAGCTCGCGACCGTGCCCTTCGGCACGCCAAGAAATTCGGCGATCTCATGGTACTTCTTACCATGGATAAGGTGTAGTTTTATCATGATCTTCTCCGTCCCGGGAAGGGACTCTATCGCCAGGTCTATCCGCTCCTCCGTTTCAGCTCTCGCCAGATCATCATTCGGTCCGGGGATGCCGGATGGCAATATCTCATTCAACTCGACTTCATCTATCTTATGGGATAGCGATACCGCATTCTGAAACTGGCGTTCCTCTCTGGACCTGAAATGTTCCACGGCCGCATTTCCCGAAAGGATAGCGAGCCAATACGATATATCATCGCGATTCTTAATATGCGAAAGCTTGTCTTTATTCCATATATCGGAGAATATATCCTGCCTTATATCCTCTATATCCTGGATGGGTGCGTCGAGTCCGTATTTTTTTAAACGGTTTTGAATGGATACGTAGATGAGAGCGGAATATTTTTTTATCAGGCCGGACCACGCGACGAGGTCCCTCTTAATGCAGGCTTCTATAAGATACCGGTCATTTTTTTCGTGCATCTTCTTCCAGTTTCTTAACCGCCTCCTTAAGGTCCCCTATCTCCTTATCCTGGCGATTGAGCTCTTTTTCTATTGTTTTGAAATGCTCCTCCGTATCCATGAATTTTCGGTACGCATATTCATCGGCGGTCTCGATCAGCATGACGCTGCCCTGTTTACGCAGCCTCGCCCCCCTTGGCACGACCACATTCACGCTTCCCTCCCTGAGCGCTTCCATGCCCGGAGGTATTACGACATCGCCGTCATTCTGGCTTGCATCCTCGCCGTAAGCCGATCCCGTAAATAGAATGCATATGAAGGATAGGATGATAATAATTTTTGCCATATTGTCTCCTTGGGGCGAGACTTTAATTACGCATCTGTTTCACCACTACCGTTCCCAGCGAAATCCCCTCTTTCTCCGAAAGCTCCTTTGCCCGTGCCTTGAGCTCATCTTTTGTCTTGACCAGATTCTCGAGGTAAAATTTCATATTAAGATAATCCTCGTTAAGTTTTGTAAGGCTCCTCGCAACGTCTTCCTTTTCGGCCCTGATCTCATCGACCTTCATCTTCAAGCTCTGTACTTCCATCTCTTTCGACTGGATGCTCACGCGGCTCTTGCTGCGCGCCTCTTTTTCATCTTCAAGCCCCCCTGACAAGCATGTTTATCTTCTCCTCCTGAAACCATCCATGCGAAAATTGTTGTTTAGCTGCGTTCAGAAAGTAGACCCAATTCATATTGTTATAGATCTGGGCGGCTTTTGTCTTTACCTCGCCTGTAAAATATTCACTTGCCGTGATAGCGCCTGCTAAGAAAAGCGCCATGTCAACCGTGGAGACTTCGCATGTGCCCTGACGGGTACCGTTCGTTTTTATAAAATGGTATAAAAATCCCGCGACTCCATAATTATTACCTGATGAAGTCTGACGGGACTGATAATTTATACAATTGTCCAGTATCTGGTTTACGCGCGCTCTTGCCTGCGCCGGGGTAACGATCCAGTTGGGCGTAGTCTGATAACGCTCGGCCATTACGCATAGTGACGCTAGGCCAAAACCCGTTGCGGCAATATTTGAGAAATCCTTGTAATCGGCGTCTTTCACGAAACCATTAGATAACGCTACGTTGTAAAAATATAGAGCAGCTTTTGCCTGTGTCTGGTCCAGTAGATCACTATCCGTTATCGGCGGAAATGCGGGAAGGACATTCAATGAAATGGGCTGTGTATCAGTAAGTGAGCTGGCATCCGTTATCTTTGCGGTAAAATTAAATAAACTAGAACTACTGGGAATTCCGGTGATAGCGCCTGTGGCGCTATTGAGGTTGAGGACACCAGGTAGAGTCGAATTCACCACGGACCATGTATAAGGCGTCTTTCCGCCGGTCGCATTCAGATAGACGGAATAATTCTCTCCAACTATGGCATCCGGCAGGCTTGTAGTTAATATAGTCATAGGAGAAGTCATATTGAGAATTATCGTGTCGGAATAAGGGCCAGACCAGTTGCCGGCGGCGTCTTTATACTTAACACGTACGGTCTTTGAGCCGTCGCCTGATGGGAGCGTCCAGCTTTTTGTGGTGGCATAGGTTTCGGGTGTTGACCATGTGGAATTGTCATTTGAGAACCGCATCTGGGAGAGACCGCTGCCTCCGGTATCAGTGGCCGAAAGATTTAGAGTTACGGTCGGGGTATTAGCATATTTGGCATCGCTGTTGATCTTTACGGAGCCTTTAGGAGAAGTGGTATCGGCGGCAAATACGCATGTTACAGCAGATAAAAAAACTGGGATCAGAATCCCAGCCATTAATTTTCGTGCGATCATGTAAATCCTCCCATCTTACAATACAAGGTACCGATATTGCACGATTTGGAACAGAGGCGTAATTGTAATCATAGCATTGGGAAAAATTAATACAATAATTAAAATCCAGATGTTTTATGTCTTAACTATTAAGTAGTTAAAAACGATAAATGGCGTGTCGTTAATTACCTACTTGCTCCAGCTCTGAAATTCGCTCCTTTGCTCCTTCTATGTAATTGGCTAATTGCGGGGTGGCTAACTTAATGAAGTTCTTGTAAGCGTCTATGGCGTCTATGACGCGCCCTGCCTTTTCGCAGACTAAAGCTTTATTGAAATAAGCGTTGGCTGATTTCGGATTGGCCAGTATCGCTTTGTCAAAATCATCTATCCCCTGATCGTACATCCCCCTCTTCACATAGAGTATTCCGCGATTTATGTAGCCAGACATATGGTTTGGGCTGAGCTCGATGAATTTATTGTAGTCAGTAAGTGCCTTATCGTATCTACCCTGGTTATCCCATACGAGCCCGCGATTAAAATAGCCCTCGGCATTCCCGGGATCCATCGATATAGCTTTATTGAAGTCCGAAACAGCCTGGTCATACTGGGTCCTGTTGGAATATACGATACCGCGGTTCAAGTACGCCTCGGCATATCTGGGATTCGCCTCTATAGCCTTCGCGTAATATTTCAGCGACTCTTCGTACTGGATCTTACCGTCGTAGACGAGCGCTATATTAAAAAAGGCCTGCGCGAATTTCGGATTGATCTCGAGCACCTTATTGAAATCCGCCATAGCCTCGTCGGTCGATCCCTTGCGGGCGTAAGCGATGCCGCGGTTCATATAGGAATCTATATCTCTACTATCTGCGTCTATATTCTTTGTGAAATCAGATATGGCCCTGTCATAATCACCACTGGCCAGGTACGTGTTGGCGCGGTTAAAAAATATTTCGCTGCAGTCGGGCCTTAAGTCTATCGCTTTCGTGTAGTCGTATATAGCCTGCTTGTGATTGCCTTGCCTGGCGTAGACTACGCCGCGGTTAAAAAATGCTTCCGCGTACTGACCGTTAAGCTCCACCGCCTTATCGTAGTCTGCTATGGCGGCGTCGTTCTGTTCCTGGTTAAAATGGAGATTGCCCCTGTTCAAGTAGGCTTCGGGGTATTGCGGGTCCAGCTCCATCGCTTTGACGATGTCGGCCATCGACTTTTCGGTCTCCGTCTTGTTCGCGTACGAAATGGCCCGAGACAGAAAGCTCTCGGCGTTCTTCGGGTCGATCTCTATCGACCTGTCGTAGTCGGCTAATGCTTCGTCGAACTTGCCTTCTCGCGCGCGTGTCAGCCCCCTGTTCAGGTAAGCGTCGGAACTCCTCGCGTCGAGCTCGATCGCTCTATTGAAATCGGCGATCGCCTCCAGGCGCATTCCTTTTTCGTTATAGACCTTGCCCCTGTCGACATACAAGGAAGGATCGTCCTCATATTCGTATACGGCCTTATTATAATAGTAGAGAGCCTGGTCGTACTGGCCCAGCTTTGTATAGGCCAAACCGATATTCGCGTAAGCCTCCCCGTAAGACGGATCGAGCTCCAGAGCCCTCGTATAGTCGAGTATGGCCCTTTCAAACTCTCCCTTTTTGTAATAGACTATGCCCCTGTTTATGAAGGCCTCGGCATACCTGGGCCTCAGGTCGATCGCCGTGTTATAGTCGGATATAGCCTGGTCGTCCATCCCTTTACTTTCATAGATATTCCCGCGCTTGAAGTGCTGCTCGGCGCCGGAAGGGTCGGACTCTATCGAAATATTCAGGGAGTTAAGCGCCTCATCCAAATCAGCGCCCACCTCCGCATAAGCCAGCCCGCATAACCCCAGTAGAATAATAAGAGATATTGTCGATATTCTTTTCAACACGATTGACCGCCTCTCAGCTTTTACTTACCACTTCGGAGCTTTCTATATTATCGACGCCTTCGTCATCTATCATTTCGCCATCCAATCCCCATTTTATCGTGTAGCCGCTTATAGACCTGTAGGATCGCTCGGTGCAGTCCACCTGTGAATTCGAAATTAGCTCCTTCGGGACACCGCTATCATCATCGACCTTCGTCATGTTCCATAGATTTATCTTTATCTCTTTTATCAGGAACCCGTTCTTGTCCAGAAGTTCCAGCGTAAAGCCTGGCCTCATAAGGCCGTATATATAATCCTGTTTTTTCCTGGCGAATACTTTCTCCAGCGACTTGTAGGGATATACCGAAAATTTATAGCAGAGCTTGTTCTCCCTCCATACCATCTCAAGTTTTGCGCTCAGGTCTTTACCTGGGTACTTCGACTCTTCCCAGCTGATCGGCTTGTCGAGCGCCGAAACGCCGGCTTCATCCGTCGCTTCGGAAGTTTGAGGCTGCGTCGGGCGCGCCGGATTTTTGTCGTCTATTATCATCGACAGCGCCCCGGTCTTCTTATTAAAACGATAGAGCGCTCCATCGGAGCCGGTCACCACCTGGTACTGGTTCGAATCGCAGCCGCAGAGCAAAAAAGCTATAAACAGAATCGCTGATAACTTTACCGGAAATCTCATCTATATCCCCCTTATTCTGGTGGAACGGGACAGGCAGAAGACTGTAAAAAATATGCACAAGTACGCGAATATGTCACCGTAGGCCGTATAGAGCGTTCTCGTCCTCGACAGGACTATATCCTCTGTCTTAAATCCGTCTACGAAGAGGTCCTTATCTGATTTCGAAACTTTTGATACGATGCGCCCTTTCTGGTCTATGAAACATGAGAGCCCAGTATTCGCGGCCCTTATGACGTTCACCCTGTTCTCCACCGCCCTGAATACGGAGGCCTGAGCGTGCTGATATGCGGCGCTCGACCTTCCAAACCACGCGTCATTGGTCATGTTGACGAGAAAGGCGGCGTTATTCCTGACGAATCCGCGCGCCAGGTCCGGGAATATATCCTCAAAACATATGAGGCATCCGAAACCGACCTTCTTCACGAGCTTCCAGTTGCGGTCTTTCTCTTTTACGGACCTCTCTATCGGAAACCTTAAGACCGTGAATTCTTTGCCGCCCACAAAATCCCCTATGGGACGCGCCGCGAATCTTTGGACGAAGAAGAAGAGTCTCCCCAGCGGCACATATTCGCCGAACGGCACAAGATGTATCTTATCATAGTGCCGGTCGGGCGAGCCGTCCTTCAGAAAAAAGAAGGCGCTGTTATAATATAGCTCACGGCCGTCAAGATCCTCGTATCTCGGAGCTCCGACCAGTAACGGCGCGTTCGCGCGCTTTGCCAGGGCGCCTATCCATTCCAGCAGGATCTTCTCGTTTTCGATGAATCCCGGCACGGAAGTCTCTGGCCATATGACGAGATCCGGCTTTTCCGCGGCCGCGAGGATGGTAAGCTCGGTATATCTTTCTATGATCTTTTCGGCAAAACGCTCGTCCCACTTCTGGACCTGGGGAATATTGCCCTGCACCACTGAGACCTTAAGCTTCTCTCCCGTGAATACGTTATTCAGCCTCAGGAGGCCGTATCCTGAGACCGCGGTTATAAGAATGGCCGCCATAACCACGGCAACAAGGCACTCTTTCATCTTGCGCAAATTTTTTATCACCAAAAATAACGCTACATTGAAGATCACGATAAGAAAACTGACCCCGTACGCCCCGGTAACATCGGCGATCTGTATGATCGGCAGATTGTTACTCTGTGAATACCCCAATAACGCCCACCCGAAACCCGTAAAGAGATACGAACGCGCCCATTCGAGCGCCACCCACGCGGCGGGAATTAAGAATAGTAATACGAAATACTCGTCATTGCGAGGCCCGAAGGGCCGAAGCAATCTCGCTTTTAAAGAGATTGCTTCGGTCGCTTTGCTCCCTCGCAATGACGACGTTAGACTTATTATCAGTCCGAAGAAACCGAAGTATAGGGCAAGATACGCGACTGTAATGATCATTCCGGGTAACGTTACGTGGACAAGCCAGTATATTGTGCCTAAGAAAAATAGAAATCCGGCGAGATACGAAATTAAGAATGCCTTGAGAGGCTTCTGGCCTTCTATCGCAAAAAATAACGGCACCAGCGCCACCCAGGCGACTATCCAGAGATTGAAACCCGGGAAGGAAAGGATTAAGAGGACGGCCGATAAGACAGCCAAAGAAAGACTGACGATTAACGACGAACGACGACTCATCATTTTCCGCAGCATTTTTTATATTTTTTTCCGCTGCCGCAGGTGCAGGGATCGTTCCTGCCTACCTTCGGCTCTTCTCTTTTATAAGTGTGCGCCGGTTCTTCCGGAAGCTGGCCCTCATATGAGGTAGCCGCCTCTTCGGTGGTGCCTGCCTTTACTCCCTCGAACTGGCTCTTCTCCTCATGGACTAGCTGCTGGTGCCTCGCGTCGAAGACGCCGGGCATCTTCTCCTCCTTCACGGCCTTGACCTTATAGAGGTACTCGAGTGTCTCCTCTTTGATCCTGTCTATCATATCCATGAACATGGCGTAACCTTCATGCTGGTACTCTATCAAAGGGTCACGCTGGCCGTAGGCGCGCAGTCCTATGCCCTCCCGGAGGCTATCCATGGCATAGAGGTGGTCTTTCCAGCGCGTATCGATCACCTGCAGGAGTATCATCTGTTCAAGGTGGCGCGCCAGCTGGTCACCTAAAGACTTCTCCTTCTCCTCGTACATCTTTCTCATGATCTCAAGGACCGCATCTTTTATTTCCGAGATCCTCATCTCCTCCAATTTAATCTCTTTGGTCTTGACATAAAACCGCGAATCGAGATATTGCCTGAAACCCTCAAAATCCCATTGATCCGCCCTGAGCTTCTCGTTAAGATAAGTGTCTATGGCAAAGTCTACGATCTCCTCCATCAATTCATGTATATAGCTCTTGAGATCCTGTCCGAAGAGGACCTTCCGCCTCTCGTCGTATATGACCTCCCTCTGCCTGTTCATCACGTTGTCGTACTCAAGGAGGTGTTTTCGTATCTCAAAATTATGCTGCTCCACTCTCTTTTGCGCGGTCGATATAGCTTTGGTTATGAAGTTGTGCTGTATCTCCTGGCCCTCCTCCATCCCGAGCTTCTCCATTATCATCTTTATCCTGTCGGAGCCGAATATTCTCATGAGGTCATCTTCTAAAGAGAGATAAAATCTGCTCGACCCGGGATCGCCCTGCCTGCCGGAGCGTCCTCGCAGCTGGTTATCGATTCGGCGGGCTTCGTGCCTCTCGGTGCCGAGGACATGAAGGCCGCCTAGGGACGCGACATCGTCGCCCAGCACTATATCCGTACCGCGGCCTGCCATATTCGTGGCTATAGTGATGGCGTACTTCTGGCCCGCCTTGGATATGATCTCGGCTTCCATTTCGTGGTACTTTGCGTTGAGAACATGATGGGGAATACTCATCCTCTTTAAAAGATTACTGAGGTGCTCGGACTTCTCTATTGAGATGGTCCCGACGAGAACCGGCCTGCCGACCTTGTAAAGCTCGGCTATCTCCATGCACGCGGCGTTGAACTTTTCGCGCTCAGTCTTGTATATGACGTCCGGGTGGTTGGTCCTCGCCAACTGTCTGTTGGTCGGGGCGACCACTACGTCGAGGCCGTATATCTTCGAGAACTCCACCGCCTCCGTCTCGGCCGTCCCGGTCATGCCGGCCAGCTTCTTGTACATCCTGAAATAATTCTGGAATGTTATGGTGGCGAGAGTCTGGTTCTCTCTCTCGATCTTCACGTTCTCCTTCGCTTCAACCGCCTGGTGAAGCCCGTCGGACCACCGCCTGCCCGGCATAAGGCGTCCGGTGAACTCGTCTACTATTATCACTTCGCCGTCTTTGACTACGTAGTCAACATCTCTTTTATAGAGAGCGTGAGCTCTTATTGCCTGCCTTATGTGATGTTCCCATTCCGATTGTATGTCATCATAGAGATTCTTGACCCCGAGCATCTCCTGGCACTTCAAGACACCCTCTTCGGTAAGGTTCGCCGTGTGGTTCTTTTCATTGACGGAGTAATCTATGCCCTTCTCTATGTCGACCCCTTTATACTTGGCGTCGATCTCTTCCTTATCGGTCGTGATCTTACCCTTAAGGCGCGGCACTATCTTATTTATGGTGTAATATTTATCGGTCGACTCTTCGGCCGGCCCCGATATGATAAGAGGAGTCCTCGATTCGTCCACAAGGATAGAGTCTACCTCGTCGACGATACAATAGTTATGGCCGCGCTGGGCCATATCCTCTTTGCTGACCACCATATTGTCCCTTAAATAATCGAACCCGAATTCGTTATTGGTACCGTAAGTGATGTCTGAAGCGTAAGCGCTTCTCCTCTGGGCCTGGTCTATATCGTGGTATATTACGCCGACCGACAGGCCTAAAAATTCATAGACAGGCCCCATCCAGAGCCTGTCTCTTTTGGCCAGGTAGTCATTTACCGTTATGACATGGACGCCCTCTCCGGTGAGCGCGTTCAGATATACCGGAAGTGTGGCCACCAGAGTCTTGCCTTCCCCGGTCGCCATTTCAGCGATCTTACCCTGGTGCAATATTAATCCGCCCATGAGCTGGACGTCGAAGTGGCGCATCTTCACCGTACGCTTCGCGGCCTCGCGCACGACCGCGAAAGCCTCCGGCAGAACATCCGCGAATATCATATTCTTCAGATCGCGGTACTTTCTTTTCAGTCTCTCTTTTTCATCCGGGGCTGTGGCGCTTTTGAATAGCTCCCACATCTCATTGAGGGCATCGGCACGCTCAAGCCTGTTCTTCTCTATCCTGGCCCTGAATTCATCGGTCTTCGCGCGTAGCTCGGCGTCGGAGAGCTTGGATATCTCGGGCTCAAACGCGTTTATCGCGTCTACGGTGGGCTTCAAAAGCCGCACCACTCTTTCGTTCTGCGTTCCAAGCATCTTTTTGAATAACTTATTAAGCATCTTTCGTCCTTAAGCCCTTCAGATACGCCTCTATGAATCCGTCTATTTTGCCGTCCAGCACACCCTGGGCGTTACCGACCTCAAATCCGGTCCTATGATCCTTCACCATCTTGTATGGATGCAGGACATATGACCTTATCTGGCTGCCCCATTCGATATCCTTCTTTGAGTCGTATGCGGTCTCGACCGCCTTCGCTTTCTTCTGGCGCTCGACCTCATAAAGCTTCGCTCTCAACAGCTTCATAGACATCGATTTATTTTTGAACTGCGAACGTTCGTTCTGGCATTGTACCACTATCCCGGTAGGGATGTGGGTTATCCTTACAGCAGAGTCTGTCTTATTTACGTGCTGCCCGCCTTTGCCGCCGGCGCGATAGGTATCTATCTTCAGATCCGCTTCCTTCACCTCTATCTTTATATCGTCCGAGACTTCCGGTATAACATCGACCGAAGCGAATGAGGTGTGCCGTCTCTTGTTGGAATCAAAAGGAGAGATCCTAACCAGGCGGTGGACTCCCGATTCCGCCTTAAGATAACCATACGCGTAATCCCCCGCCACTAAAAGAGTGGCGCTCTTTATACCGGCCTCTTCACCCTGGAGCTGATCGAGCCATGTGACTTTGTAGCCTTTACCCTCGGCCCACATCGCATACATCCTCAGGATCATCGCCGCCCAATCGCACGCCTCCGTTCCGCCGGCCCCGGCATTGACGCTTAGAATGGCGTTATTTATATCGGTCTCTTCGTTTAGAAGCGCCCTGAACTCAAGGTCATCGGCATCGCCGGAGAGCTTCGCGAGGTCGTTCTTAAAATGCGCCAGCGATTCCGTGTCTTCGGTGCCGGCTATCTCTATTATGTCGCGTATACCATTGACGCCTTCGGCTATCTTGAGATACGGCTCCGCCGCAAGCTTCAAACTCTTCAGCTCTTTTACCGTACCTTGAGACCGCTCCTGGTTATTCCAGAACCCTTCCTGCGCGATCTCCTTCTCCAAATACGCTATACGCTCCAGCTTTGTATCGATGTCAAAGATAACCTCTGAGGGCCGCTAACTTACCCTCCGTCTTCTTTAACTCTTCTCTTATTCCGTTCAGCATTGGTTTTAATCTCCCAGCAATTGAATGATTGTATCAATATAAACGAGATGCGCGCGCTACTTCTTTTGTTTAATTTGATTGGGGGATATTTTGACGACTTTCCCGTTTTGCCATACTACAAGAGGACGGCCTGTGCGCTTATGTTCTTCCACTACCTCGCGAATCGCTTCTTTAAACGCTTTAAAAGCTTTTATCTGCAATGTTTTTTTTGTCATTATTAATTTACCCCGCCGGTTCGGATACTTTTCTAAAAAGATCGCTATCTAATATTTCTGCCTTCCCGTTCTTTTCCTGAGCAATTAATCTTGGCATGGCGTTTGAATTATTAAACAGAAGCCATGTATCGGAAATCTTCTTATAATAGTTGAAAAAATTATATATCCCTCTATGAAATCTACGCCTTACATCTAAAGCAGGCACGTTATGACCGCCAGTAGCGACTCTGTCCTTTATGCGCCCCAACGCAAGCTCAGCATTGGGGATCCATAAGAAGAATATGTTTATATCATATCCTTTCTTCTTTAAATCTTCCAAAAACGACATATAAGATCTGCCCGCCAAAGTCGTTTCAAAAGCAAAATCGACATTTTTTTCCGCTAAATTGCGAATCTGCTCAAGTACAAGTCTTCCAGCCTTCATGGCAGCCGCTCCGGGTGAGAACGGTGATAGCCCCTGCGCAATAAGATCAGCATTTACAAAATTCTGGCATTTCGCATAATTCGGCAGAAATTTTCTGGCAAACGTGGTCTTACCTGAGCCATTTGGCCCGGCAATAATATAAACATTTTTACTCGACATATGCTGAGATTATAACTTAAAGGACAACTGCCCGCAATAGATATTCTTGCTATGCGGCTTGCTCCAATTGCTTCATGGTGAGCTCGTAATACTCTGCGGTTTTGTTTATGGGGACTTGCGCGGCGTGCGGCAAGTTTATCCATATACCTTTAACAGTGTCTTTCAGCGCGTCTTCGATAGCTTTCATATCTCCGCCTAAATCCACGAACTGCCTTTTGATAATGTCCTTCACCAGCTCGTATTTATCCGCGTCTTCTGGCGGTATCTTAGACGGAATCTGTGAGGCAAGAAACGCCATGTTCAGCATGCCGATAATCCGGAATGCCTCGCCGTCATGATATTCCTTGATATCCACATGCGCCTCTCCTATCTTGTGGTCCTGCGTGTAACACTCTACCCAGATAAGGCCTTGGTCTTGATTGCCTGATCCTTCCAATTTAATCCTGTGCTCACCATGCAAGAATAAGGATAATTTATTTTCAACATACAGCTTAAGCAATTTTTCGGCATCTTTCGATATTTTTTTCGAATTATATCTTACTGTATAGTACTTGACGCTCTTTTCCTCTCCTTCTTTTGGGAATAACGTGCTGTCTTTCTTATTTTCTCTGCGGGACAATTCATATGCCATCCGCACCAGATTCTCGATGTCAGGGATGTTCTGAGCGGTCAACTCCTCTCCGTCATTGCGAGGAGCCGAAGGCGACGAAGCCCCTCGACTTCGCTCGGGACTTCGTCCTGAGCTTTTGTCGAAGGACGAAGCAATCTCAGTTGTCGTCGGGGATACGACGGCGGGTAACTGCACTGTGGCGCTTTGCAGATCGTGTCCTTTGATACGGTGAATTTTGAGTTCGTACACTCGCTCTCCCGCACTGAATACTCTACCTCTTTCGACTGTATAGCCAAGGTTTTCAGCATGTTCTGTCAAAATATCTATTTGTTTCGAAACAGAGGCGGCGTATGCTGATACGAGAATAGTGGAATCGTCTTTTAGCGAAGATAGAGTCGCCTCAATTATTTGCCTCTTTTCTTCTTTATCAAAAATTATTTCCAGCACGTTCAATAGAAATGCGTAAGAATAATACCTTGGTTGAATATTCGCCGATTGTACGTATGTTTGATGGCTCGTTGTGTTAATGCGGTCTCCGATTAAATCTTTACCTGTTACCCTGGCGATCTCTTGCCTGTCAAGATCTATGGCTTGACTTAGAAATTTCATGTCACGAACACCTGGATCTACTACATCGACTTTCGCGCCTTTTATAGCGCGGACAACCGGGTAACCGGAGAACGACCCGCATCCGACATGCAGGATATTATCTTTTTCTCCAATCCCTAACTCATCAATTATTCGTGCAATATCAAGAGGTGAATCAAAGAGATGCGCCCCCACCAATAAATCTTCAGTTTGCCGGATAATTTCTTCCGCGCTTTTTGGGAACTTCGATTGTACGCTTGTCAACTTAGGACCGGGTTCTGTGCCAATCGGGGAACTGTCCGCCTTCGCATTCACTGAGCCTTCGACTGGATGCTTCGGCGGACTATTCGCCGAAGCCCCTTCGCTATTTTCCGGTTGTTGGCGAAGGCGAATGTCCCCGGCGAGCGCGGGCGCTTTCGGTGGTCCCGGGGCCATCCTATTCGGGGACACCCTATCCGCAGGCTGCTTGCCCGCCGAGGCCAAAGGCAAAAGCTCTTTGGCGGAGGCTGGGCCGGCGGCCGGCGGGATTGTAAAAACAATCGTGTAATAAATGTCAATATTATTATCTACGATGCTGATTTGCAAATTAAGACGCCTTACCATTTCGTTGTAAAATTCAAGCGCTGCTTTATTGCTTTTCAAACAGCGGCAAGCGATATTCGTTGCTCTTTTATTCCGGGCTTCAGCCAGAATTTGTTCAAAAAGATACTGGCCAACTCTCCGCCTCTTATATTTTCCTGCTACTTTTAAGGCCCTGAACCAAATAGTGCTTAAACTGTAGAGATAATATTCAACACTTCCTAAGATTGCATCGCCGAATCTTGCAGTAAGATAGAATTTACCTTCGATTTCTTTTTGTTCAATTGCGACATTGAGCGGTTTTTCCGATGCGGCAGCGGTTTCAGAGGCTGCAACTGCGGCAATGTGCATCTGACGGTTCTCTTGAGACGCGGGTTTCATTAACCCCAATCTTTCATCGTTAAAGACAGCGAGAAGCGCCTCCGAATAATTTCTATTAAAGCAATCGCTTTTTAACGCTCCTTCAAGCTTCCAAGCATGAAAATGCCCATTTGTTATCCTACATATATCATTCCTCAAACTTTCTATCTCACCGGGGGTGAGTTTGTCCAAGTTATCGTATCTCTGGATGATGTGCGGGACTTCCCTTGACAGGACATATCTTACGGATTCTATGGCTTTTTCTTTGGTCGACCATTCTAATTGGAATCCCAACGGGCTTAAAGCGAGTTTCGGGAATACGGCAAGCAAGGCGTCGATATAACTTCCGTTAAAATAGGGGGCAACTCTTCTATTCAAAGCACCGCCAAGCCCCCATATTTCAAAGCACCCCCCTGTTATCCTACATACATCATTCTTTAGAGCTTCTATCTCGCCGGGGGTGAGTTTGTCCAAGTTATCGTATCTCTGGATGATGTGCGGGACTTCCCTTGACAGGACATATCTTACGGATTCTATGGCTTTTTCTTTGGTCGACCAGTCTAATCGGAATCCTAATGGGTTCAATCTGAGTTTTGGAAGTGTTATGATTAAAGCGTAAATGTAACTCCCCCTAAAATGAGACGTCATTGGCGTGCTGCTAAGGCCCCATAAATCGAAATGTGCCTTAGTTATTCTATATACATCATTTCTCAAACCTTCTATCTCACCGAGGGTGAGTTTGTCCAAGTTATCGTATCTCTGGATGATGTGCGGGACTTCCCTTGACAGGACATACCTTACGGATTCTATGGCTTTTTCTTTGGTCGACCAATTCAACAGGAATCCTAACAGGTTTAGATTAAGCCTTGGGAATACGGCTAAGAGGGGATCAAAATAGGCCCCGCTAAAGTAGGGGGCACTTCGATGGCGCAAGGCTGTGGAAAGTCCCCACACTCCTAAATGTGCGTGGGTTATCCTGTATATATCATTCTTTAGAGCTTCTATCTCGCCGGGGGTGAGTTTGTCCAAGTTATCGTATCTCTGGATGATGTGCGGGACTTCCCTTGACAGAACATACCTTACGGATTCTATGGCTTTTTCTCTGGTCGACCAGTCTAATTGTAGCGGGAATTCCGATCGGTTTAGGTTGAGTTTTGGGAACGTGACAAGCAAGGCGTCGATATAACTTCCGTTAAAATAGGGTGCTCTTTTTTTACTTAAAGCGCTGCTAAGGCCCCATAAAACGAAATGCGCGGAAGTTATTCTATATATATCCTTACTCAACGCGCTTACTTCTTCGTCAATAAGGCTGTCCAAGCTTTCGTATCTTTGTATGATATCCGGCCTATTTTGTCCTATGCCATCCATAACGTTAAATATGCCAACCCTGATTCCTGAATCCCAACGGTATCTGAATACCATATGCCTTTTTCTAAAGTCTCGTATATATGAGTCTGTGAGCCCCAACCTCGGATTGTCGAATATAGCCAATAAGGCGTCGATATAACTTCCGTTAAAATAGGGTGCTCTTTTTTTACTTAAAGCCCTGCTAAGGCCCCACAGCTTGAAATGCGCGGAAGTTATTCTGCACATATCATTTCTTAAAGTTTCTATCTGCTCCTCGGTCAAGTTATCTAACCTATCATATCTCTGGATGATGTGCGGGACTTCCCTTGACAGGACATACCTTACGGATTCTATGGCTTTTTCTCTGGTCGACCATTCTAATTGTAGCGGGAATTCCGATCGGTTTAGGTTGAGTTTTGGGAACGTGACAAGCAAGGCGTCGATATAACTTCCGTTAAAATAGGGTGCTCTTTTTTTACTTAAAGCCCTGCTAAGGCCCCACAGCTTGAAATACGCATGGGTTATCTTGTATACATCATTCCTCAAGCCTTCTATCTCGCCGGGGGTG
>Ga0268276_1000644_pt1 | contig 39506 bp, 36 predicted proteins | sample saktaG_4_FD_190145 | JGI IMG/M metagenome (GOLD analysis project Ga0268276, IMG submission 190145) | Saline water microbial communities from Sakinaw Lake, British Columbia, Canada - sak_2010_1_5_45m | ecosystem: Environmental > Aquatic > Non-marine Saline and Alkaline > Saline ...
ACGGCAAAATTCGCACATCTGATATTTCCCAGCTCCTGTTTTGCCGAGAAGTCCGGGACGTACACCAATACGGAGAGAAGATTTCAGCTCTTGCGAAAGGCAGTCGATCCGCCGGGAAATGCAAAAGAAGACTTTGCGATTTTATGCCTTTTGGGAAACGCTTTGGGACTTAATTTTTCTTACATCCATCCTGCAGAAGTAATGGAGGAAATCGCGTCTCTGGCCCCGGCCTACGGCGGTATCCGCTTTGACAGGTTGGAGCTGGAAGGTCTGCAGTGGCCCTGCCCTGATTCAGAGCATCCAGGCACACGGTATCTTCATAAAGACCGGTTTACGAGAGGCAAAGGACTTTTCGTCATCCCCGAGTATACTCCACCCAGGGAACTACCCGATGATAAGTATCCTTATTATCTAAGTACGGGAAGAATGTTTGCTCATTATCATACTGGTACAATGACGCGCCGATCACCCTTTCTCAACAGGGAGGTGGAAAAGGCCTATGCCGAGATCAACCCGGAAAATGCTGCTCATCTGAACGTAAAAGACGGGGAGAAAATAAAGCTAACAACCCGCAGGGGGAGTATTATAACAACCGCCCGGATAACGAAACGTGTTGCAAAGGACTGTATTTTCGCTCCTTTCCACTTTGCCGAGGCACGGGCCAATATGTTGACCAATCCGGTCCTGGATCCCCATTCCAAGATACCGGAATTCAAGGTATGTGCCGCAGATGTAAGGAAGGAAACAGAGGATGGCTAACGATAACGACAGGATTGCCGAAGCAAGGAGATTTTCCTGCGCATACAGTTGCGTGGAATGTGGCAGGTGCGTTGCAGTCTGTCCCATGGCAGAGATGTATACAAATTTTTCTATCGAAATGTCACCACGGGGAGTCATTAAGAAAACTCTGGTCGGGAATGACATCATCACGGACGAAAATATATGGTATTGTACCGAATGTAATGCCGGTACCGATATTTGTCCACAGGGGGTTAGCTGTCGCGATCTGATTCGAGGTCTCAGGGAAATAGCAATCGAAGAAAACATGGTTGAAAATTTAAAATACTGTACCCGTTGCGGCAAACGGTTTTTATCAATTCCCGCAAAAAACTTTGTTTTTGAAAGGTTGAGAGAGGAACCTCCTAACGTTTTGAACGTTCTCGAACTTTGCCCCTCATGCAGGAGGGAGATGTACATGTTACGTAACACATAGGCAATGTGATGCAGGAACAAACAAACGAACAAAATAACATTATCACCCTTGAGGAACTCAGGCCACGCCCGGAAGAGAAGAAAACCTTCTCCGACCACTTTATGCCGCGACTTCATCCCGGCATCCTCTTTGATCCTAAAAAATGTACCGGGTGCGGCACCTGCGAGATGGTTTGTTCCTTAAGAAATGTTTCTAAAATAGCCCCCACTTCTGCAAGCATAAAAGTGCTCAGAGATGAGAACAGTGTCAAGAATTTTGCGATCTTCTGCCAGCATTGCCGCAAGCCTCTGTGCATAGAAGCCTGCCCCACCAGGGCGATTGAAAAGGGGGAAGACGGGATTGTCCGTATCGACAAACTGTTCTGTGTAGCATGCGGTCTTTGTACGATGGCCTGCCCGGAAGCCGCACCGCTTCAAGATCCAATAACGGGAGAGATCAATAAATGCGATCTGTGTGAGGGAGATCCACAGTGTGTCAAATATTGCCCGTCAGGAGCCCTTACTTTTACAAAGGGGAAAAGGATTCGATGGATAAAAGCCTTGCGATGGTCCGTTCAGACTATTTCATTTCTCCTTCTGGTCGTTGCCCTGATTGGAACATTCTGTTCTCTAAAGGCGGGCGCGCTTAGTTTATCCTGTCCCGCGGGAGTCCTGCAGAATATTGCGTCATCAGGTACCGTCGTGCTCGTCTGGATTCTGTCGGCTTCCCTGATCCTCGGGTTGACCATACTTGCGGGAAGATTTTTCTGTGGGTGGATCTGCCCCTTCGGCTTTTTTCTCGATCTTGTCGATAAAATTACGCCAAAGAAGATCGGATGGCCGTCATTTCTCAAAAGCAGGATGGCAAAGTACGGAATCCTTGCCGGAGCTGTGGGAGGAAGTTGTGCCCTCGGTTTCCAGGCCTTTTGTCCTGTATGTCCCATAGGTTCAATTTGCCGTTCCTATGGAGCGGCCGGGACCCTTAATGGTGCGAATATGGGAATAGTGGCTGTACTGGGAGGCCTCGAAGTAACAGAACGGCGGGTCTGGTGCCGATACTTCTGCCCGGTAGGGGCACTGCTGGCGCTCTTTGCAAAGATCGGTCTGATAAAAATTGTCATCGGCGCAAATCAGTGCAAGAAGTTTTCCTGTGTTCAATGTGCGGAAGTATGTCCCATGGGAATTATTGACGCGGATAAGTTGCGAGAAGGCATATCACCGGAGATACCGATGACCGAATGTATTACATGTATGAGATGCATTGACCGATGCCCTTACGGCGCGGCAAAGATACGGTTCAGGTGGCAAAAGGCGGTGCCGGAGAATGTTGAATTATGAAGCTATTCGATAATTTCTACAACATGAAGGTTGGGATAGTCGACCTCACTCAATTATCCTCAGAGGTAATTCCTCTGGACGAGCAGATTGTCGCGGAAAAGATCGGCGGAGCAGCAGTAAATGAAGATCTTTTCAGGCAATATAAAGATGATGCTCCTCTGCTCATTGGTGTTGGTCCACTGACGGGCAGCTTTGCCCCCGCTTCATGCCTTTCGGTTGCAACCTTTTTATCGCCACGATTCGGAAATCTCTGCCACGTTCCTCTTATGATGCGTACCGGCCCCGAGATGAAGTTCTCGGGCATTGATTTCCTGGTGATCAAGGGAACTGCTTCCTCACCCAAGATATTGCATATAGATAAGGGAGCCATACAGATCTTATCTGCGGAACAGTTCATTGGCGTTGATATCCCTGAGGGTTTACAGACACTGAAAAAGGAAAGGATTCATTCCCGGTCAATCCTCCTGACAGGCACCGCCGCTGACCACGGGGTCCCGAGTGCTTCTGTTTCAACAGGCTTTAACGGCAGTTTGGATAAAGCGGGTCTGGCCTTTCTGATGGCCTCAAAAAATCTCAAAGGGGTCATCTTCAATGGAACTGGTGGCCTTCCCTTCGCCGAAGATAACCTTGAGGATAATGAAACAATTGAAAGAAAGCTTTTCGCGGATGAAGGACATGAGAATAAAGGCTTTCTTTCTATGTTGGATAAGATCGGAATCGAAGAGAATCTGAAGGGGGTCATAAAAAAAGCAAAATGGCGGGACATGGCATGCTATCACTGTCCTTCTCCATGTATGAATTCTGTCCAGTTTACATGGCACGATCCCCGGAAGAATTCCAGAGTCGAAGATAATATATTACTTTCAGATCATCTGGGATTTCTCGCGCTGGCAAAGAAAGGGGGGAAAGATGTGTTTCCACTTTCAGAAAGTTGCCTCCGTTTTGGTCTTGACCCAGTTGCCGTTGCGGAGAAATTGCCGGAGAACGGATCATTACTTGAATCTCTGAACGCTATAGAAGAGATCTCCGTTACACCGGAAGAACCGAAGATCAAAAGGGAACACCACCAGATCGGAGAGGTTTCAGCTGAAATGCATAACCTTTACGGCGGCGGGTTACCACCAATTTTAGCTGAAGAATTGTGGAAGAAACGGGTCCGGCTTTCTATGATTCTGGGTGTATGCCCAATATTTTTACTTCGTTTCACACAGATTTCGGAACTTGATCTTCTAAAGTTCCTCACAAGCAATGAACATGATCTGAAGTTTTTAGAAAAAAAAGAAATCCAATCTCTCATTAAAAAATAACGAATAAAGGTGAAAAGCTAGGCCACGGGGCTTATCAAGCTTGCACCCAAATTGAAAAAGGTGGCCGAAGTGTATGTTGGTGTCCTGAAGGAGATGGGTAGAGAGGATATAATTTTGTAAAACAGATATCCGCAGGAGGTACGTTACATGAAAGGAAATACGGGAAAGATTATTAATGTCGATCTTACCGTCGGCACGGTTAAGGTAGAGGAGCTTCCGGAGGAGCATTACCGGAAGTATATCGGCGGGAGCGGTCTGGCTACGATGATCCTCTCACCTGTAATGTTCAGCAGGTGCTTCGGTCTCTTTTCTCTGCTCAGGGGCCAGAACCTGGTACCCTTTCCTCCCGCCATGATTACCGCATACATATTAATACCCTTCCTAACTTGATATTGCCTTCCCCTTTCTTTCAATCGACAAAAATGTTTATAAGCCTTTCGTTATATTAATAGGGGCTCTTAAAGTTCAAGAACGGAGCGTACCAGATTTTCCGTCGTATACTGACCGTTCGTGATCTGGGCAAAATTATGCTCACCCCCGAAGATGTCCTGAATTATCTCTTCTACTGTATATCCGCCATCCTTCAGATTCTTCACCTTCTGTGAAAGATTTTCCAGATAATCCATGCACCCTTCAAGGGCAGCCTTGCCGTCTTCAATTATCTTGCCCACGGATGTAAACAGCACCAGTCTTTCTGTTTTAAAATCCAGTAGTTTCTTCATTGATTGTATGGTTTCACCCATATCTTCCTCCGGCCTGATAAACTTCAGTGTCTCTCTTGAGAATATGTCACCGGAAAAGCACCAGCCCTTCTCTCTTTCCAGAAGGGCCACATGCCCCACGCTGTGGCCGGGTGTCTCTACCACATCATACCTGAAATGCTCAGTTTCCATTACATCGGGTATCGGTCTTACCTCCGTCGGTACCGGGTAGCCCCAAACCGTTTCCTGGTAGGGGTACAAAAAAGCCTTTTTCCCTATCAGGGGGATAGATTCGGGATGTGCGTATATGTCCACATTGAATCTGTCTTTAATGAGGTGATTGCACCCGATATGGTCCTCATGAAAATGTGTGTTTACGACCATATCCAGCCTCTTGTCTCCGAGATATGAGGCCAGCTCTTCCGCCGTATAGTCGCAGCCGGTATCTATCAGGAGACCATCCACAAGGTAAGCGGAAACCCAGTATATCGGCACACCATCTATCACTCTGCTCATCCTGATCTGAGTGACCTCATCAAACTGCGCTATCTCAATCATTGGATTCCTTTCTCCTCTTTTTCGAAATGAAAAGACTGTTATTCTGTTAGATCAGAATAAACACCTTCAATATCCAAGGGGGTTATAATAATTTTATGTCCCCAGTCAATACATTTGTTCTGTTCCGTTTTTTCATTTCATTTAATAGAGACAAACTTGTGAAAAGTCACTTCGGGGCGAAGAAAACTAACTTTTTAAAAGGCCGTTAAGATTGAGAGCTTGACAATGTCATAATGAATAATTAAATATGAGGACACTGGAGGAAGAAATGACTATAAAAGAATTGCTGGAGCATGCCGAAAAATTTGAGGTAGATACCTACAAGCTACCCCGGAATTTCAGAGAAAATCACATTTCATTCACCGGGGCCCCCGAAAAGCATCCATATGCGGATGACAAGATTATACTTATCTCTGATCCATTCAGTACGAATATATCCTATTATGAATTTGCCTCCGCCGATATCGCAGGGGTGGAAGATCTGCCCAATCTGGTTACCGTGGAGGGGACGTCTGTAAAGATGTGTCGTGTGTGGGTGAGAAGGGGGAGCATAGGGGTGAGGTCCGTGCCCTTTGTTGTAGAGGATACCACTCGTCAGTAGCTAGAGATTATTTTCTTACCTCTATTCCTTACAATTTATACTGTTCCGATATCCAAGACTGGTATTCATTATTCTTAACGCGCTGAACCCATTTGCTGTTTTCCAGATACCAGGATATGGTCTTCCTCATCCCCGATTCGAATGATTCCTTCGGTGACCAGTTCAGTTCATTATGCAGTTTTGTGAAATCGATGGCATATCTCCTGTCATGACCGGGCCTGTCCTTGACGAACGTGATGAGATTCCTTCTGGGGCCGTTTTTGCCCATGCCTGTTGTTTCGTCCAGTATGTCGCAGATCATCTCCACGATGACGATGTTTTCCATCTCCATATTGCCGCCTATGTTGTACGTCTCACCACGCCTGCCCGACCTCATGATGTTCCATATTGCATCACAGTGATCTTTCACATACAACCAGTCTCTCACATTCCTGCCGTCGCCGTAGACAGGCAGCTTTTCGCCATCTTTCGCGTTCAGCGTTATCAGTGGGATCAATTTCTCAGGAAACTGGTATGGTCCATAGTTGTTTGAACAGTTGGAGATGGTCACGGGAAGCCCATAGGTTTTTCCATACGCCCTTACAATGTGGTCTGAAGAGGCCTTTGCCGCGGAGTAGGGGCTGCTGGGCTGATATTGTGTAGTCTCCTTGAATCCCGATGAATCGGGATCAAGGCTCCCATATACTTCATCCGTGCTTATGTGATGAAAGAGGATAAAATCTCCGGCATGTGAACGAGCTGCTTCCAACAGGTTGAAAGTGCCGACAATATTTGTGTATATAAAGGCTCCGGGATCCTTTATCGATCTGTCCACATGCGATTCGGCGGCGAAGTGGCAGACCGCGTCTATCCCGTACCGGGAAAAGATGTTTTCCATGAGTCCAGGATCACAGATGTCCGCCTTTTCAAATATGTACCTGTCAGGGTAGTCCTTCTCTATTCCATCCAGATTATCGGGGTTTCCCGCATAGGTAAGCTTGTCCACATTTATGATCCTGCCAGTAAAATCATTTTGCCTGAGGAGATAATGTATAAAATTGCTGCCTATGAAACCGCACCCGCCTGTCACCATCAGATTTTGTATGTCCATTTGTCCCATCACCCGATTCCCAATTTTCCCGGTATGATTACATCAATTACGAACCGACTGTCAACCAAAATGCCGAAATCACGACAGAGAGTATTAGATGTTTGAATAAATATCATTATTTGTCATTTCGATCTAAGAGAGAAATCTTCTTTTCGGCAGCCCGTATTATTAAGATTTCCCCCTGACGGGAACTATAGTTCGACGCCGACGCTCCTCGAAATGACAAAATTCAAAGCCCTCAGTATATAAGGGGAGCGGAGTATCTTCCTCGGTGCTCCCAAAATCCTCTTGACATACAAATTTTCCCTTCATATACTCCCAAAGAGAGGGAAAGTTCTTATCAATGTTGTAGGAGGAGATAATGAAAAGTCCATTAATTTCAGGATTTCTTGTGGTGCTTGCATTTACCTTTTTAGTTCCAATTGCCGCTATGGCTTATGGCGGTGATGGTGGCGGTGGTGGTGGCGAGGGGGGAGGTCCAATGTCTAGCGACCCCGGGTTAACAGGTTTTGTGTTTATCGATCCCTCGTCCGCGGGAGAAATGAACATTGCCGGTGGAACAATTGACATTAATAATATTCCGGAATACGTGCCCCGCACCCCCAGAGAGCAATTCGAAATCCAACAGATGATTAACCGGTCTGACTCGGATTTCTGGACAGCAATGGGATACCTGGCCGGGGCCGGAGAGGTTGGCTCGGAAATCGGCGCCTTCGGAGGCAAGGTGGCCGGCTGGGTTCTTGCTTTCACTCCTGCGGGGGTTCCGGTAAAAATCGCCATTGCCGCCACCAGGGGTGCCGCTGACGGTTACGCATCCTCGGTAGGAAAGGACGACGGCAAGGAGGCATCCCAGGCGACATTTTCAGGAGTTGTAGCGGCAACGGTTGAAGCATCCACCTCCTCCTTGAACCCGGTAGTCGGCATTGTCGCAGGAGAGGTGGCCGGGAACCTTGCAAACAGCGAAGCTCCCAATAGAGCTCCCAGCCCCAACATTGGCGACGCCGCGATGCAGGATGCCAAAGTCACCCATGATCCTTACACCGGAAGGAAATTTACGACGCCGGTCTATAAATAAGCGGGCCGAAAATCCGTTTCCAGAACAATCCTGGGGTGATTAGGCACATGAACAGGGCCGCGCCGGGGTGGTTAGAAAAGATCCGAGGAGGAGATCAATGATAAGGAAAATAATAATTGCAAGTGTCATATTAATCATGGCATGGGCTATCACGGGATGCGCGTTTCATCAGAAAATTCAGCAGCAGCTACAGCAGAGCCGGGCAGCTCTTGATACACCCCCTTTCGAAATCAACCCTCCGCAAGTAGCGCCTATAGTGGATGCCGATGTGCCCGCTGATATCCGCATGGTGACGGCTGCCATGGTTCAGAAATTGAGAAAAGATCAAAAGGGTATACCTCGGGTGAGCTTTGATTCGGGCGGTAACCATTACACACCGGAAACCAGTTTTGATTACCGGGGATTCTCGGTTTCCGATATAAGTATCAATGAGCAATGGGCTAGGGATACAGGACGAAAGAGCTTTGACTGCAGGGTCGCCGGAGTAATGCTTTTTTCGGACCAACTGGGTAGAAGGGCCATGGTGAGCTACACTGCAGATTATGAGCTTTTCCGGAACAGAATAATAATAAGGGACTCGGCTGTGAGGCCGGTGCCTCCTGTTTTTCCCACTACCAGGGCGTTTATTATTGAAGGGAGTGAATTTAAGGGAATTGTCGATGAAAGGCCTGATTTTTACGGGTTTTACACAGGGGTTGTTTCCAAGGCCCACAGCATGACCCCCACTCCGGAAGAACGCCGGGGGCGGGAGGAATTGCAGAAAATGAGCTTGTTCGATCGGATTAAAAGGGGCACCAAGATTGAAAGACAGGAAAATTTCATGGTTATTTTTGTCATGGACCGCTTAACGCCGGACGCTGAGCTTGAAGTTGTGGTCACCAGAAATCCCAACGATATGGCTACTCTGGCCAAACCGGTTTACAGTGACTTTGACGGCTGGCGGGTGGCCATATTCGGTGGCAAATTCGCCATTGACCATGACGTGTTCTGCGCTAAAGCCTATTACAAGCCGTCCCCCGGGGTTCTTCCTGACAACAGCGAACAGGTTATGGTGGGTCTTTTTTCATCCGAAAAGAACTATGATACCCCGGGAAGCCCAACCCGTGCGGATATTCGGCCCACCAGCCACGCTTCTCCCGAGGGGCCACTGGCACTGGGCAGAAATGCTCTCGACCCTTTAAAACGGTATGACGCTGCCCTCATACAGTCCAGACTGGCCGAATTGGGATTTTACAAGACGGTTGTCGACGGCTTGTGGGGGCCAGGATCGCGGCGCTCCCTGCAAGCCTTTCAGAGGGCAATTGGCCTTGACCCCAGCGGAAACTGGAACATGCAAACCCAGTTGAAGATGTTTTCGGGCACGGGGAAGTAGCATCGTCAATGGTAAATCATGATAAGCCATGGGTCAGGATGACGATTAATAGTCAATAACCATGGTGGAGGAATGGCCGGGCCTGAAAGCGCTACTTCTCGGATGTTCGGAAACAGTGACGGCACCCACCCCGCTGGGGCCTATGTTGGCATGGTCATGATTCATCGTGCGTGGGGACGTTTCTGTCCACGAAGAACATCCTTTTTGTCATTTACGCGGATAAATTCTGATTACGGGTCATAGTGTGTTTGGATGAAGTACCTGGGTCAGGAAGGCAAGGTCATCTGTACGGCCAGGGACAAAAAGACAAGCAAAAACTTCCCCGCCCTCGAATGGCTGGCGGCTATAGCTCGACGCCGACGCTCCTCGAAATGATAAAATTCAAAGCTCTCAGTCTATAAAGGGAAGAGGAGCATCTTCCTCGGTGCTTGACATGTCATATTTATTTTCTTATGCTTGGACTTGCTCCGAAAAGACTTTCAAGTAACTTACATGTAAAAAGCCAAAGAAGCAGTTTTCACGTCTGTCATTTCGAGGAGTGAAGCTAAGAGAAATCTTAATGATAGTGACATGTTGAAAACAAGACTTCTCTCTTCGATCGAAACAGGGATTTTCCACATTCGTTCGAAATGACAAATTAATGCAAGTTGCTTTCCATTATAATGCCATGTCGACGCGTCGGCATGCGGAGCTTTTTGCGAGGGAATCATCATTGTCTGTTTGCGATTCTTACGGCAAGCATCTGATTCCGAGGGGTGGAGATGTCTTTTGACAAACTTATTAAGAGTTATTCCAGACCGGTTGATGTAATGCCCGTTTCTGTCTCCAGAGAGGGGACGCTGAAAAGCGCTATCAAGGCGATCCTTTTTGATGTGTATGGCACACTCTTTATAAGCGAAGCGGGCGATATAAGCGTGGCAAAAGGATGGGCCGATCGTAACATTACCGACATAACCGGTTTACTTGACAAATATAACATTAATATCCCCTCGCATGTTCTGCTCAAAGAATTCTTCTCTGAAATTGAAAGAGACAAGGAAAGATTGATAGATCAGGGAATACCGTATCCTGAGATCAGGATTGAAGAGATATGGAAAAAAGTGCTTGGTATTGAAGATATGGACAAGATCAAGGACTTTGCTGTCGAGTATGAACTTGTTGTTAATCCTGTATTCCCTATGCCCCATCTGGAAGAGATGTTAAATGGGTGCAGGGGGAAAAATATCCCTATGGGGGTGATCTCAAATGCCCAGTTTTACACGCCCTGTCTGTTTACTTCCTTGCTGGGCAATGATCTTACATGGCTTGGGTTTCTGGATGACCTTGTCTTGTTTTCATATGTTCTGGGTTATGGGAAGCCCTCTCTTGACATATTTGAGAAGGCCGCGGGAAGACTTGAAAAAATGGGAATAATGAGGAAAGATGTTCTATATGTTGGGAATGATATGCTGAAGGATATACTTCCCGCCATGACGGTCGGTTTTCAAACAGCCCTCTTCGCGGGTGATGGCAGGTCTCTGAATCTGAGGTCGGATGATAGAAGATGTAAAGATGTGTCGCCTGACATTGTCGTGACCGATCTTTTGCAGATACTGGAATATATCTGATACTGGGATTATTTCTGTAATCAGTAATATTTGTGGATGGATTTACTTATCTAATCTGGTATAAAACACGAACTGTGTCGGAGATGGATTTTCCAGAAACTGGTACCAGGTAATGACTATTCTGAGGTGTGGTAATGAAAAAAAACAGGTGGTTTGTTGTTGTATTTGCCGCAGTGTTCCTGATACTTGCACTTGTAATTTTTTTAAACAGAGACAATTTCTTTTCCGATGAGAAGATAGCGACAAGAGAAGAATCCAAAGCGGTTCCATATGTTTCAGAAGGGGATACAGGGTACGATGGAAAAAGTGTCAGAAAAAAAATAGTGCCTCTCAGTCCGGAAGAAAAAGCGCAGGGATCGTCCGTTGTCGAAGAAGGCAACGAGGATCAACTGCGGGAAAGGGTGGAACAGTTTTTTGATTACCTCGACAGACAAGACTATATAAGGGCCTACAAACTGGAGGAGGGGACATATCGGCACTTTCTGGGGCTTGTCTCGAAGCTCTCCGCACGTCCCCCCGTCGTGTCAGGTGAGATGAAGGATCTTTATATACTGAGAAATAATATAGCGCACTTTTACAGGGTTATTGGGAGAAAGAATATATTGCTGACAAAGGATATTCTTTATAACGAGGAAAAAGATCTCGAACCTGTCATTGCAATGCTTTATGAATGGGGTTTAAGGGAAATAGAAAATAAAAGTGGAAAGATTGAAGCCAGTGTGAGCGATCTTTATGAATATGCCGCTTTCTTTCTGAACACTGTGTCAGGCAAAGCCTATCTGTTGAGGAGAACGTCCGGTGTCAGGATGCTGCTGACATACTACTCTATCCTCACGATTGACAGGGCAGACAAAGAGAACCTGAACCACTACGGCGTGGACATTATCCCCCATGTGAACCTTCTTATTGACGATATCAGCAGATACAGCGGTCTGGATCACAAGGATAAATACCTTGAGAGATTAGACTCTATCAAGAAAAGCGCCGAAAATCGAATTTAAGGTCTGTCTTGAGCCAGGCCGGCAGAATTTGTTATTCTCTAAGACAGGATGCCCTTGTGCCTTCTGTACCAGATGTTGGGAAACATTTTGTAGAGCAGTTTTGAAATGGGGCCTATGTACTCCTCGTTCCTTTTGTCAAACTGGCATGCCTGTATGACATGTTCCCTTATCTCATCCCTGCTTGTCTCTTCGTGGAATATCTTGTAGGCGCAGTGGAACAGAGGACTGTACATGTTTTTCTTTTCCAGGTATCTGTGCACGTTCTTTATCGTGTTTGGTCCTTCCGGGGTTCCATCTATTTTCCCCAGTGTTCTGATATCTGTTTCTATGGGATTGCCGTCAAATAATTGATAGAAATATTTGCCATATCGATAGTTTTTGCTGGCCTCCGATGAGATCGTGACATACATGTCACCCACACCGGCCTGGCTGTGAAATGCCTGGAAACTTCCCCCCAGCAACTTTGACAGGGACCTTATCTCAACGCCGGATCTTGCGAAAATGGTTCCGGGCAGGGAACTTCCCAGATTCAGGCAGTCAGTAACCCCCTTCAGGTTTGCCACGATATTTTTCAAAGCGCCACATGCCTCGATGCCAACAGTATCAAAATTGTAATAAGAACTTAACTCCCTGCGATTCAGCCTGAGAAAGTTAAGATTAAAAGTCTTTGCCGTGTCCTTATTCCCCGCCACAGTTACGCATACTGGCCTACCCGTCGCTATATCTATATCGAAGAATGGGCCCCCAATACAGATAACATCAAATTTGTGCTTGAGGTCGAAAAGATGGTTTTTAATCGCCTGAGAAGGTGTTATGAGCTCGCTGGTCTTTTCATCCGAAGACAGGCCCTTTATCGGAGATACAAGGCATGTCCGGCCCGTTTTTCTCGCTATCAGGGGTTTTATATGGTTCAGGAGTTCCCGGAGCCTGTTCATGGTTATCGAAAGTATGATAAAGTCATTTTCCTCAACAACCTTTTCCAGGTCATTTGTTGCAGTGACGTTCGGCAACCTGGGGACATTTTCCATGCCCCCGAGCATTCCTGCAAGATCATCCGTCAGGTGTCTGGGGTTTAAATGGGTTTGATTGATTTCTCTGCATATCTCAGCGTCGTGATAATATATGGTTATATCTTTTCCGTCGCGTCCGAACTTGTAGGCAAAGGAAGTCCCGAGCCTTCCGGGCCCGATGATTGCTATCCTGGATGGATCCAGATTTTTCATTTTCTCGAAAACCTTTGGTCCCCTGTTTTTATTTCAGGCCTTCGTGGCAGTCCCGACGGTCCCGACAAGTCGGGATTGCAAACCCGTTTTTCAGGATAGTAGGATAACAGAATTTTGTCAACAGTCGAAATGAATTGTGTAAGGAGCACGTAATATGTCTGGAGTTGTAGCACTTAATCTGTCCGGTTTATAATGGTCACCAGGAGGTGGCCAATGAGATGAACAGAGTTGTTAAAGGAGATCCGGATTATGCGATTTGAAGAGGCTTATGGTGTATGGAGAGGGAAGCGATTGAGTCAGGAAGAAGCAGCGCGGATACTGGGGGGTATGCACCCGGACATTCCGGCGTTACATTGATCATAACAATGGATGACGCGACAAACGAACACTACAGTATGTTCTTTGTCCAGGAGGAAGGCACAGTCAGCGGCTTTCAGGGAGTGCGGGACGAGATTCTTCAAAGAGGTCTGTTCAGTTTTCTTACCCCGATAAACGGGATAAGTGCGTTAACGAAATTATCTTCTGGCAGAAAATAATTTCTAACTTACTAAACAGTCGGAGATTCCCCGCAACTTGTTCTGAGAAATCTTAATGTTATATCTTCTCTGTTTCTTTTCCCCTTTTCTTTATCATTACCAAAGCTCTTCCCGCGGCAATTTCAACCCTTTCATGATAAGATTTTATACTAAACAGGCTTTTCTGTTTAGCAATCGACTCCAGCGTCTTAATAGCTTCCGGAGCCCCTATACGGCCCAGAGCAACACAGATTTTTTCTTCCAGCTCGGTTCTTGACTTCGAGGAAATAAATGACTTAGATTTAAGTAATCCCAGAAGGGGGGATACGGCGTCACGATATTTTAAGGAACCTAACATGTTCACGATATCGATCTTTAAGCGATCATCAGACACGGGCAAGGCGGATAATAAAATTCCTCCTTTATGTTCTCCCCCTATACGATTAATACTTTTAAGGGCTTCTTGCTGTACCAGATAATTCTCGTGGGTCAAGAGTGGTCGCAAAACTTCCACATCTGCTTCACTGCCAATCCTACCCAACAGGAGTGACAGATTGCGTATGTAGTACCAGTCTCCGCCTTCTTCGATCTCATCTATCAGGGCGGGAAGTGACGCGTGTCCGATTTCGGAAACAATCTGTAAAATTAGGACGCGTTCAGAACTACTTTTGCTTTCCCGGAGTATATCAAGCAAGCGGTTTACCGGAGTTGCACCGATGTTGGCCAGGTTAAAGCCTGCCTCCTTTTGTTTATTCTGTTCGTTTGACAGAAATTCCTTAAGCAGTATGTTTAATAATTCTTCCGTGACAATCTCTCTTAACACGCTACTCGATATAGATTGAATCGCCTCATCCTTTTTCAACTCTCCTGAATCTATAAGATTGAACACTTCCAGTATGGGACCTGATTCAGCAAACTGGTGACTTCGAATCAAAGTATGAACCAGATTCTGCAATTGAACACAAATTTGTTCGTAGGCAGGAGTAATAAGAGTTTCCAATCTTATCCAGCTGCACAATTTGTCTGAAAGCCTGCCAACCATATCTGTTCGCTTTTCATCAGACTGACTTTCAATAATATTGGATAAGGCTTCCGATACCTGACCCCGCACACCCGGATTCTCGCTGAGAAGTTCATCACCCAATCTGTCAATTATCGCTTCGACTGTCTCGTTTTGATCTTTGCTAAAAAGCTGTTCGATAACACCGTCCAAAGACTGCATTACTTTCTCATCTAAAAAGATCTTCTCATCACCTTCTATGATACGATTGGCTTTATCTTTGAGATGTTCAAACTCTCTTTCCATTTCCTCTTTTTCACGAGCTCTCTTTTCTTCGATTTCGCCCACAAGCCGTTTTCCCTTGTCGGAACTCATCAAGTTTTTATCTGCCTTGTTAATTAATTCAATTTCAGAAGTATTATGAGCCGTATCTGTAGCTATAGCCATGTCTTTCAGATGCTTGATTTTGGTGGCCAGATCCTCAAACTTCTCATCGTCTATTTGATTAACAATATGATCAAAGATCTCATCACTAAGCAGACCTTCCATATTTTGAGTCAAAAGCATACTAATGACCTCAATATCCATATCCGCAATAGATGTTGCTACTTGTCGAAAGATCCCGTCTTTGTTCACATTGTCAGCAATGTTATTCAAGCTACGAATCATGTGGACGACTCTCTCAGATAGTTCAATATTCGAAATAGTTCCCTCTTGCCTGGTGATATTCTTCATTCCCGATTGAAATATACGGGAGATCCATTCCGGATTCTTGGCCATTTCCTTGACTTTCTGTGAATCTATATCTGAGATTGCACCGGCTCCCGTTATATATTTGATAATTTCCTCATCTTTAATGTCCAAGCTCGCCAGGAGTGCATGATCCTTATCCTTTGCAATGTAGACCTTTTGATCCAGGAGGATGTGCGGCAGTCCATCAGCTTCCCAAACCTTTTGCAGGCCTCCTTCTTTTTCCACATCTTCCGGCTTTTTGCTCAACATTTGAAGAAAGGTCATAAGGTCCGCCTTACCCAGTCCTCTTTCGAATGTAACACTCTTAATCTCAAAATCGAGTAGTATTTTAATAAATGCCATCACCTGAGGCTTTTCCTGGTCTTTCCGGCTCAGTAAATCCCCGCAGATGAGAAGATTTTTTTCCGACTCGGCAAATACCAATGACTCCTCTTTGTCAAGAACTTCCTGGAGAGTCTGATATAGTCTATCAACGGGATTAGCGATCATGGCGCTGGAAGGAGGGTAGAGGCAAAGATTAGTAATAGCAGCATTCATGATGACCATGGTATAGAGCGCTTTTTTTTGTATTTCCATATCTGTCATTGTTCCACCTCATAATGCTTATTTATAACGAGATCAAATCTTTCCAGCCTGTTTCCTCTTAAAAATTGCAGTAGCCGATTACTTAATTTATCAATCTATCCTTCATTTTTGGATCTTGCTCCAACTTTACCTGCAACCTCTTTCTTGTCTGACTGACAGCCCTGTAATCTATCCCTCCTACCAGAAACCCAATTTCAGGTTGGGTAATCTGACAAAAACGGTAAAATAATTTCATCAACATTGATCTCTCGATAGATTTTCTGCCTGGCCCGGTGATGTCTTCGACTAAAAGCAGAAGTGTAGAAAGATTGAAATGACGCATAAACCCAGAAAGATTACCCTCAGGGGTGGTAACCAATAAATTAAAATGATTGATCATGCAGACATATGGCAGAAGGGTGACATTAGGCATTATATACATCTAAAGAGAGAGAGAAATCTTTTTCAGAAAGACACTCTGATCCCGCACATCTAAAAATATTTCTTTCCCGTCGTTTCCTCGACAGGTGATATGGCAACACGCCCCTCGACAGGTGATATGGTAACACGCTCCGGGATATCGAATTTTCAGGAGTCTAGCCGTCGGCTGACGGTAACACAATGGAACCATTTGTCAAGAAGGAAGATTTGATAATGTCAGAAGCAAGTAATATGTCCGGTTTATAATGGTCACCAGGAGGTGGCCAATGAGATGGGCAGAGTTGTTACGGGAGATCCGGTCTGCCCGTGCGTTACACGCAGACAGGATTATGCGATTTGAAGAGGCTTATGGTGTATGGACAGGGAAGCGATTGAGTCAGGAAGAAGCAGCGCGGATACTGGGAGTCTGTTCAGTTCATTCTACAGCGATCGCGGGAGTCATTACTGATACACGCCTGAGGGCGGTGGAAAGGTAAATAAAGGTCAGCCTACACAGTTTGAGCGTACCAAGAGACAGTTAGGGATCGAGATGACTGCTGCCTATTCTCCGCAGGCACGGGGAAGGAGCGAGCGGGTCTTCAGTACGCATCAGGGTCGGCTTCCCAAAGAACTGGTACTGTATGGAATCACTACGATGGAAGCGGCTAATCGTTATCTGGCCGAGATATATAGACCGGCATTCAACATCGAGCTTATGCAGCCTCCTGCCGAGGAAGGTTCAGCCTTTGTGCCATGGGTTGAATCAAACCTTGACGACATCCTGTGCGAGCAGTACGACCGAACAGTTACCGCCGATAATTGCGTAAGATTTGAAGGGAAAACGCTGCAAATCCCTGCAAACCGTCATAGATGTCATTACGTCAAGGTCAAGGTACGTGCCCATCTGTACGCGATTCACTGGCTGTTTTTCACGGCCCGAGAAAGGTGGCTGATTATGACGCACAGGGAAAACTGAAAGAAAACAAAAAGGGAAAGGAAAATGCAGCGTAGGTCCGCCGCTCGCCACTTCCTCAGGAAAGCTGCGGAAGTCATAGACTGAAGCAGCTTTCCTGAGCGGTACAAAGCGGACAATGCATGTCCTACAAAACCGGACAGTTCTATTTGTTGACAACACAGTCGAAATGAATTGTTCTCTATATCGGCCATTACCATAAATAAAAATATGGTTTCCTCAACTTCGTTATTGACAACATGAGGTTCGGGAAGTATAAGCCACGAAATATGCGTTAGGAGCATTCATCTTATGATCACCTTTAAAAACGTGAATAAGTGGTTCGGAAAGCTTCACGTCCTTAATAATATCAATTTTCATGTAGACACGGGAGAAGTGGTTGTCGTATGCGGTCCGAGCGGATCGGGAAAGAGCACCCTTATCAGATGTATAAACAAGCTGGAACCAGTACAGAATGGTGAGATTGTTGTTGACAGCATACCCATACATGACCGCCGAATAAACCTCACCCATTTAAGAGCTGAGATAGGATTTGTCTTCCAGCAGTTTAACCTCTATCCCCATATGACTGCCCTCCAGAATATCACACTTGCTCCCATCAATGTCAGGAAGACCAGTCCGGAAGAAGCGGAAAAGCTTGGTCTTCAACAGTTGAAAAGAGTGGGCATCCGTGAAAAGGCCTATTCATATCCTGCTCAGTTGTCCGGGGGTCAGCAGCAGCGTGTGGCCATTGCGCGCGGTCTTGCCATGCAGCCCAAAATAATGCTCTTTGATGAGCCCACGTCGGCCCTGGATCCGGAGATGATAAACGAGGTGTTGGATGTCATGCGCAACCTGGCGCGCGAGGGTATGACAATGATAGTGGTTACACATGAGATGGGATTTGCCCGCGAGGTTGCCGACAGGGTCGTCTTTATGGATGAGGGGCAGATAATTGAGGAGGCAACACCAGACGATTTCTTTTATCGTCCGCAGAATGAACGCACAAAGCTTTTTTTGAGTAAGATTCTAAAGCATTAACGGGCGGGTGTGTTCCTCGCAATGGTAAATATCAGTATCGTGGCGGGGGGTGTTTTTTTAAACTATTTTAACAAAGGAGGTTATTCGATGAAGAGAGTATGGAAGTCTGTATTAGTGCTGGCTGTGGTATTTATGCTTGTACCGTGTATCTGCTTCGCAGGCCCTACCTATGACAAGGTCAAGGACGCGGGCGTTGTCCAGGCAGGTCTGATGTATAACAGCATTCCCGCGGCGTATTTTAACGACAAGAATGAGTGGGTTGGGTTCGATGTAGATATAGCTTCGGAGGTTGTAAAGCGTATCGGGCAGTCGATGGGCAAAGAGCTCAAGATGGAGAAGATCAAGCTGAACAACAAGACGCGTATCTCATTCCTGACATCGGGGCGGATCGATATGAGTACCGCCAACATGACCCACAAACGTGAGAGGGATAAGACGATCGATTTTTCCATCACCTATTTCTTTGATGGCGAGAAGATCCTGGCCAAAAAGGGCATGTACAAGGATCACAAGGATTTTGTGGGCAAGAAGCTTGCTTCCATGCAGGGCACAACCAGCGAGAAAAATGCCATCAATCTCCTGAAATCGCTGGGTGACACGGACCCGAAGGTCATCAGCTTCCAGGATGAGCCCTCATGCTTCCTGGCGCTGCAGCAGGGCAAGGTTGCCGGCTGGGCGACCGATAGCACGATCCTCATCGGTTACGCCGCGAAGGAGCCGGGCAAGTATGAACTGGTCGGCGACTTCTTCAGCGATGAGCCCTATGGCATCGGCCTTCCCCAGAACGACAGCGACTGGCGTGATGCCGTCAACTTCGCGATCCAAGATATGTGGAAGGACGGTACCTACATGGAAATATATAATAAGTGGTATGGTGCTGACACACCCTATTACTTCCCGATGACTGAAAAGATTGAGATGTGGCCCTAAAAATTAATGTTTGTTTTGAGTGACGAGAGCTGCGGCCCGGGAACTGCTCGGGCCGCAGTTTTTGTGTGTTATCTTCCCTTTAGAAAACGGATGTGAGAATGATGGAGCCCTGGAAACGCCAGGTTCAGCAATTTATGATAGTGGCTGGGATAGCCCTTGCCATATATCTTTTTTTCGCACATATTGACTTTGGATATGAGTTTCACTGGTCCGTGCTCTGGGAGATGAATCCCACCTATCAGGAGGTCTTTGGTGTCTGGCTGCTGCGCGGTCTCCTGATTACCGTAGAAATTTCGCTGATCAGTACCGTTATTTCTCTTCTGTTAGGTACATTTTTCGGTATAGCCCGTCTGTCAAATTTTAAACCCCTCTACTGGTTTGCCACGGTATATGTGGAGTTCTTCCGCAATACGCCTCTGCTGGTACAGCTCTTTTTCTGGTATTTTGCTTTTCCCCTGGGGCTGCCAGACGCGGCTCGCGAGTTTTTATATAACCACAATTACGAGCTGATAGCCGCTACAGGTGGTCTGAGTATCTATACAACTGCCTTTATTGCTGAGATAGTGCGCGCTGGCATACAGGCTATCCCACGGGGACACTTGGAGGCCGCAGCTTCATCTGGATTGAGCAGGATTCAGTCGTTGCGTTTTGTCATTCTGCCACAGGCTTTTCGTGTGATTATGCCCCCGCTTGGAAGTGAACTCCTGAATAACATGAAAAACTCTTCGCTCGCTATGACCATAGGGGTGGCTGACCTCTGCTGGCAGGCACAGCAGATTGAGTCCTTCACATTCCGGGGATTTGAGGCTACCACCGCGGCTACGGTCATCTATCTCAGCCTCTCCCTGATTATCAGTATGCTGATGAACAGTGTGAATCACCATTTGGAGGTAGGGGAAAAAAAGGAGCTGAGTCTCCTGGATAAGACTCTTGCCCTTATGGTAAGGCCTGTTTTGCTTCTGATATCGTTTATTGCCGGAGGTGTGCGGTGGATTATCAATAGTTTGAGGCCGGGGAAAGATGAATCACTGGAAGTGGAAACCCCTTATATATCCAGCGGGGCTCAGTGGCTGTACCGTTTGCTCAGCGTTCTCTCTATGGCAGGTAAGGCATTGTTTCTCCTGCTGTTGTTTGCGTTGCTCACTGTGCTGGGATACGGAATCTATGGCTTTAACTGGGCCGTCATATCCGATAACTTCTGTGCGCTTTTGATATGGACATTCCCGCACGGATTGGGTGGTGAAATCTTCTATGGCCTCGGAGGACTTTCCCTCAGCATAGTCCTGGCCTTTATCGCGTTGACGGCAAGTTTTGCCATCGGTCTGGCGGCAGGCCTTGGGCGTCTGAGTAAAAGCCCTCTGATAAGCACGCCAAGCATCCTCTATATCGAACTTATACGTGGCAACCCTCTTATAATGGTTATATTCTGGATATATTTCTTTTCCCCCATCATTACAGGGATGCAGATGGATGTTTTCTGGAGTGCCACGATAGCGTTCACGATATTTTCAGGGGCTTATCTGGCGGAGATTGTGCGTGCAGGCGTAAAGGCCATTCCCCCGGGACAGATGGAGGCGGCAACGGCATCGGGATTGAACTATTTCAAGGCGATGCGTTTCGTGATTCTTCCACAGGCGCTAAAGATGATGATCCCCGCCATCGTGGGACAGTTCATTGCCCTCTTCAAGGATACCTCGCTTGCCTATATAATAGGGGTGTTCGAGCTGACGACCGTGGCCCAGACCGTCAACAACCGGATCATGATCTATCCCTTTGAGATCTATACAACAATTGCCGTACTCTATTTTATATGCTGCTACAGTATGAGCATGGTGGCCCGCAACCTCGAACGCAAATACACACCAGAAACCCGCGTTGAGATTCCGGATATGGCGTAAAAGTCAGTGGTCAGTGGTCAGTGGCAAGTGATCAGTAAGATTAGTCCGCGCAATTCGCAACCCGCAATAAAAAACCCCTGTCCACGATTTTGCATCCGCGAACAGGGGGCTGATTGTCTTCTGATTACTAATCACTAATCACTGACCACTGACCACTGACCACTAACCACTGACCACTGATTGTAGCCTACACCTCGGCGTCGCACCGCAGACAACGGGATGCCTCTTTGATGGCCTTTTCTATTTCGTAGCCAAGTTCTACTTCTCTGAAGTTTGTTTTTCTCGCCACAGCATCCAGCTCCGGCATCGCGGCCTGAGGTTGTTCCTCTGTTTCTTCATCGATTTCAAATGGTATGTCGATGACTTCTTCTGCCGGCGCTTCCCATGGAGATTCGCCATTTCTGGAGCGTATGGCGCTGTCGATATCTTTGGCAGCCTGATGCCCCGCCGCTATAGCCCCGACAACAGTCCAGGGCCCCGTTACCGCATCGCCACCCGCAAAGAACTTGTCACTTGTGGTTCTCGATTTGCTTCCTTCGGCTATATCGAAATACTCCCACTTGTTGACCGACACATCGCTTCCCTCCGGCACAAATGAAAGATCCGGGGCCTGGCCGATGGATGCTATTACTGTATCAACATCAAGGGTAAAATTGGATCCTTCAATGACAACGGGCCTTCTTCTTCCACTGTTGTCGAAATCTCCGGCCTTCATCCTTTCACAGGTGATACCGCTTACTTTGCCGTTTGCCTCGACAATCTTCTTTGGCGCCACGAAATATTCTATAGTAATTCCCTCATGTTCCGCAGCGATTATCTCTTCTTCAGCCGCGGGCATATCCTGACGTGTCCTGCGGTACAGTATCGTAACATCCGCACCCAGACGCACAGCGCACCTGGCGGCGTCAATAGCGGAGTTGCCTCCCCCGATGACCGCGACCTTGGCGCCAAGGGTCTTTTCGCCATTCAGCCAGGCACCTTCGTTGATGTTGAAATCTCTCAGAAATTCGACGCCTCCAAAGACACCAGCTATATCTTCGCCGTCAACCCTCATACGCTGGCTTTTGTGCGCTCCGGGCGCCAGATATATGTAGTCGTATTTCTTGTCAACCTCTTCAAAAGAAATCTCTCTGCCTACGCGGGTGTTGCATTTTATTTCTACTCCCAGCGCCCTTATGTCATCGATTTCTCCCGCGAGTATATCTCGGGGCAGCCGATACGAAGGAATACCATAGCGGGTCATGCCTCCCGGCTCGGGAAGTTCTTCAAAAACGGTCACCTGGTATCCGCGCAGGGCAAGATCCTTCGCGGCGGTCAGACCAGATGGTCCGGCGCCGACAACCGCGATCTTTTCATTCCTGTCGACCGGCACAGAATTTACTGCCGGACGGCCGGCGTTGTCTGTGATAAATCGTTTGACAAATTTAATGGCAAGCGCTTCATCCAGTGTGCCGCGTCTGCACTTGGACTGACACTGGTGATCGCAGACCCTGCCGCAGATGGCGGGGAAGGGATTTGTCCTCATCATGATCTTGTAGGCGTCGTCAAATCTCTTCGCGCGTACAAGCGCCATATACTGCGGAACATCCATCCCGATAGGACACGCGTTCTGACAGGGCGATTTAAAGAGTGCCGCGCAGACGCCGGCCGAACAGCGTTTATCCCTGATGTGCTCCTCGTATTCTTTCCTGAAGTATCTGATGGTGCTCAGGACTGGATTGGGTGCAGTTTGCCCGAGACCGCAGAGGGCCGAATCCTTGATTATATCAGCCATTTCAATAAGAGTCTCAATGTCCCCTTCTTTACCTCTTCCCTCACAGATATTGGTGAGGATTTCCAGCATCCTTTTCGTGCCCTCGCGGCAGGGTGTGCACTTGCCGCAGGATTCATCCTGGCAGAAGTCCATGAAAAAGCGGGCCATATCAACCGGGCACATATCTTCATTCATCACGATAAGGCCACCGGACCCCATAATAGCTCCAAGCTTGGCAACGCTTTCGTAGTCTATGGGAGCGTTAAGATGCTGAATAGGAATCATTCCTCCCGAGGGACCGCCTAACTGAGCGGCCTTGAATTTCTTCCCCTTTGGTATGCCGCCGCCTATGTCATATACAATAGTCCCGAGGGACGTTCCCATTGGGACCTCAACGAGTCCGACGTTGTTGACGTCTCCTGTGAGTGCGAAAACCTTGGTTCCCTTGCTTGTTTCATTCCCGACACTTGCGAACCACTCGCTTCCCTTCGCTATTATCTGGCCGATACTGGCCAGGGTTTCCACGTTGTTCAGAACGCTTGGTTTCTGCCAGAGACCAGCGACGGCGGGGAAGGGGGGTCTGGGTCTGGGCATTCCACGGTTTCCCTCGATCGATGTCATGAGAGCCGTCTCCTCTCCACAGACAAAGGCGCCGGCGCCCTGATAGACCTCAAGATCAAAATCAAAGCCGGTATCCAGTATGTTTTCGCCCAGAAAGCCGTATTCCCTGGCCTGGTTTATGGCTACGTCAAGTCTGCGAAGGGCCAGCGGATATTCGGCCCTGCAATAGATGTAACCCTTGTGCGCGGCGATTGCCTTCGCGGCTATTATCATCCCTTCAAGAACGGCATGAGGGTCCGCCTCAAGCACGCTTCTGTCCATAAACGCGCCCGGGTCGCCTTCGTCAGCGTTACAGAGGACATATTTAACATCGTTCTTTGACTGGGCGGCAAACTTCCATTTCAGGCCGGTCGGAAATCCGGCTCCGCCCCGCCCTCGAATACCGGAATCGAGCACCTCCTTGATGATTTCTTCCGAAGTCATTTCGGTAAGCGCCTTGGCCATACCGGCATAACCATCCCTTGCTATATATTCGTCGATTACTTCCGGGTCGATAAGGCCCTTGTTCCTCAGCACCCGGAGCTCCTGGTGCGCGAAGAAGGGTATGTCTTTCATCTCGGGGATTGTTTCCTCTGTGGACGGTTCCTTATACAGGAGTCTCTCCAGAGGCCTTCCCTTCAGGAGATGTTCTTCAACCAGTTCTGGAACATCTTCCGGCTGGACCATCATATAGATAATTCCGTCCGGGTAGACCACCATAATGGGTCCCATGGCACAGAAACCGTTACACCCCGTTTCGACTATTTTTATTTCATCGGCAAGGCCCTGCCTGTCTAACTCCGCGGCAAGGGCCTGTTTTACCTTTGGGCTTCCAGTAGCTTGACATCCTGTGCCCCCGCAGATCAGTATGTGAGACCGAAAAACTTTCATCGGGTATTTTTAACCTCCTTCAGTGTTGATTAATGGTCTTTTCGCCCAATCTCTGCGTTATGCTTAAAAAATAATCCTCAAAATATCAACTATATGTCTGTGGTTATTTTTTTCGCATGCCTTGATCTTGAGCTAAAATCCTCATAACTCAACAGAATCATTGATATGCGTTCGTTAATTCTGTCTTTTTGCCTTAGCCAGAACAAAGGGTGTCTGAATTTCTCCTTCGAGAATGTGTCTTTTGAAAACCTGTCTCATCTTATTCTGGTTCATAAACTCGTATACTATGGGATCCTGGTCCAGGATTTCAATGGTTACCTCCGGTTCTCTGCTGCACAGGCCCATGCACCCTGATGTAGTAACGACAACATCTGTGACGCCCGACTCTTCAATTTCGTTCATAAGGGAATCCATAACCTCCCTCGCACCGGCGGCTATGCCACAGGTTCCCATATGTACTGTTACCTTGACCCTTCGGGTTCCCGCCCTCAGAGCGGTTTCACCCTGCACGCGTTCTTTGATCTTTTTCAGATCCTCTATCTTTAATTTTGCCATGTCATGTCCCTTTATCGTGTCAGCTGTATTGTTGTAAGATGTCTTTAAGCTTATCGGGTTTTACCCTCCCGTGGATGTCGTCATCCACGACTACGACCGGCCCCAGTCCGCATGCCCCGAGGCATCTGACCGTCTCGTACGTGAACATGCGATCCGGAGTAGTCTCTCCCTCTTTTATTCCGAGCAGTTTTTCCATGTTTGCAGCGATCTTTTTGCCGCCTCTCACATAGCAGGCAGTTCCCAGACATACCCTTGCGGTGTGTTTCCCGCGTGGATGCATGGTAAAGAAAGAGTAGAAGGTGACAACACCATAGACGTGGCTGAATGGTATGCCAAGCTCTCTCCCGACCCTTTTCTGTACGGGAACAGGGAGAAATCCAAGGAGTTCCTGTGCCCTTTCCAGCACCGGGATCAACCCTCCGGGCTGGCCCCGGTGTTTCTCAATGATTCCATCCAGTTCCTTGATCTGTTCCTGTGAAAATTCCTTCAAAAGTTCATCGTACTCCAAATCCATTTATTCCTCCTTCGTGGAAGGTCCGAATAGAGGGACATGGACTAACGCCCGGCCCCAATCTCTTCCAGCCCATTCCTTATATTTTCTTTTATAAATTGAATAACCTTCGGATGATCTATCGGAACATCCTCAAGCTCTTTTTTTACCTCTCTCGTGTCCAGCGTATAGCTTTTGCCGTCACTCAGATGCGTGTATACAAAATCTACCCGCGGATTCCCAGCTATCATGGTCGCCATGGTTCCCGGCATGTCGCCCAAGGGCTGTCGGTCGATGTGGCTGTATCCGAAATCCGCTATTACTGTGGTTCCCTTTCCCTTTTCCGACTCAATCGTGAACTTTCCATCAGTGATTTTCGCGGCATGTGAGAGCAGAGGAAGCCCCAGGCCGACTCTTCGGACCTTCTTGGACGTATAAAAAGGGTCCAGCGCCCTTTTGATTATATCCGGTTCCATACCCTCACCATCATCGGTAATCTCTATGCGCAGGATGTCGTCCCTCCTGTCCTCAGTAACGCTGATCTTTATAAGGCCCGCACCCGCCCTCGTGGAATTCTCGGTGATATCGAGAATATTCATGGAGAGTTCTATCATAGATTATTCCTCAACATATCGCCCATCACGCTTTTCTAGGGCCATTCTCAGTTCGGAAAGAGAGGGTTCTTCCATGAAAATCTTTGTGAAACCCTTTCCTATGTCGCTTATAAAGTGGGCGTCGGATGATTCGATGAACGTATAGTCGCATAAATCGGGATATCTCTTGCGTGCCTCTTTCAATCCTGTCCTGCGGGATATTTCAAGGGCGTCAAAACGGATATCGGGGGGGATAAAACCCAACTGTCCCAGGATGCTGAAACTCTCCCGGTCAATGTGGGCGGCAATGGCTATGCCTCCAAAACTGTGGACAGTTTCGACTATCTCCTGAAGTGAGATCCCGGTGGAACCTATCAGCAGCCTGTCATTGAATCCCTCCACCTCATCCGATTCGTTTACAATTGCCTGACACCCGAATATCTCTTCCCTGTTGGTGCCGGAAAGGGAAGCATATACGACCTCCTGAATCTGTAACAAATTGTCGATGTTTTCAAAGAGCGTGATAACGTGAACCTCTTCCCTGCTTGCTACCTCCATTCCTGGAAATACATGAATCGGTTTCCCCCGGGATGCCTCGATCACGTATCGTACATTTTCAGATGCGTTATGATCGCATATCCCTATAACATCGAGCCCACTGTCGAGTGACTTTTCAACCAAGGCAGTGGGGTACATGTCCAGATCGGCGCAAGGAGAAAGACATGTATGTATGTGAAGGTCGCACTTAAACCCCTTTAACATAAATATGCACCCAAGGTGGCAAAGCCGCAAAGTTATCAGTGATCAGGGGCCGGGGGTCAGTGCTGATTCCTGACATCAACATCTGCGCGTAAAACGCAGCTACTGATCCGTCAGGGATGCAGCAGGTTGTATATCCTGCCGACTGTCTCAAATCCGGAGAGTTCGGTTACAAGAAGAGGTATTCCCTCTCGGGAGGCCTTTTCAATGGTATCATCATCAGGTTTTTTCCCGAGGACGAGGATAATTCCCACATGCTCCTTAAGCACGCTTACCGCCACTATATTCTGGTGTGACTGGCAGGTAATCCATACGTCACCCTCTCTGCTGTTTGCCATGACGTCGCTCAGAAGATCTCCCATGTATCCGCCCGACACCTCCCTGTCCAGCCCGTCCCCGCCGCACACTACACTGAGATTCAGTTTTTCTGCCAATAGAGTCAAGTTCATTCGCGCATCACCTGTTGATTGATATTTTGAGCAGGGTTCCCCTGTTTACCTCGGATAATATCTCGAAATCGTCGGAACAGTTCTTTATATTAAAAAGACCCATGCCGGCTCCGAATCCCATCTCTCTTATATGGTCATCAGCAGTGGAATATCCCTGCTTCATGGCCTGTTCAATATCGGTTATGCCTGGACCGTTGTCCCGTATATTTATCAATATGCTGGCATCTGTCACGCAAATATTAATGTTTCCCTGCCGTGCATATGATATTATGTTCACTTCCGATTCATAGATCGCAATGGCCGTCCTTCTCAAGACGTCGCCTGTTATGCCAAGCCCCTTGAGGAACCTTTTTATTTCGACGGAGGCCTTGCCGGCATCATCAAAATTGTCACCTTTGACGGGGAAAGAAAATTTATATCCCTGGCTCATAACGGAACAACACTCCCGGGACCTTCGATCTTTCTAACACAACCTACTATCCCATTCGCGTATAATCTTCCCGATGCCTCAAAGAGGATGTATTTTGTTGAAAGAACAGGTATTTCGAGTTCCTCGGCCAGTGTGATCGTTTCATCAGGGGGAATCTTCCCTCTGACTATAAGGATTGCCGAATTATCCACGATGCTCGCGATTCTTACAATCTGTGGATTCGTAAGTCCTGTGATCATTATGCTCCCCGGTTTCGCAAAGGCGAGGACATCGCTCATCAGGTCTGCGCTGAAGGCGGTTTTTACTTCTACGTCCAGATGATTTCCTCCTGCCAGGACTCTGGCATCCAGGAGTTCTCTTATTTCATGAAGGGTCATTTCTCTCTTACCTCTTGAAAATACGCCGTCTAAGTTTCAAGGTAATCATCATGAATTTAAAACTTCGAAGCGGGAAAATGCTCCCGCCTTTAAAAATCGGTTTTTCCTAACACAAGGTTGAGGGTGTGTCAATGTTTTTGATAACTTTCAGGCATAAACTTTTTTCTTGACAACCCTGAGTTTATTGCTTAAGGGAGATATGACTAGCGGTCATAGTTTGACCTTTGTTTATCGAGCGTGAAAAAGAAAGCGGGAGAACAAGATTGGTGCTGGGGAAACGGAGAGAAAGAGAAAGAGAGAAGAGAAGGAAGACCATTCTCAAGGCTGCCAAGAGATTGTTCTTTAAACAGGGGGACAATCCTGTCACCGTTTCAGATATCGCGAAAAAGGCTGAATTGAGCAAGGGGGCGATTTATCTATATTTCAGCAGTAAGGAAGAGATGTGCGCTCAGATATTGCTGGATGATATTGAGAAATTTCATAGAGAGGTGCTTCCCATATTCAAAGGTGGGGACAGTGCGTCAGAGGTGTTGATAGGCTTTGCCCACATGTATGTGGATTTTTTTCTGAGAGACAGAGGGCTATTCAGAATCCTGATGAATTTTATGATGCATGCTAACAGTTTGAATCTGTCGGACGATACGAATAGAAGGATTATCCTGGAAACAAACAGGGCAATCTCTGTTACTGAAAATATATTCCAATTCGGGATAGACAAAGGGGAATTTCTTCTCAGAAAAGAAGATGTGATGGCAATGAGAAATTCCCTCTGGGGAATGCTTAATGGGATAATCTCCCTTCACCTTTTTATCGGCAGGGAGTCAACAAGGGGAAAGAGGATACATTCCGGTGTTAATGGATGTTTGAACATTTTTATAGAAGGTCTAAAAAAATCAGAATGAGGAGGGTGTAGGGTTATGGGTAACACATTGGTTAACATGAGGGACCAGAGGTTTATCCTGTTTGAGCAGTTGGGTGTTGACAATCTTTTCGCTGCCGGGAAATATGCCGATTACTCGCAGGAAGTGGTCGACATGATGCTTAACGAGGCCGAGAAGATGGCAGTGGATGTCATTCTTCCGACTTATGATGTGGGTGACAAAGAAGGCGCTGTCTTTGCCGACGGGAAGGTTACGGTTCCCGCCATTTTCCACAATGCCCTCAAAAAGTTTAACGAGGCGGGTTGGAACTGTGCGCCTGCGAGTCCGGAAGTTGGGGGGCAGAATTTGCCGCTTTGCGTGTGGAGCGCCTGTGCGGAGCTCTTCGATGCGGCAAACTTCGCATTTATGATGTATCCGGGATTGACCATGGGGGCAGCCGCGCTGATCGCGAAGTACGGGACGGAAGGACAGAAGAACACCTACATGTACAAGATGTTTTCCGGTGAATGGGGAGGCACTATGTGTCTGACGGAGCCGGGCGCTGGTAGCGATGTGGGGGCCACGAGAACGATCGCGAAGAGAATGCCCGACGGCTCCTTCATGATCGAAGGCACGAAGTCTTTTATCTCCTCGGGTGACAACGATCTGTATTCCAATATCATCCATCCGGTGCTTGCCAGGATCGAAGGTGATCCTCCCGGTACCGGTGGGATTTCTATCTTTATCGTTCCGAAATTCAAGGTGAATGATGACGGCAGCGTGGGTGAATCCAACGATGTCATAACGGGCGGTATTGAGCACAAGATGGGAATCAAGGCATCCGCAACTGCGACGCTGAACTTCGGTGAGAACGGAAAATGTATCGGCTACCTCCTTGGTGAGGAACGTTCCGGTATGAAGGTTATGTTCAATATGATGAATGAGGCCAGACTGGAAGTTGGAATGCAGGGCCTTGGCCATGCGACCGCCTCTTTGGAGCATGCGGTGCAGTATGCGAAGGAGAGAATCCAGAGCAAACACATTATGGAGATGACGATTCCTGAAGCGAAGGCGGTGCCAATTATTCACCATCCCGATATCAGACGTTCGCTTCTCTGGATGAAATCGCATGTGGAAGGTATGAGGGCGATGAACTATTTAGCCGGATACTGTATCGATATGGAGGAGACCGTGACTGACGCTGCGGAGAGGGCGAAATGGAAAGGTTTCGTTGAAATTCTCACACCTGTCATTAAGGCCTACTGCTCCGACAAGGCCTGCGAGATATGCTCACTCGGTATTGATGTGTATGGTGGATATGGTTATATCCAGGAGTATCCGATGGAGCAGTACATGAGAGACTGTAAGATCGCCTGTCTTTATGAGGGGACAAATTACATACAGTCCCTCGATCTGGTCGGCAGAAAAATGGGTGCGAACAAGGGTATGAATCTTATGAACCTGTTCGGGCTGGTTGATGCCGATATCAAGAAGGGCAAAGAGAACGATGAGATGAAGGCCTATGCCACGCATCTCGAGGACGCATACAATGCTACTGTAGGCGTCGCGATGCAGTTTGCCGTATGGGGCAAGAGCGCCAGTGTAATGCTTCCTGTCATGAATGCGAGAGCCTTCCTGATGATTATGGGTGACCTCATGGTAGGGTGGCAGTTGCTTCAGGCGGCGCTTATTGCCTCCGGGAAACTGGACGCGATGTATAAGGAAGCCGGAGCTGAGGGTTCCATAGCCAAAAAGCGAGCGCTTGCCCGTGCAAACGGTGACGCCGCGTTCTATCAGGGAAAAATTGCGTCGGCGAAGTACTTTGCGTGCAATGTCCTTCCGGCAATTGCGGGCAGGTGTAAATGTATTATGCTGGGCGATAAGACCCCCATTGAAATGCTGGAGGATTCTTTCGCGGTGTAATGTAATGAGCATAAATAAATCAAGGCGCTTTGAACTTGGGCGCCTGAGCAAGGAGGAATGATATGTCGTATGAAATTAAGAAAGCTGCCATTATAGGGGCAGGGGTTATGGGCGCCACGATAGCTGCTCACCTGGCCAATGCGGGGGTTGAGAGTGTGATGCTCGACATCGTACCTCCCTTTGATCCGAGCGAAGCGGATCTGAAAAAGGGCCTCACAAAAGATAGCAAGGCGTGGCGAAACAGTTTCGCGGCAAACGGATTGAACGGCGCGGTTAAATCCAGGCCTGCCAGTTTCTATTCAAAGAAAAACGCGTCTATGGTCTCAATCGGAAACCTTGAAGACAATCTCGATATGTTGAAGGATGTTGATTTTCTTCTCGAGGTTGTCGTGGAGAATCTGAAGATCAAGCAGGCTCTCTTTGCGAAGCTTGAGAAAGTCATAAAACCGGACTGTATCGTCGCAACTAACACATCCGGTCTTCCGATCAAGGAAATATCGGAAAAGATGAGCGCGAAGTACAAAGAGCGTTTTCTGGGAGTTCACTTCTTTAACCCTCCCCGCTATATGAAACTTGTTGAGGTAATTCCCGGCGAGACGACAAAGAAGGAGATTGTTGATTACATGACCTATTTCCTGGAGAATGTTGTTGGTAAGGGCGTTGTTGTCTGTAAAGACGTTCCCAACTTCATAGCAAACCGTATCGGTGTCTATGACATATCAAACGCGGTAAAAACGATGCTGGCTCATGACCTTACGATACCGGAGCTGGATGCTATTATTGCAAAGGTTCTCGGCAGGCCCGGTTCAGCGATCTGCGGAACCATCGACCTTGTCGGTATAGACACGGGCTATCATGTTATGAAGAATCTTGTTGAAGCGGTGCCGGACGATGAGATGGTAAAAACCTTTACACCGCCTGAGTTCATGGACAAGATGATGGAAAACAAGTGGCTCGGCAACAAAACCAAAGGTGGTTTCTACAAGAAGACGAAGGATGCCAAGGGCAAAAGGGTCAAGCTTGCGCTCGACTATAATACGATGGAATACGTCCCCTTCAAGAAACCCAGATACGAATCAGTCAAAGAGGCGGGTAAGACAGAGGGTGGTTTTGATGCTAAATTGAAAGCCCTCTTCTATTCGGAGAAGGACATTGCCGGTGAAATCGTACGGGAATATCTCTGCAAGAACTTCATATATTCCGCGAATCGTATCCCCGAGATATGCGACACTGTCTATCAGGTGGACAACACCATGAAGTGGGGATACAACCACCAAAAAGGTCCCTTTGAGACATGGGACGCCGTCGGTGTGAAGGAATCTGTGGAGGTGATGAAAACCCTGAAACTGAAGGTCCCCAAGAAGATCACCGAGATGCTGAAGAAGGGCTGTGAGTCCTTCTACACAAAGAAGAAAGACGGCAAATATTACTATGACTTCGACAAGAAGGATTATGTGAAGATAGAAGATAATCCCAAAATTATCCTTCTGCCCGATCTTAAAGCGAAGAACAAGGTGATTAAGGAAAATGCCGGCGCTTCTCTCGTGGACATAGGTGACGGTGTGGCCTGCCTCGAGTTCCGTACCAAGATGAACGCTATCGACGGCGATATTATTTCCATGATCGAAGACGGCTGTGACATCGTATCGAAAGATTTTGCGGGCATGGTAGTTGCGAACCATGGCACAAACTTCTCGGTAGGCGCCAATATATTCCAGGTACTCATGGCGGTTGAGAATGGCGAATGGGATCTGCTTGACAACCTGATCTATGCCCTGCAGTACGCCAACATGAAGATGAAATATCTGGACAAACCGGTTGTCACTGCTCCGTCGGGCATGGCTCTGGGTGGCGGTTGCGAGATATCCATGCATGGTCAGAGATGCCAGCCCTGCGGTGAGACCTACATGGGTCTTGTCGAAGTTGGTGTCGGTGTCATACCCGCGGGTGGTGGTTGTAAAGATCTGATGGTTCGCTGTACCGAGGGTCTGCCGGATGGTACAGCCGAGGTCTTGAACCTGCAGCCGATTTACGAGAAGGTACTGATGAATATCGGGCAGGCCAAGGTGGCCACCAGCGCCATGGAGGCAATGGAACTGGGTTACATTAGAAAGACGGAGAACATCAGCCTCAATCGTGACCATCAGATATGTGATGCAAAGGAGCTCGTTCTCTCAATGGCAAAGGTCCATAAAAAGAGAAAACCCGATATGATTCCCGTTATGGGAGAAAGCCTGATGGGTATCGCGCATGCGGTCCTGTTTAACATGAAGCATGGTAACTACATGTCAGATTATGACGAGCATGTGACGATGAAACTTGCGTGGGTACTTTCCGGTGGTCAGTGTATGGAAGGTACCTTCGTTACGGAGGATGCGATTCTTGACCGTGAGAGAGAGGCCTTCCTCAGCCTGGCCGGTGAGCAGAAGACCCAGGATCGTATCATGCACATGTTGACGAAGGGAAAACCACTGCGTAACTAAAAAATATACTATTTATTGCTGACACTGGCCATAATCCAATGGCCGGGTCAGTGATAGATGACAAGGAGGATTATTATGCGCGAAGCTGTTGTTGTCGAAACAGTAAGAAGTCCGGGAGGACGTTATAAGAGGGGAGCTCTTGCACAGACAAGGGGCGACGAGATAGGGATTCAGGTTCTGAAGGGATTGATGAAGAAGGTTCCGCAGGTCAAACATGAAGACGTCGATGATGTTATCTGCGGTTGTTCCTTTCCTGAGGGCGAGCAGGGAATGAACCTCGGCAGAGTTATAGCACTTGGCGCGGGATTTCCCGTAACCACCTCGGGTATGACGATCAACCGCTTCTGCTCTTCCGGTATTCAGTCTATTGCCGATGCGACGGCAAAGATCAGGGCCGGATGGTCAGATATAATTATTGCAGGCGGTTGCGAAAGCATGTCCCATATACCTATGGGCGGCTGGATATTCCGTCCCCATCCTGACTGGGGAGACCTTCCTATGACCTTTGTGTCGATGGGAGTTACCGCGGAGAACGTGGCTGCCGATTATGGAATCACCCGCGAGGAGCAGGACAAGATGGGCGTCGAGAGTAACCGCAGGGCCCATGAGGCGATTCAAAAGGGAGTCTGGAAAGATCAGATCATCCCGATCGAGGCATGGAAATATGTCCAAGATAAAAACGGACAGTGGGTCCGGACGACAAAAACCTTTGATATGGATGACGGTGTGAGATGGCCCTCAACATTGGAAGGAATGGCCAAGCTGAAATCGTCCTTCAAACAGGGTGGTTCGGTGACGGCGGCGAATTCGTCGCAGATGACCGATGGCGCCGCGTTCTCAATGATTATGTCGGCCGAAAAGGCAAAGGAACTGAAGCTGAAACCGATTGCCAAGTTGACCCATTATGCGGTTGCGGGCAACAATCCGGAAGAGATGGGTGTCGGTCCAAGGTACGCGATTCCGAAGGTACTCAAACTTGCCGGATTGAAGACCGACGATATCGATCTCTTTGAGATCAATGAGGCCTTTGCCTCTCAGGCACTTTACTGTTGCAGGGAGCTGGGGCTTACCGAGAGATACTGGAAGGGTGATATCAACACAAATGGCGGCGCAATCGCGATTGGTCACCCCCTGGGATGCACCGGTGCGAAGCTGACATGCCAGCTGCTCCATGATCTAAAGAAACGTAAACTGAAAAGAGGTATCGTCTCCATGTGTATCGGTGGCGGCATGGGCGCTGCCGGTATTTATGAGATGCTGTAGTCCACGAAGATTTTATTAAGTCTGGAAAAAGCCATGGTCCTTGCGACCATGGCTTTTTTGCTTTATAATAGTAACCGCTCAGATGGATAGGATGTAGGCTGAAGACTGAGGACATTGAGTTACAAACCTAACAGCATTAGCCTATCTACCTTCAGCCTAATAACCTTCAGTTTAAATAGCTTCAGCCTGACTACGTGAGTAGGTACGAAGGGAGTGATGACGATGAAAATTGGCGCGATCCAGTTTGAACCGCTGTTTGGCGAGGTTGACAGAAACCTGGAAATGGCCCGAGGTCTGATTATGCAGTCCGACGCGCAGCTTCTGGTCCTTCCGGAACTGTTCAATACCGGGTATGTATTTACCTCAAGGGAAGAGGCAATCTCCCTTTCCGAAGAGATACCTGATGGCAGGACGACACGGATGTTATGTGATGTGGCGAAAGAGAAAGGCATTTTCATTGCAGGTGGGCTCGCCGAGAAAAGTGGAGACGGGATATTCAATTCGGCTGTCCTTGTTTCCCCTGACGGTTACGTCGGAAGATACCGAAAGGTGCATCTCTTCTTTGAAGAAAAACTCTGGTTTGATCCCGGGGACGAGGGGTTCAGCGTCTATGACACAGGCGTATGCAAAGTGGGTATCATGATATGTTTTGACTGGTTCTTCCCGGAATCGATGCGCGCGTTGTCGCTAATGGGCGCCGATATAATCTGTCATCCAGCAAATCTTGTGATGTCCTTCTGTCAGGATGCAATGAAAACGAGGAGTCTCGAGAATCATGTCTTTGCAATAACGGCGAACAGGACCGGAACTGAGAGCAGAGGAGGAAAGTCTCTCCATTTTACTGGCGGGAGTCAGATAACCGGACCTGATGGCAGAGTTCTTTTCCGTGCCGGCGAGGATTCTGAAGAGACAGGGACAGCAGAGATCGACGTGAAGTCGGCCCGCGACAAGGAACTTAACATCCACAACAATCTTTTTACCGATAGAAGGCCCGGTTACTACGGCGAGCTTGTTGTTAAATAGTTATGATGATTAGGCTTTCGCTATAACGGCAAAAAATTGAGCAAGGAGTATCAACCGGAATAATGAGATTAAAGACAAGCATTCTCCTCACTTTTTGTATTTTTATTTGTATTGCCTGCTCCTCCGTAAATTATTTTCACCAGGGCGATTTAAAGGATGACCTGTATATCCTGGCAGAGACCTTTGGTGACGGTGACCCGGGCGAGACACGCAAGATAATCGAAACAATCATGTCGGCCATCGATGACAGACATGAATATCTCCCGATTCTCATTGCCAATCCTCTTGACGGCGCTCTTTTCCCCATCGACATTGCATCACCGATAATAGAATGGAAAGACGCGGATTCCGGTGCGTCGTTGTGGTTGGCAAGGATTACCTTTGAGGGAAAGGAACAGGCTGTCAACTGCCTCACCGGTGGGACATCATGGACCCCGGATCGAAAGACCTGGGAGTTGATCAAGGAACATTCTCTCAACGGAAGGGCGGTTCTTTCGGTTTTCGGAATAGATACGGAAGATGGCATCACAATTGCCGGCATGGGACGGGTTTCCTTTGCTATCTCTGGTGATTCCGTGGGAGCGCCCATCCTGTATCTGCAGATGCCGCTTCCCTTTGCTTTTGCCAATGCACACCCCGATCGATTCCGGTGGTTACTGGCAGACCTTTCGTCCTGCGAAAAGCCTCCGGTGGTGCTTGATAATATGCCTGTATGTGGAAACTGTCATTCCTTTTCCCGGGACGGTAAAGTAATGGGTATGGATGTCGACTATAGAGGAGACAAAGGGGGTTACCTGATGGCACATATGGAAAAAACCATGAATGTGACCCCGGAGGATATTATCAGCTGGAACGATTTAAAAGGATCAGATAATTCGACCGTAAGTTTTGGATTTTTTCCCAAGGTATCACCCGATGGCAGGTATGTCATTGCCACGGTAAAAGAAAAGTCTTTTTTTATAAGGCTTAACGATCCGGCTTTTTCACAATTCTTCTTTCTCGCCGCGGGGGTGCTCTCCTATTATTTGCCGTCAGATAAGACATTTCATCTTCTTGCCGGCGCCGATGATCCTGCCTTTGTTCAGACCTGTCCGGACTGGAGCTATGACGGAAAGTACGTCGCGTTCTCCCGGACGCGCGTAAATAATAACCTCGTAGAGCTGGTGATAAAAAAGGCTCTTCGCCATGTCAACCATGATACACCCCTTTCGGTACTGAATGAAAAATATCAGATACAGTATGATCTGTACCGTATTCCCTTCAACAATGGCAGAGGGGGCATCCCCGAACCGATTACCGGCGCGAGCGAAAATGGTATGAGTAACTACTTCCCCCGTTATTCGCCGGACGGGAAATGGATAGTGTTCTGCAAGAGTAAGAATGGATTAGCCCTGCAGCCCGACAGCCGCCTCTATATCATCCCCGCAGAGGGAGGTACCGCCAGAGAACTCACGGCTAATCGCCATGTCATGAACTCCTGGCACAGCTGGTCACCCAACGGACGGTGGCTCGTCTTTTCATCAAAGGAGACAGGCCCCTTTACCGTATTTTACCTCTGCCATATCGATGAAGAAGGGAACGACAGCGTACCGGTGCTACTGTCCAGATTACAGGAGCGCAACTTTACCAGCATGATGCCTGAGTTTTGGAATATAAAGCCGGAAGCGTTAAAACAGATCCGTATCGGGGAATTCTAATTCTTCAACCGTTCGTCACGATCCTGGAGAAGTCGGCGATTCTGTGGAAGAGTTTTGATATCTCTTCCAGGAGTGACAGCCTGTTAAATCTTATCTTTTCGTCCTCTGCCATGACCATGACTTCGTCGAAGAATGTGTCGACCGGTTTTCTCAACTTCGCCATCTCGGACAGGGCGTCGCTGTATCTGCCTTCGTCTATGCACCCATTTGCCCGTTCCCTTATATCGGCAAACGGATGATAGAGGTTGGTTTCAGCGCTGGAATCAAAGACAGCCGTATCGACGGAGCCGCCTTCAAAATCCTTGAGGATATTCACAACTCGCTTGAAGGCAATCGCCAGTGGTTCGAAATCGGGATGTTTCTTGAAGGCCTCCATGGCCTCTATCTTTCTCATGGATTGAACGATGTCGGATACGCCGGGTGAGAGTACGGAGTCGACTACATCGTGCGAATATCCCTGGGATATCAGCTGGTTTTCAAATCTTCCCTTCAGGAAATTCATGACATCCGATTTTGTCTCTTCCGGCGTCCGTTTCAATTTCCCCGCGAGAATAGAAAGACTTTCGTCCACAAGCCCGTCAAGTTCAAGGCGGTAGTCTTTGTTTATAATGATATTGATGATACCAAGGGCCTGCCGTCTCAGAGCATAAGGATCGGCGGTTCCGGTGGGGATCAGGCCCACGCCGAAACATCCGGCGATTGTGTCCATCTTGTCGGCTATACCAACAATAGCGCCTTCATTTGTTTCCGGGAGTTCGCCCCCGGCGGAGACAGGAAAATAATGTTCATAAATCGCTTTTGCCACAATGGGGTCTTCGCCCTGTATCAGGGCATACTCTCTCCCCATTACTCCCTGGAGTTCGGCGAATTCACATACCATCTGGGTTTCAAGATCGGCCTTGCAGAGCAGGGCGACCCGGTCGACCGACTGCGCGATTTGTGGCCTCACTTTTTGCGTGATGTATGACGCCAGATTCTTAAACCGCATGACCTTTTCATAAGAGGTGCCCAAAAGGCTGTGAAACACGACATCTTTCAGGTCTTCCAGCCGGTCTTCAAGTGGGATTTTCCGATCCTCTTCAAAGAAGAACCGGGCGTCGGCGAGCCGCGCCCTTATAACCTTTTCATTGCCGCGTGTCACCACCGAAGGATCTCTGGCCAGTGTATTGTTGATAGTGATGAAATATGGGAGCAGGGCCCCATGCGCGTCGACAACGGGGAAGTATTTCTGGTGTTTCATCATGGTGGTGGTCAGGACCTCTTTGGGAAGCGCGAGATATTCCCTGTCGAAGCTTCCACATACCACGGATGGATACTCAACAATAAAGCTTACTTCGTCCAGCAGTTCCTCGTTTTTAAAGACAAATCCCGAGACAACTCCGGCGGCCTTTTCCGATTCTTCCAGTATGATATTTCTTCTTTCGCCGGGGTCCACCACGACGAAGCGTTCTTTTATCTTTTTAATATAGTCTTCAAGCCCGGTGACCTCGAGTGGCTCCGGAGCCATGAATCTGTGGCCGCGGCTTGTATTTCCGCTGGTTATGTTTTCTATCGAAAATGGAATGATCTCATCCCCGAAGAGAGCCAGTATCCAGTGAATCGGTCTCGCGAAACGTATATCCAGATCCATCCAGCGCATCGATTTCCGGAAGGGGATGGAAAGGATAAATCGCGGCAGGAGATCCGTCAGGAGAGCCTTTGTATCTTCACCGATGATCTTCTTCCGTGAGCAGATCTGTTTTCCCTTTGGAGTCTCCACTATTTCCAGCTCAGAGACATCTATCCCCTGTCCCCTGGCGAACCCAATGGCCGCCTTAGTGGGTTTTCCCTCTTCGTCAAATGCCACCTTCGTCGAAGGCCCTGTCTTTTCCAGGAGCTGGTCCTCCTGTCTTTCGTCTACATCCTTCACTGACAGGAGAAGCCTTCTCGGCGTGCCCATTGTTTTTATGCGACCGTGGCCGATACGGTTTTCGGAAAACTCCCTTGTGATGATTCTCTCCATATCCTTCAGCGCTTTCGGCATGAAGGCGGCGGGGATCTCCTCTGTTCCTATTTCCAGCAATAAATCTTTGGCCATGAGAAAAATAACTCCTGCGCTAACTCCTGTTGAACTTTCCAGTGAGGGGATATCCCATCTCTTCTCTCTGCCTGCAGTATCCTTCGGCACTGAGGCGTGCGAGGTTCCGCACCCTTCCGATATAACTTGTGCGCTCATTCACGCTT
>Ga0268276_1000646_pt1 | contig 39459 bp, 48 predicted proteins | sample saktaG_4_FD_190145 | JGI IMG/M metagenome (GOLD analysis project Ga0268276, IMG submission 190145) | Saline water microbial communities from Sakinaw Lake, British Columbia, Canada - sak_2010_1_5_45m | ecosystem: Environmental > Aquatic > Non-marine Saline and Alkaline > Saline ...
TAGATGAAGATTGCTTGCTACATGGGTGTTATAAGTTGTTAGTGCAACACCACCAAGTCCAGCAAGAGAAATAGTTACAACTCCAGTTGATCCATTGACACTTGTTACTGCATCTGTAGGTGTTAATAATTCTTGCCAGTTTGCTAGAACACTATAACCTGCAGTTTTTAGAATATAAGACTTATTTAAATCAGTCCGAACTGCAACATCACCTTCTTGTGCTGTTGTTAATGCGAGCATTGCAGTTTGACTTGATACAACAAATGTATTAGTCATTGCAATCTTAGGTACAACACTATCCGCAAGTTTTCCGTTGGCATCTAGGATTGGAACATTCCCATTTCCTGTTCCTGTGTTCTTAGTTGCTGCAGTACCAAGACCTAGTGCTGTAATCTTGGTATCAATTTGTGTATCTACTTTTGCAACGCCTGGTATTTTTAAATAATCTGCTTCAGCAAGTGGTGTTCCAACACTGGCTACTTTATCAGCTTTAGCTATATATAAATGCTCACCATTAAAATCGACCTGTGGTTCTCCGGCTTTTACAGTTCCAATAGATCCAATAAGTGGACCCGTTCCTGCAGTCGTTCTTCTTTTTATTTGAATTGTTGCCATTTCATTTCCTCCTATTTTTTAACAAATACTGATGTGACATTATGAATCGTACTGCCACAACTAAAAGTTACGATCCCGTTTTCATAAACCACTCCAAGTGTATAATCTGAGTTCGCATATCGATATGCAACTGAAGTATTCGAACCAACAAAGATAAAGAGTGCATCCCCTGGTATCGTAACTACTACTGTATTATTGATTGTAACGTATATAATAGACTGTGAAAGTTCCGTTGAGTTTGTACCTGAAAATTGATATATCCCATTTTGAATTTTCGATACTGTTTTTCTCACTGGATAATATCTGTTTAGGATCGAAGTTTCCAGTTCATTAACTCTTGTTTTATCATTCGTTATAAACTTTCTTGAATAGCTTACATTGAGTGTAACAGACGTCGTCGTTTTGGAATACGCACATAAAACAATCTCATATAATCCATCAGTAGTTAAGAGGTTTGTCAGTGAAAGAGATGGATAACTTCCAACTTGTTCTTTTAAATAGATACTTGCTGAATTATCTGATGTGTTAACTCCCAGAACCACATAACCATATTTACTTGAATCCGGTGTTACACCTATTGTTGTCTGACTCTCAACGTATATTATTCGACCGTAGACCGAAATATAGCCGTCACCAAACGTTATTGTGTTATTAGCCAATGTAAACGCGCATTCACTCTTTAAGCCCTTTAGAATGCCAACATCGCTTGAAAACAGGTAATGGTACAGGTCTGAGTCTACCTTTGATGTTACGTTTCCACCTTCAAATGTTACTTTTTGAATTCCCATTAGAATTCACCTCCATCTAGATCTGCATTTGTAATTGTTATATTGCTGACACTTGATCCCGTGTTCTTACTTAATAATTGTATTTTTTCAGTTAACTTCACTCTGTATTCTCCAAGCGTAATTTGTACATAGTTCATTGAACTTTTAAACTTCATCCCAGTTACAATCGAATCATAGCTCTTTTGATTGTGAATAAATGAGATATAGTCTCCAAGATGAAGATTTGTAAATGGGATAAACACTTTGTTATTCATGTCCAGGTTAAATGAAATGTTATGATCTAACTTTGAAGATATCATTTCACTTCTTGCTTTCGTTTCTAATGTTTCATAATCGTTGTCCGTATAGATAAATGATTTAGACATTACACTTGCATATCTATTATCTGATGTTCCATCTTCGGTAATCTCTCCGGTTGTGAGCAAGTAATAAGTTTTTACTTCAGAAAACAAAACATTATCTGTCCTAGGATAAAATATGACTTTATTAATAAGCTGACTTGTTGAATCATTGGTTTCTACATTCAGTATCGATGAGAAATTACTCTTCATCACAATACCTTGGTTCACATGTACGATTTTAAATATAATATTTGAGATACGCCCTCTTAAGAAGCTAACACCAGTTCTAAAACTAATCCCATAACCTTTGGATATGAGTTCAAATATTTTTGACATTGATTCTATCTTATCTGTTTCAAAACTTAAACTTCCATTAACAGAAGCTTCTTTTTCTACTGATAGATAAGTTAGGTTTTGCTTTTCATCACTGTTTATCTTGAAATAAGTAATAATCAAATCATATAAGTATTGTGCAAGATCTCCGGAAACACTAGAAACTGGTATCTCTAAATTAAAAATCTCTCTGAAATCGAGAGATTTTATGATAGTTGTTTGATCATCTGTTAATTCTATACTTTCTAAAATGCCAATATATGAGAATAGTTCACTTTGCAAAACCACAATGTCACCAATCATGGTATTGATATTCGGTTTATTAACTTTGAATGTTGAACGTTGAATTAAAACCATGTCCAGAGTGATCTCATATTCAGGGCCAATAAAGGCATTGTCTTTATATTGAAGTGTTGCTCTATCAAGAAATATAAGTTTCATACTAGATACCTATATAACCTTCTAGGACTGTTACCCTACAGATAGATTCAGTACTTACTCCTGGTTTAAATTCAAGTTCATAATCACCATGGTTTAAAAACAAAAAATTGTCTGTCTCAAAATCCTGATTTCCATAGATATCAATTTCGATTTCATTTTCGGTCAATGTTATGATTTGTTGACTCGGAATAGAGTTGATTATAATCTTCGCATTTGTTGATTCTAAATATAACCTTAATGTTGATATAATCTCACCATTGCGCTTGATATGAAATTCCGGATCAATAACATCTCCATAGATTTCAATAACAAGTGGCGCCTTATCTAGTCCGCTATTTGTGACATTGATTTTTCCTTCATATGAGCTCGAATAATAATATGGATAGCTGTAAGGATAGACCTTTCCGCTACTTGAACCATTCGCGATTATCTCATATGTCTTTTCTTTGAGCCACAAGGATAGTTTCTTAAAGATGATATTACTTTGTATTGTATTTCCTACTAATTCTGCTTTCGATAAGCTCGTTATATCTACAAAGCAATATGCAGAAAAAGCACTGTTTTGATAATGCAATTTAAATTCTTTATTACTCATGCTTATAAAATCCACAAAGGCTTTGTATCCAGCATAACCATTTAAAAATATAAGTGTTTCATTGATTTCTGAAAGCGGGATATTATAATCAGACTTGGAGTAAAAACGATTATACTCAAGATACTTCACATCTAAAGAAAACCCTAATCCACTGACTTGAGAGATGATTGTGTGATTGCGATAATCAAAATAGTAGATATCGCCATATTCATTTTCTAAATAGAATTGTCTAATCAAATGACATTACCTCCGAGTGCTTTATTAATAGAGTCAATATCAAAGGTAGGTGATGTTGTATTGATGGTGATATTGTTTGTGGCATTTGTTGTATTACTATTAGAGCTATTCGATACTGAACTGATGCTTTTTAAATTAAATGCATCTCCAAAGAAATCACCTATTCCACCAAAAAATCCTCCAACTTTGTCGACTGCATTTGATACAAAACTACTTACCCCATCAGTGATATTTGAAGCTAAGTCTCCAATACCTGAAGTAATGTTTCCAAAGATATCTTTTACTTTGCCACCAAGGTCTCCCATTTTGGAAGGCAACTCACCAATCCACTCGAATATTTTTTGTAAAAATTCTACAATTTTCTGAACAACATTCAATACCGGTTTTAATACAGTACTTAAAACTTGAATGGCTGGAACTAAAATGGAGCTTAAAACATTACCTACAAGTGTAATAAGTGGCGCTAATGCATTTAATATTTCAGCAAAGATACTTATTTGTGCGATTAGAGGCATTAGAATTATATCAAGGATAGGAACAAGTAAATCTACTAACATCACTACCAGATTAATAATAACGTCAAGTATAGGTTGCAGTGCAGTCATTAAGCTATCTACAATTGCCAAGATAGGTGGTAGTAACTGCATGAACGTTTCCATGAGGCTTCCAAGTAGTGCTTTAAACTCTTCACTTTGAAATAAAGCCATTGCCAATATGGCAATTAAAGCACCAATTCCAAGAGTTGCAAAGTTAATCCCTGCACCAGCAAAGAGTCCTGCTGTTCCTACTCCTTTTAGTGCCATAGAAGCTATGTTCAACAAAGGACCAACCTTTCCTACAACAGATAATACTGGACCAATCGCTGCTACAAGGCCAACAATGGTTGCGATTATCTTCTTTGTTCCTGAATCTAGATTACTCCACTTTTCAATCCAATCTTTAACAGTTGGAATGATATTGTCTCTAACTTTAATAATTAGTTGTTGCAAAACTGGTAAAACAGTACTTGCTAAATCAACAGCCAAACTAGACAATGCTTGTTTCGTGCGATCAAGTGCATCGGTAAACTCTCCTGCTTGTGCTGCTTGTTCATTGGTAACAATACCTAGTTCTCTTGCTTCGTTTCTTAAACCATTAATTGCATTCGTTTCACTCGATAGGATAGGTAGTACTTCAGTCCCGATTTTCTCACCAAAGAATTCGTTGGCTATACCAACACGGACAGCCTCATCAGCAACATTACTTAATGCATTACGGATCAATTCAAAAGCTTGATCAGCGTCTTTTCCCTTAAGATCATCTACAGTTAAACCGATCATTGCTAAACTGTCGGCAACCTTATCCCCATTACCAGTTGCAATATCCCCTAGAATACCATTTACTTTCGTAAATGCTTTTGTCATGGATTCAGTCGAAGTTCCCATGATCGTTGCGACATGGTTCCACTCCTGGAATTGTTCAGCAGATAATCCTAGTTTTTGAGCAGTATCTCCAATCTCATCGGCAGTATATGCAGTCTTAACTGAAAAGGCCGTTAAAGCAGCAACGGCTCCTAAAATAGGAACCGTTACAGATTTAGTGAGTGTTGAACCAAGTTTACCGATTTTCTCAAAATTGGCATTTCCTAGTTGCTTGATTTTATCAGATGTTTTACTTAACTCATTGTTTAGCTTAGATACTTCTGCTTCTGAATAAGAAACATTTCGCTTCAGTTTATTAAATTCCTCTTGGCTCATGTCTCCAACTTGAACTGCTTTTTTTGCTTTCTCAAGTTCTTGGTTTTGAGTTTCAAGTTTCTTTTTTGTTTGTACGAGGATATCATTTAACTTTCCTTGTTTTGATTTCCACAAGTCAAGGTTCGTACTATCGTATTTTAGGTTTGTATTAATGGCCTTTAAATCTTTATTCTGCTCTTTTAGATCCTTCTTGATACCGTTTAGTTCATTCTCTAAATCTTTACCATCAAGACTAATCTTAATGTTTAGACCCTTAACTGTTTCTGCCAAAATACTCACCTCCTGTGTAAAATAAAAACACATCATTTCGATGTGCTTACTTAATAACTATTTTCAAATTCGGGTTTTCATCAAAAAACTCTTTAACATTATTAACAAAATCTGTAATTGAAACATTCATTGACATGTATTGTTTGGGATATCCTAATTTTGTTAATTTGTCTCTTAACCAAAGCTCAAAAGATGTTTGATATTCAATCATGATTGCAGCTTGATACTTAATATTCTTAAGATTATATAGATCCACAAAAAAGTTCCTTATACTTTTGATAATCTCTTCAGGATCATTTTTGTGCGGAACAATGTCTGAACCTCCCATATCTGAAAGAGCTTTTTTTGATAAGTAAGGTTCTTTCTCTAATACTAATAACTTCTTTTCATTGTTAATGAATTTTAGACTTGCATAATCAACACCTAGTTCAAACGGCATATTAAATCTAGCAAGTTTGTTCTTTTCATCTAGTTCCATTAGAGAGATATCGTGGATCCCAATATAAGAATTCTTGATTAAATCAACAATTTTGCTCATCCTGTCTCCAGAATCAGAATATTGTCCAGAAAGGAGTGGGTTATGATCAAATTTACATACCATATATATAATGATATGCATTAGTGGTCTATAATCTTCATCATATGGGCAATTAATAAAAATATTTCTATTTTTCATAATTACTTTTTCTTGCCATATGATTTAACATCTGTTATTCGTCCATCTTTACGATGTGTTACAACTGATGATCCATCCTTTTTAGCTAGACCAGTTGCTCTAGCAGCAGCCTCAGTTTTTTTACCATATACACCAGAAGCTCTTGACGCATTAGGTCTTACTACTTTCCAATCGCTTCCACTTGGAACTACATGCACACTTTTTGGCGCACTTTTACTCGTGCTTTTAGGTGTACTTGTTTTTGAACTTTTGCTTGAGCTTTTGGATGCACTCTTACTTATAACTTTACTCATTTCAATACCTCCCATCCACCAATATTATAACAAATGTGGGGTGATTTGAGAACACTAAATTAAATATGCATCAATATCTTGTTGTGTTGCTCTTCTACTACTTTGCTTTCCACTAATCACATTCATCTCAAGTTCAACTATCTCGAAGTAAGTATTCAGGTCGAATGTTTTAGTATCCTCAATAGATAATCCTATGTGAGCAAGGTTGAAAATAATGTTTGCTGTTATGTTTTGAGAATCAGAGTCATTTGGGACTCCCCTTGCTTGCTGACCCTTTTTGAAAGGTACCAAGCATTTCACCTATCGTATTCGTCAGATTTTGTAATTCATCTTGGTTGCTTAAAATCGAAAAATCTAACGACATTAAAAAGTCGTTGTATGATTGTTTGCTGAAAGGTCTATGCAAGACATAGATAATCCTGAAGATTGTATCAATTACAGTTGATAGATCTTCTTCTTTTTTCAAACTTGCTTTATCTAGTTTCTTAATATCACTAAATAACTCAGTAGAGAACACATTGCGATAATCAATGATCGTAAATAGAGACGAATGAAGGCGATAATCTATATCGCCAAGTTTAAGTGTTTTTTCCATAAGTCATCCCCTAAATAAACGTTGGTAGTTCTGGCGCACTTGTTAAAAATGCAGTATAGTTGACATCTCCAACTCCAGCAATAATTCTTAAAATCAGATTGTTTCCAGATTCAATTGGTCTTGCTGTGATGTTTAATGTGATTGAGTTTGCTTCGATTGAATCTGCTTTTGATTTACTTGCATCTCCGGATGGAGTCGATGTACATAAGAAGTACCAAATGCGTCTAGCTTTGATGTCTCCTTGAATTTCATAACCTAGTGCAAATGTCTTTGTTTCGCTATTTACTATCTCTACTAGGTTTCCATTTGTATCTTCTAAAAAGCCAAATATGTCCTTCTTGAAGACTTCATCAATCTCTGTAAATTTTAATGTAACATTTGTTCCTGAGTTTGATACAAGCGTTGCGATCACTTTGTCATCAGCATAAACTTGTGTGCTTCCACCGATTGCTTCAGTTGTAATCTCTTGTGCTCCTTCTAATCTTTTTGGTAATCCAAAAGTCCAACTACCATCTTCTGATTGTGTTGCCAATGCATAATGTACATTTTTTAAGCCAAAAGTAACTTTATTACTCATTATTAAATAACCTCCAATTTGATTTCATAAACTCTGTTAATAGATCCATCTTCATTTGTGTATTCAGATAGCATTTGAAACTCATAATCACCTAAATATAAATACAACTTGAGTCGTTCTTCCAACTCGAGATTCTTTTTTTGTGTAATCAAATTCACTTGAATTGTTGCGACTCTCATTTGAACTTTATCATCAGCATAAACTGTTCCACGATTGCTTATTTCTTGATAAACAATATAATCATTTGCTTCATTGATATTTTCTCTTGTTCCATATGACACTTGTCCAGGTAAAGCTGACTCTAATACTTGATATAGATTTTCTAATATGATTTGCATTATAGTCCACCTTTTTCTATCAATTGTCTGATATCCTCAAGCATCTTTGGAGTAAGCAAATCAAAGGCAGGTCTCAAGAATGGTCTTGGCCCTACATACTTACCACTTTTGTGAGTGAATCCAAACTCAAGCAAATGTGTGAGCTTTCCTTTTGTGTTTGAGTAGATTGATATTGTTTTGTTAATACCCTCACCTTGAGGTGTCGCAACAAACGAATCAGCAAAAGGTTTAGATCCACCACTTCTTGGTGCGTGATTAGAAATATACTTCACAATTTCTTCTGCAGTTTCATCTAGTCTTTTTTCTAATTTAGGAATAAGCTCCTCAACATAATCTTCAACCATGTTTTCAATAGCTACTCCTAATTCATCAAGCGTAGCCAATGATGTCACTCTTTCTGATCTTTGATCTGCTTAAATATAGTTCAGTAAATTCTCCTGCAGTATATGTTCTCTCTATCTTATAGATCACATCACCAATGTCAACATACTTGCTATTGTCATAAAGGAAACTTTGAATTTTCACTGCAATATCAATGTGGATGTCTGATCTTTTGCTTTCATAATATTCTCTAGAAGTAATACTGAAATTAATGCCAATGACTTCTTTTGAATGAAGGAATAGGTAGCTTGAGCCACCTATAGAATTTTGAACCAAATCAATGGTTAGTAACTGCATTCTTATATTGGGGGAATTAGGATACATTTTCAATAGTCCCTTTCGTTAGTGCGATTTGTCCGACTAACATGTCGAATGTTTTAGGTAGTTCTTTTGCACTACCATCATTCTTGAAACCAAAGAATGTTTTCACATAAATAATAATGATTGTACTAACCATAGGATTCGATTCATCATTTATATAAGAAGGATCAATCCCACAACTCTCTAAATATAGTTTGCAACTGTCTATGTGAGTCGTCAGCTCATCATCAGCAAATGTTTCTGATAGGGGGATTAGAAGTGCTTTTTTTACAATATCTATAATTGCCATAGAATCGATCCTTTCTTATCTTTAATTAGCGGTTATTAAGCGGCTGCTTTCTTTTTAATTCTTAAGAATCCGTTATAACCTACAACATTACCACCTGTGAATACAGATGCCTTATAACTGATAATTCCGTCTTTAAATTTATAATCTGTTGATTTACCAATTTCAACAGATGAGAATACTGGAACTTCATAGTTTTTAAGAGCTCCATAGGCGATACCATATTCTCCAGCTGCAGTGTTTGAATCTGCGATTGCTTTACAATGTGAATTGATGATGTAAGGAATACCATCGATTGTCTTATTCACATAATCAATTGAATGAACTTTTCGACCTTCTTGAGTTTTGAGTCCTGCAAATGCTCTCAAGTCATTCTTGTTCAAGATAAGAACTGCTCCGCCTTCGACTTCTTCATCTCCACCATAAGCGAAGACAATGTCATCTAAACTTGTATCTGTAATAGCAGCAATTTCAAGAGGTGCTTTATCAGCAAGTGCTACAGCTGCATCACTGAAGATACCGGTGAATGTATTTGAAGTTCCTGCACCACGTAAGATTTGTTCACTGATTTTCTTTTTAAGTGAAATATTGATGTTGCGAAGTACTTCTGCTTGATAAGGAATACTTGGAAGTTTTTCTAATTCTTCTGTGATTTCTGTATAAGCAGTAATTTTAACCTTGGTAATTGTTAAATATCCAAATGCAGGTTCGGTTTCACTGTAAGGTTGCCCTTCAAGTGTAGTACCTGCAATACCATTTGCTTTCACAAATGATTTCTTGTAAGTCTCTCCACCATTGAGGTTGATGACATTTACGCGGTCCACTAAACTTGATACTTGAGCAAATGGAACTGGTGCTAAGCCTGATGCTGTATGTTCTGGAAGTAGAATTTCTTCACTCGATACTTGAATCACACGCTTTTCTCTTAATTGTTGACCTCGCAACTCTAATTTTTCTTTGTCAATTTGAGTGCGGTTATCAATGATGATTGGTTTGATTTCTGTTTTAGTAGCAATTGACATTTTTTTGTCAATCATACTTCTTTCTTCTTGAAGCGTTGTTGTCTCTGATTCTAGTGCTTCCAGTTTGACTAGATCTGCTTCATTATCAACAAGACCTCTAATTTCTGTTAATCGACTTTCGATTTCTTTTCTTCTTAGTTCTAAATTCATGCTTTCTTCTCCTTAGATTTGCGATTTTATTTTGATTCTTTTTTTGATAATTGTTGATTGTTTTTCCTGCTCTGCTAAATCCATAGTCTTTAGTTCTAATTCCATAGACTCTAAAGAACGAGCATATATACTAGTTGAATCATATGCCGGAGTATCCACAACCGACACATCATACAAACGCTCAATTTTCGTGATTGTTCTTTTCGGAACTGCACCTTCACGATTCCAAACTTGCTCATCAACTGTAAAGGCAAAACTCATTTTATCAAGAAGGCCACTTCTAACCATTTTATAAATGTCCTGGTTAGTTAGAGTATCTAGTAATTCAGCTCTAACTTTTAATCCAATACTATCTATTGTTAATTGAAGTGATTGATTTTTAGTTCTAGCGATAATTAAAAAAGAGTCCATATGATTGTATTTCATAGGAACATCCTTCATTTTCGTTTCTGATAAAGCTCTTGAGTCTATTTCTTCTATAAATCCATAGCTTTCATCACCAATAAGCGTTTCGTTATTAAAGACAATAGCATATCCTTCAAGGATCATCTTTCCTTCTGACTCTTCTAATGTAACATCAGCTAATCTAGTCTCTCTTAGCATCTGTTCTTACCTCCACTTGTTTTGGTTTAGGTTTTTCTTGTTTTATTTCTTTGGTATATTCATACTCAAGTTCTGAATCCTTATATGAGAGTATTTCAAGTTTTTCCTGTTTACAAAACTCATCGATGACCTTTACTTTTTCTTTTTGTGATTGCAATATAACTTTAATTGCATCTTCTGAAATTTTTCCATTAACCGTTATCTTCATTTGTTTTTTCCTCCTGGTTTCCTACTTGATATAAGTTTGCTTTATCTGCATCTACAAAGTTAAGTGATTGTAGTCGTTTATTTCCGCCTTCAATAGGTTCTAATCCTAATAATGCTCTTGATTCATTGAGTGACATGATTCCTAAACTCATCAATTTTTCAATGGCAGTTACTTTAGTATTCCATGATGCATATTGAAGTCTTTCACTAAAGAAGATGATTTCTTCTCCACGTTCTATTTGATTATCTGTAAGTAATCCTAAAGAAAAAGCCTCGCTTAATTGAATTGCAAGAGGCTCAATGGTTGATTCATAAAATGAGTTGAATTCTTCTTCAGTATATTTGCTTGTAAATATTGGAACGGAAACTCCAAAGTAATCTAAGATCTTCGACTGTAAAAATTCAAGTGTATCCTTTTCGATAAGCTTTGGATCAACGTTCAAGGGAATATATTCCGATTTAAGATCTATTGGAATAATGGAACTCCCTTTGACGTTCATTGATTCAGATAGAGCTGCATCAAAAAGGTCTCGTTGTTTTTTCTTATCTACTTCTGATAACATCCCATTCATCTTAATGATTCCACGGATCTGCATCGATGACTTAATCGCATTGTCTATTCCCTGGAGTAAGCTATCATTAATTGAGATTGTTTTTAGGATTGCTTCATGATCACCTGTTGATCCTGTTCCACCGAAGATATCATTTTGTCCGAAATGTCTTCGCAAGTGGATTATATTATCATATGGCAATGTGTATGACTCTCCGTTATCAAACAGAAACTTAATGAAATAAACATCCGATGTGTCAACAATCATCTCGACTGTTACTGGTCTTAATGGATAGACACCTTTAAGCTCTCCGGTTTGTTTATCAAACTTTGGATAGATAAATGCATTATCATTCAGCAGTAACAACGTAACAGTCTTATAGATAAAATCATACGGAGTCATGATTTCATTCGGTTTATATTTCAAAAGAAAAGACAGTCGCCCTTTCTTCTCGGTTACTGTCTTATCGTTTTCAGTTTTTATAAATCTTGGTTTCAACTTTGCACATTGACTTGCCACTCTGTCAATACATATCTTAACCACATCACTATTGGATATGTTGTTTCCAAATGGTGTATAAAATGTATTAAGATTACTTATTAACTGGAGTGCATCGAATGATCCGGTTTTACTTTTTCTTTTAAACATACTCAATTATTTTCACTCCAGACTCACATTTAACACTTGATAAATTTGTTTTTTTAATAGTATTAAATCAACTATATCACTATTCATATTATTAGAGAGATCGATTAATGATATGAATTCTACATTTAGAACCTTGCAAATTGCTTCATAAGCTTTGATTTTGCCTACACTTAAATTCGTCCACGATTCAAAGATACCTAAGTATCTAAAAATGTCATATAAATTACTTAAGACATTTTCATTATTCCCTATTCTTTTCACTGCAATTTCAAAATTTTTAATGAGGTCATTGTATCTATTTTCATAAATTTCGTCTAACATTATTTCATATGCTTTTATATTTTCATTATGTGGCTTTGAATATAGTGCATTATAGAGTGCGTTGTATCCACTTTTCTTAGCTTTATATTCTGAATAAAAATAAAAAGGTAGCCACCTTTCATTTGAAGTAATTAAAGAATAATCACCGCTACAATATTTTTGAGAAAAAATGTAATAGTCTTCTAAATGTGATAATTCATGTGCGATAGTCTCTAATATATTAATATCGTTCTTTAAATTTTGATTAATAAGAATGTAATAAAATCCATTGAATGGTAAAGGAATAACCATTGATCCATCAATTTTTCTATCATCACTCGTCACATTTGAATTCTGTAATTCAGATTTTCTTAATGCAATATCATCACAAAACTCGAATATAATCCTATCTTTTATATCATTTAAAGTAATTGAATTACTATATATTTCTGATACCATTTTATGTATATATTCTTTGATAATCATCGTTCCCACCTCTTAGTAATTATAACATATTTTCATAATCGAGTTTATACCTATTTAAAACTGCATAAGCAATGATTAACGCCACCGTCCCATCGATACGTTTGTATTTTGAGTTTAGCTTTGATGGTTGAATGTTCCCATTCAAGTCTACTTTGGCTTGAGTGTTTGCAAGACACCATTTTAAAATCGGATTATTGTTATAATTTACAAGGCTGTTTTTGAGATCTGCTTCAAGTTGCTTCATTGGTTCAGATAGAGAATAAATTCCCTGTCTTACTTTCTCCATATTGAAACCTAGGTCTTCCATTTCTTTTATCCAGTATTGTGAGTTCCAAGGATCAAATCCAACCCATAAAGGTCTTATACCGTAAGTTTGTATCATCTTCATGAACCATTGAGTAACAAGACTAAAATCATTTTGGTTTCCCTCTGTCAAAGTCACCAGTCCTCTTTTTACCCAGATATCATAAGGAACATTATCTTCAGTAATTCTTTTTTGTAAAACTTCACTTGGCATAAAGAAATGTGCTAACACGAACTTCTTATTGCTTTCCTTTTTCTGAATAACAAGAATAGCAGCAGTTAGATCTGTTGTTGAAGATAAATCTACACCACCAATTGCATAACTATCTCTTAGATCATCAATATTATAGGTTTCATCATTGTTCAAATCATCAAAATTTAACCAAGAACCAGAATCCGCTTGTTTAATATTAAAGTCTTTACAAAGCATTGTTACTCTTGTTGATAGATCATGTTTTGATTTATTCATTACATCTTCAAGATAGCTATTTAACTTTACAACACCAATACTTGGATTTGATTTCTGCCATGTCTTTTTATCCTCGTATATCTCGTTCACTGAGTCTTGCGTATAAAGCCAGGGAAGAACTCTTTCATCTTGTATCTCACCTTTAAGCATCTTACGACTATAATCAAGCTTACTATCTAAAAAACCACCGACTGTTATACCTTCGGTGGTTATGATAAATATTAGAGGTTCTTTTTTTGTGGATTGTGATTGTTTAATTGCGTCATAAACTTTTGAATCAGTCATTTCATGAACTTCATCGATACAACCTACTTCGATGTTATATCCATCTTTATTTCTTGATTGAGCTGATAATTTCTTGATCTTGTTTTTTGTCTTTGGAGAATAGATATAAAAGATATTTTTCTTACTTCTTGTTTCTTTAGATAATGATGGTGATTGCTCTCGCATGTTATTAATTTCTTCAAATAGAATGTTAGCTTGTTCTGTTGTATTAGAGGCACAGATTATGTCTACTCCACCTCTTGATAAAAAGAACTCAGCAATATCTAATCCGGCAACAAAGGTGGTCTTACCATTCTTTCTAGCGATCAACAATATGACTTCATTAAATCTTCTAAGTCCAGTATCAGCCATTTTGAATCCATATGCAGTTTGAATAATTGCTTTTTCCCATAACTCAAGAATAAATGGCATCCCATTAAATGGTGATTTTGTATGCTTGCAAAATGTCTCAATGAAGCTTATTCTTAAATCTCCTGGTTTCATATCAAATATGTATTTAGGGTTATCAAGATCTTTTACTAAATCATCAAGCTGTTTTTTGAGTTCTTCACCAACAAGAATATCCCCATTCTCTATTTCTTGATAATATTCAACTAGATAGTTCATTCACTAGCTCTCTTAAGAAATTCATCAAATGCATCTTCTCCATCATCTACTTGTGTTCCTAGAATAGTATTTAAGGTTTTGATTACGGTTCCATAAGAATTCACAAGTTTTGTATAATACTTGGCAGCTTCAGTTTGACGTTGAGAACCTTTAGTTGATATTTGAACTGCTCCAAACTTTCTAATTTGTCCTTGAAGTTTATCAAGTTCCACTTTCATGAATGCAGCTTGATGTATTAATGTGTCTACTAACTCCTTCTTTGATTCATCAACCAAAGAAAAAAGCGACTTGAGTCGCTTATATTCAACATTAAGTTCCATTAGATTTTTTAACTTCCATTAATTATTTTAATTTTATCTTCTAAGTATGCAATGAACTTTTTCACAGAATATACTAAAACCTTTGATTTTGCTTTAGATATTCCATCAGATAAATTCTTCTTTAATTTCGTTAGGTTATCTAAGTCATTCTGAAAAAATTCATTTAAATTAGAAAAACTATACACAAATTTAAATGCTTGATAAACATTTGATAAATCTTCTGCTGTACCAGCAATAATCAGATTTGCTAACTGATCAACATCAATCAGTGAGACGAAGTTTTTTTCAGTCGTAAATTTCCATACTTTTGTTTCATCTCTCAAATTGCCAAGAAATTCAGCTGACCAATTGACATTCTTTAAGAAAGAATTAATAGATTGATCCGTTATACTCAAATTATGATTTTCAATCTCCTCATGTAATATATCCAGATTTCGACTCATTTCTTCTTTATTTTCAGGCCAGTATGAAATATGCAAATTTACTCCAAAATCTTGTGCTACTTTTTCATTGCAATTATTTATATTAGAAATCATAAGTTTAATAATTTCATCTATATTAATTTTTGTTCCATTGAAAATATCATTGTATAAATATATATATGACATCAGAGTCGGATAACTTTGAATGTTCAAAGTGTTTTGCTCTAACATTTCTAGTATTTCGCTTAGTGATGACTTAATATAATCATCTTCCTTATCTAGCCAATATGTTTGTAATTTTTTTAGGCTATTTTCTATCTCAAATCTATACTCAGAAATTAAACTGTCAAAATCAAATAATTGCAATGCAAACATTTCATAATCTAATTCTAACGTATTTAGATATTCACTAATTATCTCATTCATACTATTAACTACTGATTGAGGAACATTTTCCTTGGTACTAGTAATTACTCTATATGGATTTTCATTCAATTTATCAACTGGATTTTTCAATTCAAGTGAGCAATAAAATGTATTTTCAACAATAATATCTATCAAATCATCAAAGTTTTTTAAGTCAAGTTCAGATATTCTGTCATAGAGTTGATTAAAAGCATGCTTTGAAAAAATGAAGGTTCTTAGATTGCTGCATTTTCTATCAGTGTAAATTTTTTCAATAAAATCTAAATTTCTTTTAATAATATCATTCCCAGCAAGCAGATAAAACAGCTCGCGAACTGGAGGTGCAAATTCAAAAGTATATCCGATAAGTTTCTCTTTAATTTTATCGTACTTGTCATATGTAGAAAACAAATATTCAATTTTCTTTGAAATAGTATTTAAGTTTGTTGAAATTAAACCAGCATCAAGTTTTTCTATAACTTCAGATTCTTTGAATAAAATTGAGCGATATTTATCTTTCTCTTCATTATCAATAATTGGCAGTTTTAAATCCTTTACCGCTTCAACCTTTTCAATGAAATTATCAACAAAAAATCTTTGTTTAATTTCATCTTCATTTCCTACAACAATAGCTTTAATACCATATTCTTCAACAAAATTATTTATACAACCCATAAGTTCAATAGTATCTATTCTTGAACGTTCTAAATCATCAAATATAAGTATGATTTTTTGTAAGGTGATGTATTTCCAATAATCCTCAATTTTTGGTAGAGTTATGTATACTTTAGATAGTAACATTGGAATTAAATTTTTAGCGGTTGCAATTGCAGTATCTTTTGCATATTCAGCAGAAATACTCTTAGATTTAAATGGGTTTTTGTTCCTGTTTTTATTAATCCTATTTTCTGCAATCAATTTAGAATATATCTGTTTAGCTATTTCATCGACATTAACTACACCATAAAGAGAAACGTAGATTACCTTGTGATCATATTGTTTGCTCATATGGTTAGTCAATACATTTTTAACAAAATAAGATTTACCACTACCCCATTTTCCATTAATGAAAAATGCATTGTTCAAATCCTTATCTTGCATATAATAATCTATAGATTTCAAAACATTATCATAGTATCTCATAATTTCACCTTCCATTTCCAGATTTTCAAAAAATCGGCCCTGCGAATTTTAATTGTCCCCTAGCGCGGTACCCCTTAAGTGTTAAATATCGCTAATCCGGGGGATCAGTTTTCATATACTACATTACAATTATATTGTGCGTCTATCTCATAAATAGTTGTATAAACGGCATTTCTAATGTCTATCTGGCTAGCAAATACTGAACCACTTTTTGATACAAGATTTATGATATAAAACCCTGTTCTGTTTGTAGAAGAAATATGTCCTTTGTATAAAGGATTAGATTTGTTATTCTTTTTATCATAAATAAACATTCTTCTATTCAAATAAGTATCAATAAACTGATCATAGCTAACTAAGTTTCCAAAGAATGTTTTTCCATTATAACTAAAACTAAGTGTTAATCCTATTAAGCTATTTGTAAATTTAACTGGAATTCCACCAGATGTGATGCTGCTAACTTTGTTTGTATCAAAAACAAAGTTGATTGTGTCGATTTTAAAATACATTTTATTACCCCCTTTTTATGCTAATTATACCAAATATAATCAATAAAAACGAGGCTTATTTACGAATCATATCACCATTTGAATCGAATTCTATAGTAGGAGTAAAACGTTTGTGTTCTTTGTTATGGCAATCCTTACAGAGTAACTCTAAGTTTTCTTGATTGATGCTAATAGAAGCATCTCTGACATTATCAATTGTTAATCGTTTCTTATGATGTACTTCTTCACCTAATTTACCACAACGTTCACATAGTCCGTTGACTTCACGTATCTTGATTTCTCTTGCTACTGCCCAGACACTAGACTTATAGAAATTGTGGATCACCTTAGGTTTTCGCATATAGTTCTCTTAGTTGATTAATCTTATCATCTACATGTTCCCAACGAACAGGAAGTTCTTCTCTACCAAAGTGTCCATAAGCAGCTAATTCTTTGAACTTGACTTTATCCAATTCAAGTTCTTTTCTTATATTTTCAGGTTTAAAGTTAAAAACATAATTAACCAATGATGTGATTTCGTCATCATCTGTAACACCAGTATCGAATGTATTAACAAGTACACTTACAGGCTTTGCTACTCCTATTACATATCCTAAGCTAACTTCGCAATGTGTGGCCAAACCTGCCCCTACAACGGCTTTTGCAACGTATCTGGCATAATAAGCCGCACTGCGATCAACCTTGCTTACGTCCTTACCAGAGAAAGCTCCTCCGCCATGTCTTGCATAGCCACCATAAGTATCAACAATGATTTTTCTACCGGTTAATCCAGAGTCTGCATATGGTCCACCTATTACAAACTCTCCAGTAGGATTGATAAGAATTTCTGCTTCAACTAATGTATCAAAGTCAAAGACCTTTGTTAATACTTCATTGATTATGATATCTTCAATAAACTCTCTATCAAGACCTGGTTTTGTTTGTGCTGAAACAACGATTGTTTGAACTTTCACTGGTTTTCCATCTTCATAACCTACAGACACTTGGCATTTACCATCAGGTCCAAAGATGTGAGCGTATTTCTCTTTTCGAATCTTATCCACTTCTTTTGATATTTGATGTGCGTACATAATTGGTAGAGGCATGAATTCTTGTGTTTCATTACAAGCATAACCAAACATGATCCCTTGATCGCCTGCACCTTGTTCTTTGCTGTCATTTGAATCAACACCAAGTGCGATATTTGGTGACTGCTTACTTATCTTTTCAAGTACAACAAATTTCTCATCATAACCAATCTGTTTTATTGTATCTTTTGCTATTTGAGAATAATTGACAATCGCAGTGGTTGTTACTTCTCCAAATACAAAAATTAAATCATCTTTGATTGCTGTTTCAACTGCCACGCGTGCATTCTTATCTTGCTCTAATATTGCATCTAAAATTGCATCACTGATTTGATCGCATACCTTATCAGGATGTCCACTAAATACTGATTCACTCGTTACTATTTTCATATCTTCACTCTCCTAAAATTAAGATTAAAAAAAGGAGCCTTAGCTCCTAATTGATGTTTTTGGTAAATATGCTGTGTACCTTGCGTAATGATATCCTTCGCTTTCAACAAGGATTCCAAAGTCATGCTGTTCCGATGTTACTAAGATGCAGTGGAATGTTCCTTCATTATCACAATACATTAATTCAATATTTTCTTTAATGAAATCATAATCGTCTAATGGATTCTTTATGAAGGTTTCAAATAAGTCAGGTTCTATCAATACTTCTTTTTCAATCACAAACTCATCTTGTGGAATGAGTTCGTAGTTCACTGCTTTTCTAATAAAGTTTGCTTTCATTGTGTAATCTCCCATGCTGTATAAACTGATCTGTAAGTACAGTCCCATGTATCAAGAATCACTCCATCGATGCAAGTTGTAATGTGTCCAGCCATTTTTAAGATGTAAGTTCCCTTTGGATGTAGTTCTGTAAAATCAGATCCTTTAATTCTTGGTTCACCCTTAACTGCTTTGAATATCAGTCTTGGGTTACTTTCTAAATACTTATACAAAAACAGTGTGTCTTTGTATCCGGAAAATCCTAACTCGCGTTTCTTTTGATTTAATTCTCTTCGACATTCTAAGTAATCTTTGTTGGTTGCTGTTGCGATTGCTCTAACAACACAATCTCCTGTTTTGATTCCTTTTGGATGTGCATTAAACTCTTTGAACATTCTTTTAGTCTCCTTTAGTATAATTTTGTTACTCTATATATCACTCTAAAGGCACTAAATAGCAAGTTATATTTTTACTATAGTAACAAATTCTCGAACAATTCATAATGGCTCAATGGAGACCTTTTTCCGTTTCTGATTAAATAGCAATCCTTTATCGATTCACTATGTCTAATATATCTTTTTACGATAACATCAACAAATCTTTCATCAAGCTCCATTAAACAACTTTTACGATCCAATTGATCAGCTGCGATCAAAGTTGAACCAGACCCACCAAATAGATCTAGAATTGTTTCATGTCTTCTGCTGGAGTTTGAGATTGCTTTTCCTACAAGCTCTAAAGGTTTCATTGTTGGATGTTCTTCATTCTTTCTGGGTTTGTTGTATTCCCAGATTGTATCTTGAGAACGATCATCTATAAAGAAATGAGCTGCGCCTTCTCTCCATCCATAAAGAATAGGTTCATGTCTCCAGTGATAATCTTGTCTTCCCAGTACTAAAGCATTTTTAACCCAAATCAAACATTCAGCTAGTTTATATCCAGCATTCTTGAATGCATTCCTAAAGTTAAGTCCTTCAGTATCCGCGTGACAAACATAAATTGCTCCACCTGGTTTCGTATGCTCAAACATATTCTTGAATGCATCGTATAAAAAAAGATAGAAGCTATTATCTTCCATCTTATCGTTTTTGATTTTACCTGCAGTTCCTTCATAATCCACATTATAAGGTGGATCTGTAAAGACCATGTCCATCGTTTGGTTATCTACTAACTTATTTACATCTTCGCTATTTGTTGAATCCCCACACATAACTCGGTGATTACCAATGATATAGACATCACCTGGTTCACTGAAAGGAACTTCTGGAATCTCATCATCTATATCAAAATCGTCATCACAAGCATTATCCGGAAGTAACTCTTCTAATTCCTCAAATCCAAATTGAAGCATATCCATATTAATAAAGGAAAGCTCTTCTTCCAGTTTTGAGAAATCCCAAGTCGCAAGTTCAGCAGTCTTGTTATCTGCTAATCGAAAAGCTTTGATTTGCTCGTCATTTAAGTCATCAGCAATAATACATGGGACCTCTTTCAAATCAAGCGACACAGCGGCTTTTAAGCGCGTGTGTCCGGCAATAATAACATTGTCTTTCGTTATTACAATAGGAACCTTAAATCCAAACTCTTTAATTGAATTAGCTACTGACTGTACAGCCTCATCATTATTCCTTGGATTATTCTCATATACAATTAAATCTTTACTCTTCTTCATCATCACTAGCATTTGTCCAATCATCCTCTTTTGCATTCAGTCTTTTTTCCATCAAATCTAATTCACGTTTCTTTTCGTTATATTCTCGGCCAAAGTTAGTAATTAGAAGATATCTTATTGCCTTGTAGTCTGGTCTCTCTTTTTTGGTATGTTTTTCAATTCTCTCTTTTCTTTTACCATTTCCATCTTTTTCAATATTGGTTTTGGTATCTTCTGAGAATGCACCGATAGCAAGCTGATACATCGAATCTAACAAATTCTTCTTCAAACCTTCTTTTCCTTTATAGATGGCTTCTTTAATCTTAGGATGCTTTCTTTTTAACCCTATAAAAGTCTTCTCGCTAATTCCTAAGGATTCAGCAAGATCCCGTTGATTTATTCTTTTAGATGCTAGTTCTTCTATTTCCTTTAATTTCTTTTTTAGAACTCCATCTTTTTCCCATTGCTGGTATGAATCTAGTAGTTTTGGCATTGGCTAATCACCTCATTGTTTCTCGCACTAAATAGTCAAAACTGAAGTTATTCAATATTCGAGCCCTACAAATCTTTCTGCAAAAGAAAAAGGAACTCAGTGATCTGAATTCCTGTTACTTCTAGGCTTCGTTTTAGCCAGTACTCCACGATACTTTGAGTCTATCAAAATCCGCAAGTTTTGTCTACAAGCTTTTAGCACAATTTTCTTGGTATAGTGCCTTTTAGGCTATATCACTTACATACATAATCAAGTATAGTTCTGATACTCTTATTGATTACTTGTGTGTATGTTTGTGCTTCCGTTCACAAGTATTACTGGTGGTCAGAAAAAATCTTTTTCAACAAAAAGGAATAAACTATTATTGATGCAAAGGTAATAAATAGATACACATCCATTCTTGATGTTAGATATAGACCTAATGGGATCAAAATTATCGTTAATCCAATCAAATCGCGAATCTTGACTCCTTGTTTATCCTTAAATAATACTTTAAAAAGCCCCATTAAGCTTAATCCTAATTGAGATAATATTAATACCATCATGAATATAGGTAAGATAAAACTTTGTTCATCAACAGGTAAATTGATTTGTTGAATACCAATTGTCAATAAAACTCCAAACAATAGATAATTAAGTGAAAACACAATTTGGAAAACCACATTTGTTTTTTTATATCCCACAAATACAGAGATTATTATTGTGTTAAAAAATACACAAAGGACACTCGTATATGTGTATAATCCGCCAATAAAAATAACCATAAGTGTGATCAAAAACGACAGCAATGCTAGTATTCTGTTCATTCTATTATCTCCATTCTACTTTCTATTAACCATAGTAATAAGGTCTAGATGCCATATTACAAATATAATCAATAAATAGATCAGCTAAGTAGCCTCTCAGTTCAACGTCTGGGAGTTCTCCTGCAAGTGGCCATGCACTACCTCTTAACAATCCATACCCTACATAAGTGCTACCCAAAATAATATAGTAATTTTTGTATGAATCATTATCCGGTAAAACATCCATATTGAAATATACTTCTTGCTTAAATTTTTCAATATCCGAAACTCCATGGTTATCTAGTTCAATAGTATCAATTACAGTTTTCAGAAACATTTTATATCTATTTGGTAGGTATGAATCATCGTAGTTTATTAAATTATAATACGAGGAAAAAGCAACTGAAACCCTATCGTTCACATCATTATCCAAGTACGTAATTGCGATGTTCATTGCATCCACATCTGCCAAAAGATCATCTTCTGAAAAACCACAATTACTATATCCTACAAAGGAACAGAAATCAATATTAATATTCGAATATCCTGAAGCAATGTCATAATAAGTTGGGAGATAATCTACATTTACATTTCTCATTATATCCCCCATTTGCTGTAGGTCTCCTCCCCATGAAACTATATCTCTGTTGTGGCTGTTCCCAAATGTTAAACTATTTCCAGTATTGTTATAGATTCCGTCTAAAGAAGCGAACAGGTGAATCAAATCAATGTAACTATTCACATTGAATGGATCGACTAATTTATATTGCTTTAGTCCGTTATTATCATACTCTAATCCGTTTAAAAACTCATACTTTGAATATGCATCTCCATGCAATGCTTCATTAAATAATGCCTTGTCATATAATGTGTCATTTGAATTTGTGGGGATAAAAGCAGAAAAATATTCACTTATCTCTAGTGCGTAACCGTCATGGTCATCAACATATGCGATAAAGTCCTCATTGACACTTCCTGCTAATGCTCCCCATTTCCCTCCATACGCTTGAGAAGTATTTGCATATTCATTACTTGTTGATCTTACAAACCCCAAAACACAATTTAACTCGTTCCCATCACATCCTGAATATTCATGTGCAAAATTATCTAATTCATTTAGTATAAATATCAAAGAATCAATATCATTATATAGAGTCCTTTCAGTCACAATTTCATCAACATATTTATGGACATAATGGTAATACTTATAGGTTGATGGAAGTGGTATTATTCCAAAAAGGAAATGTTTGACTTCAATTGTATAAACTGTTGCCCCTGTAGATTCAATAAAACTAACCATATCTTCATTTATATACACTTTTACTGTTGTCATAACCGGTTCAGTCACAGTATATGTTCCCATGTCGACAATACTATTTTGTAACGTCATATCTTGCGCGTTAACTCTTACAACTCCTGAAAATAATAGTGTGATAATCAATAAAAAAATAATGCCTATAATTTTCTTCATTTAATTCCCTCCCTTAATTTAGTAGAACTAATATTAATTAGCTTCTAGTTCTCCTTATTATATACTAGATGTACAAATAAGTAAATAATCTTTATCCATTATTTCATAATGATAGTTGGAAAACTAATTCTATCAATCATACCATAAATTAATTTCCTATAACCCTTTTACGATTTTTGACATGATAATATTTCAATATTGGACTTTTTTAGGTATATCATTTAAGAACATAATCAAGTATAGTTCTGATACTGTTATTGATTACTTGTGTGTATGTCTGTGCTACCGTTCACAAGGATTACTGGTAACATATCATAAAAATTATGTTAATAGTTTATTTATTTGTTGATATACTTATATTTTAACTATTTTGACTTTTCCTTGTTCAATTAATTTATAAAATGAGTTAGGGTAAATTCTATTTATCATTTTTTGAACTATAGAGGTTACTTCAGACTTCCTATTTCCGCCCTCATAATCCGAATAACAAAAGAATACATTCTTTTTATGATTAAAGAAAGACAATATATTACTGTAATAGTCATTATCAAACTCATTTAATGAAGTTCCATAAAATACTATTGTATTATCTTCTTTTTCTTCTATTAATGTAGAAATAGGTTGAATGTCGCTTTGAATTCTTCTATTTGATTTTGTGAATCTTTCATAATCTGCTTTCGTGTTCGATTCTGCACTAATTCCAAAAATAGGATGATTTAAAATTGACCCATGAAGGTTTTGGACTTTTATGGCATGGCCTTCAATATTTTCAATTAGTGATGTGTAATTAAAAGTAAATACATATATAGGCTGTTCCCTAATTGTACTGTTTACTAGCTTCTCAAACAACACAGTTTGATTTGTATAATATGAGTCTTTAACCTCATCAATTTCTTTACTGATATACAGTGAAAATCTATCCTCAAATTTAAATAACTCAAGGAGTAACTTTTCGATGAATTCACTATCTTGAACAACTTTTGACTTAAAAAATTCTTTTGGAAGTCCAAGTCTTGACAGATACATCCCATCATCAAAGTATCTTTTATATAACATGTAGGCAAAATACCAATCTGAATCCGGATTTTCCCAAGAATCACTATCTAGAAAATCATTGATCTTATCAAGAATCATATCCCAAAAACCAGATTGAATAGATTGGTTTATTTCAGCTTCAATATCACACCATAAATCTTGATTCATGTTGGGTGATTGAATCATAAAATATAAATCCCAAATTGTAAACTCTTGTTGATCTATAGCATTCCTGACATAAGTATCAAATGAAAAGTCGTAAGGTTTTGAGGATGTTAAGTTCTTATACCATGGATATGTTTTCCTACACCAACTAAAAAAATGCGAATATTTTGTTTTTAGACCGCACTGAAGATCAAATCCATTTCCTAATACAAATATAGTTCCCATAAAGTCCTCCAATCACAAATTTTCATTAATTCGATTTTTCTTACATAATTGATGCTCATCTCGCTATATCAAAAAAAACTATTTACTATAACATAACAACTTGAAATCCTATAGAGATACTCATGAAATAACATATACAAGCGTTACTAGTTGTTAAAATCATTAGTTGTTTAATATAAATGGCGAAACAACAATTTGTTTTGATTCTTCAACGAGTTGTAAAATATCATTTCTAATTCGCTTATTAGCCATAATTATTTCAACTATATTTTGAAATTCACTTCTATATGCTGTAAATGTTCCATCTTGCACATAAAACAATTGCCTTGTTTCTTGAATCTTATCAATTATTTCAACTATGGAGAACATTATATATCCCACTTTAACAGTTAGCATTATTGTATTATAGGTTTTGAGAACAGTTTCATTTAGCGCTAGTTTAGCAACAAATATAAATGTGTCTTTTGCTATTTCCTTCATCTTCGATTCTAAAGCATAAGGCAATTTTAATACGGTCGTAATTTGCACTGTAGCTTCAACAGCATACTGAAAAGCGGATTTAGTTTCATATAAATCTTTTCTGTTATTATTAAGATTTCTCTTTATATTTTTATTCTTCTTCATTCTTTTATTATACTTAAAATACTTATCTACTTTCCCTATACCAATAATAAAGTACTCGATAATGTAGAATGGTAATTTTAGAATAAAGATAAGTCCTCGGCCAATAGAAATTATCGTTTCATGGATCTCTTTGTAGTTTATTGGTTTTTGTCCAGATTTGATTCTATAATAATTTTTACTTCTTTGCCTAGCTGTATTGCTGTATTTTCGAGATCCATTGTATGCTTTTCTATTAGTACTACCATATCCTCTTTTACTTTTTGCCATTTGATTATTTTCCCCAATCTGATAGAATTATCTAAATTATACCATTAAGATAACTATTATATAAAAAGCATCAGTTATTGACAATACTGATGCCTAATCGTAATTTTTAACATGCATTGAATATTAATTACAATTACAACTGGTTGAAAAGTTTCATGCTATTTAATAAAATTATTTAGTTGATTGATTATGAATTGTGAAACTATGTCATCGTCATTTTCTTTGTTTATTCCTCTATATAAAATTTTATAAATCGGTATAAACTCAATTTTACTATATTCAGATGTAATGTATTCCTGAACAAAAGCTACAACTCCTGTATTTGAGCGTTTTTCAGCTTTCGAAGCACAAATCACAATATCACAATATTGGATTAAATCTATAGATTTTTTAAATTGACCCCTATCATCTCCAGCTGTGTTGAAGCCGATTCGTTTCTTTTCAACTCCAACATTATTAAAAATGACTACCCAATCCTTATGTTCGTCATAATTATTTTTATGAAAACTTTCTTCTATATCTTGATAACTCACATTGCCTAGCTCATCCAAATTGCTATCTTTTAAACCATAACTATTTATGAATTTCCAGATTGTTTGTTTAAGTGTAGCTGTCTTTCCTGAATTTGAAACTCCACTCAATATTATCATTTTTTTCATCTCTATCAACTCCTCTAATGGTACCTTTTATTCAATTTTCCGTTGATCTTAGTCTATACATTAGTTGACTGATTGATCGAAAAAGTTATAAATTATAAAAAGAACATTGTTGTACCTGGTGTTTATAAAACTATTTTAATATCTGGAGTAAAATTTCATTTATGTTCTTTATCTCAAAAAGCTTTATAAGTTGTACCCCCGAGTAAAATCACTCATAAATGTAACAGGAATTCTCGACATAATCAATGTGATATTTTGTGTTGATCCAAACGTAAACCCATGATTAAGAACTAACTCTTCTACAAATAAGCTTTTATTAATCCTACTTACTATTTGACTGGAAAGTCCTACTTTTAAATGTGGTTGAATACTTAATGGAGCATTAGTGATATCAAGAAGATTAATCCTAAATTGTGCGCCAAATTTACCTGGTAACCCACTGGGAGTAATGCTATCTGAAATTTGGTAATAAGGGCCACTATACTGTCTAGTAAATTCGTTTACTAGACCCATTGGCACTTCAGCGTCAATTGATAACACTCTTCCTGGTGTACATAGATAACCAATAACTTCATACAACTCACTTAAATTATTAAATGAAATAGTCTGTGCTCTAGAATGTAAAATACTCATTTTTTCTCCTTAAATTTTTGGAATAACTGCAAGCATATCAGGAGCTGATCTTTTTACATCCCAAATGCCAACTGTCATCTTTTTAATTTTCTTGATATCACCGAAATCTAGTAAATCTTCTCTCTTATATGTATTAAGTAATTTATCCAAACTTCCTAAATTGTTTGAAGTAAACAAGAAGGCTTCAAAAGGATCAATTAATTTACAGTATGCCCATAATTGCCCCAAATCTCTAAGCGTTAGTTGAGTAACCTTCGCTTCTATAAAAACTAACCTCACCATTTTACCACGCAATGCAATTCCCAATACATCTACTTGAATATCTACACCAATAGCTAAATCTAATATAATATCAAATTTATTCAATACTCTATCTAGTCTTTCTGCATGAGAATCAACAGTAAATATTTTCCATCCATTGTATTTATCTTTCATGTATTGATTTAGCCATATCATCATTGGTTTGTATAATTCTATTTCTTTCATTGTTTATACCCCAAACAATTAGCAATTTCAGTCCATTTATTAAAATGTGTTCCTCTAATTTCTTCAGGAATAAACAAATCATTTTCACCAGGATGCATGGGTTTTACTTTACTACTAACCCTAGTTGATTCCCAATAGAAGCGATGTGTTTTATCAGATGCAATTCTATTTTGTCTAGAAAAGTTGCTTTCTAATTGTTGGGCGAATTGAGTTAAAGCTTCTCTTTTATGAATGATTCCAAATCCTACAGGAATAAATTCGTTTGCAAATATTTTAATCTGATGTTCTTTTTTCCAAAAATTAGGGTATCCTTGATTATGTTTTTTGAGATATCCATCCCTCATGTTGGGATGAGCCCAGTCTATCGTTTGAACTGGAATATCTAGAGTTTTTAGCAGATTACAAATATCAACCACAAGATACCAATTATGTGGAACTTCAATGTAAACTCGATGCATTGGTTTAGTAAAGGCATAATTACTTTCACGAATATAACCAGTGACATCAGCTAATCCACGAAGAAAAAAGAGTTTTTCATCTCTAGAAGAAGAATAAAAATAATTATCAATTCTAGTGTTTTCGTGACTAACAAATCCACCCGTGTATCTGATTATTTCTCTAATAAGGTAATCTTCATTATTTTTTTCAAAATATAAAGTTGTCTCACTTCTTCTTTGAGTATGTTGAAGCAAAGTACCAACCAAAGGTTCTAGTATTTGTTTGATATCAGCAATGCTTGCTCTAACATATATCAAAACATCACGATCGTTATAAGTCTGCTGGTTTTTATGTGGAATGGATATAGAAATTCTGGTTGTGGTATTTCCTCTAATTATTTCTCCATTTCCAGTAATCATTCCTAACAGATATGACATTTGCACATTCATATTAACACCTACTTCTTATGCATGATTAAAACATACTCATGAACTTTATTAATTCTAAATCTAGCAGGATAGCCTAATGGTCGCATATTATTATAATCTGACTGTCTATCCCAAATAATTAAGTCATCAAAAATAAACCCTACTTCTTTTAATTTGTACGCCAAATCACTATGCAATGGATAAAATTCACCCTTTTTCCGAATATCCATCACATTTATCAAGCAATAAGTGTCTGCGTTTAAACGATTATATACTAGTGAAAACAAATCTTTTAAATCATTAAGAAAGTGGTCATAATTTGAAATGTTGCCTAAATCATTAATGCTATCAGAGTAATTAACAGTTTCTTTCTTGTCAGCACTTCTTTTCATATTTAGTATATTCCAGTATGGTGGTGAAGTTACACAAATATCAAAGGTACCAATATCATTGTTTTTTAGTATGTCAAAACTATCGCCTTGAATTACTTCAATGTCGGTAGAATTCCCAATTCTACTTTTAGCTATCTCACAAAATTCTTCTGATAGATCGATTCCTAAAGCGCTACATCCTAAGTTTTTTGCTGCCACAAGTGTAGATCCTACTCCATTGAAAGGATCAATCACTCTGCAATTTGCGCGAGCAAAGGTGCTAATCAATTTTTCACACAAGGACACTGGATAAGAAGCAGGATGTTCTATTTTTTTTTCTTCTGAAGTCTTTCTTAAATCTCGCCATATACTAAACGAATTTTGTAACCATTCTTTTCCTGTTAAATCATTTGCTCTTCTTGCCATGGTCGATAACCCACTTTCCTGATTGCTCTTCTTTTACTGTTCTTTCAATATATTCTTTTTCAACTAAGTCGATATCATATATTCTGTATACTAAATCATTCAATTGTTCGTAGTAAAAAAACCATTTTTCACTCATGTAGTCTGTTTGTTCAAGCAAATCAACATATTCTAACACAACATCAAATAATACTTCAGAAACAATAAACGGAATTTTTCTAAGGTATTTAGCATCAACATGCATAGTTAATTGCGATCTATTAAAGCAATATCTGTGCAAGAAGTAATTGATTAATCTAGAATGCAAAATTCCCAATACATATCTACACATCGTTGCATCCCCATCAGTGAATACAGTTATTGTTTCAGAAGCTTCCAACTCACCACCAAAGCATGCAATAATACCCGATTCTTTACTATATATATTTTGAATAAATATCTTATTACCTTGAGTCAAACTGCGGTTGTTTTTAAATCCAAATTTTCTAATATCTTTCCCAGAAATTGATTCTTCAATTTTACTTTTTCCACGACCCACATACCCACTAACGTAATCATTTAGTGTTGTATAGGAATTGTTAAATTTCATATAAATATTGTGGTCAAGATTGTTTTGAAATAAAATAATTGTATCTTTGTAGAAATCTTGGTCTATTGATGTAAGATACATAAACTCATTATTATCATGCACATAAAATTTAATTTGATTGTTGCTAGGTTTTACTTTTTTTACTGTTAGGACAATCTGTTCACCTCTAACATTTTTGAAATACACACCAATATCAACTATAGATTCAATCGTATAGTCTCTCAAAAGTTCTCTTCTCAAAAGACTGTAGGAATTTATATGTAAAAAGTTTTTTGGAATAATAAATGATATCAATCCACCATCTGAAACCATTTCCTTTGCCCTTAATAATGCTGCAATAAACAAATTATCTCCATTGTTTTTTACAGTTCGTGCAAATAAGTAATCAAATGTGTCAATTGAATTGGTTACATTTAATGGGGCGTAAGGTGGGTTTCCTATAACAACATGATATTTTTCTTTTATGTTAAAAGAATGCAATATTTTACTGTATGGATTTGAAATCGAATCTAATACTTTTACTTTTGCAATAGGCACCATCTTTTTCGCTATTTTGATTGCACCTTTATCTATATCTGTTCCGTAAATGTTTTTAAATCCTAATTCTGCTGCAATTGACAAAAATGATCCTGTTCCACATGTCGGATCTATTATACGTAAATCATCTGTAATTTGCAGATTTAATAATCGATATATGTTTCTTACAAGATCTATATTCGTATAATATATACCATTCTGCTTCTTATAATCTGAGGTTAAGCTTTTCTCATATTCGTTAGATTCATGTAAAAATTCTTTGCTAAGTTCCATGCTACACCTCCACATATTAATCTTTTAATCTTAAACGTTATTATACCAAAAATATATATAAATATAAAGAGTAGTTTGATAATAGTATTTTTATACTATAATTTTATTCAATAAAACCGACATTTTATTGATTTGATTATAAACATAGTTTCTTGACACATGTATACGAATAGAAATCTCAGTAATTGATAATATTGTTTCTACAAGATATTCAATCAAAATTTCATCCTTACTACTTACGTTTTTTTTTAAATAATGATATTCTCTTATTTTTTGACTAGATTTTTCGATTTTAGACTTAACTTGATCGATTTTTCCAATTATAAACAACAAGTTATCCTCTACATTATTCCTAGATGAACTAGATCCAATTGAGTCATATACAACTGCCTGGTATCCTGTTAATCGTGATTGATAATAGTCAAGTTTCTCTTCTAGTTCCCTTTTATGCCTTATAGCTTTTTTAACATCATCTATCCACTTGTAAAAAGGTGCGTTTAAACCAGTCTTCAAACTTCTCATCCTTTCTGTTTTCTAGATTCTTAAATCTTTCTAAGTTATTTAATAAAGATGTTTTCATAAAGTTGAAGTGATCATCTATTTCTGGGTTAGGGTCTTTGGCATATGAAATAATATAGTTTGTTCCACTTAATACATTCTCATATCCATAAGTTAGGATTGCTGATTCAAATAGATCATTATACCTCATGATTTGTCCATCAAATTCTTTAATGTATTTTCTTTCAATTATTAATTTAGTAAGAAAGTGCATTTTGGGGAACCCATAAATGCTTTTATCTTCTTTTATCTTTTTATCTCTTTTACTTTCCTTTTTACTTTGTTTTTTAATGTCAACATTAACGGGGTTATTGTCGACATTAACTAATGAATCATGATATTTATCCTCGTTTTTTTGCATGCTTAAAAGGACCCCTAATTGTTCCATGGTTTCGGAATCTAACAACCAATACTTGTCGTTCTGAATATTCTTTCGTCTCCTGGTTGAAAGAATAAATTGTTTCTGAATAGATACCGAGGTAATAACACCCTGTAGAAAGAGCGCTCTTTCAAAGAGTCGAAGCTCAACACAACCGTGAATTATCTCCAAGATCTTGTCCACCTTTATCCAATGTGATCCTATTTGCTGATGCAATAGAATTGCTAGTTCCTGTAATGGTATCTCTAAGTAATATCCTTCTCCATAGACAAGAGTCAAGATTCGAATATAAATTGTTGTACCATAAGGACCATACTGATAAGAGAGTGACTTCAGTTTAGGATCATCAAAAGCATGCACGTCCCAAGGAAAATACTCAAGTCCTTGTTTAAATGGTCGTGCCATGTTTTGTACCTTTCTATATATCAATAAACCGACATTTCACACCATATTGAATGTATATTCATACATACTTGTGAGTATATTCGTGTTACCGTTCACAAGCATTACTGGTTAAAAGGAAATGTCGGTTTTATCGATTTTAGTAGTTCGAATTTTTTTCTTTAAATTTGTTTAGTTCTGCTTCAGTAACTCTCCATTGGTTACCGAGTTTAAATGCTCGTAATTTGCCTTGTTTGATGTATTTGAGCAACGTTCTTCTAGATACACCCAGGATATCAATTAAATCACTGAGCGTATAATGGTTTTCTGTTTCGTTGTGCATTTTTTGTCACCTCATATTCGGATAGAATTCTTTCAATGAATGTTATCCCGCTTTTATAAACATAAGTCCTGGTAGAGATTAATATAGTTCCACCTGCGACTGATTTCGTTTCTACGACTCTAAAGTATTTACGGTCACAGTACTCCTGGAATGGTTGATTACGATCATCTAAGATATGCGTAGCTCTAAGTATCTTAAACAACTCCATACTGCCTATTCCTTTAAATTTTAGAACGTCATGTGCGATATCTAAATCTACACATTGTGAGGAACCTAATAATTTGTTGATATATTTAAGCTTTGGTTCATTGATTTTCTTATCTGTCTCAAGGACACTATTTCTTACTTTAATATCCTGATATTCATCTAAGAATTTTATTACTACATTTGGATCGTGAAAGTCATCTACTTGATAGTCTCCAAATTTTAATAGTTGTGGTAATACTATACGATATAACCAATCATTAATCATTTGAGCTTCAGCTTTTTTTGAAGAAAACATACATGTACTGATGTTATTAGCTGATATAAAAAGTCTTTTTGCCTTCCCTTTTTCGTCTGGAACTTCAATTGTCTTGATTTCATTTGCTGGTATTTTAGTTCTACATTCCTGTACATTTTTGATATCAAGAAGTCTTGCGATATCAACCAAGCAAAAATAAGGTTGATCCTCTACAAAAGATGTTCTAACGACACCATACTCTGCATTTGAAAATTCCTTAATCATAACTTATCCTTTCTTATTTGCGAGTTGTTTTACCAAACAACGTATCACTAATCTTCCCTTCGTAATTCTCTTTTCTTCTATTCATCTTGTGGATATAGATTTGTGTGGTTGCTGGGTCTTTATGTCTAAGCAAATGTTGTGTGCTTTCAATGCCTGCGCCTTCAAGTAGGGACAACGTTGCTGTCGTGTGTCTTAAGCTATGTGCAGAATATTTTGGACTATCGATGCCTATTTGTCTCAAGTATTCTTTAACTACAGCCCGAATTGATCTTGTTTGCATTCTCTCTCCGTAATTCGTATGACCATGATTAATGAATAGTGGTTTGAATTCATCGGAACGTTTTATTAAATATTCTTCAATGATTGCGTAAACTTGTGGTGATAATTTTACATAAGTATCCTTATCATCATGTCCTTTTCCCATTACAAATAATACCTGGGATTCTTCAATAAAATCGATATCTTCTGTATCTGATCTTTCAACTTCAATTGTCCTTAATCCGGTTGTAAGCAACAAACTGATTAAAGCATAATTTCTTTGACCTAGAATATCTTTTCTAGCGTGCAGCTCAGCTCTATGTAAAAGCTTCTTTGAGTCTGCAACCGAGAGTGCTTCACGTTTAAAGTTTGATTCAATCTTCATTCCTTTTATACCTTCTGCGATATTAGGTCCATATCCCTCAATATAATACCATCGGTAGAAATTTCGAATGACAACAATGTGTTTCTGAACTGAAGCAGCTTTTAGTCTGTTTTTGATGCGTTCACGGTAATTCATGACATCATACCTAGTTGGTAAGTTAGGAAGATTATCAATATATGAAACATACTCTAATAGAATCCTTTGGTAGCCTTCTTTCGTAGCTGGTTTAATATCAATATATCTAATATACTGATTGACTCTGTCTTTTAATGATTCTTGAGTATTCATATCATTACCTATTCCGCTCTAACTGCTGCTATTTAGATCTTTGTATTTATCTATATACTCTGATTCAAATTGCAACAATCTATCTGCATCCATTTGAAGTGCCTTTGTAAGTCTTAGTAGCATCGATACTGGAAGTTTGCTTCCCCTATTACCATTTTCAAGTTGATAATAATAGTAATGAGTTACATCCAGTTCCCTTGAAACTACTTCGACCGACAAACCGAGTTCTAATCTGCGTTCAAGCAGATAGAATCTAGGTAATGGTATCTTCTTCTTTTTGGATATTTTATTCATGTTTTCTACAAGCAATAGTGTTTCCTCCCTTAGATGAATTTTGATGGTGCCTATATTGTATATCAAAGAATGAAAAGTGAAAATATATTGTGCAAATAAATCGTTATGAGAAACAAAGAGAGTTTACTTGATATATAGAAATAACGTATTTACACTATATTTTTAAGTTAATGCATACAATAATATTGACAACGCTACATTTGTTGTCATATAATTATTGATAATATGCTACAAAAAGGAGAATATTATGCAGAGCTTGAACACTACTGATGCATTTAATAAATTATTTATAAGCGAAAACTTAAAAAGACTTAGATTATCATACAACCTTTCAACAACTGAAGTTGGGAAGATTATCGGCAAAACTAGACAGGGTTATTTGAATTATGAAAACGGATCTCGTGAAATTGGTATCTATGATTTAATAACATTATCTGGCTACTACAATGTATATATTGATGTCATTGTAGGGAATCCATTCACTTTAAGAAATGAAAAGTTGCTAGCATTTAGAACATTTGAATATCTTGATAATGAATTGAAGGAAGTTATGCCAATTACAATCTCTACCGTTCATGATGATGTTATATGTGTTAAGTATGATGATTTGAAACTTAATTTCTTCTGGAAAACAAACACCAATCAAAAAGGGCATGAGATGATCTTCGAGTATTATAACAAACCTTACATATCAAAAGTTTTCTACAATACAACTGGTGGTGGACATTTCTATATTAATAGTGAGCCTTTCTATTTTAATAAAGCACAAGCAGAAAGTATAGTATTTAAAGGTGTTTTCATGTCTGAACTCATAAAAATAACAGATATACCACACTTCTTTTAACGATTGTGCTTAAAGCTTATATATTTATGGTTTGAAATTTGTTATACTTGATTCCGGTAAGTTAGGAAATATCTATATGAACATTCTTTAATTTTATCCTTTCTAAAGGAGTTGCTTTCGGGCAACTTCTTTTTTTATTAGAAAGGACAGCAGATGGACGACAATATAGAATTTCAACAAAAGAAAATGATGCTAGATGAATTGTATAAAGCCAAAAAAATAAGCGGTACCGAATGGTATGACGCTTTATCACAACTTATAGCTGAGTATGATCTGGATAAAGAAATAAACTCGCAATAAACTACTTGCTATTTATTGCTTTTTGAGTGATGTATATAGTAACGAAAAGGAGGTGCATTATGTTAGAAAAAAGAGTGTTTGTCATGGAACCCGAGCAGATGATTCATGAAGATTCTAATGGGATGCCAGTTTTAAAGTCAAAAAAGAAAGTTTGTGCATACGCCAGGGTTTCTACAGATTCAGACGATCAGTTAAATAGTTACCAAGCACAGATAGATGAATTCACGAAAAAAATACAAGATAATGAAGAATGGGAATTTATCAGGATGTATGCAGACGAAGGAATTTCTGGAACCAGCATCAAGAAACGTCCAGAATTCTTAAACATGATTGAAGATGCACGAGAAGGAAAAATTGATTTAATTCTAACAAAGTCTTTATCTAGATTTGCTAGAAACACAGTAGATACATTAACAATTGTTAGAGAATTAAGAAGCATTGGTGTTGAAGTGTTCTTTGAAAAAGAAAACATTTATTCATCAGATACCAAAGTAGATTTTATGCTAACAATCTTTTCCTCAATTGCGCAGGAAGAAGCTAGAAACATAAGCGAGAATGTCAAATGGGGATTTCAAAAAAGGTTTAAAGAAGGAAAAGTTCATATCAACACAAAACGATTCCTTGGATATGATAAGGATGATGATGGAAAAATCATCATTAATGATATTCAAGCAAAAACGGTTAGAATGATTTTTGATATGTACATTGCAGGTTCCTCATTAAAAGAGATTGTTGAATTCTTGACAGAAAATGAAATTCCAAATGGTCGAGATGAGATCTTTTGGACATCTGCTACAGTAAGCACAATCCTCACCAATGAAAAATACTGTGGTGATGCAATACTTCAGAAACGAGTAACCTTGGATTACCTCACACACAAATCAGTTAAAAACAATGGCCATGCTCCAAAGTACTATATCATGAACAATCATGAGCCTATCATTCCAAGAAAAAAATTCGAGCTAGTTCAAAGTTTAAAAACCAAAAGAGGTAAAAAGAAAAGCACTTCGAATTATGGTAACAAATATGCACTTAGCGGAATGGTCTATTGTGGTGAATGCGGTAAGGTTATGAACCGCCATTACTACAACTACAATAAACCGACTCAAAGGATAGTGTTATCCTGTAAAAACAGATACAAAGATCCTCATGTTTGTAGCAACAAACCAGTTGATAATGATTTGCTAGAGAATGCCGTAATAGAATCAATCCAAAAACTTAATCTTCATAACCCTAAAATTGTAAATGATACACTAAGCTTAGTAAAATCTAGTTTAGATTCATCCTATATGGAAATGGAAATCAAAGAAACACAAAAACAAATTAATACTCTTGAAAGTGAAATCAAAGAGATCATCAACATAAACGTTGGCTCAATGGTCGAAAATACAGATTTCTATAAAGCAGTCTACAATGAAAAGAAAGCTTCTTTGATCCAACTGAAGGCAGACTTGCAAAATAAAAAAGGCTTACTTATCGATCAGCATCTTCACGATGAACGGATTCAACAAATAAGCGAATTTTTAAAAGGTTATACTTCTCTTAATAAGAATATACTCTTAGGAGTTTATAAAGCAATTATTGCAGTTAGCCAAAATGAAGTAATCTTTGTAATGAGTGATAGCAAGCTTTCTCAAAAAGAAATTCAAGATAACATTGAAACCTATAAATCACTAAAACGAATCGAAAGTAATACAATCGTTAATTTTGATGCAAAGCGATCAATCACTTATCACATCGTAAAACATAGTGGTAAATAGTAATGAAAGTTGTAGAACTGTTAGATTTAGAGTCTTATGAAAAGAATCAACAAAAAAAGAACGTATGTGCATATGCAAGAGTTTCCTCAACTAAGGATGTTCAAACAACTTCATTTGATTTACAAGTTGAAACGTATACAAAAATGATACAGAGTAATCCTGAATGGAATTTTGCTGGTGTCTATGCAGATGAAGGAAAAAGTGGAACCAATTTAGTCTACAGAGATCAATTTAACTTGATGGTTGATTTAGCTAAATCAGGAACCATCGATATGATAATAACAAAATCTGTATCCAGGTTTGCAAGAAACACCATAGATTGTTTATCTGTTATTCAAGAACTAAAGAGACATGGAACTGAAGTGTGGTTTGAAAAAGAAAACTTATCTTCATTTGATCCAAAGATAGAATTCGTTATTGCTGTAATGGCAGGTATGGCTGAAGAGGAATCAAGAGGAATAAGTGAAAACGTGAAATGGGGAGTACGTAAAAGATTTAGAGATGGAATTGTACCCATGGTAACTTCTCAAATCCTAGGTTACGACCGAGATGATAACAACAACATAATTATTAATAAGAAAGAAGCCAAAGTTATCAAACTGATTTTCAAAATGTACTCAGAAGGCATATCCTTAAGACTAATAGCTGAACATTTGAATACATTAAGTCTAAAAACAAAATATGGAAATAAGGCATACTATGAAGGTGCAATTCGAGGGATTATTAATAACGAACGATATACTGGAAATGCAATACTTCAAAAATCAATTAGAAAGAAAGTAGGCGATCGTTCAGGAGATAAGAATCAGCAAACTCATCCGAAATACTACGTTCAAAACTCACATCCTGCTATTGTTTCTCAAGAGCTATTTGATGAGGTACATAAAATAAAAAATAAGCGCATTCTTAAATACAATCATATCCTTGATAAAAAGCAATTAAAAAAAGTCGGTACCAATCGTTCTGAATATGCAGAGTTTGTCGAATGTGGAATATGTGGCAAGAATTACCATTTCAAAGTAAACAATAAAAACACAATCTCAGAAAAAGAAATCCTTGTATGTTTTTCAAACAAAGTAAATAAGAAATGTGATAATGATGCTTTATTTATAGAAACCTTTGATGAAATGCTTATCTCGCAAATAAACAATATCTTAAAGCATAAAGATGAGTTCCTAAATAGCCTTCGTAAGGCTTTAATGATTCATCCTGCTATCATTGACCTCAATTCCTGTTTGAAGCAAGCACAGGAAAAATTAGACGAGTATGACGCGAAGTTAAGGAATCTCATATCTTCTTCTGATGACTTAGATAAGCTTGTACGAGATGAGATAATATCACTTAAGAATGAGACTGAATTAGATCTACTTAAAAGTAAGAACGCTTTATTAACAACTCACAATATTTCATCTGTTATTAAAAAAATTAAAGCATTGCTTAATACGCATAAAGTACCGATAGAAAGCATAACAGATTTTTCATTTAGAGATTTATTCACAAAAGTTATAGTACACGATAGAGATCATATTGAATTTGTGATAAATGCATTTCAGAGCACCTACCAGAAAAGTGTGTATTCCTTTCCATCAATTGAGACTGAATATATAATTCGCAAAACTAAACACAAAGCACAAAGTGTAATTAACCTTTATTAAATTATTGAAACCAACAAGCCTTTGTATTATAATAAAAGAGCGACAATGTCGCAACTTATCCCTTACATAGCATGTGTGCAATTCGGCACACATCCCCTTCCTAAGAACCGCAGAGATGTGGTTCTTTTCTATTGCAAGAAACTAGTATTATATTAAAAGTTCAAATCTCATCAACCGCACGAAAAACTCGAATTTTGCAAAAGTTCAACCCCCCTATGACAGATAACACTAAAGCACATACAAAATCACTATAAATTAGTGTTAACAATAAAGAAAAATCACTGATTTCGTATTAAAATACCTACAAAAAGAAAAAAGTTTATCTCCACTTATTCGCTAAGTGGCGCGCTTAAGCCACTTTTTGAAATAGAAATAAACTTGGTATAATTAAGATGGTGCGGTTGATGGGACTTGAACCCACACGTCACTAGGACACTACCGCCTGAAGATAGCGCGTCTGCCATTTCGCCACAACCGCAAATAGCAAATTAATTATATCAAATTAAATTAAGATAGTCACGTTTTTTCTTCTTTTTTTCATTTGTTATCTATAGCTTCTAACTATCAATTGTTAAGTGATAATTCAACCAAAAATCACAAGAAAAAATAAAGAAATCACATCATTTTATGTTGAAAAATGTTGTTTTTATGTTATTATTCGTATTGCATATTCATTACGCTCACGAAAGGTGGTTATAGTACATTGA
>Ga0268276_1000647_pt1 | contig 39425 bp, 44 predicted proteins | sample saktaG_4_FD_190145 | JGI IMG/M metagenome (GOLD analysis project Ga0268276, IMG submission 190145) | Saline water microbial communities from Sakinaw Lake, British Columbia, Canada - sak_2010_1_5_45m | ecosystem: Environmental > Aquatic > Non-marine Saline and Alkaline > Saline ...
AATAAAAAAAGGCGAAGAACCAAAGAAGGTTATGGATGACCTTGGCCTTGAAAGATATTGCTGCAGGGCTTTGTTCTTGGGCCATGTTGACTTGATAGATACTATAGCAAGATTCAAGAAACATTAAAATTGAACTTAAAGATGTTATTAACTCATTTATTGCTTAATATGCGCTTTGAAATCAGAAGCTAGAGCATTATTATTTGCATTCATGCAAATCCCTTTCCTGAAGCTATTAAATATACAATTATTAAGATCAATATAATCCCAACAACCCAAAATAATATTTTTTCTATGTCCATTCTAATTTAATAATCTAATATATTATTTAAAAATTTCTATTCTTTATTTATTTTATGATTGTTGTTTATAAACCTTTATGAAATTTTTCCAGAGAATCTCCGGATTTTAAGATTTTAGCAGTGTTTTATTAGGATATTGCTAAAGAACTTAATGAATGCCTGATAGATATTCCTGGGGTGTCTGACGGATTTGGCTAAAACAATTGACAGATATTGCCAGCAGGATTTGGCAGGTGTTTATGTCGCTGGATGGAGAGGTTAGCAAGGGTCGTTGCATAGTTTTTGGGTTTTGTTAGGTTTGTTTGGCTTTGTCAATTAAGTCAATAAATTCTCCTTGCTTGTTTTCTCGCTTGTAGCTTTGCAGAATCTGTATAGCCTGGATTACAATAGGAAAAACCTATTCATAGGCTGAGAGATCAGTAAAGCCCTTATATGGCCTTACAAGTTACTTGTTTTCATACTTATTTTGTGTTTCTTGTTTCAATACCTTTTATGATTTTTAATCTGTTAACTACACATAAATAATGCCTTTAGTATCCTTAATCATATCTTGGCAGATTTCAAGAAGTTCTTCAACTTTCTTCACATCAATATCTATGATTGGAGTATATTGATATGTTTCACGCATTGGCATGATTTGCTTTTCCTCTTCTTTAGTACTAGACTTCATGGTTTCAATGTATCTTTTAAAATCATCATCAATCTTTTTATCTTCAACTAAACTTTCAATTAAAGCTAAAGTACATTCCTGATTTCTGGTTTCATAGCCAAATTTAGTGATAATAGCTAGGAAGCAGTGATACATAACATAAAAGCCCATATTTATTGTCCAATCATAAAATTCATGCTCTTTGTTTAACATAAAAACTTTAAGATTGTGTTCCGCTTTCGCAAGATAATCTTGTGCTAATTTATCATCAGGTTTTATTTGGATTAAGCCCCTATGCTTTTGACCTTTTCCTAACTCTCTCTTTGCCTTATTCAGGCACCATTTTACCATATTCTTAGCTTTGGACATTCTTGAAAACCTCTGAGGCTTAAAAAAGTTCAGGCTTTTTGAGCGTTTTTTAAAACCCCGACAAATAACTCAACCCCATGCACTACCACGCAATTCTTAACCATTTCAACCAAAGGCCTGTCTTTTTCCCTTAATTTTTTTTCAAATTCTTTTTTTGTTAAGTACATGGGATGTATCTTTAAGCGACTCTTTCTATTTATATCATTTATTTGGCTTTGCAATTTATTATAATCATCAGGATTTTTTAATATAAAACAAACATCTGCATCCCCTGCATTTTTTCCTTTTTTTAAAATAGATCCAAATAAGAATAAAGCCTTTGTTTTTGGAATAAGTAAACGCAAATCATATATCCAGCCCTTTATAAAGCCTGATAAATTGCTGTAATCCGAAAAAATCAGCTCCAGGAGTTTTATTATATAGTTATTATTAAGGTTTGGCTTGTAAAAAATAGCATTGCCCATTTTTTCGCTTGTTAAAATATTTTTTTCTTTTAAGCTTCTTAATATTTTTAAGCTTCCGACATCACTAACCCCTATTTTGCCTTTAATATTGTAGGAGTTGAAATTAGTTAAAAAATCTGTGAAGATAATCTTCAAAGCCTTTTTTCCATTCTCACTGATTTCTGCCATTTTACTCTAACCTATAGTTAGAGTACTCTAACCTAAAGTTATATATAAACCTTTTGTTTTTCCTCATCTGAGCTGGTTTTGTCTAAAATAAGCACGTGGTTTGTCCATGAGACCTTAAAAAGCAATTCTGCAGGCAGTGCCTGCAGTTTTTCACCTTTAAATTCTGCAGCCAGTGGCTGCAGTTTTCCAGATTCTCCAGACACTGTCTGGAGTTTTTGGTTGTAGGTCTCGTAAAAGCGTTTCATGTTCCAGAGATTTGCAACAGAATAACCTTTAGCTCCAGGATATTTTAATCTTAAGCCTCTTGATAACTTTTCAACTACTGACTTGCCATAGGCTGAATTTTCACTCAATTCTTTCCCTATGTTCCAATATGCATTAAGAAGGGCTTTGTTTACCTCGCTAAATGCTCTTAGTTTTGACTGCTCAATATGATTTATTATGTTGCTTAGTATTTTATTATAGCTATTTTTTGAGGGTGGTGTTTTTTTCATTTACTTACCCTTGTTTTTTATGATATTTTTAAATCCACAAAAATACTATTTGGGGTTATTGGTGTTTAGCATAGAATAATGGCTTAGTATTGGTTATTAATAAAGTGTTGGCATAGTTTTTTGTAAGTTTTTTTTGGTTCTCGGAAAATATCTGGTCTTGTGTTATTAAGTTAACTAACAGATATTGCTAAGATAATTAGTGGGTTCCTAACGGATATTGCAGAACTCATTGGATGAAACCAAGAAAAATCAGCTATGCACATACCCTTTTCAAAGGGATACTTTCTTAACTATCTTCTCCCAACCCTTACAAGGTCCAGATTATAGGGCTTTAGCCCGAGGGTAGTTCATTTTTTATTTCCTTATCTTCTTGAAATATATAATTATATTAAATATTACGAGGATTACAACAAGGAATATCAGGATGTATATTGATTTCAGCACAGCTGGCTTTTCCTCGTCTTCTACTGCTATTGCCTTTCCAACCAATGATGCTGTTATCTTGTCATATTCAACCATTATGTCAAACACCATTCCTGCTTTTTGGCTAAGGTAGTTTAGTTCTACATTAAACTTATATGCTCCAGGCGTTACTTTGGCAGTATCCCAATAAGAATTAATCTCTTGAGCGCCGAATGCAGGAATATCAACTACTGCTGTCTTAAAAGTTGTATATACTTTGCCTTTATTATCTGTAACACTTGTCTCTGCATATACCTGTGGCACTTCTTCATTCCATTCATTTTCAACCAATATATCAAACTTTGCTATTCCACCAAGCTTGAAATTATCAACAGTGATTGAACTTATATCAAGGAATAATGTTCCTATTGTAAATGGCTTCTCATCCCTTGTGTTTAAACTGTCATACATTAATGTTGCAACAGCCCTGTAATTTCCAGGACCAAGTTCCGGAGTCCACTTTGCTATAAGGATTTCCTTGTCTTTTGAGTTTATTTTGGCCTTGTTGCTTGTTATTGCTGCAAGCTTGTTGTTTAATGGGTCATATATATTTACTATTGCATAGGCTTCCAGAATGTCTTCTGTTCCGAGATTTCTTACCTCAACAGCAAAGTTTGACTCTTGATTTTGCTTGAAGTTTGTTACAAATAGTTTTATCTCAGCGTATTTTCCTTTGTAAGGCACCATAACTTTTAGCTTTGATGCAACTGCAAGGCTTGCTGTTATTGTTGTTCCTTCTTTTGTTTCTTTTGGTATTTCCCTTACAACAACCTTTGCCTCATGCATTCCCTGTTTTTCAAGGCTTTTTGGTAAATTTACTTTGTATGAGATTATCTTTGAATCCTGGTCTTTTGATAGGCTTATTGTTGGGTTTTCTATTATTATGTATTCTGCCAGAGCGCCTTCAGCATAAACAACAGCATCAAAGTCCTTATGGGCATTATTAATTACTTTTAGCTGAATTGTTTTTTCAAGAGATGGCTCAAATATTATGTCAGAATGGCTTGGAGCAATACCAAGTGCATGGATTTGATTAGCTAAAACAATTATTACAATTATTAATAATGTTGGTTTTACTCTCATGATTCCTCTGCATAAAATGTTATTGTTGCTGATTTTGATCCAGGCGGCTCGTCTGGCGCAACCTCAACTCTTATTTCAATCTCTGCTAGATCATTTGAATCAGAATAGTTTAGTGAATCTATTACGCTTTTATATGTGTTAGACATATCAGACCATGTTATTTGTGAATTAAGCCAGTTAAAGGAATTTGCTTCTGTTGAGTTGCCTGCCTTGAACTGGTAGTATGATGTGTTTAGCTGTGCAGATGCACTTGACCATAATGGAGTTGAGTTTATACTAATATTTGCCCCTATGTTTCCATCATTTTCTAATTCAAATGGTACTGGATAATTGTTTATAGTATCATTAACCTCAAACTGTGCCATTGTGCCAAAGTTGATAGAATCCTGGGTTAGGATTATTGAAAGATAGGTAACTAGGGTGAAGTTCCAGGTATCAGACCAGCTACTATAATTATCTGAGTCATTTGCCCTTACCTTCCAATAATATGTTGTAAAGTCAAGCTCTGATGGCTGTATATAGTATGTATTTGAAACTCCTGTTTCATTTGTTAGCGGGCTGCTCATATTAGAGAAAAGGCTGACCTGTATCTGATATGTTAGTTGGTCATTGTCTGCATCTGTTGGGGCAGTCCAGTTAAACCTTGGAGTCCTGTTAGTGAACGAGGTATCATTGTTTTCCGGGTATGAAAGAACAACCTTTGATGGAATGCTATTTTGAACAGTAACCTGTGGAGTTGTATTTGTTTTTGTTGTGTTTTCTGTTCCATCTCCTGCCCAGAACTCTGCAGTTAAATTAGCTCCCTTGTTGAAGCCTGAGTTTGATAATGTGCCTATCAATGTGTTTGTATCATTTGTTGCTGGGCTTGTAGATTGCTCTGAGCCAGATGCAGAGCCATTGACATAGAACTGGACATAGCCCGTTAGGGTATCACCATCATCCGGGTCTGTTACAGTTAGGTTTAGCATGAAGTCTGTGTTTGTATAGACATTATCTGGCTTCGTGATGTTTGCTGTTATTGTTGGTGCTGTGTTAACTGGTCCCAATGTTATAACTCTTGTTTCTGATTGCCCTGGATTTCCAACAGTGTCATTAGCCCATCCATAATAGTAGTAGGTTCCATATTCCTGCCCTGTAATATTAATGTAAAGCCTGTATTGTGTTAAATTGTATCTTTGGATTTCTGACAGGTAGTGCATTTTTATTTCATCTGCTGTCAGGACTCTGCTGTAAATTCTGAGTTCGTCAATAGTGCCATTGTGGTAGCCACCTGCTTTTCCACCTATTATTAATGCATTTAAATTCACTGAAGATATAAGCAGTATAATAATACTAATAACACTAATAAAGATTAATCTATCTATCTTTATCTTAAAGCTTTTTCCCCTGTATTTTAAATTTATTATACTAGCCATTTGGATTTTTGATTTAATTTTATTTTACACTATTTCTGAATTCTGCCAGTAGTTTTTTCTTATTCATTTTCTTCATTAAGATTGTGTCCTTGCTTATAGAAATAACTGTAAATATTGTATTCTCCTCTGCTTTTATATAATCCCTTATGTCTTTTGGTATAATAACCTGCCCCCTTGTGGACATTTTGGTTGTTTCAATTATTTGCTTTATTTTTAATCACAATGGGCTGTATATTAAAACTTATATATAAACTTTTCTTATTTTTAAGCATTTCTTACTTTTTTCTTATGTACTATACGTAATGGGAAGAACTCATAATAGTTATAGCAAATAACTAATGAAATAATAGTTACCTAAATACATATTTAGTACCCTTTCCTTAACCAACAACTTTGAGAATATTTTCTTCAAACTCAGGGCAAAGCAATTTCCATTCCTTCATTGCTTCTTTCATTCTCAAAACTCCGCTTCCTTGCTCATCAATAATCCATTTTCTAAGCAAAACCTTTGTATTATAATTTTTTTGCATCATTTTTATTGCACGTTAGATTGCACGTTAGATTGCACGTTAAATTTTAAAGTGTAATATGTATACCTGCCTGTTTTTCCCATCCGGTTGAGCACTCCTTTTTTAACTAAATCGTTAAGGTCATTGAAAGCTGTTTTGGTAGAGCATTTGAACATTTTTGCATATTCTTCTCGTTTTATTTTTTTATGTTTACTTAAATAATTTAAAGCAATTTTCTGCCTTTCATTCAATTTTTCTTTATATTCTATAACTGTTTCTTGGTATGGTCCTGTAAAATTAATAACAAAATAGCCGGTGTTTTCTTCAAATGCGGGTTCAGGCAATTCCCATTCTTTCATTTCTTCTTTCATTCTCAAAATTCCAGAGCCCCTTTTATCCATCAGCTTTCTCCTTAAAAAAACATCAACAATAGTTTTATTTCTGCTTTTTGGCTTGTAGTCTAAATTTTCTAAATTTTCTATAGTTAATGGTCTTAACAGTTCTCCAGGAGAAATAATTTCAATTCTGTTATCAAACATCCTTATCAGAATATTCTCTTTTTCAAGATAATCCCTATGCGCTAAAGCATTTATCAATGCTTCTTTCAGTGCATCAATAGGGTATTCTGTCTTATGCTCTGTCCTAAAGCCAACAGCTTTAGCTGCTGTTTTCATGTTTCTTAAAAAGAAATTTTCACATTGATCAATCAATTCAAATAGATTTCCATTAAATTCATTCTTATCAATCCATTTAACCATATCAATGCCCTGGTATCTGTCAGCTAAAATTGTGCTGTGAGGAATATTAATTTGGGGATGCTTGCCAAAAAGCAGGATGCCAGCATAAGTAGGGGCATATGCATTTGTATTCTTATCATAACTAACAAACCCTTCTTTGCTTATTATTTTTAAGAAATATTTTTCACTAAGCTTATTAGTTAGGTGGCTTTGTTTTAAGTATTGTTTAATTGCCTTTAGGTTTAAATCGCTAATATCAGCTTTAGGAACTGTTTCAATGTCAAATGATTTGCTTGACCCTTCCCTGTAGAGCCTTGCGATTTCTTCCTTATTTGCAACAACATTAGAAGAGCCTATTCTGACTCTTGGCTTTGATTCACCTCTGACAAAATATGGTGTGTCTTTTCCCTTTGGGCAATGAATAACAATAAAATTCCTTTCTTTATGATTAATAAATTCAGTTTTTGGCTCTTGATCAAGCTTGCACCAATGCCTTATTATCTGGACAAACTTATGCTCAACTTTCTGGGGGTTTTTTAAGCCAATTAGCTTCTTATTGTCATTCACACCTAAAATCATTTTTCCGCCCCTGGAATTATAAAACGCAGTAACTAGCTGGGCAACTTTTTTGGATTCAGGCAACTCCAGTTTGAAATCCAAATCCTTATTTTCTTTTTCTTTTATAAGTTCTTCAAATTTTTCCACATTCATTTCTAACTCTCTTTTTATAGAACTTTTCTTCAATCCTATTCTTAGTGAGTAACCCTTATTTGATTTTTATGCTTTGCCTGATTTTTTCATTGGTTTTTCCGGAATGATTGAATAGATTTTGGAAATTAGGGATATGGATATTGCTGGAAGAATTAGTAGATACCTGACGGATATTGCTAAGATTGTGCCTGACAGATATTTCTATGGTGGTGTTTGGCTGTTAAGGGGTTGCTGACGGATATTGCCAGCAGGATTTGGCAGGTGTTTATGTCGCTGGCTGGAGGGGTTAGTGATGGTCGTTGGAGATGTTGGTGGTTTAGGGTTGTTGGTTATGGGCGTTGGAGTGGTTGGGGGTTTGGGACTGTTAGCAAGGGGCGTTGCAGGGTTTTTTGGTTTTATTTAATTAATTTTAAGAATTCTTCCCTTGTTAAACCAGCCTGCCTGATAATCTCAAGCAAAGTGCCCTTATCTATTTCCTGATGGTTTGGTACAACAACTCCTTTTTTGCCTGCCTTTGACTCTTTTACAAGAATTACATGGCTGCCCTTCTGTCTTGATATCCTAAAACCACATTTAGACAGTATTCTGATAAGCTCACGCCCTGATAGTCTTGGCAGCTTCATGAGTTTTAACCTCAAAACTTGTAACTAGAATGCTTTCAGAACTAATCCCCTCTGGAATTCCCATTTCTTCTATAAAAAGTTCAGTTGCTTCTTTAAGATTCTTAATAGCTTCTTCTAATGTATAGCCCTGGCTAACAACATCTAATTCCGGACATAAAGCTACAAATTGCTTTTCTCCTTTCTTAATTACAACTGTAAAATCCATTTCTGTTCACCCGCTGAGTGGAAGATAATGAGCTTTAAATAGTTAACTGTTTTTTTGGTGGTAATTCTAGGGTCTATGCAGAGGATTTTTGGAATGTTGAATATGGGTTTTGCTGAAAAGCCTGACAGATATTGCTGAAGTTATTGGATGAAACCTGACGGATATTGCTAAGCTGGTGTTTGGCTGTTAAGGGGTTGCTGACGGATATTGCTAGCAGGATTTGGCAGGTGTTTATGTCGTGGAGATGAGTGGTTAGCAGGGGTCGTTGAGGTGATGTGGGGTTTTCGGTTGTTGGTTATGGGCGTTGGGGTGGTTGTGCCGATGCCGTGGTTTTTGTTATTTTATTTTCTTAATAGCTCATTTACTTTTGCCACAAATTCTTTTGCAGTCATAAACGCATTTTCTGCTTCTTCCTTGCTAATAATGTTTACTTGTTCGTAAACAGCAGTATGCCTCTTTTTTCTGATTTTGTTAAACATAAAAAGAAGTTTATCTGCAAATTTATCTCCAAATTTAATTTTCACAAATTCCACAACAGAAACATGCTTATATTCGCCTTTTGGTCTGAATCCCTCTGAAAACATCAATGCCCTGCCTGCCTGAAGCATTGCATTGTAGCTAATTGCAAAAGACCAGTCATAATCATCATCATTAAAAATATTTTCAGCAGTCTTTAAGTCCCTCCCTGCCAGCTGGATTGCATTGTTAACTAAGTTTTTATCATATTCTATCCTTTCCCACAATTCATTTGATTTTTTGCCTGAATTCATTTTCATTCCCTATCAGCATAATTATCCTGCTTTTTTTTATTGTTTTAAGCAAATGATGGTCTTCTGCCCTTTGGTTGAATGTTCTTTCATTCCATAATATATAATTTATTTCCCTGTCAGTTGTTTTCTCAAGTTTTTGAATTATTTTAATCAGGTCATCCTCTTTCATTTCTGATATTATAAATAAATCAATATCGCTTGATTCTGTTTCAACACTTTCTGCAAATGAGCCGTAGATAAAAGCATATTTTACCTGATCCCGAAGTTCCTTTTTTAATAATTCACCCAAATAATCTGTTTTAATGAAAATCTGTTTTAGCTCATTTAAAAAAACGCAATTCCTGTTTATTGAATAAATGCTCAGGTTGGCTTTTTTTGATTTTTTAACAAGGCTTAACTTAGCAAGATTATCCAATTCTTTTGCTGCATAGATTGGGCTTGTTTTGATTAATCTGGCAATTTCCCTTAAATGATACTCCTTATCCTGATTAAACATAAGCAAAGTTAATATTCTAATCCTTGTTTTTGATGTGAATAAGCGTTCTAGCATCTTTAAAAATCCTCTGGACTTTGTATACTTTTTATTTACAATTGTAGATATTTTGTTTACATTTATAAATCTTTCTATTTTCCCTTTTTCCCTGTTTTTGCAGTTTTTTGGAATTGCAAAAAGGGCAGTGAAGCAGGTTTTTTTCCATGGTGACAGATAAAAAATATTGATTAATAAAAATATGCCAAAAAAATCTGAAGATTTTTCAGAATGTTTAGAAGATATGTGAGGGATATTGCTGGGGGTTGTGTGGTGAAACCTGACAGATATTGCCAGCAGGATCTGGCAGGTGTTTATGACCCTGGATTGAGGGGCTAGCAGGGGTCGTTGGAGATGTTGGGGGTTTTCAGTTTAAATGATTAATAACTAATGGTTTGGCGAGCGTAGCGAGGAGTGGGACTTCAACGAAGTTGAATGTCGCACAATCTGCCAAATGGATTTCCATTTGTTTCTTAAAGCTTCATTATGTAAGCCAATTTATAATAAGGCGGGACGGTGCCGGCGGTATCGGTCGTTTCGCCAGAGGCGATTCTGGGTGGCGAGACGGTTTTGTTAACGATGTCACCGGCATTCATTAATATTTTGAACAGATGAGCGTATGAAACCTCAAACCAAAGATAACCGTCGCCACCATAACCAAACTCCACAGGAACACTATAGTCGTCATGGTAAAGGGTGATAGTGGGATCGGCAAAATGCACCAACCCTCCGCCCATATCATGGGAGTGGGTGCTTGACCCGCCAGTTGCACCTGGGTCTTCTGTTGCATTTACACCATAGATGAATCTATTTCTCAGGTCAGGTGTTGAAACCTGGGCGCCACCAGGAGCAGTATAAGTGCTTCCATTGCATAAGCCCCAGCCAGTTGGAATATTTGCAATTGTGCCAGACCACATAAGAATCACACCACTTGGCAGCAAGTCATTTCCGTATTCCTTTATTTTGCCCTGAACATCTAAAGTGCCAGCCGGGCTTGTTGTGTTGATGCCTAGGTAGCCATTGGAATCATTGATATACAATCGTGTTGTTCCAGCTGTTTGTAATCTTAGTGGTGAATCAGAGCTGAAATTCTCAGCATAAACAGTTCCTGTTGCATTTATGTTTCCAGCAACTTCAAGTCTCTGTGAAGGACTTGTTGTCCCTATGCCGACCTTACTATTAGTTGTATCGACAAATAATACATCTGTGCTTACAAAAAAGTCGTCAGTAACATTTAACTGGCCGTCCCTGACCACAACATTCCCTCCAAGCGTTAAAAAAGCGCCTGCAATTAAAAGCCATGCCATTATGGCAAATGTTCCCATCAGCCTTTTCGCTGGCTGGCGCTGAGGTCTGGCATTCAATTGCCTTGCAATTGAAGTCCCACGTGCTCGCTGAAGCTTGCCATTAGCCATCAGCTTTTTTAGGAGAGCTGGCGCTAGGCTGAGCATTAAAATCAGGACTGAAAGGAATATTTTTACTGATTTGCTGTTGCTGAATCCTCTTACAACATTATTACAAAGACATGTTTTGTCCTTGTCTTTGCTCTCTTTCCAGCTCTTTTTCATTTTATTGCCTCCATGGTTTTTTAACCTGAAAATTTTGCTTGTATTTTTCCTTTCCATTTTATTTTACCTCTTTTTAATCTCTCAACAGCCACTTCCACAATGGAACATAAGTTATTTCTTTCCCATTTACATTTTCAATTTTTGATTCATCTTCTGTTATTATCAGCCCTTTTTTCAGTCTGAATCTATCCATTGCTTCAAGCAATCCACTTAATTCTCTTTTTCTTGTTTTTTCATCATCTAAGCTGTAACAAACCTGGATTACACCAGTAATCTTATTCTTCTCGTTAATTATAAAATCACATTCATATCTTGATTTGTGGTAGTAAACCTCTTTTTTTCTTCTTCTCAACTCAATATAGACCAGATTTTCAAATGCCCTGCCAACATTATCTGAGAATCTGAAGCTGACAGCATTTACCAATCCATTGTCTATGCAATAAATCTTTTTTATTGCTCCAAGCTGTTTTGTCAGGGAGTACTCATACCTCAGGTTTTGGAAAAAAAGGTAAGCATCTTCAAAATAAGACACATAATTTATTATTGTATTTTTGCTTACATCAAAGCCCAATGACTTTAGCCTGTTTGCTGTTTTATTATAAGATATGTATTTGCCCAAAGACTCAAAGAGAAGCTTGGATATTATTTTTAGTTTCTTAATCTCCTTTACCTTGTATCTTTCAATAACATCCTTGAATATCATTGATTCATAATAATTCTGGAGAATAGTGTCTTTCTGTTCTGCATTCAGGACTATTGCAGGGTAGCCGCCGTCCCTTAAATAGCTGGTGAATAGCTTCTTAATCTTAAACCTCTCTTTGCTGTGCTCTATTGTTTTAAGGTTATAGCTTATATGTTTCCATTCCAGCAATTCTTTAAAGCTCAGGGGGAATACCTCTATGTTTATCACTCTACCCCTTAATTTTGTTGAAATCTCCTTGCTCAATAATTTTGAAGAAGAACCTGTTAAGACAAGTTTTATGTTCTTCTTAGTCTCCTGTATCCTTCTAACCCATGCATCCCAGTTCTTTGCATTCTGAATCTCGTCCAGGAATATGTAAATTTTCTGCTTATTGTTAATGTTAGACAGCTCGTAGTATGTGTTGAGCAAATTATCTATATCTTCTGCATCTGCCTGCAATAGCTTTTCATCCTCAAAATTTATATAGAGTATGTTCTCTCTTGAAACCCTTTTCATCAGGCTTTTCATTAAGTAGAAGCATAAATAGGTCTTTCCGCTTCTCCTCGGTCCTGTTATGGCTAAAATAAATTCTGTATTAAGATCTATCTTAACCTTTCTTGGCAATGCGTCTGGGATGCTGAACTCCTTCCATTGAACAATTATTTTTTTATAGTCCATTTTGTATTTACCCTAATTTTGTATAATATACTGAACATATTTATATATTTTTGTATAGTCCATTATACATTTAACCTATTATCATCCTACAACAAATGGTTACGCCCATTTTATTGCCTCCTGATTTGTTCTTTTTGTTTCATATTTTTGTGTTTTTAGTTCCATTTTTTAGTACTTGTTACATAAAACTATATAAATTTCTTATTATTGACCTTTATCTTATTTCAACATCTTCTATCATTATTAGTAATAATTATATTTAAATCTTTAATAATCTTCCAACAGCCACCTCCATATTGGAATTATTTTAATTTTTCTTTTAGTACCAAGCCACTCTGCTGTTTCTTCTTTCTCATAATCTTCTGTAATTACAACTAAGTTTTTACATTTTAGTTCTCTGCTTGCTTTAATAAGCGCTCTAATCTCTCTTTTTTTAGTTTCGAAATTGCTGAAATCAGAGCAAACCTGAATTAACTGTTTGGGTTTTGTTCCCTGTTTTACAACAAAATCAACTTCCTCTTGCTGCTGGTTTTTCCAGTAGAAAATATCAATTAAAGGATTCTTATTTTTTTGTTTTACTAACTCAAGGAAAACAATATTTTCAATTTTCCTGCCCTTGTTTTCTGAGATTTCCATAATCCTTGTAAATCCCATATCACATAAATAGGCTTTATTTATGGAGAATTCTTTTTTTCTTATAGAATAATCAAATTTTGGCAAGGAATACACAAACATAGAATCTTCTAACATAGACAAATAAGAATAGAGGGTGTTTTTACTTAATCTTAATCCCCTTGATTTTAATGTTAAGTAAGTCTTGTGAACACTGAATTCTCTGGAAAAAGAGGCAATCAAGGAGTTTATTAGCCATCTTATGAGCTGCACATTTTTTATTTTATACCTTTCTACAATATCCCTGTAAATAATCAAATCAAGATATTCTTTTATTATCTTAATTTTGTTTTCTTTATTTTCCGGAATAATCTCCGGGAAACCGCCATATTCCAGGTATTCATTAAACAATGCTAAGAGATTTGCTTTCTCTTTTGAGCTTAGTCTTGCTGTATCAAATACAGTTTCTTTCATTTTGAGGAATTCCCTGAATGAGAATGGAAGCAAAATATGGGAAATTGACCTTCCCCGCAATGAGGTTGCTATTTCTTTACTCAGTAATTTAGAACTGGAACCGCTTATATAAACATCAAAACCATTATCATACAAAGCCCTTATAGCTATCTCCCAATTTTTTATGTTTTGCGGTTCGTCAATAAAAATGTGCAGTTTTTCTTTTATTGATGCCGGGTAAAGCTGCCAATGCAACTTAATTATTTCTCCTATTTCTTTAAAATTGACTCCTATTAACCCTGGATCTTCAAAGTTAAGATAAAGAATATTCTCTTTTTTTATGCCTGACCCCATAAGCCTTTTTATTTCCTGGTACATAAAAAAGGTTTTTCCAGCTCTTCTTGGACCTATTATTGATTTTATCTTTTTTATTTTCCTAATTTTCAGTTCTCTCTCTACTAATGCTGGCAATTCACTCTTTTGAAAATCAATTAAGTAATTTTTTATTTCTTCTTTTATCATTTTTTTAACTGTAAAGGGAAACTTCTTTATAAATCTTTCCCTCTTTGAAGGGAATGTTTTCTCAATCACCATTCAATCTTCACCTCCTTTATGGGCTGCCATTTTCTTACCTTCTTTGAATGGTTAGATATAGTTCGCCAAAGCTCACCAAGGTGTAGTATGTTCTAACCCCCAGACCTTTTTTAACAACTTTGCACCGCATTAGCACCGCATTATTCAATAACATTTTATATCAACTCCACACCATCTCTCTTGATATCATCCGTCAAAGCAGATTTTGACTTATTAAATTCCTTTTCAGTGAAAATATGTTGCTGGATATTCTTTTGAAACCTTTTCCTTAGTTTATGAGTTATTTCTTCTAAATCAAGCTTTTTTTGCATTGGCAGCTTGCTCATAAAAATTAATGCAACATCAATGTCAGAATCCTCTCTAAATGTTCTTTTTGCTACTGAACCAAACAGGATTATCCTTTGTGGTACAAATACAGAAAGGACCAGCCTAACATACTCTCTCAGTATCAGTGAATACTGATATGGGAGGTTATTGTTAGCCTTTCTTTCAAGATCGCAAATGTCAATAATCTTTTTAGCCAGTTCGTTTGTCAAATCAATCTGGTAATATTCCTTCCTGCCCCTCTTTTGCATAGTTAGTATCTTATGGCAAACCAGGTCTTTAATTGACTCGCTGATTGCATTATTGCCAAGCTTTGTGCACTTCTTGATTTCAGCTCTTGTTATCCTGCTGCCCGGTGATTCTGACATTAAGGTCAATATCCTCCAGGTTGCTTTGCTGCCAAGCAGTATATCTAGAAACATTATAACAACCCCCTGATTATTTTAGTATAGGGTTTTACTATCTTTTCAAAGAAATATGTTGATTTCCTTGAAAAGTTTATATTGAACATTTCCCTTTCGCTCTTTTCTGAGTAATACTGTGCCTTGCCCCTTTCACTTTTTCCTGTTCTAAGCAGCTTGACTATTGTTTTTTCCTCAATTCTTAGCACTTCTTTTATCTCTTTTTCAGCCTCTCTTAAAAGGCAAATTATTTCCTGCTTTCTCGGATATTCTTTAAGAGACTCTTCCAGTAGTTCTATGACCCTTGAATGTACAAAACTACCACTAACTTTCCAGCCCTTTATTTTACCGAGATAGAGCTTTGTAATATCGTGCATAGCATAATAACCAGAGATTATGCTCCATCTTGGTGATTCTACCAAAAGCTTTTCTGCTATCTTTAAATCATCCTGATATGCATTTTCATGAAACCAGAGCCATTGTTCTCTTTCCCTTTCACCTAAAATTTGTTTTTCTGCCATAATATCCACCTTTTTGGTTATAATTCATTTTTATTTAAATATTTATCCACTTTTTTGGTCTTAATTGTCCACTTTTTTGTTTTAATACCCATTAGCTACAGGGAAACATCATTCAATCTTTACCTCCTTTATGGGCTGCCATTTTCTGTAAGGTCTCCTGTTAGGCATAAGTGCCCTGTTGCATTGATATATGAAACAATAGTATCATCACTGTCTTTTAGTATGAATGAGCCATCACCAGGAGCAGAGCAGCCTGCGTCATTGTCATTGCAGTTGCTGTCTTCTATGCACAGGTCTCCGGTGCTGTTTATGTAAGCAACAGTCTCTCCTGAAGAGTTCTGGATAATAAATGCATCATCCCCTGGATCAACATCATATATTCTGCCTTTGTATGGCTGTTTTGTTATGCTTTTTACTTTTACCGGCTTGTTTTCAGAATCAAGGAAGTAAAGTTCCTCACCCTCACCCAAAGAATCATAAGCTTCTGTTATTGGGGTTAAACTATAATCTAAAATATCATCCTTGATTTCGAAAGATTTAAATATATCTATGCAATTACATACATCTATGCAATCGCAGGAGGTGTTATCAATGGAAAAAATCATAAGAACAACATTTTCCATACCAGATGAATTAAAGAAAAGGATGGATAAAAGGCCTGATGTAAACTGGCCAGAAGTATTCAAGCAGGGACTGAAGAAAAGGTTAGAGGTATTAGAGAGATTACATGCAAGAGGTGAACTGTAAATGGCATGTATAACTGTTTCATTAGAGCAGCTTTTTAAAGAAAGATTAACATTATTTCCTTGGGTAAACTGGTCAGAAGTTGGAAGAGAAGAAACTCTAAAGAGAGAAATATTTGACAGGTATGTTAAAACAGGTAAGCTGTCTGATGAAGAATGGAAATTCTGTGAAAAGATGGATTGGATACCAGGAGATTGGCTTCCATTAAGGGAAGAGTTTGTCAAAGAACTTAAAGAGATAGAGAAAGGTCCGCATTCTAAGGCAATGACTCCTGATGAATTGGATAAATGGTTTGATGAACTATGACATTTGCTTCCAGACCATCTGAATATCTGAAAAAGATCTTGCGAATTCTCAAAAGAAAAGACCCTGCTTTGTTCATCACTATTAAAAAGAAGATGTGGCAGATTGCCAACAGTAATAAAACTGACATTGAACATTTCAAAAACCAACGAAGTTGGTACCAAAAATCTCTGATTTTTTAGTATCTCAGGCATAATATGAGTAGCCTCAAAAGAGTCCAGATTGGAAGTTTTATCCTTACTTTCAGGATTGAAGGCGATAGTATTATCTTCGAGGACTTTGACCATCATGATAGGATTTACGCTAAGCATCGTTAAATCAACTTTTTCTTCAACAGCGCCATAAACCTTATGCTCAGGGCTAACTAAATCAGAATCAAAAGATTTAAATACTTCAACGTATTTGCGTTTATCAACACAAGAGGAAGTATTATTTAAAATGAAAAGATTTACTATATCAATACCTAAAGAGCTTAAAGAAAGATTAGATAAGCGCCCGGATGTTAATTGGGCAGAGGTTGCTAAAGAAGGTGTTGTTGAAAAGCTGAAACAGCTGGTTAAATTTGAAGAATTGGTTAATAAAGGAGTGATATAAATGGTAAGCATAACTTTTGCATTAGAAGACCAGCTTTTTTCTATTCTTGAAGGGTTTCCCTGGGTTAATTGGTCAGAGGTTTCCAGGGAGAAAGTGATGAAACGGGAAATATTTGATAGATTTATTAAAACAGGCACTCTGTCCAAAGCTGACCAGGAATTCTGCGACAGGATTGACTGGCATCCTGTTGACGAATTGGAGTTAAAAGAGGAGTTTGTCAAAGAACTTAAAGAGATAGAGAAAGGTCCGCATTCTAAGATGACATTAAAAGAATTAGACGAATTAATGGGACTAAAATGAGTTTGAATTTTGAAATCTCCGACAAACTGGGGAAGATTCTCGAAAAACTTGGAAGAAGAGACAGAAACCTCTCGATTGCAGTCAATAAAAAGATTAAGCAAATTGTCAGCAGCGATATAACTGAAATTGAACATTTTAAAAATCTCAGGGGAGACATGAGTCATCTTAAGAGAGTCCATGTTGGGAGATTTGTCCTTTCTTTCAGGCTGCGAGGCGAGAAGATTATCTTTGAAAATCTTAAGCATCATGATGACGCTTACAAGAGATAAACTATTTTCTGCTTTAGAATAAACCTTATGCTCTGGGCTGACAGAATCAAAAGATTTAAATACTTCAACGTTTTTACGTTCTTTAACGTAAGGTGATAAAATGGTATCTATAACATTGTCTGTTCCAAAGGAAGTAAGAGAGCAAATGAAACAATTTCCAGAAATTAACTGGTCAGGGTTTGTAAGAGCATCTGTTGAATCAAAAGTAAAGCAATTATCTTGGAAAGAGAATATGCTAAAGAAACTAGAGTCTGAAAAGGAATTTGATGCATTAGCTCTTAAAATAGGAGGCAAGATTAAGGAAGGCATGTGGAAAAAGTACAAGAAAGCAGGCTGGTGAGAAATGAGATTAGTTACAGACACAAATATATTAGTCTCATTCTTTAGACATAATCCTGTTAGTGAAATCATTTCTAAATCCAAGTTCTTAAATTTGCAATTATTCTCCCCTGAACATGCTGTTGATGAATTAAAGAAGAATAAATTAGATATATTCGAATATTCTAAACTTAATTTAGAACAATTTAATTCAAAATTATCTGAATTACTTACATTTATTAATATAATTCCTAAAGAGTTCTTTAAGGAATTTGAACCAGAAGCTAAACAACTTATACATGATAAAGATGTCCCATTCTTTGCTCTTGCGTTGAAACTAAACTGTGTTATCTGGTCTAATGAGCCAGCATTTAAACAACAATCTAAAGTTGAAATATTATCAAACAGAGATATGATTGAACTTTTTGATTCTTTTATATAAGAATAAATCTTATGCTCAGGGCTAACTAGATCAGAATCAAAAGATTTAGAAGCGCAGAAACGTGCCATCTCTAAATTATTAAAGCAGCATTCCCCAGAAGAATTTGAAGGCAGGATTATTAGACTTCTTCCAGATGATTTTAAATTTTTATGGGCTTCCATTTTCTGTAAGTTCTCCTATCAGGCATAAGTGCCCTGTTGCATTAATATATGAAACCATGGCATCATCACTATCTTTTATTATGAATGAGCCGTCACCAGGATTATTGCAGCTTGCGTCATTGTCATTGCAGTTGCTGTCTTCTATGCACAGGTCTCCGGTGCTGTTTATGTAAGCAACAGTTTCTCCTGATGGGTTCTGGATAATAAATGCATCATCTCCGGGATAAGAGCAGCTGCCTGCAGAGCAGCTGCCTTTCAAGATTATATCGCCAGAGCTAAAGAATGATGCAGTATTTTCCCCATTATTGTTTTTTATACTAAAAGGAGAGGAAACAGAAGCATTGCTTTCACTTAAGCCATTAACATAAAGTGCCTGTGTAGAGCCGTCATAGGTTGCAGAAACATGGTACCACTGGTCCTTGTTCCAGCTGGTGGTTGATGAGCTTATGTTATTATTCTGGTAATTAAATACCATGCTTCCGTTGTCTATGAATACCTCATAATCATCATGATATACAAAGCTGATATAATCCGTAGATGAGTTATACTCCTCTTCAGGCTTGAACCAGAACCCTATGCTCAATACAGTTAAATTTAAGCTGGCGCTGTCACTCACATTAACATAGTCATTAATGCCGTCAAACTCATAGGCTCCGCTGAATTTCCCGCTGGTTACTGGATGGGCGTTATTTTCAGCTGTTCCGTTATTGCCATAGGCTGAAATATCAATGGCATAGGTTGAATTTTCCCCAATTGCAGAATTATTGTTGAAATTCAGGGCTAAAACCAGCAGATCATCATAGAATGTGTAGTTTGTGCTGTTCCAGCTGAACCTTAAAGTGTCTAATTTCTCTTCATCAATTGTTATGTTTGCCTGTGTCCAGTTTCTGGTTGCTGTTGTTTGGTTTGCTTCTGTTGGTGAGGTAAAGTTTAGAACTGGCGGTGTTGAGTCATAGGTAAAGGCAAATAATGAGCTCTGTGTATTTCCAGCACTATCATTTGCTGTGATTAGGATATGATATAAGCCATCTGCAATATTAGTATTGTTTGTAAATTTCCAGCTTGCATATGTATTGTTCCAGGTCCAGGCAGTATTGTTTGCATAGATTGAGTCATTATTAGTATCTGAGGCAGTCCCCTCTATTGTTAGAGTATTATGATAAGTGTTATTGCTTGTTGTAATGCTTAAATCTGGGTTTGTGTTGTCTATTGTGATATTATGAGTATCACTTCCGCAAAGTAAGTCTGAAGTAGTGTTTTCACAGCTTTCAACTGTTAAATTGTATTCTCCATCAGAAACAGTTGTTGTGTTAAAATTATAAGTGGATGTTGAATCTGATAAGTCTGCAGCGACTGAAGTAGTTGTTGTGCTGTTTGTTACTGTTATATTTGTAGTGTATCTGTCTCCATTAGGCTCTGCTGTTGTGTAGTTTATATATTCTGTTCCTGACAGGAAATCATCTATTTGGGGAACTATAATATCTACTATTGGCGGCTCATTTAAGCTTGTTGCTTCCCATGTCATTACTTCTATTGAAGAGTTTCCTGAGTTTGAAAGAGAATCATTTGAAAAAACCTTGATTAATGTCTGGGTTATGTTTGAATTTGTTCCATTGTAAAACCAATTTATATTTAATTCTGTCTCATATCCGTCTGCAAGAAGATTGTAACTATCTCCATTATCTGTGCTTATGCTTGACCTAACAGAAGCACTTCCCAAGAATCCGTAGGTTTTCATTGCATAACATCTTGAAGTTGGGGAATCTGAGGTTATTAAGACATACTTTATATCCCCTAAATTATTTGTTAAATTGCTTGTAAATATAGCTCTGAATTTAGTTCCATCATCCTGAAGGTCTGCTGGAAGCTTTCCTGCAACTAACTGGCAGTTTGAATTGATTGAAGGGTCTCCAGTAGAGTATGTTGAATTACACATATAAGCCAAAATCTGTTGTAAAGGTGTCAATAATATTGTGGAATTTACCCTGAATTCTAATTTGCAATAATCTGCATCAAGAGGAATATTTGAAGTGTCTAATTCTATTCTCCACACTACATTTTTCTTTATTCTTTCAGATGGTCCATCCTGCCATTTCATATCAGAGAAGTTTAAAGGGTAATGCTTCCAGACATTTGGGTTATAATGCTCGTCTATCTCGCAGGTATAGTTTCTTGCTGTTGAATTTTCTGTATAAGTGCAGGTTATTGAATCCCCTTGTGCAGAGCCGCCTATGTCCCTGAATGTGCTAGTATCTGTATTATTCTGGTATTCTATCCATGTTCCTGAGTCAAAATTATAGCATGCAGCAGATTGATTGTTTCCCAAAGAGCAGGCATTTGTTCCGTTTGCTGTTAAATATAGTTTGGTATCTCCACTTATTCCATTTACATCAGATAAAGTAAAAGTAATGTTCATATACTCTATGTCCTCTAGATTTGAAAAGTTAAAAGCTGTTTCATCTGTGCCTATCTGCCCCATTGAACTATTTACTGCTATGAACTGGAAGTTTGAAATTGTTGGACTCGTTGCATCTGTTATTGTATAGCCAAAAGTAGAAGTTGTGTTAGCTGTTCCGTCGCCTATTGTGATTAAAATAGTGTATGTTCCTTTCTCGCTTTCTGTTGGAGTATCTGTAATAATTCCAGTGCTTGAATCTATATTGAATAAAGAAGTATTGTCATAATAAATGATTGTATCTAAATCAATATCAGAAGCGTTTATGTCGTAAGTAAAAGGTGTTCCTGAGTTAGTACTTTGTGCAACTAATGGAATGTCAAAAGTTGGTGCTGTATTTGTTATATTAAATGTCTGTGTTCCTGTATTATTCCAATTATTTGCAGAGTCATTTGCATATATTTTCCAGTTAATTTCCGGCTTTCCTGTTGCGGTTATTGTTTTTGTTATGTTGCTCCAGTCTGTTAAAGAAACTGCTGAGTCGTTTTCCCAGGAGCCGGAATTATTCCAGCTAAAAATATGATGGCTTAACCCAGCAAGCGAATCTGACCAGTTTGCATAGAACAAGACAATATCATTAACCTTTATAGTTGTATCATTCTTTCCAATATCAGAATAGATTGGAGCTGTTGTGTCATATGTAAAAACAAACAAAGAGCTGTTTGTATTACCAGCAGAGTCATTTGCTGTGATTAAGATATGATGGGTTCCCTCTGCTACATTTGTATTGTTTGTGAATTTCCAGTTTGTATAGGTATTGTTCCAGGTCCAGGCAGTATTGTTTGCATAGATTGAGTCATTGTTAATGTCTGAAGCAGTTCCCTCTATTGTTGTTAGGGTATTGCTTGCTGTGTTGTTTGATGTTGTTATTGTCAGCTGCGGATTTGTTGTGTCATAAGTGTAATACCTTAAACTTGATACTGTTCCATTTACTGTTCCATCATAAGGCGTTACATTCCACTGATAATATCCATCAGAAGGATCATAGGAGCAGTTCAAATCAGCAGTATAGCAGGCTTGCGTTCCATTAACCAGGACATAATAATAAACAGTATCACTCTCTGCATCAGAGCCTGTCCAATTCATAGTGATTGAATTAATGTAAGAATTGTTAGCCGGATATGTTAAGCCTGGCTGTGCTGGTGGTGTATTTATCTCCCCATAACCATCTGTTCTTAATGTGTTTTGATAAGTTTGATTGATGTAAGAGGCACTTCTTGATGTGTTTGAAATCCTGACTGAGTCAATGGTGCCGTTAAAGTAGTCTGAGCTTGTATTCAGAGAGCCAATAAACAGATCATTACTATTTGTATTAATTGAGCCTGTAACAGATTTATTTGCTACTTCGGTTCCATCTAAATACAATCTCATCAAACTGCCATTATAAGTTAAAACAGAATTATACCACTGCCCTGCTGAAACAGAATAGGAAACCTCCTGGGATGTTCCATTGTTTATCACCCCAATCAAAGAGGCAGAGTTTGTTTTTAATTCATAGGCATTCTGTTTTGATATTATTACTGACGAAAGATTAGAACTTGTGTATGTTACATTTATACCATCCATAACAGAAGTATTAGTTCCATTAGAACTGAATTTTATCTTGTAATAAAAGTTAGCTCCACTCCAACTCAATGAAGATAAATCAATTATATTTGCTCCAGAAGATAAACTATTCCATCCATCTGTTGTACCTGTTGAATTCTTCCAAGTTGAATTATCCTGTGAGAACTGGACTGTTAAGTTTGTTCCAGCAGGAATTGAAGATGCATTGTAACCAAATGAATCTATTGATGAAACACTTTGACCTGACAATAGATTAGTTGACCAGAGTTCTCCTGATGACTTGTAAGATATTAGATAGCGAATTATGACGATGCCTGAACCGCCATTACCACTTAACTCTGTTCCAACTCCCTGTCCTCTTCCGCCACCACCACCACCAGTATTTGCTGTGGCAGAAGTACCTGTGTGTGATGCGAGAGTACCACCAGCACCGCCGCCACCATCACCACCACTTCCTGCTAAAGCACCAGATGGCTCTGCGCCACCGCCACCGCCACCGCCATAAGTAATGTTAGAACCATCATAAATTGTGTTAACAATACCATCCCCACCATGTGTAGCCCCTTCTGTAGTGGTAATACCAATTTCACTTGCACCACCGCCATTACCACTGGCATCTAAGCCAGTAACAAAACCATCGCCACCATTATATCCTTGCCCATCAGTACCTTTTCCACCTGATGCGTCTTGTTCACCACCAGCACCGCCGCCAGAACCACCATTACCACCAGCATATCCATAGCATGAACCCCCACCGCCACCAATACATTCTATTGTAGAAAAACTCGAATTACCACCGTATGCAGTTTCAGGAATTGCTTGCCTGCCATAATAACCATCACCACCATCACCTACAACGATTGAATATGTTTTGGGGGTTACGCCAATACTTCCTGTAAGAACACCACCTGCTCCGCCACCACCACCTGATGCTCCGTTACTGACTTCTCCACCGCCAGCTCCACCACCAGCAACCACAAGATATTCAACAGTTATATTCCCGCCAACAACAGTAAATGTTCCATTAGATGTAAAGGTATGAATCTTATAATCTCCATCATAAGTTATTGTTCCGCCTGTAGCAACAACCTTTGTTAACTTAACCTGACCAGCAGTTGTATTAACACTAAGATTTGTTTTTATTGCTATATTGTTTTCATCTGTGAAAGTATCTGAGATTGTGTTTTGTTGTGAAGCTCCCAATTGGGTTGCATTAAACCATGCCTCAATTGTAATCTCATCAGTGATATCCAGACTGTTATTATATGTTACATTCATATCATCCAGCACAGGAGTGCTTGTCCCGTTGGAACCGAACTTCATTTTATAATAAAGGTTTGCTCCACTCCAACTCAATGAAGATAAATCAATTGTATTTGCTCCAGAAGATAAACTATCCCATCCATCTGTTGTGCCAGTGGAGTTCTTCCATGTTGAGTTATCCTGTGAGAACTGGACTGTTAAGTTTGTTCCAGCAGGAATTGAAGAGGCATTGTAGCCAAACGAATCTATTGATGAAACACTTTGACCTGACAAAAGATTTGTTGACCAGAGCTCTCCTGATGACCTGTAAGATATTAGATACCGAATTATGACGATGCCTGAGCCGCCAGCTCCACCAGCACCAGCACCACCAGCACCACCACCACCACCACCACCCGTGTTTGCTGTTCCAGCAGTTCCAGTACTACCAGAAGTATAACCACCTCCACCTCCGCCACCTTCACCACCAGAACCAGCAGGAGCAGAATTGCCAATATAACCACCACCACCACCACCACCTGCATAAGTCACAGATCCTCCAGAAATCTCAGATGGTGTTCCTGCTCCACCATCACCACTTGTCATATTTACTCCATCTGCCCCATTTGCCGTTGCACCACCACCACCACCAGCACCTGAGTTAGGGGAACAATTACCGCCATCATGCCCTTGTCCTACTGTTCCATTTCCACCACCACTACTACTATCTAACCCTGCGCCACCACCTGAACCACCACTATCTCCACCTTCACCAGCAACACCGCCAGCACCTCCACCAATAGAAGTGATACTATCAAATACAGAATTGCTACCATTAGTATCTGCTGATCCACCTGCACCAACAGTAATAGGATACTCTTGTGCGGTAACAGCATGAGAAGCAATATATCTGTATCCGCCAGCTCCACCACCACCAGCCCAATCGGTTCCCCCACCGCCACCACCAGCGACTACAAGAACTTCTACATCCATATTCCCATCAATAGTAAATGTTCCATTAGACGTAAAAGTGTGAATCTTATAATTTCCATCATAGGTTATTGTTCCGCCTGTAGCAACAACATTTGTTAACTTAACCTGACCAAGAGTTGTATTAACACTAAGATTTGTTTTTATTGCTATGCTGTTTTCATCTGTGAAAGTATCTGAGATAGTGTTATCAACTGTTACATTAACATAATCATCACTGCCGTCAAAGTCTAAAGAGCCGTCTATCTTGCCTGTTATCTGATCACCTGAGGTCATAGTTCCTCCAGAAGTCCCATTATTCAGGTTAGTAGTTGAGTCTATAACCTGCGGAGCAGAGCCAGATGGGTCTTCCTGCAGGTGCTGGACCATCTTATAGTTAGAATTCCATACAGAGGTTGGATTATAAGAAGTTCCATTGCCGAACTCTACTTCATGAGGAAGCTGTGTTGTGCTGTTGGCAACTAAATAATCAGAATAATTGTTGTAATAGAGGTAGTTTGATGCTCCGCTGCAATATGTCCAGACTATTTGCTTTTCTCCGTCTATTGCGAAGCCATTACTTCCATTGATTACAATAGGAACATAGTCATCCATGTTAGAGCAGTCTATTTCCTCCCTGTCATAGGCAGTTTCTTCTGTTGTGTTTTCCTTTGTTGTGTTTTCTATTCCATCACCTGCCCAGAACTCTGCAATTAATTTTGCACCCTTATTAAAGCTTGAATTGCTTAATGTTCCTATTAATGTGTTTGTGTTATTGCTTATTGTTTGGTTTTGCATTGAGCCAGATGCTGTGTTATTAACATAAAACTGCACATAGCCGGTAAATGTTGCATTGTCCTGGTCTGTTGCAGTCATATTAAACTTAAAGTCTGTGCTGATATAAACTATGCCTGGCGAGGTTGCACTTGCTGTTATTTCCGGTCTTAGCTCTTCTAAAATAAGAATTATATTATCATAACTCTCAGCAGTATAACTATTATTCAAAATGCTTTGAATATTGTCATAAGGGTCTGCTGTGTATGCTAAAGCTAAAGCTATACAAGCAAAAAATATTACAACTGTTACGAATATTTCACTTTTCATCTTAACTTACTGCTTTTTCATTTTTTTCATCCAAACAAAAAGACTTAAATATATCCTTTGTATACACATAATATAAATAATTACACTCAGAAGGCATAGCCTTCTGGTGTCCTAAAAATCCATATGGATTTTTATGGCTTTGGAGGTTTAACATGGGAACAATAACACTATCTGTACCAGATAAATTAAAACTGAAAATGGGCAAGCTGGACTGGATTAACTGGTCATCTGTAGCAAGGCATGCATTTTCCAGAACATTAAGTGATGCTAAAGAGCTGGAATTAATAAGGAAAGCAAGGGAAATATCTGAGATATCTGAATATGATGATAGGGAAGTTAAAGAATCTGTTGTCAAGGAAGTTGTTGAGTCTATAGAAAAGACTTCTAAAGATCTTAAGTCTGGCAAGCTCAAGCCAATGACTTTGGATGAATTCAACAAGTGGTGTGATTCCATATGAACATTGACACCTCTGGGATTGAAAAGCTCCTGCGAAAGCTGAAGCAAAAAGATCCTGCTTTGTTCAGGGCTGTCCAGAGAAAGATTGACCAAATTGCTAAATTGGATAGGGAAACTATCAATCACTTCAAAAATCTCAGCAACTACAAAAGAGTTCATGTTGGCTCTTTTGTTCTGTTCTTCAAGATTGAAGGCAATACTATTATTTTTGATAAGCTCAGGCATCATGATGGAGCCTATTAAGGTATATTTTTTAGACACAATAATTCCATCTTCCTCTAAGTCCTTAAACAGCTTCCATTCCTGCTTATAGAGCCTTCCATCCTCATAACAATAGCCCTCTAGAGTTTCATTATATAATAATAAATTCCCTTGCTGCCTGTATAACCTTTCATCCTCATAACATCCAATAATTTCATCACAAACATTTAAATAGTTGTTCTTATCAATGTTATTATAGGTGGTTAATATGCCAAAATTAGTTGTTGAAATTCCTGAGAAAGTTGAAAGAGAAATTGGAAAGTTTTCTGTAGATAAGTCTAGGTTTGTAGCAGAAGCAATAGAAGAGAGGTTATCTGAAATAAGACTTGAGAGATCAAAAGCATTCAGAAAACTCTTACTCTCTGTGTTTAATAGGATGACTAAGAACAGCAGATTATCTGATGAGGATTGTTTAAGACTTGGCAGAGAGGTCAATAAGGAAGTAGCCAAAGGATATGGATTATAAGGTATGCAAATGAAACTGGTTGTTGATGCCAATGTCTTATTCTCTTTCTTTAAGTCAGAATCAATCACGCGGGAATTAGTATTAAACCCTGAATTAGAGTATAATTTAGAGCTATTTGCCCCTAAACTAGTGTTAAAGGAACTAGGCAAGCACAGGAATGATATCTGCTCTAAATTTGGTCTTTCACCTGAAGATTTTGATATAATGTTTTCCTCTTTAGAGATATTCATAAATATTGTCGAGAGGAATGTATTTGAGTCTTTCTTTCCGAGGGCAAAGGATGCATTATCTGAAAACATTAAAGATGTTCCATACGCTGCTCTGTCTTTCTGGTTTAAGGATAGGGGAGACAAGATTTCACTCTGGTCAAATGACAAGGGATTAAAGGTTCTGGAGAAATATGGAGTTAAAGTATTCTCCTCACAGGAATTAATTAAGGAACTTGGGTTATAAAATTGCCCTTCACCTTGCTGCAAAATAAAGTTTAATTCTTTCTTATTCATTCTGCACCTCCCACAGCTGGTTACGCCCAGCTGGCATGCAACAGATTTTTAAGAAAAATCTGGTAAAAACACAGGCGATTCCTAGCAACTGCAAAGTCAGTTGACACCTTGGTGCGATATTCAATTCCTTCAGAATTGAAATCCCACTTCTCGCTTCGCTCGCACTTTGCTTGCCTAAACTTTCTCCATTTTTTTTGCAATTTTTCTGTCTCATCTTAACTTACTCCTTCTTCATTTCTTCTCCTTTCATCTTAACTTACTGCTCTTTTTCATCTTAACTTACCACTATGTGCGGATCTGCATCTGCATCTCTTGTTGAATTATTTGGATCATAGGCAATTACAAGATAAGTTCCTGACAGTACAGCATAAGTCCATCCGCCTGTTGAATTGCTTGTTGTTGTGCCTAAAATAGCATTGCTTGTTTGATTTATTATAATCACTTTTGAATTATTCACCGCAACACTATCACTGTCTTTTACTGTTCCTTTCATCTGCCAATATACTGTTTTAGTTGTAGTGTTTTCCTTTGTTGTGTTTAATGTTCCATCTCCTGCCCAAAATTCTGCAATTAAAGTTGCTCCTCCATTAAAGTTGGAACTTGACAAATTAGCTACATTTGTATTTGTGTTATTAATTACAACTAAAGAAAGCTCTGAGCCATTTGCTATATCATTTACATAAAATTGAGTGTAAGCTGTTAAAGTTTCACCATCGTCAGGGTCTGTGATTGTCAGGTTTAACTTAAAATCTGTGTTTGAACAAACTACACTTGGACTTGTAACATTTGCTATAATAGTTGGTGGTACTGTTTCTTCACTCCCATAAGTCAGTAAAGTATCTTTTCCAGAATTGTAACTTGCTTTATTCCAAGCTAAGCTTCTGTCGGTGTTAGAGATGCGGACTTCATCTTCAACACCATCAAAGAAAAATATACCCCCATCCCTAATATCTGTGCCTATATAAAAATCAGTTATAAGGGAAAGAGAACCAAAATCTACATTTGTATCAGTGCCTTTTTCAACCGTATCAACATATATTTTAGCTGTCGTTCCAGTTACTATTGCAGTTATATAATAAAAAGTGTCAATAGAGCATCCAGAAGCAACAGGCATATCAAGCGCATCCCCTTCATTATCCTTCAATGAAAGATAAATATTAGTTCCACTAAAACGCACCAATACATATGGGTATGAAACTACGTTGTTAGAAAGTATTGTTCTACTGCCAGTCAAATTATCAGGTTCTACCCACATTTCTATTGTAAAATTATCAAGAGTTATAGCGGGTATTGTAATGTAATCTTCAGTTCCATCAAAATCCTGCCCCTTCCCCACTTTCCCTGTTGCTTCGACTGGTTTATTAGTAGCATTTTTAGTTCCATCATTGTCATTAGACGTACTATCATAAATATGTGATGTATTTGCACCATCCACCATGTGATAGACTGCTTTAAAATTGCCATCCCAAACATTGCCGCCAGCTGTAGTATTTATTGCGCCTATGTAAGCTGTATTGTTTGCATGGTCATTGTCGTAATACATATAGAAATCTGTATCTGATGTATTTGATATAGCCCAGCCATCTCTTGATACGTGGTATATTGCCTTGCTTTCTTCTGTTTGCAACTCTACTCTACGGATTCCTATCAAAGCACCACCATAATTATCTGCAAATTTAAAGGCATAATATCTATATGCAATAGAATTAGTAACAGTAATATATTTTGGGTCAGCTTGGTCTGCTGCAACATGTTCGTCGAAAGTTGACTGGTTTGTTGTAAGCTGTGTCCAGCCTGTATTATTTGTATAATTTAGGTCAGCAAATGAGCCTGCTGTGTTACTCCCCCAAAAAGTGAAATTTTGTGCACTTCTATTTGTGTAATCCCCACTAGAATGCCAATTCTCGTAATATATCCTTCTTATTATTTTTCCAGAACCTAAATCAATATGAAAGCGTTGGTTAGTGGTGACACCTGAACCCGAAGTCCAACAATTAGCTTCCTCTGTTCCTGTTAATGATTTTGCAGGGTCAGTCGCATAATATGCCCAGTAATTGGTATCATATTTCGTAGTTGATTTCACATAAGTATCTGAGTGGGCTGGTGGGTATTGTGATGTGTATGTTCCTCCTCCGTCTGGCAAACTAAACAATTCCTTTTCAGCATATAATTCTGTTGTGCCGTCTGACTTAGTGAAGGCCACTTTAAGATAGTCTGAATCAGAATCAAACTCAGTAAAGACTTCTTCGCCTTGTGTAGAATTTAAAAATACAGTTACAGGAAACCAGGTTAATGCAGAATCTATCTTTGTATTATCAATGGTTAGTTTAATCCTGTTATCCCAGCCAGTTAGCCAGCCTGTTGGGTCAATGATATGGTCAAACTCAAGATAGGCTTTTTCATTGTTGTCAAGGTTTTTTATCTTTAGGTCAAATGTATCGTGGCTGCCAGACATATCTGTTAAATAAACCTTGTAATATTTTTCATCAGTTATAACAGGGAACTCTGTTATCTTTTCAGTGCTGTTGAAATGATAAACCTCTATAATTGTGTTAAGCTGCTGCGTGTTTCTTGCATAAACAGTAATATCATTAGAAGAAGTTAATTCTCTCTCAAATACAACCCTCACATATTCATTATTGTAAACAGGTTCTGACCATACATCATCCAGCTGATAAACCTCATCATAAATATCAGAAATAAAGCTATAATTCTCATCCAGATGCTCTGCCTTGCTTATCTCAATTATTATCTCATAAGTCTGGTCGCTTAAAGAAGAAACTATCCATTCAAGCCTGTCTATCAAGCCATTATTATTAGTATCCTTATAGCCAACATCACTAACCAGCTCTCTTGAATCATTAACCAGCCAGTAAAGCTTTATTAGCTCTCTTCTGCTTTCCCTTACTGAGGTATAAGCCAGGATATCCTCATAATGCACATCAGAGCTTATTATTATCTGTTTTTCATAAGGGCTGATATCTGTTTCAGTAACAACTGGCGCTTCTGTCTCATACTCAGCAATATATTCCTTTGTTTTATTTGCCTCAAAGCTATCTTCGAATTCCAGCTCTTTTTCCTTGATTTTAGCTTTTTCAGGAACTTTTTTATCCGGCTTTACAGCTATTTTATCCTCATCAATATACTTATCTGATTTAGTGTCTTTGACAGAGATGTTAAATGCCTGCTTTTGCAGGCTGAAAGAAACATTAATGGACTTAGCAGTGCTCTTATTATTTTCTGCCTTTATTTTCTTTACCCACTTAACCGGCTTGTTAATCTCAGCTTTAAGCTGCACCGGCATTTCAGTGATGTTCTTAACAGCTATCTCTTCCGGCAGCTCTTCTTTAGTTACATTAACCACAAACACGTTTGAGACAGCTATCTGCTTTGAGTCATTTGCTGTGATGAATGCATGCCTTATTCCTGTAAAGCCTTTCTTTGGTATTAATGTAACAATGCTTCCATCAACAAAAACAGGGATATCTTCCATTTCATAGATTGTATATTCCAATGAATCATTATCCTTGTCAGAGAAATACTCGCTTAAGTCTATCAATAACTCCCTGTTTTTGCTGATAGTGATCTCAGGAATATCCATTAATAATTCAGGGGCATTATTAATTATTTCAGCTTTCAATGGAATTATTGTGTAGCTTATGTTACCAAGCCTTAAGGTTGCATTTTCCAGCTCAATTCTTAATCTGTAGGATGTTTCATCAAGGCTTAATAGGCATGTTTCCATGCAAATATCATCAAAGTAAGTTATTTTCTCTTCTTCCTCCAAGAAGACTGCATTCAGGCTTGCCCAGTCAGAATAATAAACATAAGAATACAAATCATCCTCATCTAAGCTATAATCAACATAAGCAACCTGAGAGCTTATCCTGTTGCTTGAGCCAGCCCCATATCTTGAATAATAAGAGTAAAATACCTCATTCCAGCTTGGTGTTAATGGCTCAAGCCCGATAAAGTTGCAGCATCTCTCATTTCCATAGCATACCTTAACAGAACTTTCATTATCTATGGAATATGTTTCCCATCTTGTGCATAAATTGCTTTCATCAGCATTCCAGTTAAACCCTGCATTAGCATTAAAGTCTATTATGCCATTCCTTGCCTCAATCCCATCATTATCAGAATCAAACTCTGTTCCATCATTGTATTCAAGCTCTATCAGAATCTCTGCGTTTTCAGGGGGATTTGTAAGGTTTTCAATGGTTTCATTCGAAGGAGCAGTTTCATTAGCTGGAATTGTTTCATTCGAAGGAATAGTTTCATTAGTTGAGGTTGAAATTGTCTCATTTACAAAAGCAGTTTCATTAGCTGGTATTGTTTCATCCGAAGGAATAGTTTCATTAGTTGAGGTTGGAATTGTTTCATTTAAATCAATAGTTTCATTAGCAGGGATTGTTTCATTTAGTTCTATGCTTTCATTTTCAGTTTCATCTGATTCAACGCCCTCTGCTGTAGCAAGAACTCCCCGTCCTGGGGCATAATTAAGGCTGCTGTCATATGAATAAACCCTGTAATAATATGTTATACCAGCAGTTACTGCATCATCCGATAATGCTGCCGGGGAATTAATCTTATCTGTAATATCAACAACCAGGCTGTCAGCTATTGCCATGCTGTAATCAAGAGCAGGATAAACATCCTGTTTTCTTAATGCCTTAACACCTGCAAAATCAGCATCATCTGGATTTGTCCAGCTGAGAACAACAACCCCTGTCTTGCTGACTACCTGAAGAGATGCTATTGGGTTTGGAGGGCTTGAATCAGGATCTGGTGTTTCATTTATCTTGTCTGTTTTATTATCTTTTGATTTAACTACACTAACTGTTACTTCATTGCTTTCTGCGCTGTCTATCAAGTCAGAAGCAATGAATCTAATTGTCTTGTTTCCAACAAACCCTTCATCCGGAGTAAGTTTCACAATATTCTTTTTAATCAAAACAGAAATATTTTCTATGTCTGTGCAAGAATAAGCCAGTGCATCCTTATCCTCATCAGAGAAATAATTATTAAGGTTAAGTGTAAGCTTCTTGTTTTCATTAATGACTAAATCAGGAATGTCTTTTACCAAAATAGGCTGATTATTAGATATAATTGTTTCATTTGTTTTTTTATCCTGTTTTTTATTTTTGTCCTTAACAGCAAAGCCTGTTATGCCGGCAAGACCTCCTTCTTCAGGGGCATTTGAATCAAAAACAAGATAGCTTTCATTATCTGCTTCAAGATAAACCCTTGCACTGCCGTCTCCGATAAACCAGCCATCAATCTTTAATGATTTTAGCTCTCCTTCAGTTTCAGGTATGAATGTATAGGTGCTGTCCTCAGCAAATAATCTATCAACCTCTTTTACGTGCTCTTCTGCCCCCTCAAAAACAAAATAGCCGATAAACGCAGGCTTTAAGAAAACCAGCACAGCCAGGATAATAATTAATAAAGCTGCCGGAACCATAAGCCTGTTCCTGATTAAGTGATGAGTTTTATTTTTGCATGTTCTTATCTTTAAATTAGTCATTTTCTCCTCCATTTTCTTTTTTGTTTTATTCATTCTGAAACCTTCCAATATCCTCCTTTATCAGGACCAATCCTTTTCAGTAAGCCTTCCTGTTTGAGTTTTTTAAGATGTTTTTGAATTGCAGACTGGTTTATCTTTATTTCATCTGCCAGTTCTTTTCTTGAGATTTTTGGGTTTTTTTGAATTATTTGTAAAATTGTGATTTGCCTTTCAGTTAGTTCTGACCACTTTTCTGACCACTTTTCTGACCACTTTTCACCCAACTTCCCCACAGTTTTCCCCACAGTTTTCACTGCTCTTGTAAAAGTGACTGTAAAGAAGTTTGTAAACTCAAATTTTGGCAGGGGCAATCCTGCCTCTTTCATTGCTCTTCTTATCCTATTAATGCCTGAACCGACTTTCTCAACCAGATCAACTCTTTTGAATAAGCTGAACAATAAAGGATTTCTGGAAAAACTCTTCTTCCCAAATTCACTTTTCTTTATAGCAGAGACCAACCCCCCCGGATTGGTGATTTCTACCCTGTCGTCATATATTTCTACCAGTACATTAGCACCTTTCTCCAGATAATCCCTATGTGCTAATGCATTTACCAAAGCCTCTTTTAATGCATCTTCAGGAACCTCCAAAATCTCTTTTCTTGGTCCAAAACCCTTTATCTCATAACTTAATCTTAAGTTTCTATATAAGAACTCCACTGCATTCTGATAATTTGAATAACTATCAGCTGCAAAGTCTTTCTTATCAATTATAAACACCTTATCCTTGCCTTTATACAAGACACAAGTGACAACAGCTTGAGGAATAAATTCCTCTATTCTGTGACAGAAAAACAAAACTCCGGCATTCCTGAACTGTCCTTTATCATTTAAAACTCCTAAATTCTTTAGGATATTCTTTTTAGGAATAACTTTACTGATTTTTGCTTTTTCTAAAAAGAAATTAAATTTATTTTCATCAAACCCTTTCTTGAAAGAGAAATTCTTATGTACCATTTCATCAAATAGGATTTTACCTTCCTTGTTGAAAAATTCTCTAATTTCATCCCTTGTCATCTTCTGGGAATTAGGTCCTTTCCTCATATAAAACCCAAATGAGCATCTGTGGAGCTTATTACCTGATTCCCTTACCCCAATTATCACAATATTATCAAAACTGCTGACCGAGACTTCTATCTTGGGGTCGCAATTATGCGCTATATTAATAATTCTTGATTTTAGATTGTTGGTTAGCTTACACCCAATTACCTTATTTTTATTATCAACCCCTAAAAATATTCTTCCGCCCATTGCATTTGCAAAGGCAGCTATCTCTTTAGCCAAAGACTTATCACAAGATTCCTTAAATTCAATATACTGCCCCTCTTCTTGCTGCAATATGAATTCCAATTCTTTTTTATTCATTTTCTCCCCTTAATTGTTTCACTACATAAAATCCTCTCTTTCTGGAGCCAACATAGCTGATTAATCCCCTTTCCTTAAGGGATGATAATATCCTTTTGATAGTTGTTCTTGAAAGAGAAATATTAATTTCCAGCACCTTAATATTTGGTTTGCTCAATTTTGCAATTAACTCCACTAATCTTCTTTCATTATTAGTTATAGGTTCACTTATAGGCTCAGTTATAGGTTCACTTATAGGCTCAGTTAACCTAAATATTGAAACAAAGTATCCATTAATTTCTATATCAAACTTGACTTTTCCGTGCCTTTTACACTCCTTTCTGATTCTTTGAATACCTGTGCCCATCTTTTCAACAAACTTAATCCTATGAAACAAATCTGCGATCAATGGATTTCTCCTCACAGCAATCTTACCAAGATTATCTTTAGTCAGAGGAGGTATTAAAGAACCTACATTAGAGATTTCTATTCTATCATCAAAAATATCAACCTGTACATTGGCGCCTTTTTCAAAGTAGTTCCTGTGCATAACTGCATTTATTATTGCCTCTCTTAAGGCTTCAATCGGATATTCGGGAATTTCTTCTCTTTGGATATCTTTTATCTTATAACCGGTTCTTGTATTTCTCCTGATAAATTTTATAGACTCTTCAACCTGCGTTATAACATTAGACTCTATATCTATCCTGTCAAGAACATCAACTTTATCATGCCCAATGTATCTTGCGCAAGTAACATAAGCATTAATAAAATATTTCTTAGGATTTTTTGAAAAAAACAGTATGCCTGAATTGTTTAGCCTTCCCTTATGGTCTAATACTCCCAGATTAAATAAGGTGCTTTTTTTATCTATTTTTTCATTTATACCTGCTCTCTCTAAATAATTGCTGAATAACTTGTCATCAAAATCCTTCTTAAAATCAAACTTATTATTAATTTGGCTGTCAAACCTTATCTTTCCTTCACCAACTGCAAAATCCATGATTTCATCCCTTGTCATCTTCTGGGAATTAGGTCCTTTCCTCATATAAAACCCAAATGAGCATCTGTGGAGCTTATTACCTGATTCCCTTACCCCAATTATCACAATATTATCAAAACTGCTGACCGAGACTTCTATCTTGGGGTCGCAATTATGCGCTATATTAATAATTCTTGATTTTAGATTGTTGGTTAGCTTACACCCAATTACCTTATTTTTATTATCAACCCCTAAAAATATTCTTCCGCCCATTGCATTTGCAAAGGCAGCTATCTCTTTAGCCAAAGACTTATCACAAGATTCCTTAAATTCAATATACTGCCCCTCGCCTTTCTGCAATATGAATTCCAATTCTTTTTTATTCATTTTCTCCTCCAAATATTAAATTATTTTCATTAAAATCAAAAGATTTATATATACCCACTGATTTATGTATATACACTGAATTTGTTGGAGGCACTAAAATGGCAACCATAACATTATCATTACCAAAGGAATTTGAACTACTTAAGAAAAAATTTCCTGAAGTTAACTGGAATGAAGTATTAAAGCAAGGCATACTCAGAAGACTTGCAGAATTAAAGAAATTTGAGGAATTAAGGAAAAGAGGTGAACTATAAATGCCATCTGTAACATTAACAATACCAAATAAAGTCAAAACAGAACTAAAAGAATTTGTCTGGGTAAACTGGTCTGAACTTGCAAGACAAGAAATATTTAAGCATGAGTTATTTACTAGATTAAATTCTCCTAAAGAAAGAGAATTAGTTAAATGGTCTGTTGAATTAGGCAGAAAAGCTAAGAAAGACTCCTTTAAGAGATTACTTTCCAAAGTGTCCCCCAAGATTAGAGAAGAATTATTGGCTATAATGAAATCTAAATCTTCAGGATAAACAAAGATGATGCTTGTATTAGACAATAATATCTTATTCTCACTAATGAATCCTTTTTCTGTTGCTTCATATTTATTCTTTTCAATCAGGGTAGAGTTTTTTGCTCCAGAATTCATAAAATCAGAGCTTAAAAAATATAAAGAATTATGTCTATTTAAGTCAAAGCTTTCAGAACATGAGTTTGATATAAGATACAATGAAATTTGTGAGTTAATTAAGCTCTTTAAATCCCCTAAATATGAAAATTTTCTTGTTAAAGCCGCAAATTCCTTACAAGACATAAAAGATTCACCATACATTGCATTAGCATTATCCATCAATTCTGCGATTTGGTCTAATGACACGCATCTCAAACAACAATCATTGGTTAAGGTACTTACAACAGCAGAATTAGTTGAAAAATTATTAAAAAATGAAATATGAATATCAATTTCTTTTTTCTCTTCAGCTATCTGTTCTGTAATGCCAATAAATCCTGAATATTCCATTTCAGGCGAAGTATCTCCAGCAATAAAACCAGAATCTTTCCTAAAGGCATGAAAAAAAGACGAGTAAGAATAAACAATGCCTGCTGGATTAAGCCTGTTCTTGGTTAAGTGATGAGCTTTGTTTTTGGATTTAATCTTTTTGCATGGATTTATCTTTAAATTAGTCATTTTCTCCTCCCTTTTATTTTTTGTTTTATTAATTTTAACTCAGGTACCATCATAATGCCTGTTAAATTATTTTCATTAAAATCAAAAGATTTATATATATCCACACATTTGTGCTTACTAACACAATTGTGAGGTGTATTGACTATGAAAAGATTTACAATATCAGTATCTAAAGAATTTAAGGAAAAATTAGACAGACACCCTGACATTAATTGGTCTGAAGTAATGAAAGAAGGAATGAGGAAAAGGCTTGAAGTATTGGAGAAATTACATACAAGAGGCGTATTATAAATGGTAAGCTTAATAATCCCTATTGAGGATAAATTTAAAGAAAGATTAGATTTTTTTCCTTGGGTAAATTGGTCTGAAGTGGCAAGAGAAGAATCAAACAAGAGAAGATTATTTGAAGAGTTCATTAAACACAGGCAATTATCCAAAGAAGATGAAAAGTTCTGTGAAGATATAGATTGGTATCCTGTAGATGAATTGGAATTAAAAGAAGAGTTTGTTAAAGAGTTGGAAAAAGCAAGGAATGAACCTATGGGCAAGCCTATGACTTTAGAGGAGTTTAACAAGTGGTGCGATTCTATATGAACATTGACACATCGAGGATTGAAAAGCTCCTGAGAAAGCTGAAGCAAAAAGATCCTGCTTTGTTCAGGGCTGTCCAAAGAAAGATTAACCAAATTGCTAAATTGGATTATTCTTCTATTACACACTTCAAAAATCTCAAGGGGAGTTTCAGTGATTATAAAAGGGTTCATATTAGCTCCTTTGTTCTTGCTTTTCAGGTTAAAGGAGATACTATCATCTTCAGAAGATTTGTTCATCATGATGATGCCTACAGGAATTAAATTATTCTCTAACTCAGGCACTCTAACTCTGTCTTCTTCTCTTTCGAAATCCTCTTGTTTCATTTTCTCACCCTTTAATTTCATTCCAGTCTCCTGCACATTCTCCAATTTTTTCCCAAACTTCTTCCCATTTTCCTGAAATTCTTTCGCCCATTGCATTTGCAAAAGCAACTATCTCTTTAGCCAAAGACTTATCACAAGATTCCTTAAATTCAGTATATTGCCCCTCACCTTGCTGCAATATGAATTCCAATTCTTTCTTATTCATTTTTCTCCTCCAAATATTAAATTATTTTCATTAAAATCAAAAGCTTTATATATCTGCACATTATTACACATATCACACATATTGGAGGTGTTTAATATGGTTAACATGACTTTATCTGTTCCAGAAGAATTGAAAGCTGTTATGAATAAGCATTTAGAGATTAACTGGTCTGAAGTAGCACGACAGGCATTTAAGGAAAAAGCATCACAGATTGAATTACTGGATGCAATAGCATCCAAGAGCAAACTGACTGAGCAAGATGCTTTAGAATTAGGAAAGAAAATTAAATTATCTATGTGGAAAGAGCGATACAAAGAGCTGGTGTAATTGGAAATAGCTGTTGATACTAATGTCTTGATGTCAGCTTTGATTAAATCATCAAAGTCCAGGGAATTAATCTGTTCCACAAAACTTGTGTTACATGCTCCAGAGCATATAATCTCTGAGTCCTTAGCGCATGAACAGGAAATTATCTCTAAGTCTGGCATAAACAAATATGAATTTTCTGTGTTAACTACATTTTTGCTGTCAAGGATAAACATTGTCCCAGAAGATGAGTTCAGAAAATTCATTAGGTTAGCATTAAAACTGGTTTCACACCCAGAAGATGCACCCTTTATAGCACTTTCACTTTCTAAGAGCATTCCATTATGGTCAGAGGATAAAGCCCTGAAAAAGCAGTCTTCTGTTAAGGTATTCACAACCTCTGAATTAATTAAGGAAATTGGATTATAAAATTGCCCCTCGCCTTGCTTCAATATGAATTCCAGCTCTTTCTTATTCATTATTTTGCTTTTTTCTGTTAATTTCTTTAATTCCATTTTTTAGACTTCTTCATCCTCCAGCTTAAGCTTCAGCTTTTCAGCTATCTCAGAAACCTTTCTTGCCTCTCTTATTTTCTTCAGGGAATTATTATAAAAGCCAGAAACAGCTGGCTGGCTTATCTTCAGAATTTTAGCTATCTCTAGCTGTGTCAGGCCCTTTTTCCTTAGTTTCAGAACCTCTATTTCCTTTTTTGTTAACATTCTATCCAAATATTAGTATAACAATTATAAGTTATGATATTTATATTTAAACTTTCCTATTTTGTGTCTTACTAATATAACTATTATAAGTTATAAAGCATATATTTAAATCTTTCTGTTTTTAGCTAAAGAAATTTTGTTTTCTGGCTTTTTCAGGCTTATTTGTTGATAATCAACAAAAACATTTTTTCTGAATTTTTTGTGTTTTAGCAATATTTATATATTAATACATACATTGTAGGAATATTAGATTAACCATGCAGAACAAAGAACTGAAAAAAAAGCTTTCAGAACTGAATAAAGATACTGATAAGTTTGAAATTCTGATACCCAGTGCTAT
>Ga0268276_1000648_pt1 | contig 39381 bp, 59 predicted proteins | sample saktaG_4_FD_190145 | JGI IMG/M metagenome (GOLD analysis project Ga0268276, IMG submission 190145) | Saline water microbial communities from Sakinaw Lake, British Columbia, Canada - sak_2010_1_5_45m | ecosystem: Environmental > Aquatic > Non-marine Saline and Alkaline > Saline ...
AACCTCTTGAGATTGTCCTGATGCAAGTGTCAATGAGCTCTGACTTACAGTTGCTGCAGATGCCCAACTTCCGTAACCAGCAGCGCCTACAAGATAGGTAACAGTGCTTGTTCCGGTGTTTGTTATTGTCGCTTTGATAACTAAATCTTCTCCTGCCTTTCCTCCAGACTGTATAGAAGCGCTAACAATTACATTACTTACGGTTGGAGAAGTACTACAACCTCCTTCAACCTTTACCGGAAGAGTGTACTCTGAATCATCATCTTCCGAATTCTGGTAGACATCGTTATCATCATCCAAAACAGTTAAAACTATGCCATAATACTTCTCTGTAGCACTTGAAGGGATTGTGAAACTAAAGTCAAAAGACTCCGAATCAAAGTCACCTATATCTCCAATTTCAATATCTTTGTTTAGCCCAAGTTCTTTATTATAAACATTTATTACAACATCCTTTGCTTTGCTGTCATCAAGGTTCCAAACATCTGCAGTTATTCTAAGTTCCCCTGCACAACTAACTATTTCTAAAAAATCTAAATCTCCAAGAAGAACAAAATTTTCATTTGTTCTTATTTCAATATCTTCTGAATCGAAAGAACATGTATCTTCTTCGTCAAAGGGGCTATCCTTGTCATCAATTTCCCCTGTTGCCCTTACATAGATAATATAATCCTCATTTCCCCCCACTAAATCATCAGCATCTATTGTGAAGGTTGCAGTTATAGTAACATCATCTCCAGAGTCAATATCTGGACTGTCTTCAGATAAATCCATATCCCCCTCATCATAAACACATCTATCCTTATCAACATCAAATAAGCAAATTTCAATATCTGCATTCTGAATATCCCAATCCCCGTTATTTTCAACCTTAAATTCAATTTCAACCTCATCAAAAGGATACCAGAATTCATCGTCATCTCCGAATCCTTCGTTAACCTGTATGTCTCTTATTTCAACAGATAATTCCCCTTTATTGGCGGTTCCTTCGCAGAAATCGTCTATTGTTGGAGTAATTGTTACAGAAAAACTTGCGGTCTTGTTATCTCCATTTCCGGTTGGGTTAGCATGAATTAAAACGTCAACACTGCCTGTAGCGGTTGCAGAAATTCCCGTAATTGTTCCAATAACAATAGTAGATTCATTTTCAGAAAGATTTGTCAATTCAGGGATAGTTATTGTTCCTTTTGAAGTTGTTGAAGAATCAAAAGAAACATTTGCTTCAACACCAGTATTTGTTAAGTTAAATAAAAAATTGAAAGAAGTTGTTCCTTCATCAATAGAAGCATCATAAGTTACATTCGTAATTGCCAAACTCGCAGCACTAGCCAAACTCATTAAAACTACGACGGCGAGTACACTCAAACCAAACAATGCAAAATTTTTGCTTTTCATTTGTAGTCATTCCTGAGTTATAATGATTTATAAAGATTTGTATTCTTTAGCATATAATTCTTTTGCGTCTTTCTTAAAAACTGGAAAAGTTTATATATTTCAATACTCCTATTAATATATAAAATGGTACTCAAATCTAGAGAAAATTCGATTGGAGCATGGATGTTCTTAATCGGAGTTGTTCTTGCGATAATTATCGGACTGAGTGCTTCGTCTTTATTATCTTTTTCAGCAGTAACAAAGTACAGCGCACAAATTTATGCAGTTTTAATTATTCTTGGGTTGATTGTTGGTTTCCTTAATATCACAAGTAAAGAATCACACACTTTCATGCTTGCGGGAACTGTCTTGGTTATAGTAAGCCGATTTGGTATGGAAAGTGTGAGGGGTTCTTTAATAGGAATAGGTGTTGGAGATGTGGTTACTTCAACCTTTGCGGCACTTCTTGCGTTGTTCGTCCCCGCAACAATTGTTGTAGCATTAAAGACAGTATTTTCTATCGCTAACGTTTAAGATCTTTTATTTTATCTAAATTAATAATTCTAAAATCATTAAGATCCATCCTTGGACATGCGGCATTAACCCAGCTTTTTAGCCCAAAGTTTTCAAATTCTGAAGTTTCTAGATTATTACCGAGAAATAAATATGATTTTTTCCTTAGTGTTTTTTTAAACTCGATGGCTCTCTTCAGCCTTTGCTGTCCGGGTTTGTTTGTTACTAATATTCCTACGCTCTCGACATTAAGAAAATTTACATAGGAAGCCTTTTCGTTTTTTTCCATAGAGCTTATCTCCTTTTCCGAAATTTTTTCAAAATTATTGTTATCTAAAATAAAAACTGGGAGCTTAGATTCGTACCCTAAAGAAACCGCGTGAAATTTACCGTTGCTGATTAAAAGAATCGCCCGTGTTTCTTTGGGAAAAGATGGTTTTGAACAACCAAGAACTTGTGTAAACAGAGTTATTTTATGGTTTTCCTCTAGAATTTTTTTTGCTTTTTCAGCGGAGTGTTTAAATTGTATTGAATAAGCGAGAGCTATTTTCTTGGGAAGTTTTTTGGAAATCTCTTTGATTAGTTCTTCTTTAATAACCCTTTTTGAACTTGCGGGAATGTATATTATTTTCATAAATAGAAATAATTTAAAGAAGTTATAAAGATTACTAATCGTCGAATTTGCTTCTCGGTTCGTTTTTATCTGGCTCTACTTCCTTGTATATCTTCGCAAAAGAAGGGGTTACAATAACAATATTATCGTGTCCTGCAATGCTTCCTTCAAGAGCGTCAACTGTTTTCTTTATCTTTGAAACCGCTCTCTTAAGCTCTATAGGATCTTTCTGTTTGAGTACCTTAAAATCAACAATAGCAATTGTGTAGCCTTCTCTTAAGGCGTTAAGAATTTTATTTACGTCTTCGTATTGTCTAAGCATGAAAACCTTAACCATCACCTTATTTTCCTTTTCTTCTCTTCCTAGATCTATCTCTACGTAATCTTCGCCCATAGCGTCTCCAGAAGAACTTCCTGAGAACACCCTTTTAAGTCTATCAAACACCATGTAAACTTTAACTAGGGCAGATTTATAAAGATTTCGTAAGTTTTGTATATCTATTACTCCACCTACTTCTTAGAAGACTTTATTAACTCATTTCTTAACTTTTCCACTTCTTTCGTCATAGAATCTTCTTGTTTCTCCAAATTCTTAAGGCGCAATTCAATAATTTTCTGTTTATTTAGAAGTTCTTCCTTAATTTTTGTAGAATTTGATTTAATCATCAATTGACCAACAATTTTGAAAACTTCATCTCCAGCTTTTTCCATTTCTTCGAGAGCGGACTCTGTTTCTGAAAGCTCCATCTGGAAAGCCTGGCGCTGCATAAGAATGTTTTGCAGACTTTGTTCAAGAACTTGAAGTTCCTGGATTTTATCTTCCATTTTAGTCTGTTTTAACTTTCTTAACCGCTGTTCTTGGCTTGTAGAAAATCTTGCTTCCACAATAAGGACAAACAAATCTCTTCTCAAGAACTTTGTCTGTTATCTTCTTCTCGCACTTGAAACACTTGTAGGTTACCATTTTAATCTAAGTAAAAAGTATTATGAGCAAACTTTTTTTTGCATTTTGAACATTCCCATATTCCATTAGATAATCTTTTTGCTCCAGCTCTTTTACAAAAAGGGCAGGTTTGTTTTTTTCTTTGCTTTACTTCAACTTCAACCACCTTAGAACGCACAGATCTACCGTATCTTGCCCCAAATCTTCCTGCTGATTTTGATTTTTTTAATTTGTTTGGCATGTTAATACTAGTCCGCTGAATTGGTTTTTAAATTATTTGTTTTCATTCTTTTTCCCTTTACCAATTTTATTTATTGGGGGTGATGGGGATACCCGGATTTGAACCGGGATCGCGAAGTCCCAAACCTCGAAGCTTAACCAGGTTGGCCCATATCCCCTCACTTTTAAGTGGTTTTATTTCTTTAATAAATCTTACTACTTCATCTTTTCTATAAAGAGCTTTGTTCTTTTTATTTGCCTTAACAAAATGATAGCCCAATGCCGTGGTTAAAATAGAAAAATCCTTGAGGAGAAAGGGATTAAAATTAGTGAATTTGATATAAATCTTTCTTTCCCGTTTGCAAAAGTAAATACAACCATCGGTGTCGATAAGCCCACGAATACAAGACCTCGAGTAATTTAAATTAAATTTAATCCATTGGGGTATTCTTATCTTGTTCCTTATTTTATCCCCGCGTTTAAGCCCATATTTAAGCAAATCATTTACCAAACAATTATTATAATAATGGAGGTGTGTTTGATTTGTGTTTAATACATTAACTTGTTTTAATTCTACGCCAAATAGGGCTTTAAAAAGGTGTTTTACATATCTTATATAATTCGTCCCCCGTTTATCCAAAGAAATTTTAACTCGATTTCTGTCAAGATTTCCATCCCCCAGCATAATCCCTACAAATTCTGCTAACTGCGCGGAGCAGTTAAACCTCTTTTTTACATCTGTTGGCAGAAATCCAAAATTTGTCTCGGGGTGAAAATGAATTTCTTTTAATCGAAACTTTATTTTAAAAATATCTTCCAACTTTTTAAGATGGACCTCATTAATGCTTATATTTTTATTAAGAATATTCCTTATATCGAACCCTGCCATCCGATTAATCTCACGAATTGTGTATGAAGCAGATTTAATATAATTTTTCAGTTTTCTGGAGATGGTATACCTTTTCATGCTATCAAAGTACCCCAAAAGAATTTATAAAGTTATTTCTTAGTAACCGGTTCCGCTTTTACTTCTACTTTCGCAGGAACAGCCGCTCCTTCTGTAGGTTTAACAGCACCAGCAGCTTCGGCAGCCTTAGCTTCTTTCTCCGCCTCAGCAGCAGCCTTCTCTAACTCTATCTTCTTCTCTTGTGCAGAGTGTAAATCAGCGAAATAAGCATCCAATTCTTTTCTCTTTTCTAGAGAGGTTTCTGTTTTTTCGGCGTTTATTTCTTTATCATACTTTCCTTCGTCTATTTCTATTCCAACCTCTGAAGCTGGTTTGTTTTCTACTAAAACTCCTAAACTTGTACAAGTTCCCACGACAGATTTAACCCCCTCTTTCAAGTTCTTACAAAGAAGATTGGGCATTTTTGTTTTTGCAATAGAAATCATTTGTTCTATAGAAGCATTTGCAATTTGAAGCTTTTTTTGTTCTCCGGAACCCTTTTCAACTTTAAGCTCTCTTTTTATTAGCTCTGAAACGGGAGGTGAAAAAACTTTAACTTCAAAAGTTTTTGTTGTTGGATCAACATCAATTTCTACCGGAACCTTCAAACCCTTAAAGCTAGTTGTGGCTTCATTTACCTTAGAAATTATTTGTCCCATATTTATTCCGAGAGGTCCAATCTTCTGGCTAAGAGCGGGTCCTGGCTTCATGCCTCCTCCTTCAATTAAAAGTTTTATTATCATTGCGAAGACACCTCCGGTTTCTTTCGCTTAATCTTCCCTTGAAATTTGTTCACTTCGTTCATTCTTCTTCCTCGTCTCTTCGGATAACCTTAACGTTATCAAGTTTTACCGTTACTGGCAATGGTACAACCGCACCAAGTAAACTAACTACAACTTCTTCCTTTTGTTTATCTATTCTTATAACTTTCGCTTTTTCTTTTTTGAATGGTTCTGCAATTAATTCTACGATATCCCCTTCCTTAATTGAAACGGTCGTAGCCGATGGCTCCATGGCAGATTTGATTTCCTCGTAGGGAATTGTCTTTCCAATAATTCCTTTTACATATGGCAGATTAAAAACAGCTTCCTCAGCAGATTCTCTGTCTTCGGCTTCTAGAAGGATATAACCTCTCCATCCACTTGGACGTGCAACAGAATATACATTAAGTTTCTTTTTCTCCGCTTTTTCAGAAATCATATCTACTGCTCTCTCTTCCTTGTTTGTTGTTACCTTTATAATAAAAATCATTTTGATTTATCCTTTGTTCACACTACAACTCAATATCTGAGAAGTAGATAATAATAGTTAAAATTGTGGGTTTATAAATTTTCTTATTGGAAAATTTATGTGTAAGCAACGGATATATGTCCTAAGCAAAACCGAGAGAGAATAATATTCCCTTTTCACCGAATTACCTTATTTAAAAATCGCTTTCAGCAGATTTTCCTCCGATAAAACAAATTAATAGAAATAATTGTCTTTGTTTTAGGATGGTTGTATTTGCCTTGACAAAATCAGGCAGATTTGGTTAATATTGTGGAACAGAAAGTTTTACACATAAAGGGGGTAGGACATATGTCACCTGTGCGTATAATAAATAAATTAGAAGAAAAACTTAACAACGGTAGAGATTACAAATCCTAAAATCCCCAAAACCACGATTCCAAGGGCGGAGATTTTTGTAACGTTTTTGAACTCTTTCATAGTCGGCTTTTTAAGAGAGTGCCAGACACGAACGCTTTTCACAGAGAATGACTTCAAAATTACCAGTGGACTTTGCATATCTTAAATAGAAAACTTGGGTTTTTAAAATATTTGATTAAGAAACCACTGCCTGAAATAATCTCTGCGTATCAATTATCCAGCTTCTATTTGGTAAGCCCGATGGTCTCGCCTCAACTCCCGAAGAAATTTGTTCTAAAAAATCTTGAATTGTTTTATGTTCATCCCTAAATTGTGCAATTTGGGCTTCTGTATTTTGTCCAAGATGTCCTCTATCACAAATAATTATCTCCGCCTCCGATGGATGAGGATAACAGACTAATTTAGAAGGGTTTATCTTAGAAGGATTAACCAAATACCATCGGCAAATTTCTATTGCGGAAGGAATTAACCTTCTGGATAAATTAATCTGGTATACCTTTCCTCCCGGAACAGTAACATGCCCCATACCCTGCGTTTCATCTTTTATAATAGAATTAGAAGCGTGTTTCTCTAAATCTCCCAGCCCTCTCACAAATCTTCGTTGTATTTCTTCCGCCAATATTGCCCCAAAGTAGTTTAATTGTTCTAGATTCATTTTATTCAAAAAACTCTATTCCTAATTCTTCCTCGATTTCTTCGTGTTCTTTTTGTTCACGAGTCCCGGTATGCCCAAGAATCTGAGAACTCTTAACTCCGGTAACAATTAGTAAGACTCGTATTGACTTTTCCATATCTGGAGAGATTTGTGCACCCCAAATAAGCTTAGCTTCGGGACTTAATTTCTGTCCTACTGCTTCTATTATCTCTTTACACTCATCCAGACTCATATCTGCACCACCAACAATATTAACCAACGCTCCACTTGCTCCAGTAATATCTACATCAAGAAGTGGATTTTGCATTGCTTTTTCTACTGCATCATGGGAACGATTTTCTGTATCTGATTCCCCCATTCCGATTAATGAAACTCCTCCATCAACCATTACCGCCTTTATGTCTGCGAAATCAAGATTAACCAACCCGGAAGTCGTTACCAACTCTGTTACACCCTTTACTGCGTTTGTAAGAATCTCATCTGCAATCTTAAATGCAGTATGAAGGGGAAGCTCTGGAGCAAGTTCGAGAAGTTTATCGTTGGGGATTACAATTAAAGTATCTACAACAGATTCCATTCTCTCCAATCCTTCCATTGCGTTTTCTATTCTCTTTTTTCCTTCAATTGTGAATGGAAGTGTTACAACTCCGATTGTTAGAGCGCCTTGTTTTTTTGCTATGCCTGCGATTACCGGAGCGGCACCTGTTCCTGTACCTCCACCCAAACCACAAGTAATGAAAACCATGTCTGCCCCCGAAAGTTTCTTCTTTATATCGGCCTCCGACTCTTTTGCGGCTTCTTGTCCTACTTTTGGATTGCTTCCCGCTCCAAGTCCTTGTGTAATCTCTCTTCCGATAAGAATCTTTTGATCTGCGTTAGCATAAAGTAAATCTTGAGCATCAGTATTAACCGCTATTAACTCTCCTCCTTTAATCCCAATTTCTCTCATTCGACTAAGAGAATTGTTTCCTCCACCACCAACACCCACAACCTTAATCTTTGCGGATTGTTTCTTAAGAAGCTCTTCTAGTTCTCTATCTATTTCTCTAACTTCTGGAGAGATATTTGTAGGGTATGAAGAATCCACCACCATTCCTTTTTGATTATATTCCTCTTCCATGAAAAGGGAAAAGAACTGCTGTTTTTAAGGATTGTTGCAGTGAAAAGATAGATTTATTTTTTTTCTTCTTTTGGTTTTTCTTCTTTGGCCTCTTTCAATTCTAGTTCCAATCCAAAAATTTCCTTAAATTTGTCAGAAAATAGCTTTACAAAATCTAATAGGGGCTTTTCTACTTCCATAAGAAGCTTTTTATCCTGCACGTCAAATTTGAAAGTTTTCTTAAAAAGAAAGTTGTTAAGGGAGTTAATCTTATCATTAATTTCCTCAATTTTTCTTAGTACCTTTAATTTGTAAACAACCACTTTTCCAGAGAGAGGATTGTTAAAATCAACCATAACCCTCCCACCAGATACAGAGAGAATCTTTGCTAGTCTTCCATCAAAATTAAGAACGCTTCCTTGAATTGGATTAATTTTGTGTTCCATAAAAATTTTCATTGGCATTCTTTGAATTAGCTTAGCATCCCTATTTCCGAAGGCATCTTCGGGTTGAATTTCTAACTCATATTCTTTATCCACTTCCTTATCCACTAAAAAATTATCAATTCCTTTAAGAAACATACCTTGCCCAAGTGGGAACACGAAGGGTTTAGCGTTAAGTTTTAATCCCGCCTTTTCTAAGTCTTTTTTTATATTTGAGTCAAAAACCTCTCCATCCTTCAATTTTCCGGTAAATTCTATTTCAATGAAATCGTTTTTTTGAAGTGTCATTTATTTTGTTGAGTAAAAACGTTTATAAATCTATTTTTTTTGTCTACACTATGGTCTTAAAAATTATTAGTGCGACGGAAGCTAAGGTTGGAACAAATATTATTGTTGATGGGGAGCCGTGCACAATAAAAAAGATGGATGTTTCAAAAACAGGAAAACACGGACATGCAAAGGTAAGGGCGGAAGCTGTTGGTATGGTTTCTGGGAATAAGAAAGTTTTTGTTGTTCCGGGACACGAGAGATGGGAAGTTCCTCTTGTAGAAAAGAAAAAGGGACAGGTATTATCGATTTCAGAGAATAAGGCAAGTGTTATGGATTTGGAAAGTTTTGAAACTATCGAGATGGTTGTTCCTGTGGATGTTGGAGAGGTTTCTGCAAACGACAATGTAGAATATTGGGATATTGAAGGCACGATAATAATAAAGAGGAAATTATAAAATGGCAAAAATACCTGAAGCAACAAACAGAATTTTCAAGAATGTTTTTGTATGCAAAGCTTGCAAAACAAAAATGAAAGCGACTCCTCAAAAGATTTTAGAGGGAAAGGTCAAATGCAGAAAGTGTAAGAAAAGAGCGTTTAGACCGTTGAAAAGGAAATAAATAATGAAGGGTGAAAAAAGATGAGTTTTTTAGTGTATGATTTAACCTTCTTAGTAATCTTTGTTATATTAATGTCTATCTTTCTTCGTAGAAACAGAAAGAACCTGAAGAGGGAGGGGCTCCTTTATCTCTATAGAACAAGTTGGGGAATAAGATGGATAAACTATGTTGGTAAAAAATATCCGAGACTTCTAAAAATAATGAGTTATCTTGCGATAATTCTCGGCTATCTTCTTATGATTGGAGCAATTTATTTAGTTGTTAGAATAGTTTCTATCTATGTGTTTAATCCTCTGATTGTAAGAGAAATAAAAGTTCCTCCCATAATCCCCCTTGTACCTTATCTTCCGCAGATATTCAATCTAAGCTGGTTACCTTCATTTAATTTCACCTACTGGATTGTTATCCTCGCAATAATCGCAATCTCACACGAGTTCGCCCACGGAATAGTTGCAGTTTATAATAAAGTAAAAATAAAAACAACCGGCTTCGGTTTTTTTCCATTCTTCCTCCCTGTTTTTCTTGCAGCCTTTGTTGAGCTTGATGAGAAAAAAATGGCTAAAAAGAGCAAGTTTGCACAACTCTCGGTTCTTGCGGCGGGAACATTTGCAAATGTGCTTACTGCAATATTCTTTTTAGGAGTTATGTGGATTTTCTTTTCTCTGGCTTTTATTCCAACCGGAGTAATATTTAGCAATTACCAAGTAGCGGTTATTCCCTCCAACGGCATCTCTTCTGTTAATGGAATTCCAGTGGATGGAAATAATTTTTCGGCGGTTATCTCTTTGATAAATGGCACCGAATTGAATAAAATTATGGTTGGAAATCTTACTTTCCTAACAACCAGGGGAATATTAGAAAAACAGATTAATAATTCTGGTTTTATTGGGGTTTATGAAGATTCTCCCGCTACAGAAGCGGGATTATTTGGAGCAATAACAGAATTAGATGGGGTAAAAGTAACGAATATAGAACAACTAAGTGAAGAATTTTTAAAATATTCTCCAGGAGACAACATAACAATAACAACTCGAACAACCAGCGAAACTCTTGAGTACAGAATTACTCTGGGTAAAAACCCTCAAAACCAAAGCGAACCCTGGTTGGGAATAGCGTTCTCGCAGACAGAGAGCGGGAATGTTTTGGGAAGGATAATAAGCGCTCTTGCATCTTTCAAGGACCCGTACACATTTTACCAACCAAGACTGGGAGATGCCAGCCTCTTTATTTACAACCTTTTATGGTGGTTAATTCTAATAAGTATAAGTGTTGCTCTTGTAAATATGCTTCCCGCAGGTATCTTTGATGGGGGAAGATTCTTTTATCTAACGTTATGGGGAATTACTGGGAGTGAAGTATTTGCTAAAAAAGCGTTTAGTTTTGTGACATATCTTTTCCTTTTCATAATCGCACTGGTTATGTTCTTCTGGGTATTGGCAATTTTTTAGGATAGATTTAAAATTGTTTATTTTTTAGGATATTTATGCTTCCGGAAAAGGTTAAAAAAATTTTGGAAAAACAACACTATAGATTGGTTGGAAATAAAGAACACTCCGCTGTTCAGATTTGTAGATGGACAAAGAAGGCAATAAGGGGAGAAGGAGTTTGCTATAAGGAAAAATTTTATGGAATTGATTCCCATCGGTGTTGCCAAATGACTCCGTCCTTGTGGTGTCCAAACAGATGCCTTCACTGTTGGAGGGCGATTGAGATTACAACTGGAGAAAAGATTCCGGGAGAAACAAACTCTCCAAAGGAAATTATTGATGGTTGTATTGAAGCTCAAAAGAAACTCCTTATGGGATTTAAAATTCTTCCTGAAACAAAATATAAAACGGTAAGTAAAGCAAATATGAAAAAGTGGGAAGAAGCTCAGGAACCAATGCAATTTGCGATTAGTTTGAGTGGAGAGCCAACAGTTTACGAGGATATTGGAGGTTTAATAGAAGAATTAAGAAAAGGGGGGAAAACAAGCTTCCTTGTAACAAACGGACTTTATCCAGAAAAATTGGAAGAACTTTACGAAAAAAATCAAATGCCGACTCAACTTTACATTTCGGTAAATGTTCCAAACGAAAAAGAATATCAATTATTTCATAGGAGCTGTTTGAAAGATGCGTGGAAAAGATTAAACGAGTCTCTTGGAATGCTTCCCAAACTTGGGAAAAAAACAAGGACTGTTTTTAGAATAAATATTGTTAAAGGATTAAATAATAAAGATAAACACATAAAAGAATTTTCGGAATTAATTAAAATATCACAACCGCTTTTTATAGAGGTGAAAGGGTTTATGAGTGTGGGTTATGCAAGGAAGAGATTGGGTTATGATAGAATGCCAACACACGAGGACATAATGAGGTTTGCTAAGGGAATTTCTAAATTAACGGGATATAAAATTCTTGACGAACACGAGTTCTCGCGTGTTTGCGTGCTGGGAAAAAATAAGAAGGATTTGAAGATTAAGAGGATTTAATCCTAAGAGTTAATGCCCCCACGAGATGTTTAACCTTAGCAGGCAGGGGTTGTAATCTTTAATTAAAACCTTCTTCTCCAATCTTCCTTAAAACGTCTTTAATTTCGTCAATTGTTTTTTGCTGTTCTTTTTTGTCGGACATGCGCACAAATTTTATTAATAAATCAGTCAATTCTTCTTTCTGAAGCATCTTTAACTTGAATCCATCGGTTATAAAATAGAATCTGTAGGACTCTCGCCTTATTTCCTTGATAACTATTCCTCCAACTTGTCCCAGAGGTTTGCCCTTATGTGGATTCTTCTCCAGTTCTCGCATAGACTCAAATGTCTTAGTTGATTCTTTCTTGAATGTTTTGTTTATCTCTTCTTCAAGTTTTTTAGTAAATATTACTTTTGCCATCTATTTTTAGAATTAGTGATGGCCTCTTCTATAGAAACTGTATTTTCTTCGTTCATTAACAAATCGTATAACTGCCTCTTTTTTGCACTATCTATTAGCCGAGCTATAATCTCCGAGTAGGTCTCCCCTTTATTTCCAAACTCATTTATTTTCTCCTGTATGCTCCTTGTTATTGCAATTGTCGTGTTTTCCATTTTATATTTCCTATAATAATTATAATTTTTATAATTTATAAGCTTTTTGGTTTGCTAGGCAAGTTCTCGCAGAATAAATGCCCCCACGATTACTTAATCCTAAGGATTAAGATACTGATGTTTTCCTCAATTATTTACTATAACCTAAATTTTTCAAATCAATAATATCTACTTTTCTCATTAATTTCTTTTTGTATGCAATAAGCTCTTTTTTAGGAATGATTGGGAGACTTAAACCCAAAACTTTCTTAATTGTTGATTTTGATAAGCCATCTCCTAGTTTCTGCCATTTTTTAGTTTTCGAATCAAGAAATTTACAACCACGATCTCCTCCAATTTCAATAGTAATTCCATCATACTTAATTTCCATATAGTAACATTCCCAATTTTTTGATTTAGAAAAATGTGGCTCTTCTACAAGATATTCCTCAACATCTTTAGCAAGTTTTAAAAAATCTTTATTTTTTATAGCTAAATCGATATCAACAAGCATTCTTTTTGAACCGTAGGCATATGCTGCTAATCCTCCTAAGACGTTAAATCTTATTTTCTTTCTTTTTAAAACTTCAACAATCCACTTCAGAGTTTTTCTATAAGCCTTTTGATTAATCTTTTTCATTATTGCTTTAATAAATCCGTTTTTAAAACATTAAATTTAGTTCTTACTTTCTCAATATCTTCTCTTGTAATCTTGTCCAAAATTGATTCTACTTTTAAACAGAATTCTGGAGCAGTTTTAGCCCTCTTTAATATTTCTTCTCTACCAAAGTCTTTGTCATAATAAAGAGCTCCAACTCTCAAATCCTTAGACTTTTCGAGTTCTTCATAAATATTTTTGTCAACTATTCCTTCTTCCACAAACAATGAATTTAAGGCAAAGATAGTGCAGTCATGTATTTCTGATTTTATTCCTACTTTCATAAACAAGGCATAAACCATAAAATATTTTGCGTAGTAAGAAGTATCTAAAATCCATTCATCCTCTTGTTTTTCTTTAGCTGACTCAAGCATGTTTAGTGCTGACCTTGACTTTTTCTTATAAACTTCTACAAGCCTTTCGTTAAGATTAACAAGTTTTAAACCGCCAGCCTTTTTAAAACAAAATGAATGACTATCTTTCTTTTCGTTCATAGTAATGCCTCCATACTTCATTGATAAAAATATCATGATTATATAAAATTATGTGGTTCATTACAATTTCTTTGATTAGTGCTCCTTGTTTAGAGAGTTGCTCTTTGAATTGCTTTAAGTTCATAGAAGTTAGATGTATTTCTTTGTTGTAGGTTTTGCCAAATTGTTTTATCTTATTCTTTTCGTTTTCTTTCAATTCCCCAATATACATTAAATCAATATCACTTTCCTTGTTATGTGTTGAAGAAACATAACTCCCAAATAAAATCAAACAACCATTTAAATTTAAGTTAAGGAACTCAGTATGTAGTTTTTTTATTAAAAACTCTTTGTTTAGTAAGTCTAATGTTTCTTTCTTCTCACTCAAAGACAAAAACTCTCTTACTTGATTGTTTTCCAAGTTAAGCGAATAAACCCTGCTCTTTCCTACATCCTTTGATATAAGTATCTTATCTTTCTCAAAGCTCTTTAGGTGTGGGAGTAAACTAACATGACTCTTTCCTATAAGTTTAGCCATTTCTCTTATGTGAAACTGATTAAAATAATTACTTCTAAATAAGCTGATTAGTCTTAACTTGATATTGTTAATATTTTCTACCATATGGTAACTTAAATTACCATAGTTTATAAGTCTTTCGATTTGTGTAGGTTCAACTCTCCATTAGCGCACTCAACCAAATAGTAATACGCTGTTGGGGGGCAGTGAACCATAAACCTCGCTAACTATTCGGTTTATGTAGGAGATTTAATCCTAAGGATTAATGCCCCCACGATAAGTTAAACCTTACAAATAAATAACACCCTCTTTTGTAAGCGCAACGAATCTAACCCCTGCTGGAATTGACAATAACCCCGAGATTAAAGCCATGTGCTCCTTTCCGTCTCCGCTTGCTACACTGAGAGCAACTTCCGTTCCGTCTATTTTTCCTTTTAACTTTTCAATAATCTCATCACGCAATTCTTTTAATTTCCCATTCAAATCAACCTTCACAAATTCAAACGGCTTTTCGTGTTTGAAATCTTTTGCAAAATCTCCCCCAACGAGAATTATTTTATCCCACTCGCCGTATTTCATCAACCCAGAAACCTGCGCCCAGGTTCCTTGCCCAGAAGATAATAATGCAACGAGTTCCATGGTTGAAAATAACAAACACCATTTTTAAGTATTATTGTGGTAAGGTTTATAAATGTACAAAATCTCGAGTTTTCATCATTAACTACATCGCCGAAATCCATTTTTCTGGATGCGGGCGCATAATGTAGGAGATAATACAAAATGGATCTGAAAGAAGACTTAAAGAAAGCACTAGTTGAATTGCGAAAAACCGAACCAAGAAAATTTGATCAGTCGGTAGACTTAATTATAAATCTCCAGAAATATGATATAAAAAAGAATCCCCTTAATCTTTTTATAAGCATTCCTCATAAAATTAAAGACAAAAAAATAGCAGCATTTTTAGAAGTAAAAAATAATAATTTTGAAACAATAACCCCCGCGGATTTCAAAAAATATTCAAATAAAAGTGTACTTAAAAAATTAGTGAGTAAATTTGATTTCTTCATAGCACAAGCAAGTGTAATGCCTAGGGTTGCTACAGCTTTTGGTAGGGTTTTGGGACCAGCAGGAAAAATGCCTTCTCCACAACTTGGAATAATTATGAACGCTGATGATAAAGCCTTTAACGATCTAAAAGAGAAAATAAATCAGAGTATGAAGATAAGAACTAAAGAGGCGAGTATAAAGATGTCTGTGGGAAAACAGAGCATGAAAGATGAAGAGATAATTGAGAATATTATGGTTATTTACAACGCATCTCTCAAGGCTCTTACAAGAGATAAAGATAATATTAAGAATATAGAAATAAAATTCACTATGACTAAACCTCAAAAAATAAAGGTAAGATAAAATGTCAGGAAAAAAATCAACCCACGTCTCTGAAGCTAAGAAAAAGATAGTAAAAGACCTTATTGGACTAATAAAATCAAAAAAAACTATCCTCCTTGCATCAATAAAGAATCTCCCTGCAGCGCAGTTTCAGGAAGTTTGTAAAAAATTGAGAGGAAAAGCAATAATAAAAGTTCCTAGAAAAAATCTTATGTTTTTGGCGTTGGATAACTCGGGAATTGAGCATACAAAGGAATTAGAACAGTACATTGGAGATAGTACCGCAATACTTTTTTCGGATAATGATGCTTTTGATTTGGCAGGAGATTTATTGAGAAACAAAAACCCCGCAAAGGCAAAGGCAGGACAAGAGGCTCCTGAAGATATTAAAGTTCAACCCGGACCAACAGATTTAGTCCCCGGGCCTGCAATAAGTGAGTTGGGTGCGGTTGGAATTCCTATAGAAATAAAGGAAGGTAAAATTTATATTAAATCGGAAAAAATAATCGCAAGGAAGGGAGAAAAAATATCTCAAAACGCCGCGGATGTTATGAGCAAGCTGGATATTAGACCATTTTCTGTTGGATTTATTCCTCTATCTGCTCTTGATTTGAAAGAAGGAAAAATGTACAAGGAAATTAAAATTGATAGAGAAGCAACCCTCAAATTACTAAAAGAAGCTTATTCGAGATCGTTACCTTTTGCGGTTTCTATCGGACACACTTCTAAAGATACGATTGGATTTTTGCTTGCAAAGGCAGAATCTCATGCTAAAACACTGGAAAAATTAAAGCCAGTTGTTGACGTGAAAGTTGAAGCGGAAGAGGGGAATAAGGAACTAATAGCTGAAGAACCTACAGAAGAAGTAAAGGCACCTAAGGGTGTACCCTCTGCCGAGGGCAAAGAAACTCAAACTCCATCAGAAAATAAAACCTCTGAGGAGGGAAAATAAAATGGAAAACATATATGCGGCACTTTTGTTGCACAAAGCTGGCAAAGATGTCAGTGAAGCGAATTTGAAAAAGGTTGTCGAAGCTGCTGGTGTTGTAGTTGACGAGGCACAGATCAAGTCACTTATGGCCAGTCTGAAGGGCGTAGATATAGCAAAAGAGCTGGAATCAGCTAGTTTGGCTATGGCTGCACCGGCTGCAGGGGCACCGGTTGAAGCAAAGAAAGAAGAAGCGCCAAAAGAAGAAAAGAAAGAAGCTGCGGCAGAAGGACTTAGTGCGTTGTTTGGTTAAATTTTTTTATCAATTCACTAAGCCCCAACTTTTCTAGTTTGAACACGAGTGCAGATAATTTTATAACCGAACAAAAATTTCTCCTTTCACTTGAAGATGTGGAGCCTATACAAAAAAGATAAATTTCTAGAACCCTTATGTTTTTCAAATGGAAAATCTCAAAAAGATGTTGTTAAAGAAGTCCTTGATGCAATAAAAGAAGGACATAAAATTATCTTTATTAGGGGAATATGCGGTACCGGAAAATCTGCAATTGCACTAAATATTGCAAGAAAATTGGGAAAAACTTCTATTGTAGTTCCTGGGAAAAACTTGCAGGCACAATACAAAAAAGATTATGAGGAAGATACCTATCTAAAAAAGGATAATGGAGAAAAACTAAAGATAAGTGTAATAACTGGTAGAAAAAACCATCATTGCAAGTTTTTTGAAGATAATCAGATTATTGTTTCAGAGAAAAAAGAAACAAATTCTAACCTATACGACATATTTGAAGGAGTGAGAGAAAAATATCTCGCAAAAAGAGAGGAAGATAAGTCCGCAGACAATACGGAACTTCCTTGTAAGATAGAGATAAAAGAAAAAAACTGGAACAAAATAAAAAAATATCTGAAACAAAATAAAGATATTGACCCCACCAAAATAAAAGAGTTGAGAGATGTTAAGAGAGTCTCGGTTGCGGGAGTGTGTCCTTATTGGTCTCCAGTTATCCCCGACAAATACGAACTTGGAGGAGCAAGTTTTGTAAATTCAATAAAAAGGAGTTATGAGGGGCTACAAAATACTAAATTTATTTTTTATCAGAGAAGATTTGGATGCAAATTTTACGAACAATTTAATTCCTATATTGATGCGGATGTAATTGTATTTAATTCTCTCAAGTACAAACTCGAATCCATACTTAATAGAAAACCAAAAACCGAAGTTGAAATTATAGACGAGTGTGATGAGTTTTTAGACGGTTTCTCAAATCAAAGAACAATAAACATAGACAGACTCCAGAACTCTTTGATAAATGCTTTTAGCGTAAATGAAAGAGGAGATGAAATTTTTGAAGAAATTGCAATCCTAATAAAACATCTTAAAAAAGATGCGAGAATTGCTGATTCTATTGAATCCGAAGCCATAATTCTTATAAAAGAAACTGGAATTTATGATTTATTTAACATTTTATTAAAAAATCCAGAAGTTCTAAGAGAGAGTGAAATCGATGATGAAAGTTATCTTTTTGAAGTTGAGGAAACAGCCAAAATGTTTGAGGGTTTCTTTGATGAAACATATCTTACTTTCAGCAGGAGAGAGAACAATCTTCTCGTGAGTGTTGTGACAACAAATCTCGCAAAGAGATTTAAAGAAATGGTGGACAAAAACAAGCAGATTGTATTAATGTCCGGAACCTTACATTCAGATGTTGTTTTAAGAGAGGTTTTTGGACTTGAAGATTTTAAGGTAATAGATGCAGAGACAAAACAGCAAGGAAGAATAGAAGTCTTAAGAAATGGGATGGAAATGGATTGTAGATACTCCAATTTTTATGCTGGAAAATTTGATAGAAGTTCTTATCTTAAATGCCTCAGCAAATGTGTGGAACAGGCAAAAAAACCTCTCCTCGTTCACATAAATAGTTTCACGGACCTGCCTTCTGAAAAAGAGCTTGAAGAATTTGATATTGATAACCTCATCAGTAGAGAAAAACTAAGAGAAATACAGGATGAAGATAAAACAGGGAAATTGATTGAGAGATTTAAGAATAAACAAACGGATGTTCTTTTTTCAACAAGAGCTTCAAGAGGCATAGACTTTCCTGGAGAAGAGTGTAACAGTATCGTTTTTACAAAATATCCCAACCCAAATGTTAAGGATGCTTTTTGGAGGATACTAAACAAAACAAAGCCACAACACTATTGGGATTTTTACAAAGATAAGGCTAGAAGAGAGTTATGGCAAAAGGTTTATCGGGGATTGCGTTCTAAAAAAGACCATGTATATGTACTCTCTCCGGATACGAGAGTTTTAGAAGCGTTTGAAAAAGAGATTATCCCCGAATAATCTCTTGTGCACGATTGATTATTTCTCTTTTTTGTTCGTCGTTTAGCCTAGAATCAAGCATAGGATAAATTGTAGAGTCTTCAAAGTTTGTGTGACTCGATAAAAGCATTTTTAGCTTTATTGTCTCGGGGGTAATATCCTCGTTTTTTAAATTTCTTTCAATTTCCTTAACTAAAGCGAGAATCTTTCCGTGTTCGTCCATGATTGCAAATATTTCTGATATCTCTTCTCCAGAAACATCATTAAAAAAATTAAAAATCGCTTTTTCTTCAACAAAAAAGTGTTTCTCAATATTCCATTTTAGCTTCCGCCATCTTCGCTTTGCCTCCTTCTTATCCAAACCGAAGGCTATCTCAAAATCAGTAATATAAGAAATTATTCTTTTATGCTCCATACACATAATACTTTCTACTGATTCGTGCATTAAATATAAAGAGCATTGAAGTTTATATCTTTTATGAAGATTGATTAATATAAAGAAAACGCCCACTTATTTTATAGATTAATTTCTGGGGTGTAAACGCCCCCGCCCGGAATCGAACCGGGAAGCCCGTAAGGGCCCTGCTCTCAAGGCAGGTGCAGTACCATTGTGCCACGGAGGCTTATAATAGAATGATTAATTATTGAGTTTTAAAGGTTATGTTTGAGCTCTAAAATCCAAATAACCGTTTCCACCAGGGTTTTTTTAAAGTAATGGGCCTATCATTTTCATCAACAACGGTATAGGTTATTTTGGGTTTTTCTTTTAATACCGGAGCTTCATCGGCCATCTCTTTGTGAGCTTGATTTATCGCTAAATCAACCGCGGTTCTAGAATACCCTTGTTTTACTAGCGCCCATCTAAGAGAATCCTCTGTATACCCCTTTTTAACATTTTTTTTAAAATATTCAACGAGATGTCTTCTGTAATTAACTTCGGCCATGAAAATAGAAAGTGCGCTAGTTTAAAAAATTAGTTGTGATTAACTTAGGAGTATAGGTTTTTCGGTTCTAAAGTATTTTAATGCCTGATTTAACCTTGATTTGGATTCAGAGTAAATTGTAAGAATTCTTTTTCCTTTTTTAACCCGGTCTCCAACCGAAATATCAATTAATAACCCCGCCCTTTTATCCGCAGGACATCCGGCAATACGTGCAGTCATGTTTATTTTTTTATTATCAATAAGTTTTACTTTTCCGTTTTTATTGGAAATTATTTCTTTTTTGTATTTCGCAAAGGGTATTTTTTTAACCTCCCCTCCCTGAGCCCTAATAATTTCAACAAATTTTTTATATGCTTTTCCTGAAACGAGATTTTCCTGAGCCATCTTTATTCCTTTTCCTTTGCTTGCTTGGTTGGTCATCTCCAAAAGTTTCCCTGCAAGAAAAACAGATTTATTCTCCAAATCAAGAGGCCTCCCGGTTTCTTGTGTTAGAACGGATAAAACATCGTTCAACTCAAGAGCGGGACCAACTCCACTTCCCATTGGTTGGCTTCCATCGGTTAGAACACATTCTATCTTTTTCTTAAAAACTTTCCCAAGATATTCAAACTTCTTTTTTAGTTTTAGTCCATTCTTTTTATCAACCTTTGCTGTTTTTCCGTAAGGAATGTCTATGAGTATATACTTACTTCCCATCGAAAGTTTTTTCGCCATTATCGACGCAAGCAGTTGTGCTTCCGGGTCAATCCCAAGTTGTTTTTCTATTTGTATAATTTTATCATCGGCGGGAGCAACTCCTAAACCTCCCCCCCAGACAAGGCATCCACCGGTTTTTCTCACAATACGTTTTATATCTACCACAGAAAAGTTTACTTTTGCGATTGATTCTATTACATCTGCGGTACCCGCAGCACTTGTTATGGCTCTTGATGAAGATTTTGGCATAGTTAAACCACAAGAAGTGCATATGGAGACAACTATCGGAGTAGTTCTGTTTCCAGCAATCCCCCCTATCGAATGTTTATCTACAACATACTTTTCCCTGAAATGTAATTTTTTTCCGGTTTGTGAAATTGCTTTAATGAGATAAATTGTCTCTTTCATCGTTGTCCCCTTTTTATACATCGCAGAAATAAATAACGCCACCTCTGCTTCGGAAAGAGAATTGTCTACAATATCTCTTATAATTTCTTTAATTTCTCTTTCAGAAAGTTCTTTTCCATCCAGCTTTTTACGTATAAAGGTTATGCTGAGAGGATCTTCCTCAAGATTAACTTTTACTTTTTCGCCGTTTCTTATCCCAAGAACCTCCTTTAGTTCAAAAGAGATGGCCAACTCATTTCTTTTTATCAGACCGTCAACCGTATCCACAATGCTGGAGAACTCTTTTGATTTTTTTGAGACGGTCTTAATAAAAATTCTATCTTTGGGGTGTATCCCCAATTTTTCTGCGGTTTTAGTGTCTATCATTGCAACAGGCAATCCTGCTGACCACTTCAATAATTTTATTTTTAGTTCCATTGTTCCTCTTTTTTATTACTAAAGAAAAATGATTTTTATATTTATCTGCTAGGGTGGACAATTAATCCGCCCTCCTTATCTTTCTTTCTATAAACCTCTACTCCAATCAGCAAGTAAGAGAGTATTAACGGACCGAGTATAAATCCTAAAACTCCGAAGAAGAAAAATCCTCCAATCATTCCAACTAAAATTACTGAAGAGTGAACGCTTGTTCTTCTTGAAACAATAACCGACCTCAAAAAGTTATCTGTTGTTGATGCAATTACCCCTGCAATTGCAACCCCTATTGCAGGAAGAGCGCTCCCCGCCGCCAAGAAATACACAACCACCGGTACCCAGACTATCGGTGGACCAATTATTGGCAGAATACCTGCGACGATAGCGAGCAAAGTAAGAATTAGTGCGTTAGGGACTCCGAATATAAAAAAACCAGCTCCTACAACAAGCCCCTGAAAGATACCCACAATCACCTGCCCGTAGAGAACGGAAGAGGTAATTCCTACAGAATATTCTATCAGTTTTTTCTCTACTTCCCCCGACAGAGGAGAAATTCCCTTAAGATAGGGAACAAGTTTATCCTTATCCCTCAAAACAAAGAAGAATGTGAAAAAAACTACCAAGAGCTGAAGGAACATCGGGATAAAATTAAGTATAATATTAGAAACCGCGTTAACAAATGAATTTGCAGTTTTGGCAACAAAGGAGTGGAGAATAGAACCTATCTCTGAGGAGAATTGTTGTGAGGCAAAAAGCGAAGGAAAGATTGTCTTTAGTGGTGTAACAAAATCCATTTGCTGTGCACTGGTGTAAATTTTAAGAGCCTGATTGAGAAGAATCGGTGTAAAAAACCAGATTGGAAGGAGGATTAAAAGGATTAACACCACACAGAGTATCGATGCTGAAAGATTTTTTGATTTTACTGTTTTGCGTAACCAGTCATACACCGGATTAAAGACAAAGGCAAGGATTAATCCGAGGACTATTGAAAGAATTATTGGACGAATTAATAAGAAAGAAAGAACGGCAAGAACCAATACGATTATCGCAATAAAAATTCTCTTGATGTATATTCTTTCGATAGTATTCTCTGCCATTAACAATATAGGAAAAACCAAATATATAAAGTTTTCCGGAGAAAACTTTATCTCTGGGCTTCCTTAAAACCAAACTTACTTTGCTCCAAATCAAACTCCGTTAAGATTTTACGCATAATTTAAGTAAGAAATATAAACTTGGCAGAGCCTGTTTATTGTTGGTTGTTGTTTTGTTAATATTAATTGAAAAAGATTTTTGGGTGAAAAGGTTTAAAAGTAATTTTATACAAAGGAGTATATGAATTTTATAGAAAAGATTTCACGAGGTGCGAGAGATGATTTGGTTCATTTGCAATTCCAAAAGTTTTCTCGGGGTGAGTTCCGAGAGAGGGCAGGAATAAGAGCAAAATTTTCCGGGGGAAAATACACTATCTTCACCTCTCCCGAATTTGGGAACGAACTTGTAAGAGAGGTTGCTGTGAAACTTGGAGATTCCAAAACAAACGTTACGGGTGCAATTGTTTCAACTGCAGATTTAACCGGAAAAATTAATTTTAAAGAAAAAAAACAATTTCAGGGGGTTAAAAGGTATCTTCTTGACGGCGAGATGTCCGGAAAGGAAATTCTTAATCTATTGAACGAGTTTCCAAAGGCATTTTTCGGCTTGAGTTTTTCTGCTGAAAATGGGGAAACAACTCTCAAAATAAAACCAAAAGCCCCAAAGTCGGGAAAACCCTCCCCGAAAGGAAGTGAAGAGGGGCCAAAGATAGACTTTTGCAAGCTCATAACAAAGGACGCAACTCTCGCACGGGGTTTCGTTTACGAAAAACCTGACTTTAAGGAAGCCGAGATAAGACATACCTTTGTAATTGAGGATATGGTTATACCGGAAGCGCTGAAGAAAGAGAAGGACTTCGCGAAAGTGCGGGAGGGGGCATTAAGGAAAGGGAAGATAATTAGAGAGAGCACGATTGACGGGGTTAAGGTAAGGAAAGAGTTGGGGTTTGAGGCTTAAAATTATTTCTTAGCAATAAATGGTTGGAGTTAATTCACATTTCAAGGCAGAAAGATTTAAATACTAATGTAATCTTTTGTATTACAAATGGAATTTGAAGACTTTGATATAAATAAAGTTAAGGCAACAGAAAAGAAAACAAAAGTTTTATCTGTAAGAGTAACCAGGCAAGATTTTGAATGGATTAAAAAAAAGCATATTTCTGCTACCAGATTATTTAATTATGCACTGCACAAGATTATGAAAGAGGAAAAGAAGAAAGATGAATAAAAAATATAATAAAGAATTTTATGAGGATGAATATGGATATATCAGAGAAAATAATCATTCAAATGCTTGGCACAGAAAAGTCGCATATCATAAAATTTATTTGAAAAACAGAAAAAAGTATAAGCTTCCATTTAGTAAATATGAGATTCATCACATTGATGGAGATAAAAAAAATAATCTTATAGGAAATTTGGCTTTATTAACTACAGAAGAACACATTGATTTGCACCAGATTATAGATAAAAAAGGAAAGGGGGATTTGACTTGGAAGGAAGCGTGTTCTGATGCTTGGTATGAATTTACAATTGAGAAAGAAGCCAAAAGAGAAAGAGAATATTTAGAAAGTTTAGAAAGTCAGGAAGAAGTTTATAAATATTTATTAAAAAAAGCAGGAGTAGAATTTGAGGAGGGCTCAATTGGATTATTAATGGATGAAGATGAAGAATTTATTAAGGAAGTTTTAACATTTTATCGGGTAACGGGAAGAAAAATAACTAAAAAAGAGGTTAATGAAATTGTGGGCAATAAAGAAGAATTTAAGAATATTATCAAAGAACAAGAGGAAAAGAAGAAGAAAAAAGTTGAAGAAGAAATGTTAAGAAGATATAACACAAAGAAAAAAGAAGTTCAAGAAAGACATAAAAACAATTTAGAAAAACCAATAAAGACGAGTAAAGAAAAGAAAAGGGGTTGGAAAAAATATTTTTTTATCGGGATAATTGTCTTGGTAATTATACTAATCGGATATTTTGCATTAAATAATGAGAATAAAAGAGATGCAATTAAAAATTATCCCAAAGAGAACCCGAATATAAATTTAATTCCTGAACAACCTAAAGTTGAGCCAATTATTGTTACTGGCTCCAAAACAGACGTAATAATAAAAAACAATCAACAAAAAAGTGTATCTTTGAATGTAACCTATCGCATCTATTCTAATTGGTTTGGTAAGGATTCAACAGAGAGTAGTATTTTTGAGATTGAAGCAGGCGAAGAAAAATCTTTCAAGGTTTATAACAATGATGGATGTAGCACTGCTCCCTGCTCTGTAAGCATTATAAATTTTAAGGAAGTTGGGTTATGAATAAAAAATACGAATTACTGAAAATTAAGTATGAAAATACAAGAACTTGGCTTTTATCTTTTATTGCTCTGGCGTTATCAATGTCAATAGGTTATTACATAGTCCGTGACCTCTCTTTCAAGAATAAATTGGGCATAACCACAGGCATAATCATTATTGCCATATTTTTTCTTTACACCATCCAAATAATAAGATATAAAAATATACTAGATTACCTAAAAAAATGAAAAAGCCACAAGAAAAGATTGATTTGAATAAGAAAGTAAGAAATATAGGAATTGCTTTAATTATCCTGGGGGCAGTACATTTTATCCTCTCACAATTTTTAGATTTTACTTGGGGATTTGTGTTGGTTGCGGTGGGAGTAATTGCATTATTTTATCGTTCAAGAAAAATGCTTTTAACTTTTGGGATTTTATTAATCGCTGTTGGAGTTTTAAATATCTCTGCCTATATAATTAATTTGGGGGAGATATCGGGATTTTGGGGAATTTTTGGAATAATTCAAATTGTCTGGGGGATTCAAGAGATAAGTAGTTTTAGGAAAACTAAAGAAAACCCGAAATATGAAACGAAAGAGAAGGTAAAAAAAGGTTTTGTGTGGTATGGATTAAGGGCAGGCTTTTGGACTATGGTTTTCTGTTGGGCAATCAGCATTTTTCTTAGTGGAGAAGAAAGTTTCTATTTTATCTTTTGGTTATTTTGGATTGTTTCAGTAATCTTCACTTTTGTAATGTCAATAATTCATTTAACAAAATATAAACAAAAAGCACTTGCTGTAACCTCTTTGGTATTTGCTTCTTTTTTGATCTTAACAGCAATAGTCGGTTTGTCTCAATATGGGTATTATGATTATGAAAATTCTGATTACCCCCAGAATTTAACAGACCAACAAACACAAGAACTCGTAGATTATGTAGATTCTTTTTGCTTTATCTCTTGCCAAGGTTTAGAAAACGTTTATACTTATGATTACCGATATGACGAGAAATTGGGTGAAGTGATTTGTTATTGTTTGGATTCAAACTACGATACGATTCTGCAAAAGATTGTTCCATTTGACGAATAAAACTCTTCAATAAGTTGAAGATACTCTTTAAGTTATTACCTCCCAAAAAAACTGACGGGTTCCTTCAAAAACCTTTAAAAACCCACTTTTTCTATCTAATTCATTCCAGGGTGCATAAAATGATAAAAATATCAATATCCGCTATTGGTAAATACGAAAACATAAATGGCACACAAAAGTACATCGAGAAAAGGAAGTTTGCAGTATTGGCCTCGAAAAAGAGCCGAGAAATTTCTGCCTAGAGTTAACTGGAATGCCATTGATTCTGATAAAAAACTCAAAGGTTTCATCGTATATAAGGCAGGCATGATGTCTGCTTTCGTTAAAGACAACACACCCAATTCTATGACAAAAGATAAAAAAATTACTATTCCGGTTACAATTCTCGAGTGCCCTTCTATGAAAATATTATCTGTTAGATTTTACAAGTATGGAAAAGTTGTAAAAGAAGTTCTTGTTGAGGGAATAGAGAAAGATAAAGAACTCAAGAGAAAACTAAAGCTCCCAAAAACAAAAGGAAAAACAATCGATTCGGTTAAACCAGAAGAGTATGACGACCTAAGGATTATTGTTTATTCTCAAGTTAAAAATACTAATATAAAAAAGACTCCAGATATTATTGAAATTGGTCTCTCCGGAAGCTTAGAAGAGAAAATGGCTTTCATAAAAGAACATCTTAACAAGGAACTTTCTGCTACGGATTTCTTCCAGAAAGGACAAGTTGTGGACTTCAGGGGATTAACAACCGGAAGGGGACTTGTTGGCCCGGTTAAGAGATTTGGAATTCAGTTAAAACAACACAAATCCGAAAAGGGTGTAAGACGTCCAGGAAGTCTTGGTCCGTGGCATCCATGTAGAGTAACTTTCCAGGCTCCACAAGCAGGGCAGTTAGGAATGTTCACAAGAGAGGTTTACAACAGTGCGATAATTGATATAGGCAAAGCAAAAGATAGTAAAATTTTGAATAAAAATCTTAAAAATTTTGGAGAGATAAAAACAGATTATCTTATTGTTAGAGGTTCTGTCCAAGGGCCAAGTAAAAGACAACTAATAATCACCGCTCCTTTGAGAGCAACTAAGAGACAAACAAAGAAAAATTTCGAATTTATAACACTAAGATGAAAGCAAATATAAAATTTTCATTCATTCAAATTAAACAAAGAAAACAATTCAAATGAAAGCAAAAATACTTGATATAAACGGAAAGGAAAAAGCAACAATCGAATTACCTAAATTCTTTTCTGAGAAAATAAGAGAGGATTTAATACTAAAGGCAGTTGAAATAAAAAAATCTCAACAGCCATTCTCACCCTCTCCTGTTTCGGGTAAACAACACTCTGCAAGTGGAATTTTAAAACACCACAGGAAAGTATGGAAGAGCCAGTATGGAAGGAAAATGTCAAGAGTTCCAAGAAAAATATTCTCTGTAAAGGGTTCTCAATTTAATTGGGAAGGTGCAGAGGTTTCAAATACTAGAGGAGGAAGAACGGCACATCCTCCAAAAATAACTTCAAGAATAAACACTGGAAAATTGAATAAAAAAGAACTTAAAAAAGCAACAACCTCGGCTTTAAGTGCGACTGCAGAAGGAAAATGGGTTGCAAAGAAATATTCAAACTTGAAAGATAAAAAAATTACAGCGCTTCCTTTAATTGTAGAATCTAAACTTGTATCCCAGAAAGCAAAGGCTCTTAGAGCGAGTATTAAAAGTATTTTGGGAGAAGATTTATTTGGTGTTGCAGAAAAAAAGAGAAGTATAAGACACGGAGTAGGAAAAATGAGAGGAAGAAAATACAAATCAAATGCAGGATTATTGGTTGTAATAGGAGATAAGGAAAAATTGAGGACAAACATATTCGAAATTCAAAAGGCTAGCAACGTGGGAGTTTTAGAACTTGCTCAGGGTGGTCCGGGAAGACTAACTCTTTATACAGAAGCAGCAATTAAAGAACTCGCAAGCAAGTTCAATAGTTCGCCTAAAAGTCAAACTAAAGAATTGGAAAATAAATTTGGAGATAAAAAAACAAAATGAAACCAATAGTAACAGAAAAAGCGGTTATGGCAATAGAAGCACAAAATGTTCTCACATTTAAAGTTTCGGAAAAGATGACAAAGGGCGCAATAAAAAAAGAAATTGAAGAAGTTTTTAATATTAAGGTTGAAAAAGTAAGAACAAGAACACTTGGAAATGAAAAGTATGCTTATATTAAACTAAAAAAGGAGTTTCCAGCAATTGATATTGCTACAAAACTAGGATTGATGTAATGGGAAAGAGAATAATTTCGCAGGCTCGTGGAAAGGGAGGAAATGCTTATAGGGTTAGAAGAAATGCCTACAAATATAAGATAAAATATCCTTCTCCGTTAGTTGGTGAGGGAACTGTCTTAAAACTAGTTAACTCTCCTGCACACAGCTCTCCTCTTGCAAAAATAAAATATTCGAAGGGCGTTTTTTTCGTTCCGGCATTTAAGGGAATGTTTGAAGGACAGAAAATTTCTTTTGAAGGAAAGGAAATAAAGGAAGGAAATATTATGAAATTAAAAGACCTGCCTACAAGAACAAAAGTGTATAACATTGAATCGCGCCCGGGAGATGGGGGCTTGCTTGTAAGGACTGGAGGAAGTCATGCAGAAGTTAGTAGAGTTCTCGAAAATAGTGTGATTGTTATTATGCCGTCTAAAAAAGAAAAAGAATTTTTAGGAAATTGTAGAGCAACAGTAGGAGTAATTGCTGGGGCTGGAAGATTAGAGAAACCAATTGTTAAAGCGGGTAAAAACCATCACATTAAAAAGTCAAGAAATAAATTATGGCCTAGGACATCTGCAGTAAAGATGAACGCAGTCGATCATCCTTTCGGTTCGGGTAGAGGAAAGAACCCTAAGAGTAAGATTGCAAAGAGAAACGTTCCTGCTGGTGCAAAGGTTGGTCACTTAAGACCTAGCCGAACAGGACACAAGAGATAAAATGGCAGAACTAACAAAAAAACAAATAAAATATCGTGGAAAAACAATCGAAGAACTCAAAGCACTTGATGTAAGAGAGTTTGCAAAATATCTCAAGTCAAACGAAAAAAGATCTGTTCTTAGAGGATTCCAGCAAATTGAAGATTTCATAAGTAGATCTACTAAAAAAATGGCTAATAAAAAGCACATAAAAACACACCAAAGAGATTTAGTGATTGTTCCGGGAATGGTTGGAATGAAAATACAAATTCATGCTGGTAACGGGTTTACTCCGGTAGAAGTAACTGGAGAAATGTTGGGACACAGACTTGGAGAGTTTGCAATGACCAGAAAGAAAGTTACGCATAGTAAGGCGGGAGTAGGTGCAACAAAAGGATCTAAATCACTATCAAAGAAATAAAATGACTGAAAAAGAATATACATCACACCGAGGAAAAAAGACAATGGCTAAGCAGGCAAAAGCCGCTGAAATAAAAAAGATAGTTGATGCTCCAAAGAAAGAAGAAATCAAAAAAGAAGAGGTTACAAAAATAGAAAAAGTTGAAAAGAAAATAGAAAAAAAACCGGAAGTCAAAAGAGACTTTGCGTGTGTAAATATTACAGGAGCTCCAATATCTTCAAAAGATTCTTTCGATGTATGTAGATTCATAAAATTTAAAACAATCTCTCGGGCAGTAAAGGACCTGGAAGAAGTTGTGGCTGGAAGAAAAGCTATTCCCATGAGAGGAGAAATCCCTCATAGAAAGGGAAAGATAATGTCTGGAAGATTTCCAAAAGTTACCTCGGAGCACTTCATAAAAATAATCAAAAGCCTCGGCGCAAATTCTTTGGTTAACGGACTTGAAAATCCAATAATCTCCGAAGCTGTTGCAAACAGAGCATCGCGTCCATTTGGAAGATTTGGTGCGGTAAGAAGAAAAAGAACTCACATAAGACTGGTTGCTAGAGAAAAGAAAGTAAAAGAAGAAAAGGCGGAGGCTAAGAAAAAATAAAATGGAAGAAAGAAAAACAGTAAAACTAAAGAAAGACGAATTTAACCTTAAAGTTTACATTAAAAAATTCCTGGGTATGGGAAAAGTAAGCCGAGTAAGAATTGAATACACCCCGGTTGGAGAGAAGATTATCGTTTCTACTCACAAGCCAGGATTAGTTATAGGAAGAAAGGGAGAAAAAATAGCAGAACTTACAACTGTTTTGAAAAGCAAATTTAAATTGGAAAACCCACACATAGAAATTGATGAAATTCTCGAACCAGAGTTTGATGCTCAGATTATGGCAGACGATATTGCTTCTGGAATTGAAAGAATGGGTCCAGTAAAGTTCAAAGTAATCTCATACAGAACGCTTCAAAGAATAATGGAAGCGGGTGCTCTTGGTGCAGAGATAAGAGCGAGTGGGAAACTCCCGGGAGCAAGAGCAAAAACATGGAGATTTGCGCAGGGCTATCTTAAAAAAACAGGAGATAGTGCAAAGGTTGTCGACAAGGCTCAAGCAAGAGCGGAAACAAAACCAGGTACTGTTGGAATAAAAGTAAGCATCTTATCTCCGCATGCTAAAATGACAGACAAGATTGTCGTAGATGAAGCTCTTTTGAATAAATTAAAAGAAGGTTCACTCGAACCAGAAGAAGTTTTGGCTAAAGAAAAAGTTAAAAGAAAATCAAAGAAGAAGGAGAGTAAAGAAGAATGAAATTTAAAGAATTGGCTAAAATGAAAAAGGAAGAAAGAGAAAAGAAATTGAAAGAACTTAAGATGGAATTAATAAAAGCACAAAGTTCTAAGACTGCTGGGTCTAAGGCAAAGAATATAAGGAAAATTATTGCTAGGATACACACACTCAACAACTCCAAGGAGGCGTTGAAGAAAAACTAAATGGAAATATGTCCAAAGTGTGGCTTGCCAAAACAAGCCTGTGTGTGCGAACAAATAGTTAAAAGTTCGCAAAAGATAAAGGTAGCGACAGACAAAAAACGGTACGGAAAAATTGTAACTGTTGTTAGCGGATTCGAGAGTGGAATCGATGTAAAAAAAATCGCAAAAGCCCTGAAAAATGAGCTCGCTTGTGGCGGGACTTACAGGGAAAATGAGATTGAATTACAGGGAGACCATGTAAGAAGGATAAAACCTATCCTCGACAAACTCGGATTTGATACCGAATCGATGGACTAAACGCACACAAAAAAACAATAAAATGAAGAAAAAACAAGAAGCAAAAGTGGAAGCAGTGAAAAAAGCAAAGGTAGCTGGAACTATATGTAATGATAGAGATTGTCCAACACACGGGAAACTAAAAACTCATGGAAGAACCTTTGAAGGAAGAGTTGTAAGCAAACACAATAGAAGAATTGCCATAGAATTTGAACGAATGGTTTATGTAAGAAAATATGAAAGATATTCCAGATTTAAAACAAAGATTCATGCTCGTCTCCCGAATTGTATGGAAGAGATAACAAATATTGGAGATTTGATAAGAATTGCAGAGTGTAGACCATTAAGTAAGATAATTCACTTTGTAGTCGTTGGAAAAGTAAATGTGAAAGGAGATAAAAAACAATGAAGGCGATAAACGCAAGAGGAACTGCTGGATTAAACCTCGGAGCAAAGATGATTGCAGCAGATAATAGTGGAGCTAAGATTGTAAAACTTGTTTCAGTAAAAAAATGGAAAGGGCGAAAAGGAAAACAGGCATGTGCAAAGATTGCAGATTGGGTAAAGGTAAGTGTAAGAAAAGGAATTCCGGATATGAAAGGTAAAGTTTTTGATGCTGTTTTAATAAGACAAAAAAAGCCATATAGAAGACTCAATGGAGAAAGGGTTGCATTCGAGGATAACGCGGTTGCAATAATGAAAGATGACAAAGGAAATCCAAAAGGAACTCAAATTAAAGGACCAATAGCAAGGGAGGTTATGGAGCGATGGGCACAGGTTGCAAAGATTGCTTCAATAGTATACTAAAATGAAAAAATTTTCTTCAAAATGGAAAGCGAGTAAAAGGCCAGGAAAACAAAGAAAGTACCGTGGGAACCTTCCGCTTCATCAGAGAAAGAAACTTGTTAATGCAAATCTTTCAAAAGAACTTAGAGCAAAATACAAAAAGAGAAGTATGAGTATCAAAAAAGGATTCACGGTTAAAATAATGAAAGGTAAGTTTAAGAAAAAACAAGGAAAGGTCAGCAAAGTTAATTTAAAAAAACTACAAATAATCGTAGAAGGAATTCAAATAAAGAAACTCGACGGTTCTAAAGCAAACTTTCCTTTGAGAGCGTCGAACCTTCAGATTGTTAAATTAGAATCCGATGAAGTACAAAAAACCGAAGTAAGGAAAGAAGAAGTTAAAAACAAGAAGACAAAGGATAAACCGGAGGAAAAGAAATGAAAAATCACCTAAAAAGACAGAGCGTTCCAAAGAACTGGCCGATAAGTAGAAAGGGAACAAAATATGTAGCTCGTCCTAACTCTGATGCAGAAGGAGGAATTCCTCTTGTGATAATTGTAAGAGATATGTTAAATGTTGCAAAGAATACGAAGGAAGTAAAGAGAGCAATACATATGAAAAACATCTTGGTTAATAATAAGAGGATAAACGATGAAAAAATGGCACTATCTCTTTTCGACACCATAACGATAATTCCTCTTAAGAAAAACTATCGCTTAAGTTTATCCGACAAGGGAAAATTTGCTCTTGATGAAATAAAAGAAAATGAGGCAAATAGTAAAATTTCAAAAATACTAAATAAAAAGATGTTGAAGGGAAAAAAGACTCAACTAAATCTTATGGACGGAAGAAATTTCCTATCGGAAGCTAAATGTGAAGTAAATGATTCGGTAGTGATAAACTTTAAAGAGAAAAAGATAGAAAAATGTATTCCTCTTCAAGAAAAAATGAGAGCTTTAGTATTTGCGGGAAAACACACCGGAAAAAAAGGAACCTTAAAAAAAATTGACAAAGAAAAACAAATGGTTGAACTAGAAAGTGGGAAAGAGAATCTTCATGTTTTAATTAAACAGATAATTGCAGCAGAATAAAATGGCAAAAGATACAGAAAACATTATGAGAAAAGTAAAAATTGAGAAGGTTGTCTTGAATATAGGTGGAACTGCGGATTACCTTGAAAAAGGAGTTAAATTGTTAAAATTACTTACGGGAAGAAATCCTTCAAGAATGAAATCTAGGAAGAGGATTCCTACTCTCGGAGTACGTCCTGGGCTAGAGGTAGGTGCGGTAGTTACAATAAGGAAGGATGTTGAAAATGTTCTTAAGAGAATGTTGAGTGCGGTGGATAATAAAGTAAGAAAAAAACAGATAAGTATAAACAATTTTTCTTTTGGTATTAAAGAATACCTAGAAATACCCGGAATGGAATACCAGAGGGAGATTGGGGTTATGGGATTTGATGTTACTGTTGTTTTTAAGAGATCTGGTAGAAGAGTTAAATTAAAGAAAGTAAAGGCGGGAAAATATCCAAAAAGACAGATGATTCCAAAAGAAGAAATAATCAAATTTATGGAGGAAAACTTCGAAACGAAGTTTGTTTAAATTCGAATGACAGCAAGTGATTGGAAAAAAATGTTGAAACAGCTAAGAAGAAAGCCAGCAGTAATGGAAAAATTCATAAAACATAATAAACCAAAAGACAGAAAAATAGGAATTGCTGCAAGAAAATGTGAGAGATGTGGAAGGTTTGGAGCACATATAAAATCATACGGATTAAATTTATGCCGACACTGTTTCAGAGAAATAGCGCAGGAAATCGGCTTTGAAAAATACTCATAAAATGTCACACGATATAGTTGCAGATGCTTTGAATATGATAAGAAATGCTAAGCGGGCTAGGAAGGAAATTATCAAGATAAATAGGATTTCAAATCTCTTAATAGAAATATTAAAAATAATGAAGCAAAAAGGAGTAATAAAGAAGTATAAGATAGATAGCAAATCAAATGAGATAGAGGTTACAATCGGCACACTCCTTGATTGTAAGGCAATAAAGCCGAGATTTAGTGTGGATGTTAGCCAGATTGAAAAATATAGAAGAAGATATCTTCCAGCAAGAAATATCGGAACGGTTATAATTTCAACAAACAAGGGTTTAATGACTCACGAAGAAGCTCAAGAAGAAGGAAAAGGAGGATGCTTAATTGCATATTTCTATTAAAATGAGAAGGGAAATTTTTCAGGAGATAGAAATTCCTTCGGGTGTGGAGTTAAAAATCGAAAATGGCTTAGTAATTGTTAAAGGTAAAAATGGAGAAAACTCGAGACAATTTAATGTGAATAATATTAAGTTAGAGAAAAAAGAAAATAAGGTATTCATAGAATGTAAGGAATCAACAAAGAAAGAGAAAAAAAGAATTAACACCATTGCTGCCCACATAAGGAATATGATTTCTGGAATAGACAAAAAATTTGAATACACATTAAAAATATGTTTTAACCATTTTCCAATAACAGTAGAGCTAAACGGAAATCAGGCATTAATTAAAAACTTTTTAGGGGAAAAGGTTCCAAGAAAATGCAAGCTGATTGGGGGAGCAGAGGTAAAAATTACAAAGGATTACGTAACAGTCACATCTCATAGTAAAGAAATAGCGGGGCAAACTGCAGCAAACTTCGAAAAGGCTACAAGAATAAGATTAAGGGATAGAAGAATATTCCAAGACGGAATTTTCATCACAAGTAAAAACGGAAAGGAAATATAAAATGAAATTTTTAAGAAGAACATCAAAAAAAATCAGCAAGCTTGGAAGAAAAAGAAAGAAAAAACAAGTTTGGAGAAGACCTTCTGGAAGAGATAATAAAATGAGAGAAAAGAGAAAGGGATATCCGGCAGTAGTAAGTGTTGGTTATAAGAAAAAGAAAAGCGAGAGAAATAAGATTGAAGGGAAAAAAGTAATCATGATAATAAATCTAAAGGATTTAGAAATGGTGGGAAAAAATGAAGCAGTTATTATCGGAAAAATAGGAATGAGAAAAAAGATAGAAATTGCAAAGAAAGCAAAGGAAAAGGGAATAAGAGTATTAAACTTAAACGCAAAGAAAATATTGAAGGAGAGAAAAAAATGAATCTGGGTAAAAAAACGTTGCTTGCAATAAAGACCCTTAAGGTAGGAAAAGAAAAAGTTTTCTTCGTACCTTCTAGACTGGACGAGATTAAAGAAGCTATAACAAAGCAAGATATAAGGGATTTGGTTGCAAATGGAGCAATAATCGTTAAACCGAATAAAGGAAGAAAAAAGGTTTCGAGAAAGAAAAGTAGAAGTCCGGGAAATATAAGGAAGAAGGTTATTAAAAAAAAACAGAAATATGTTAAACTAACAAGAAAATTGAGGAAACATGTTAAGGAATTAAAAACGCAGGGCAAAATATCCCGAGAAGATTCTATTGAATTAAGGAAGAGAATAAGAAATAAAGCATTTAAAAGTAAATCAAATCTAAAAGAACATCTGGGAGGATTAAGAAAATGAGAATTCAGAAGAGAAGAAGAAGAGAAGCAAAGACGGACTACTCAAAGAGAATTAAATTACTAAAAAGCGAGAGGCCGAGAGTAATATTTAGAAAAACTAATAAGTATATCCTCTCCCAATATATAAAAAGTAAGGCAGCACAAGACTCAATTATTTTTGAAGTTACCTCTAAAGAGCTACTTAGAACCGGGTGGCCAAAGGAAATGTCTGGGAGCCTTAAATCTCTTCCCGCATCTTATCTAACTGGTTTTTTGGTTAGCAAAAAGATAATAAAAGAAAAAATGGAAGAGCCGATTGTTGATTGGGGTATGCTTAGAACAATAAACAAAACCCGTGCTTATGCCTTCTTAAAAGGGCTTATTGATGGGGGGTTAAAGATTAGTTGTAAGGAAGAAGCTTTCCCAGAAGAAGATAGAATAAAAGGAAAATTCCTAAAGGAAGACTTCTCGAAAAAATTTGAGGAAATAAAATTAAAAATAAAATGAAAACAAAAAAAATAGAAGATATTGGAATAGAAGAATTGAAAAAAACTGCAAAGGCAAACAAAACAGTTTCTGAAGATGTAAACGAAGTAATCACAGAAGAGATGCTTGAAGAAGTTGCGAAGGAAGAAGACGCTGAAGTAGTTGAAGCAGGAAAGAAAAAACTTGCGAAAGAGGATGCTGTTGAGAAACAGGAGAAGCGAGCTCCATTTAGAAGAGGACGTAGAGGAGAAAAAACAAGAGAAGAGATTATCTCGGCTTGGGAACCTAAAACAAAACTTGGAATTGATGTAAAGAATGGTAAGATAAAGGACATAGATGAGATAATTGACGCAAATAAAAAGATTCTTGAAGGAGAAATAGTAGACGCGCTTCTAAATATTAAGACAGATTTACTTTTAATAGGACAATCAAAAGGTAAATTCGGAGGAGGAAAAAGAAGAGCGTGGAGACAAACTCAAAGAAAAAAGAAAGAGGGTAATGTGCCTACTTTTTCTACTCTCGCTGTTGTTGGAGACGAAAATGGACATGTTGGTATCGGATTAGGAAAATCTAAGGAAACTTTACCCGCAAGAGATAAAGCAACAAGAAAGGCGAAACTTAGCATAATAAAAATAGTTAGAGGTTGTGCGGCTTTTGACTGCGCTTGTTCGGAACCCCATACCGTCCCATTTGAAGTTACAGGAAAAGCGGGAAGTGTAAGAGTAACCTTAATCCCCGCTCCACAAGGAACGGGTTTGGTTGTAGGAAAAGAGTTAAAAAAGGTACTTAAAATGGCCGGAGTAAAAGATGTTTATAGTAAATCTTTTGGGAGTAAAAGAACAACATTTAATTTCGTAAAAGCGTGTGTTGATGCACTCAGTCAAACAAATAAGGGGGCAAATAAAAGATGATTTGTATTGTAAGAATAAGTGGGGAAGTAAATGTTGGAGGAAAAATAAAAGAAACTCTAAATCGATTAAGACTGAGGAGAAAGTACTCTTGTGTTTTAATAAATCCTACAAAAGAGAATATGGGTATGCTCAAGAAACTTAGGGATTACGTTGCTTATGGGGAAATAAACAAGGAAACACTTGCTAAACTTATTGAAAAGAGAGCACAGCCAATAGATAAGAAGAAAAAAATTGATTCTTCTAAAATCTCTGAGGAAATAGTAAAAGAAGATTATGCCAAAATGGGAATAAAACCTTTTTTCAGACTCCATCCTCCAAGAGGAGGAATTAAGAGTAAGATTCATTTTCCAAAAGGAATTCTTGGAGATAACAAGGAAAAAATAAACGAATTAGTTGGGAGGATGTTATAATGAAAATTCACAAGCGTAAAAAATCATCACGTTCTCATGGAAAGGGTATGGGAACTTCGGGACATGGTTCAAGAAAGCAACATAGAAGTACTGGTAATAGAGGAGGGAGAGGAATGGCTGGAACAGGAAAGAGAGCAGATAATCTTAAAACACTTATTAACAAACTTTATGGAAATGATTATTTTGGTAAACAGGGTGTAACGAGTAGAGGAACAAAGAGGGATACAAGAAAAAGAATTAATCTTGGGGATATTGAGATAAACATGGACACCTACATAAAAAAAGGAGTTATGAAAAAAACAACCAAGGGATTTGAAATTGGATTAAAAGGATATAAAATACTTAGTGAGGGAGATGTAAAAAATAAGTTAATAATCACTGCTAAAGAGGCTTCGGCATCTGCAATCGCAAAGGTAAAGAAAGCTGGGGGAGAGATTCTTCTTCCACCGATAAAAAAATCAGAAAAAATTAAAGAAAAAATTTCATCTTAAAAACCTTTAAAAACATCTTTTCTCATCCATAAATGAAAGATTATGGCATTGACAGACCTATTTAATTTTATTCCAGAAGTAAGGAAACCTGAAGAGAAAAAACTAGATTTTAACACCAAACTTAAATGGACAATAATAATTCTTGTTGCTTTCTTCGTTTTAGCAAATATTCCTTTATTTGGTTTATCTGGAAATGCTCTTGAGAGATTTAAGTATTTGGCAATAATCCTTGGAACGGACTTCGGGAGTATAATCTCTCTTGGAATTGGTCCAATCGTTATGGCTTCCATTATTCTGCAGCTTCTTGCTGGTTCGGGAATAATTAATATAGATCAAACAACGGAGGAAGGTAAAAAATTTTTCACAGGAATACAAAAAATCCTTGTGTTTTTCTTTATCGTATTTGAAGCGATAATCTATGTAGTTATGCAAGGACTTCAGGCGGCTCCAGGATTTGCGTGGCTCGTTATTTTCCAATTAATTCTTGGAGGACTTGCGATATTCTATATGGACGAAGTAACACAAAAGTGGGGTTTTGGTTCGGGTGTAAGTCTCTTTATTGGAGCGGGAGTTAGTTGGAGATTAATAACAAGTGCATTCCAGTTTGTTGACGCCCAAGGAAGAAATTGTCTTGTTGGTTTCTCAAGTGGAACTGTCCTTTGTACGGGTAAAGTATTTGTCCTCATTCAATCAATAGTAACAAAGTTCCCGATAGAAATCGTTTCGGCATTCGCAGCAATTTTATCTACTGTAATAATTTTCCTTCTGGTAGTATGGGCACAATCGCTTAAGGTAGAAATTCCTCTATCTTATGGAAGAGTAAGAGGTTATGGAATAAAATGGCCACTATCTTTCTTTTATTCCTCGGTTATTCCGGTAATTTTAACTGCTGCGTTAATTGCAAATATACAACTTTTAGGAGGACTTATTGAAAACGCCGCGGCCCCTTGTTTGGCTGCTACCGCAGAGGGGGCGTGCACCGGAATTGCGAGTATTGCCTCTCATCTTACCTTTTTAGGACATTTTGTAAACGGGCAGGCTGTTTCGGGAATTGCGTTTTGGATGCATTCAACAAATATCCTTGAACTTTTTATACGTGGAGGTATTCTTCCAATACACTTTTTACAGGGAATAACTCACATAATCTCCTATATGATTTTATCCACGGTATTTGCAGTTTTCTGGGTTAAGACATCTGGGATGGATTCAAAGAGCCAGGCACAGAAAATTGCTGCCTCTGGATTGCAAGTTGCAGGATTCAGACAAGATATAAGAATCCTTGAAAGTATTCTTGATAGGTACATAATGCCTCTTACGGTTATGGGTGGAGCTGCGATTGGATTGTTAGCAGCGACAACGGACTTAATGGGTTCGCTGGTTTCTGGGACTGCAATTCTGCTTGTGATAATGATTATGTTCCAGTTCTATCAAAGCATTGCACAACAACATTCTGTTGATATGAATCCCGCAATGCGTAAGTTCATCGGTGGATAAACTTAAATACCCTTTTTTATTTTATCAATTATGACATTTACAGAGGTGGTTATTATGTACCCAAAGACGAGTGCAATTATTTTATCTGTTCTAATAACAGTAGTTATGACTTTAGTAACAAAAAGATTTACCAACCAAAGCAGAATGAAAGAATTGAAAGAAATACAGAAATCCTGCCAGATAAAACTTAAAGATAATCGGGGCAATCCCCAAAAGATGGCTGAGATAAATAAAGAGATGATGGAGTGCTCTATGGAACTTATGAAACACTCGTTTAAGCCATTGCTTATCACATTCATCCCATTAATTATCTTTTTTTGGTGGATAAGAAGTATCTTCGTACTAACAACATTAGGAAACTCGTGGATTTGGTATTATCTTGTCTCGGGTATTCTTGCTAGTATTCTTTTTAGAAAGATTTTTAATGTAGTTTAAGGGAATTCTATTATGGAAAGCGAAGAAAAACAAAGAGAGCTTGTATTCAAGTTTCAGATGTTTGAGCAACAGATGCAAAATATACAGCAACAGCTTCAGGCAGTTGAGCAGGCGATTGTA
>Ga0268276_1000649_pt1 | contig 39381 bp, 45 predicted proteins | sample saktaG_4_FD_190145 | JGI IMG/M metagenome (GOLD analysis project Ga0268276, IMG submission 190145) | Saline water microbial communities from Sakinaw Lake, British Columbia, Canada - sak_2010_1_5_45m | ecosystem: Environmental > Aquatic > Non-marine Saline and Alkaline > Saline ...
CCCGGCCTTAATAAAGCGAACGGTGCGCCCTTGTGGGCGACATTCGGCTTTAATGGAGCGGCCGGTGTACCCCTTGCGGGTAAGGAGAGCAATATGGAAACAATTATTAAAAGAGAATTAATTAGCGATAAGAGAATTTGCAGGATGCTGGCAGTAGGAGCTTTTATTATTCTTACTGCTTTATCTGCCTTTGTGCGCATACCTTTGCCTTTCACTCCGGTGCCACTTACATTGCAGACATTTTTTGTTTTACTTTCCGGGGCTTTACTTGGGAAAAAGCTCGGCGTATTTACACAATGTTCTTATATGTTTTTAGGTTTAGCTGGCCAATCGGTATTTACAGGTAAAGGCAGCGGGGCGCTCTATTTACTCGGGCCCACAGGCGGTTACATTATCGGTTTTATCCTCGCCTCTTTTTTGGCCGGGAGTTTATTTGCGAAAGAAGAGCAAGGCCGGTTTACTATTTTTATAAAGTTATTATCTGCAGATTTTGTAATATTATTCAGCGGTATGCTTTGGTTAAAGGTTAGCTTATCTTGCTCAATAAGCCAGGCATTTTTACTCGGGTTTCTACCGTTTGTATTAGGTGATATTTTAAAAGTCGCCTTGGCATCAATTGTTTATAACTCAATACATTCGCGTATTAAGGCAATTCTTTATTAATCCCCTCCGCAAAAATCCCAGGGCTTTAGCCTGGAGATGAATGCATAGCAGAGATTTATTTTTGCTTCGGGGAGGGAACCCTGGCCTTTAGGCCGAGGGGGTTATACTTTAGTAGGTTTTAAAAAACTTATCTTTAATAAATGAAAAGTCTGGCCTTGAAGTTGCTCTCTTTGTTTTTGTTGTCGTTTTCTCTGGGCAGCTGCGCTCATCTTTCCGGGATGACGGTTCATCAGGCCCTTTCTGTAGGCATATTCTCCGCATCAATCTTAGGGACTCTTTTCTTTTGGGATTTCCGCCTCAGTTTTGCTTTCATCGGCACATCCGTATTATTAATGACTAAAACCATAGACCTAGAGCATGTCATTGAATTTTCATCGCTTGAGGTTATTCTCTTCTTAGTAGGGATGATGGTAATTATCGGATTACTTAAAGATTCCGGAGCTTTTGCCTGGATTGTTAGCCTTATTTTGCGTATTCCTAAATTAACCGGTAAAAAATTTGTTATTTTTGTCGGTATTTTATCTGCCTTACTTGCTTGTACCGTTGATGAAGTAACTTCAATTATTTTTATAGTGGTTGCGGTCATGGAGGTTTGTAATTACTTTGAGGTTAATCCAGTCCCTTTTATTATAATATCTGTTTTAGCTACAAACATCGGCTCTGCTGCTACAGTTTTGGGAAACCCCATCGGCATACTTATTGCTTCAAAATCCGGCTTAACCTTTGAAGATTTTATCCTCAAAGCTCTACCTTTGGCAGTAGTTTGTTTAATTGTTGTTCTTTTTATTCTTTTGTTTTGGTATAGGAAATCGATAAAGTTTCTTGATGAACAGATGCAGAGGTTGGGGGCTAATGAAATATTAATTAGGTTAATTTCTGTGCCTCCGGAAAAAGACCTTAAAATAAGTTTAGTGATATTTGGAGTAATGTTAGTTTTTATTTCTTTGCATCATCGTATAGAGGTGGCCTGGGGCCTGCCTGTTAATACTGTATTATTAGTTGTTCCGCTGGTAGTCAGCGGTTTGGTGATGATCTGGAAGCATAATAAGGCCAGGAAATATATCGAAAAAGATGTAGAATGGTGGACTTTGCTTTTCTTCCTGCTTTTGTTCGTGCAGGCAGGGACGTTGAAATATACCGGAGCAACTGTTTTTATTGCCAAACATATATTAGCAGCAACTGGGAATAACCTTAATTTATTGACTGGTGTTATCTTATGGATAAGTGCTATAGGCTCGAGTATCTTGGATAATGTAGTTTTGGTGGCAGCTTTTATTCCCGTTGTTCAGGGTTTTCAGGGCTTAAATATGAACTTGCAGCCTTTGTGGTGGGCATTGCTTTTTGGCGGCTGTTTAGGCGGAAACATTACTCTTATCGGTTCTACCGCAAATATTGTAGCAATAGGGATCCTTGAAAAAGAGGGCCGTATTAAAATAACTTTTTTAAACTGGTTTTTGGTAGGTTTAAGTGTTGGTTTAATCACTACATTTATTGTAATGTTCGCGTTAGTTTTTCTTCCGTTTTACAGATAACTTGACAAATAATAAATTCTGTGATAATTTGATTTCAACCTTAAAAGGAGGTTAAGATGGGGGTTAAGAAAATTGTGTTTTTATCCGTGTTTTTTACTTCAATTATTGCTGTTAACTTTATTGTTTTTGCGGCCGATGCGCCTGTTGCCGGAGTAGATTCTGTAGTAATTACGGCGGCTGCGCCGCAGGAAAAAAGTGATATACAGTGGGCATGGGGAGAAGTGGTAAGCCTAGATAATCAGGCCAAGATAGTTACCATTAAGTATCTTGATTATGAGACGGATCAGGAGAAAGAGCTTGTTTTAACAATTGATGATAAAACAACTTTTGAAAATATCAAAGGCCTTGATGAGTTAAAATTAAAAGATACTTTAAGCATAGATTATGTGAGTTTGCCTGATAATAAAAATATCGCTAAAAACATAAGCCTTGAAAGGCCAGATGCGCTTGCGTCTGTTCCTGCGCAAACCCAAGAAGAGGTTAAATCGGCGGAGGCTCCTGTGTCAATGGTACTTTCCGAACCAACTCCGGCAGCAGAGTCAGTATCTGAGCCAACTCCGTCAGCAGAGTCAGTATCTGAGCCAACTCCGGCAGCAGAGTCAGTATCCGAACCAACTCCGGCAGCAGAGTCAGTATCCGAGTCAACTCCAGCAGCAGAGTTAGTATCTGAGCCAACTCCAGCTGTTAGTAGTCAAGCGCAGTAATTATTTATATAGCAGATTATTATAAATAGGCAGGGCCTTAAAACCCTGCCTATATTTTATACTCATCGGACTAAAGACTGCGCTCATTAAGGCGTGCCTGCCAGAAGGCGGTGATGAGTTGAGTCAAGCTTAAGTATTTTGTCTGAAGAAACCTACTATGGAAAAGATAAAATTAATTATTTTTGATTTAGACGGCACCTTAGTGAATGCTTACGCGGCGATAGAAAAGAGTTTTAATTATGTAATGCGTGCGCTAGGATTAAAAACACAAAGCGAAACTTCTATACGCCGAGCAGTTGGCTGGGGGGATGTCAACTTACTTAAGCCGTATGTATCCAAACAAGATTTAGATCGCGCCCTAAGCTTATACCGGAAGCACCATAAACATAGCCTACTTAAACATTCACGTCTTTATCCGCATGTTAGATTTCTTTTACGGCGCCTTAAAACAGGTGGTTGTAAATTAGCAATAGCCAGTAACCGGCCAACGGAATTTTCTCTTATATTATTAAAACATTTACGTATATTAAATTATTTTGACTATGTGCTTTGCGCTGATAAGTTAAAGCATGGCAAGCCTAATCCGGAGATATTGAACAAAATAATCAAGCGGTTTGCTTTTAAGAAATCGCAGGTTTTCTATGTAGGGGATATGATTATTGACGCTCAAGCAGGAAGGCGCGCCAGAGTAAATACAGTAATTGTTACCGGTGGCTCAAGCAGCAGGTTTGAGATTAAAAAAGAAGGGCCTTTTAAGATAATTAGTAAGGTCGGCCAACTTGCGAAGATGGTGGAATGAAGATTTCCGTCGTTAATTGCTTGTGAAATAGATGCACCCTAGGTCCTACTTCGCTGCGCTTGTAGGCCCTTGCGCAAAGCGTAAGTATTTCGCTAGATAGAAACTTAAAAGGTGTTCAAATTTCGCACAGCAAGTGCGCACTTGCCAGTCATATTTGGCAAGGTGCGCCGGATAAAACCTATAGGGTGCTCACACTTACTCGCTTACGCTCGTAAGTATTTCGCCGGATAAAACCTATAGGGTGCTCACACTTACTCGCTTACGCTCGTAAGTATTTCGCCGGATAAAACCTATAGGGTGCTCAAATAGTTAGGTTTTCCTTGACAGTCATGTTAATAGGTAATATATTAAAAAGCAGGAATGAAAAAAAACTTTAAGATATTCGCAGCTGCAGTAATTTTATTATGTTTGGCAGGATGTTTTTCAACAAAGACGCATTCTGTTTTGGATAAATCATTCACGGGTGAGCAGCTAAACCATTACTCAGGGCCAAAGGCTAAAATCACCGTCAATGATTTTGAATTAAAAACCTCCGGTATTTACCCGCAGGTTGGGTTAGCCCTGAAAGAATATTTCATCAGTATCCTAAATGATACCAAACGTTTTATCATGGATACTCCGCAAGAAGCAGATTTAATTATTAGCGTCGAAGTTATTGAATTTATACCTGAGAGTTCAGGCGGTAAATCTGGTTTAGCCGGCGGCGGAAGCAGCGCCAGTAGTTTTATGGGCGGTTTATTAGGAGAGGCTTTAAATAAAGCAAATATGCAGTTAAGGCTGCGTATTATTGACCGGGCAACCTCGAGCATAATAGGCAGCCGGGATATCCAGAGCCAGGCCGTAGAAAATCCCGGTAAAAAAACAACAACTCCGCATGATAAAATTTTTAAAACAGGTTTAAGTGAATATGCGGGTACTCCGATGGGCAAAGTTATTTATGATTGCTTGGTTGAAGCAGGGCGCTATGTCGCGCAAAATGTCCCCTTAAGTTATTACAAAAATTAAGATGTATGTACCTGCAAGAACCGCGTCTGGGCCTGGCGCAGAGCGCAAGAGTTCAACTAGGTAAAGCTTTAAGGTGTTCTAGATCCTGTCTCCTAAGGAGTATTAAAATTTCCAAAGCAAATTTTAATATACTCGACAGGATTAATTCGGCCAACGACTTATGTTCACTGTCGTTGCATAAGTTGTGGCCTCATTAACTATGGGAAAAAGAAAACGTAGAGGAAAGCTTAACTGGCGTTCTAAGAAAGCCAATAAAGGCAGAAAACCTAATTTAGGTTAAACTCCTGCATATGGTTCTATTATGGATCTTGGCCAGTACATTTTTGGTTAGCATTATATCCTTGGTGGGTATTTTTACTCTTTCCATAAAGGATGATCTTATGCATAAGATCCTTTTTTGCCTGATAGGTTTTTCTGCCGGCGCACTCATCGGCAGCGCTTTTTTGCATATCCTTCCGGAATGTTTAGAAAATAATAAAAGCACTACCGTATTTTATTATCTGATCCTCGGGATTATAATTTTTTTCCTTATGGAGAGATATTTACACTGGCGGCATTGCCACGAGGATGGCACTTGCAAGACGCATGCTTTTACTTATCTAAACCTTGTTGGAGATGGATTTCATAATTGTATTGACGGTATGGTAATCGCTGCAAGTTTTATGGTTTCTTTAAAACTCGGTTTTGTTACTACTTTAGCAATTATACTGCATGAGATTCCTCAGGAATTGGGTGATTTTGCCGTTTTGGTATATGGCGGGTTTACTAAACAAAAGGCGCTTTTATTTAATTTCGCTTCGGCGCTTATGGCTGTAATCGGAGCAGTTGCGGGGTATTTTATAGTTGACCTTAGCAAGGGCTTTTTGAATTTCATCTTACCTTTTACTGCCGGCGGGTTCATTTATATAGCAACCAGCGATTTAATCCCGGAATTACACAAAGAAACTGACCTTAAACGTTCAACCGCCTCTTTTTTTGCTTTTTTGCTGGGAATAGTTTTTATGGCATTAGCAAAAAATTTCTTACCAGAATAACTTGATCGATTAAATTATTTTATATGACAATAAGAACACTGGCTTTAATCTCCGGAGGTTTGGATAGTTTATTAGCGGCAAAAATAATCCAAGACCAGGGAGTAGAAGTAATCGGCCTGCATTTTAAAATTCCTTTTTGTAAGTTAAATATAAGAAAAAAATTTCCTGATATCGGCATAAAAATAATCGAAGCTGATCTAGGGAATGAGTTTCTTAACCTTATTCGAAAGCCGCGTTATGGTTTTGGAACAAACATGAACCCTTGTATTGACTGTAAAATTTTAATGTTTAGTAAAGCTAAGGAATTAATGCCCGGATTAGGGGCTAGGTTTATTGTTAGCGGAGAGGTGCTTGGCCAGCGGCCGATGTCCCAGAATAAACAGGCATTAAAATTAATTAAAGAAAGAAGCGGCCTGGATGACTTATTACTGCGGCCGTTGTCTGCGCTTTTTTTTACCCCGAGTTTAGCAGAAAAAGAGGGATGGGTTAAAAGAGATCAGCTTCTTAATTTTAACGGCCGCTCGCGTAATGCGCAAGTACAATTAGCCAGAGACCTGGGTATCTTAAAGTATTCAACTCCCTCCGGAGGATGCTTGTTGACAGATCCCAATTTTTCTAAGAGGCTAAAAGAACTTCTTGCGCATAATGAATTGAGTTTAGATAACTTAGAGCTTTTAAAGATAGGCAGGCATTTTCGTATAGGAGAGAGAACCCGGCTTGTTGTAGGAAGAAATGAAAATGAGAATAGCCCGATTTCTCGGTTAGCTAAGCCGCCAGACTATTTATTAAGCCCGCAAAAAGATTTAGCCGGGCCAACTTGTTTAATCAGGGGTCAGGTTAGCGCAGAGCTGATTTTTTTATCTTCACAAATACTTATTGCTTATACTGATGTTGCCGGTTTAAAAGAGGCCAAGGTATATTATAGGCAGGCAACTGCAGCGGATGATAATATGCATAAAATAACCTGCGTCCCGAAAAGCGATTTCGTGCATTTACTAATATAAAAGGGGAGAGGCATGAAAGAAGCTCAGCTTTATAATCAATTAGAAGGCCGAAAGGTGCATTGTCAACTTTGCGCGCATGGCTGTAAAATTCAGGATGGTAAGTTTGGTTTTTGCGCAGTTAGGCAAAACATCAAGGGGATTCTTTATACGCATAATTATGGCAAGCTGGTAGCAGTAAACGTAGATCCTGTTGAGAAAAAGCCGCTGTATCATTTTTTCCCAGGAACAAAAGCTTTTTCTATTGCCTGTGCCGGGTGTAATTTTCGTTGTGGGTTTTGCCAAAACTGGCAGATTTCCCAGCTTGACTTTATTAACCAGAGTCCGGGTGAGGATTTTAGCGCTGAAAATGTCGTAAACTTAGCTAAGCAGAATAACTGTGAACAAATAGCTTATACTTATACTGAACCAACCGTTTATTTTGAGTTTGCTTTAGAGACAATGAAGTTGGCAAAAGCTGCCGGCCTGCGCAATATATTTGTTACTAACGGTTATATGACTAAAGATGCTGTTTTTTTGCTTAAATCCTATCTTGATGCGGCTAATATCGATTTAAAGTTTTTTAAAAATGGTTCTTACCAAAGAATATGTTCCGCTAAACTTAAGCCTGTTCTTGATTCCATTCGGCTATTGCATGATGTTGGGGTCTGGATCGAAATTACCACCTTGATAATTCCCGGAGAAAATGATACTCTGGAAGAGTTAAGCGGGATTGCAAAGTTTATCGCTAACGTGGATAAAAATATACCTTGGCATATTTCTAGGTTTCATGCAGATTACAAATTTGATAACTATCCGAGTACCCCTGAACGCACGCTTAAATTAGCTTATGATTTAGGCAAAGCAGAAGGTTTACATTATATATATGCCGGCAATGTCGAAGGATGGGGCCAAGATACTTTTTGCAGCAACTGTGGGAAGCTTCTTATTAAGAGAGAGGGATTTAATATAATAGAATCCCGTTTTTCCGGACACAAATGCTTATTTTGTAAGGCAACTCTTCCCGGGGTCTATAATTTAGATGAATTTTAAATAAAAGTAGGATTAGTTCGCACATTGACTTACTCTCCGCCTAAGGCGGATCGTAAGTCAAGTGCTCACTAAAGTTAGAGGTTGACAGCTTCGTTGGTTAGGATTAAAATATTAACGCAAATTTTAGCTTACATGCTGCCCCTATAATATGATAGGGGTATATTTTTACAACCTTTCGAATAATGGAAAAGAATATTCAACTTGATCCTAAAAAATGTATTGTTTTTTTTGATTTTGACAATACCATTGCCACTTGTGATGTTTTTGATAATATGCTTTTGCTTTTTTCTAGGGATGACCGCTGGTTAGAACTGGAAAAAAGATGGAAGAGCGGTAGGATCGGCTCAAAGACCTGTTTAGAAGGCCAGCTCCGAGGGATGAATTTAACTAAAAAGGCCCTGGATGCTTATCTGCCCAAGATAAAATTGGATCCTTACTTTAAGCAGGTTTATAAGTATTTACGGGTTAAAAAAATAAAAACATTTGTTTTAAGCGATAATTACGACTATATAATTAACCGCGTTTTAAAAATCAACGGAATAAACGGACTTAAGGTTTATGCAAATAAATTAAATTTTCTCAAGGAAAAAGTAGTTACGGATTATCCTTTTAAAAGTAAAGATTGCCAAATTTGCGCGCATTGTAAGACGAAAAACCTTTTGGCGAAATCTCCGAAAGGCTCTGTAATAATTTATGTCGGAGATGGCCAGTCAGATGCCTGCCCGGCAAAATATGCGCATGTTATATTCGCAAAAGACCACCTGCTTAGCCACCTTAAAGACAGTAACCTGGATTATATGGATTTTCATAACCTAAAGAATGTTTTTGTTTATTTAAAAAGGAAATTAACATGAGCCCAAAACAAATAACTAAAATGCCAAAGAGTAAAAAGATTTTTTCTTCCAATGAACTGTTGGAGCTAGAGGCAAAATACTGTTCGTGGGGGGATACGGTGCATTATGCCGAAAAATTGGATATATTTAAGAGTGCAGAGGGGAACTATCTTTATGACCGTCAAGGTGTAGGGTATTTAGATTTACAGATGTGGTATTCAGCAGTTAATTTTGGTTACAGGAATCAGCGTTTAAATGAAGCGCTAAAAAAACAAATTGATACCCTGCCACAGCTGGCCTGTCAGTATCTTCATGAGGAAAAAATCCAGCTGGCTACGAAACTGGCGCAAAGAAATCAGCGAACCTTTGAAGAAAAAGGGAGGGTTCATTTTAATGTCGGCGGTTCAAGCGCTTTGGAAGATTCGCTGAAATTAGTGCGCAATCACATTGGCAGGAGCCTTGTTTTTGCTTTCATGGGAGGCTATCATGGCAGGACTCTAGCTGCCTCGGCAATCACCTCAAGCTTTAGATACAGAGAGCGTTTCGGACACTTTGGTGACAGGGCTATGTTTATACCGTATCCTTATTGTTTTAGATGCCCTTATGATAAAAAGAGGGATTTTTGCGATTTATACTGCCTAAAACAATTTGAACGGCTTTTTGACACTGAATATTATTCGGTAGTAAATAAAAAGAATAATAGATGTGAGTTTGCCGCCTTCTATGCCGAGGCAATTCAAGGAACAGGCGGTTATATTGTTCCTCCGCAGGAATATTATTCAAGACTAAAAGATATTTTGGATCACTATGGAATTCTCTTTGTTGATGATGAGATACAGATGGGATTTTTCCGTACGGGTAAATTTTGGGCGATTGAGCATTTTAATATTACCCCAGATATTATTGTTTTTGGTAAAGCCCTGACCAACGGATTAAATCCTATAAGCGGAGTTTGGGCCAAAGAGAAATTAATCTCTCCGGATGTTTTTCCCCCGGGCTCAACCCATTCGACATTTTCGAGCAACCCTCTTGGTACAACTGTGGGCTTAGAGGTAATGAAACTGATTGAGGAGTCAGATTTTTCTACATCTATCCCCAGGAAGGGGCAGTATTTTATTTCGCAGCTTAAGAAATTACAGAAAAAATATCCGCAGATAGGGGATGTGGATGGCATAGGCCTTGCTTTAAGAATGGAGATGTGCGAAAAAGACGGTTATACTCCCAACAAGGAACTTACGGATAAGATTGTGAATTTAGGGTTAAGCGGCTCTCTAAATGCGAAAGGAAAACGCATGGGGTTAATTCTTGATGTTGGGGGGTATTATAAAAATGTCTTTACACTTGCCCCGTCTTTTTATATTACTGAAGAAGAGATTGATTTGGGTGTTGAACTTTTTGAAGAGGCGTTAAATAGGGCGCTAAAGAAGCAATAAAATTTCCTTATGCTGGATAAGGGCATCCGTGTTTTGAATTTTGATAACAGTATTATTTCCCAGCCCAAGCTTTTTTCTAGATACCTAGCAGATGTTATTGATTTTACCGGCCTGGCTCATTGCGCCAGGCTTTTTATGTCAGGAGGCGTGCGTAAGAAAATTTCAGATACCCTCACTCAAGCCGGGAAAAATTATCCTTGTTTTTTAGGTTCCGGAGATTTTCACCATATCAGCGAAATTTTAATCAGCCGGATTGACCAACCTGTTTGTTTGTTTGTTTTTGATTTTCATCCGGATTGGGATATCCTACCTCCTCGTTTTGCCTGCGGCTCGTGGATAAATCAAGCCCTAAAGAATAGAAATATTACTAAATGTATACTTATCGGCGCAGGTTCGCAAGACTTATCTTTTCCTGCGTTACAGGCTGCTAATCTTAGCGCTTTAGCTAGCGGCCGCCTTGAGATTTATCCTTATAGGCATAAACCAAGTCGTCTCTATTTCAGGCATGTTGCGCAGAATCAGTCAATTACCGTTCAAAAAGGTATTTTTTCGAATAAAATTATTTGGAATCAATTAGAAAATGAAGATTTAGCCGTTTTTTTCTTAAAATTAATCAAACGTCTGCCCGCGCATAAAGTTTATGTCTCAATTGACAAGGATTGCTTGCGATGCGATTATGCGCTTACTAATTGGGAAGAAGGCTTCCTGCAGCTGGAGCAACTTTTAACTATGCTAAGGTTGATACGGGAGAATTTGGATATAATTGGCTTGGATGTAGCAGGAGATTATTCTGTGCCTCGGATTTCAGGAAGAATCAAAGCAGCTATCTCTAAGTTTGATCATCCTAAGAAACCGAGTGCACATAATTGTTCAAGTGATTTAATTTCTTCTGTGAATGAACAAGTTAATTTACTGCTCCTTGGAGAAATATTCTCTTAGTCCGCGTGTTTCTTAAAAAACTCTGCAGTAATTTGAGCGACTTTATCTCTTTCCTGGTCCGCGGTAATAATATGATAAGAATTTTCCAAAAACACAATTTCTTTTTCTTCTGAGCTAAGGCGATTATAAATGTAGTAAGAGTTTTTGGGGCTGGTGACATCATCCTGTCTTGCCTGCATCAGTTGTACAGGTGTTTTTATTTTTTTAAGTATCGACTTTACTTTTTTTGCCAGGAGTTCGTTTTGGTACATACAGGATACCGGAATTACCGTATATCCGTAAAGATGAACTTTACTGTAATCGAAAAGTTTAGCCCCTTTATAAAAATTTTCTATTTTTGCTCTTAGGCGCTGGTTTTTTATTCCGTATGGGGATTCTTCTTTAAAATATGTCCAGTATTTGAAAGGAGTTTTATAAGCTAAAGGTAGAAAAATCCTAGATTTAGGATTGCCCCAACCGTCAAAGAAGAGGGTGGGAGAGAAGCAATTTAGGGCTTTTATCTTGTAAGGGAATTCATAAGTTAGCATGATTCCTATTAATGCGCCAAAGGATAGCCCGGCTATAAAGATATTCTCATAATCATTGGCGTATTTAATAAATTCGCTACGGATTGAATTGTAAATAGTCTGCCAGGATGTTCTTTTAAGGCAGGAGATGGATTTATCGTGATTAGCCAATAAAGGACAGGCAACGGAAAATCCCATTTTATTTAGGTGTTGGGCAATAGAGCCCATTTCTTTGGCTGTGCCGGTAAGGCCGTGGACCAAAAAGCAGAGATTTTTATTCCCAGGTAGAAAAAAGCCGGTATCGGGTATTTCGGTAATTAAACGCCTGTCTTCTTTTAATGAAAAAATTATCATATTTTCCTTTAGGTTTCCTTAAGTTTATTAAGTATATTTTTTAAATCAGATTCTTTTAAAAAACCATTCGTGCTTAAAGTTATTGTTTTTTCGCAAAGCCCGCGGCTATTGGGGCAGTCTGTGTCCGGAACAATATTTTTTAAATAAGCATAATCTGTGATTGCCCGCAGGTATATCTGTGATATTCCCAGCCCGGAATTTCTAAAAAAATCCAAGGCGCAGTTTCTTCTTTGAACATTTTCAAAAATAAGAGTAAGATAGGGGTAGCTTGCCTTGGTTTGTTCCAGTTCAACAATAGGTTTTATCCCGGAGATATTTTTTAACCCGTCTAGATAAATATCTGTTTTCTCTCGCTGTTCTTTGATTTTTTCCTCTAATCTTGGAAAGTTAATATGCCCGATATATCCCCTCAAAGCAGAGACCTTATGTAGAGGAAAATCAGGTTCAAAGTACTCACCCATTGCTCTTATTGGGTTATTGCGCAGCTGCCAGAATAATTGCGGTAATCTGAACGCAAACCAAAATAAGGCCGGCCGGTAGAAAATACTATAAGCAAAAAGTTCTATGACTTTTAAAGATTCTGATAAGATATCTCGATGCGCGATTTCTCCATAGGTGCTGTTTAGAATACTGGCATATTCAGGCATATTGGTTACTGCTATGCCTCCTTCATAGATGGTTAGTCCTTTTCCGCGGCAGAGGCTAAAAAATGAGAACTGGCCAAGGGAACCGGTTTCTTTATTATGGTATTTAGCGCCTAAGCTCTGTGCGCAGTCTTCAATAATAAAAGCATTGTAAATTTGGGCGATTTCTTTTAATGCGGAAAAATCAATCGGTAGGCCGCCTAGATGAACGGCGATTATGCCAAGAATATCATTATCCGATGCGCAAATGTTCTTAAGTTTATTTATATCAAAATTAAAATTATCTGTGCCTGTATCGCAGAGTTTTATATTAAGGCCGGCTTTTTTAATTGCCAATGGAATTAGGGGGCAGATAAAGGCCGGGATAATTATGGTTTTTTTACTAGAAATTTTTTTTATGGTTTCTAGGATTAGGTAAAACGCAGCAGTTCCTGAATAGGTAAGTAAGGCATTTGAAGCGCCCAGATATTTTTTAAAGTCTTCTTCTAGTAATCCTTGTGGGTGTTTTCTAAAGCAGGAAGTAATTAAACTTCTGGCTGTAAGCGGCCAACCTGCAGTTGGCGGGATCTCTCGTATAAAGCTCAAATTATAGTTCCTTTTCTATTATTTTATTTATTCATTTTATGCTAAAATAGCCAGAAATGCAAGTTAACTCTCCATGCCTAAAATTAGCTGTAAGATACTAGACAACATAAACAAAATAGATAGAAAACAATGGGATGCTGTTTTTGGGGATATCCCCGAGAGTTATTCTTTTTACAGGACGCTAGAAAACTCAGAGTTCACCGGGTTTAGATTTTATTATCTGGTTATTGAGCGAGACCATGAAATTGTGCTTATCGCACCGCTATTTAGTACTGATTTTAATTTGGATATCGCTGTAGAGGGCTGGTTTTCTAAAGTTATTAGATCTATTCGTAAAGTTTTTCCCCGGTTTCTAATTTTAAAAACACTTTTTTGCGGTTCGCTTTTTGGAGAATATGGGGTTTTGGGGATTAAGTCTGATTTTAAAGAAAATCCGGAGTTCATCCGGTTGTTATCGGATGGAGTAATAAATTTTAGCACTAAAATCAACGCCCCGCTAGTGATCTTTAAAGATTTTCTAAAACAGGATACGTTTTTTCTTGATGCTTTAATGCAGGAAGGATATTCGAAGGTAAAGAGCTTTCCCGCCGTGATTCTAGAGCTTAATTTTGTTTCTTTTGAAGGCTACCTTAAAAGCCTGGGGCGTTCTACCCGTAAGAATTTAAATAAAAAACTAAAACAGGCTTATAGCCAGGGAAAAATAGAAGTTAAGGTTGCTCGAGATGTAGAAAACCAAATTGACAAGATATTTAAGCTCTATGAGAATACTTATTATAAGGGGGATACTAAGTTTGAGCGCCTGAGTAAAAAATTTTTTTTACAGGTTGCTCATGATTTAAATCCGCACACCCATTTTTTCCTTTATTATATAGAGGATAAGTTGGCCGCTTTTAATCTTTGTTTTGTTTATAATGATTTGCTCATTGATAAGTTTGTCGGTTTCGATTATGATATATCTAAACGGTATAACCTGTATTTTGTCAGCTGGGCCTATAATATTAAATGGTGCATCGATAATTCTTTGCGCTATTATTATCCCGGGCAGACTGATTATGAGCCGAAGGCGAGGTTGGGAGGAAAACTCATTTCGCTTTATGCCTATTTAAGGCATAAAAATATATTTTCTAATTTTTTCATAAAGCTACTTATTTTCATCCTTAAGCCGGATAACTTTAATAAGGATATTAGGAAATAAATTATATGTTTAAAAAGAAGGTTACGCTTAAAATATTGCTACTGCTTATCGCCAGCGATATACTTGAAACTGCAGTTCAATTCTTCTTTAAGAAAAGTGCTTTAGCTAAAGATGGTTTTGCCGTGGTTGATATGGCGACTGCTGTGGTTTTTTTTAAAGCAGTTTTTACTTCGCCATTTTTGTGGGCAGGGTTATTTACTGTGGCCGTAGTATTTATTATCTGGTCTATGATTCTTGCTAAAATAGACCTAAGTGTAGCTGTGCCGATTGCCAGCTTCAGCTACATTTTAGTTCCAATAGCTTCTATTATTTTCTTACATGAGCATATTACTGTTTTAAGGTGGGTTGGTATATTGTTTATTCTTATGGGGGTTATATTGGTTTCTTTGAGCAGTAAAGAAAGGATTGTACAGGAAAAATGAAAGAAGGGTTGCTAATAATTCTTTCCTTGATCGCTTTGACTAGTTTATGCGATACCATAAACCAGCTATTCTTAAAATCTGCAATAAATTACTTAAATTTTACGCCCACCTTTAATATTATAAAAATTATTAAGTTTATTTTTCAACTATTAATTAAGCCCCGGATTTGGTTGGGTTTTGTTTTTAGCGTAATATCTTTATGTATCTGGCTGTTTGTGCTTTCAAAGGTAGACCTTAATTTTGCTTTTTCTGCAGATAGCATGCATTATATCTTTATTGCTTTAGCATCCAATTTGATTTTAAAAGAAAAATTTAGTTCTTTGCGTTGGCTGGGCACTGGCCTAATTGTTTGTGGAATTGTTATTGTAAGTTTAAGCTAAAAATTGTGGTTAAATTATGAGCCCTAAAATAATCTCCTTAACTGTATTTTTGTTTGTTTATATATTATTTATACTTCTACCGCATAGGCGTACTGCTGTAGTATTAGCTGGAAGCCTGCTGCTTCTTTTTACCCAAACAATATCCCTAAAAGAGGCCTTCTTTGCGGTTAACTGGAATGTTATGGGCATATTTGTGGGCACCTTGATTATCGCCGATGTTTTTATGCAAAGCCGTGTTCCTGCGTATTTTGCCGAGGTAATTGTTGATAGGGCTAAGAATACGGCTTGGGCGATTTTATTTATTTGTATTTTAACCGGATTTATTTCTGCCTTTGTAGAAAATGTGGCAACAGTATTAATTATCGCTCCCATTGCTTTGGCCTTAGCCAAGAAATTAAAAATTAATCCCACTAAAATGATGATTGCAATTGCAGTTTCCAGCAATCTTCAGGGAGCGGCTACGTTGATTGGGGATCCTCCAAGTATGCTTTTAGGCGGTTTTGCTAAGATGAACTTTGGGGACTTCTTTTTTTATAAAGGGCGCCTAAGTATATTTTTTGCAGTAGAGCTGGGGGCATTAGCTTCTTTCTTTGTGCTTTATTTTATATTCAGGAAACATAAAGAGAAAGCAAAACTTATTCCGATAGAGAGAGTAAAGAGTTGGATACCTACAATTTTATTGGTTAGTTTAATTGTTTTATTAGGGTTATCTTCATTTTTTGATACAGGGTTTAGCCATGCGGCCGGCCAGATTTGTATGATTTTTGGTATTATTGCTTTATTCTGGGAGAAATTTGGAAATAAAGCTTCGGTTGCCTCCGGAATAAAAAAACTTGATTGGGATACTACTTTTTTTCTTTTAGGAGTTTTTATTATTGTCGGTAGTATTTCAATTACTGGTTGGATCGGCGTGCTTGCTGACTATCTGGCCAGCCTTGTTGGCACAAATATATTTTTAGGCTACAGTGCGATAGTATTTTTGTCCGTAATCCTTTCTGCGTTTATTGACAACGTTCCTTTCTTAGCAGCTATGCTCCCGGTAGCTATCGTTATGGCAAATAAGCTGCAGGTTAATCCATCTCTATTTCTTTTTGGTTTGCTTATTGGCGCAAGTTTAGGCGGCAATATAACACCCATCGGCGCATCAGCTAATATTGTTGCTTGCGGCCTGCTTAAGAAAGAAGGTTACCAGGTTAAATTTGGTAATTTTATGAAAATAGGCGTTCCTTTTACTCTTGCTGCTGTTGGCGCTGCTTATCTCTTTGTTTGGTTTATCTGGAGGTAAAAATATCTAAAGGCCGCTGTTTGGAGTTGCGCTGGGAAGAAAGCAGCATTGCCGATGCCGGATGCAACTGTTTCTTAAGATCTTTCATTTCACTAACACTCCTAGGATGATATAAGGAAAAATCCTTGTCCGCTATGCGGACAAGGATTAATTCGGCTAAACAACTTAGCTTTGCTATCGCTGGCTAAATTGTGGCCTAATTAAATTTTACTTGACAAATGATACTAATATGGTATCATTTATTATCTGCTTTTAAAAAGGGAGGTGATTAAGTATGGGGATTACGATTAGATATATGCTAAGGCCGGTGGCTCACTGTAAAGAGGGTTGCAGTAGGTTGTCCTGGGTATGACATTAAACTACCCAAACATTTCTTCGACTATAATGGAGGCTACGTGAAGCTTATTACAAGAAATACCGATTATGCGTTGCGTGCAATTTGTTATATTGCTAAAAAAAATGGCATTGTGGCTGTAGCTGAGCTGGTTAATAAGCTTAGCGTCCCAAAGTCGTTTATGCGAAAAGTCTTGCAGCAGCTAAACAAAGAAAAAATATTAGAATCTTTCAAAGGGCAAGGCGGAGGTTTTAAGCTTAAACTGCCCCCTGATAAAATATATATAATAGAAATAATGCGTATTTTTCAGGGGCATGTGGGTTTAAACGGGTGTTTTCTTAAGAAGAATATCTGTCCTAATAAAGGAAAATGCGTTTTAAGGAAAAAAATACGTTTTATTGAGAAGCATGCGCTTAGGCAGCTTAAAGAAATAAACATAGCGTCTTTATTATAGGGTCAAAAATATGGCATTAAGGAAGATTATTAATATTGTATTGGAAGAGGCCTATGGCCATATTCGTGATAGCTCAGGTTGCCCTAGGGCGAAAATGATGGATTTTAGAAGGTAAGTTCAACGGAGGAAACGGGATAAAATAAGCCTAGATTCGGAATTAGCACAGTGGCCGGTGCAGTTACGCCTGTTCCATCTTATGCTTCATACTTTGATGGTGCAGATATCTTAGCTGTTGCTAATTGCCTACCTTCGCATACTCTGACTTCCATCAGGTTTTGTTAAAAGGAAAAACTCTCTTGGTTTGCTTTCGGTGATTAAGGAGTCTATCAGTAGCCCTGGCAAGGAAATACCGCTTGAAGATATCACTATCACTATTAGTATTAAAGGAGAAAAGCTTCGATGTTTAATAAATGCCCAGGCCAAGATTTCCGTAAGGTGAGCGTGGAAAGTATAACTTGTCCTGGCTGCGGGTACGCCGCTGAGATTTTTAGCGATGAAATTAAAATAAGATGCCCCAGGTGCAATAATCCAATATGTAGAGAGAAAATGCCTTCTTGCCTGGATTGGTGTAAGGCGGCACGGGATTGTATTGGAGAAGAAAAGTGGTATAATCATGGTTAATAGCTTATTGTAATATCCATGGTCTTTGGAAAAGTGAAAAAGAAGTTAAGGTAGAGTAAACAGAAGGAGGGTTAAATGGATAAGAAGCTTCAAAAAACTTTTAATGATCAGATTAAGCATGAACTTTATTCTGCCCACATTTATCTAGCCATGGCGGCATATTTTGAGGACAAAAACTTGCCTGGTTTTGCGCACTGGATGAAGGTTCAGTATAAGGAAGAGGTAGCTCACGCGATGAAGATGTTTGAATTTTTAAACGACCGAGGGGTAAGAGTTGTTTTACAGGCTATACCACAGCCTATCTCGGAATTTAGCTCTAACCTGGAAGTTTTTGAAGAGACATTAAAGCATGAGCAGAAGGTGACGAGTTTAATTAATGTTTTATACGAATTAGCCAAAGAAGTAAAAGACCATGCCTCTGTGGTATTCTTGCAGTGGTTTGTCAGTGAACAGGTTGAGGAAGAAAAAAATGCTACACAGATAATTCAAACCCTAAAGATGGTTAAGTCTGAAGGCGTGCCACAGATCATGCTAGATAGAGAGCTAGCAAAAAGAGAATAATATTAGTTAACCAAGGAGGATGTTATGTATATGTTAAGGCTATCGTATTTGATGGTGATTGTACCGATTGCGGTTTTATTTACTGCCAGTTTCTTTGTTCTCTTTACTCTACGTAAAATAGAAGAAAAATGGCTAAAGGTTTTTGGTTATGTGGTAGTAGGCCTTCTTTGGTTGGCAGCCTTAGTAGTTTTATTAGGAGCAGCCTACAATATGAAAGGCAGCTCTATCGAAATGAAGAGAGCTATGATGAAGCAAAAGATGAAAGCTTACGGTTCTCAACAGATGATGCAGCAGCATAAAATGCCTGATATGGCTATGCCTGGAAAAGGTGCGCCTGTTAGAGATGAAAAGCTTTCTAAATCCCCTAAGTGCGGCAGTAATAAGGGGGTTATTTTTAAGGCAGAATAAATTTTTTATTAGAATTTTTATGCGGGAGGGAAAATGAATAAATACAAATGTTTGGTTTGCGGTTATATCTACGACCCTAGCATAGGTGATGCGGATAACGGAATTACTCCTGGGACAAGTTTCGAAGATTTACCGGATAACTGGGTATGTCCTGAATGCGGCGTAGGTAAGGATCAATTTGAGAAAATAATCTAACAGTTTTTTGTTACAGTGCTGAATTAAAATGCCCCTAGAGATTGAAGCCAGAATAAAAGAAATTATCCAGCGCAACTATAATGTAAAAAGTTTCCGGCTGGATATTGGCGACATTTTGGATTTTAAGGCCGGACAATTCCTTTCTGTATCTATCGGTCCAGATCCAAGACTAAAGAGATATCTCTCTATTTCCAGTTCTCCGACTGAAACATGTTATTTAGAGTTCACCAAGAAATTAAGCGAGAGTGATTTTTCCAAAGCATTGAACAATTTAAAAGCGAAAGATAAATTAACTATCCAGTATCCTTTTGGAAAATTTGTTTTAGATGAGTCTTCGCCCAAAATTGCTTTTTTATCCGGAGGCATAGGGATTACTCCTATACGCAGCATCTGTAAATATGTAGTCGATAAAGGCTTGGGCACGGATGTGGTGTTGATTTATTCAAATCGTTCTATACGTGATATAGTCTTTAAGGATGATTTTGATGCGATGCAAAAGAATTATTCTCTTTTAAGAGTTGCGCATGTATTATGTGAAGCTGAACCTGGTTTTAAGTGTAGAGTTGGCTTAATTGATAAAGGAATAGTAAAGAATGAAATCCCTGATTATCAGGAAAGGAAATTTTATCTTTGCGGCCCGCCGCAGATGGTTGAGGCAATGCATAAGATACTGGCTGAAGAGTTAGGGTTAGGTGAAGAAAGAATAGCCAGGGAAAATTTCCAGGGATATTAGGCTATCTGCCCGGACGGCGAGACGGGCCTAAAGGCAGGGGAGGGGCGATGGCGGCTATAAAAATATTACCGGGTATATATTCCGTAGGGGTAGTGGATTGGAACGTGCGTAACTTTCACGGGCATACCTATACTACGCAAAGAGGCACAACCTATAACGCTTATCTTATTATAGATGAAAAAATTGCTCTTGTTGATACTGTTTATGGCCCATTTGCTCAGGAATTAATCGAAAATATTAAAGAGATTATTCCTCCTGAGGACATTGATTATATCATTGCTAATCACGTTGAGCCCGATCATTCCGGTGCACTACCTAGTATTATGCAGCTTTGCCCAAAAGCTAAAATATTCGGCACTGCTAAGTGTAAAGAAGGCCTATATAAACATTATTATAGAGACTGGGATTTTCAGGTGGTTAAGACCGGGGATGAATTAAAGCTAGGCAAACGTAGCCTTTCTTTTATCGAGGCGCCGATGATCCATTGGCCTGATAGTATGTTTACGTATTGCCCGCTCGATAGCCTGCTTATGCCTAATGATGCCTTTGGCCAGCATCTTGCAACTGGCGAGCGTTTTGATGATCAAGTTGATCAATGCGCGTTAATAGATGAAGCAGAAAAATATTATGCCAATATTCTCTGGCCTCTTGGTTCAGTAATCCTAAAAAAAATCCAAGAAGTCCAGAAATTAAACATACCCATTAAAATGATTGCGCCTAGCCATGGAGTTATCTGGCGGAAAGATCCGAATAGAATAATTAATTCTTACATTTCCTGGAGTAAAGGGGAAACTAAAAATAGGGCAGTAATAGTTTATGAAACAATGTGGGGGGCAACTGAGAAGATGGCCAAGAAGATTGCTCAGGGCATTGAAGCAGAGGGAGTAGAAGTTAAGCTTTATGAAATAGCTCAAAGCGATCGAACTGAAGTGATTACGCGGATGCTATCAGCTAAAGGTTTTCTTTTTGGTTCATCTACTCATGATAATGATATGCTGCCGAATATTGCTGCGTTTTTAGAGATTGTTAAGGGGCTTAAGCCTAAGGGCAGGCAGATTAGTTTTTTTGGTTCATACGGTTGGGCCGCAGGGGCGGTTAAAGAAATGCAGGAGATGCTTCAGAATAGCGGGGCTGATTTTACGATTCCAGGTATATCTTTTAAGTATGTCCCCGATAAAACTGAATTAGAAAATTGTTTTGAATTCGGCAGCCAATTCGCTAAACTCTTAAAATGAAACAGGTTCCCGTAGAAATCATTAATTTCTTTCGCACCCAAAGTTTTGTGATAGTTGCTTCCGTAGACAAGGATGGCTTCCCTCATAGTTCATGCAAAGCTATAGTTAAGAGTGATTCTGTCGGGACAATCTATTTGATCGATGCTTATCATGGGGTAACCTGTGAGAATATAAAGCGCAATCCGTTGGTTAGTATCAGTGCGGTTGATGAATATAAATTCATGGGCTATTGTCTTAAAGGTAAGGCCAGGATTATGCCAAATGATAATATCAGCCAAGAAATAATTAAAAAGTGGGAGAACAATATTACTTCACGCATGGCAAAGAGGCTCTTGACGGATTTATCCAAAGATAAAAGCCACGCTCATCATCCCGAAGCCAGCCTTCCTGAGCCTGAGCATCTTATTGCCGTTGAAGTAGAACAGATAGTTGATCTTTCTGTGCATCACTTAAGAAAGGGGATATAACATGGCTAAAAATGTAAAGATTTATAGTACACCTACTTGTCCTTGGTGTATCCGTGTTAAAGAATTTTTGAAAGAAAATAATATCGAATTTCAGAATTTTGATGTTTCTGAAAAGCTCCTAGCCGATGAGATGGTAAAAAAAAGCGGCCAGATGGGGGTGCCGGTTTTGGATATTGAGGGCCAGATTATCGTTGGGTTTGATAAAGAGAAGATTAAATTAGCACTAGGCTTATAAAAGAACCTGTTCTAATGTAATTTGCCATGCAAATTTATGATTTAATTATTATTGGGGCCGGGCCGGCGGGAATTACCGCTAGTGTTTATGCAGCCAGACAGAAATTAAATTTTCTGGTAATTAGCCTTGATATCGGCGGACAGGCTGCTTGGAGCGGTGATATTGAAAATTATACAGGCTATCAATTTATTACCGGCCCGGAACTTACACAAAAATTCCAAGAACATATGCGTAAATATAATATTTTACTTAAGGAAAATGAAAATGTCCTTGAACTTAAGAAATCCGGCGAAATTATTTTGATAAAAACAAATAAGGCAGATTATCAGGCAAGAAGCGTAATTATCGCTTCTGGGAAAAAATCAAAAGAGTTGGGAGTTGCAGGAGAAATAGAATTTAAGAATCGCGGCCTGACTTATTGCGCGACATGCGATGGCCCATTGTTTGCAGGTAAAGATGTGGCTGTAATTGGGGGAGGTAACTCTGCCTTAGACGCTGCTATTCAGTTAGTTAAAATTGCTAAGCATATCTATATTATAAATAATACGGATCAGTTAAGCGGAGATAAGATAATGCTCCAGAAGATTAAGGAAGCCGGCAATGTTACAATCTTAAATAATTCTCAAATTATAGCTGTGCTTGGCGATAAATTTGTCAGTGCTATTAAGATAAGAAATAACGGCAAAGAGGAGGAATTAGCCGTAGGCGGAGTATTTGTAGAGATTGGGCTTATTCCTAATTCTGAATTTGCAGAAGGACTTGAGAGAAACCAAAAAAAAGAAATAAAAGTTAAGATGGATAACCAAACCAATATTCCTGGGATTTTTGCCGCTGGAGATGTTACGGATGTCCCGGAAAAGCAGATTATTATTGCCGCCGGAGAAGGCGCAACCGCTGCTTTAAGCGTTTTTCAGTATCTGGCCAAAAAAAGGTTTTAGGATAAATAAGTTGCGGGTAATTTTTGCGGTGGTACAATAAAATCGGCCCAGAGGGGCGTGGTTTGTAAACAAATAAACAAAGCCACAGCCCAGAGGGGCGTGGTTTGTAAACAAATAAACAAAGCCAAAAAAGGAGAAAATAAAATGAGAGATAGAATTGAGAAAGCTTTAGATAAAGTAAGGCCTATGCTGGCTGCTGACGGTGGTAATGTTGAATTAGTTGATGTTACTTCTGACGGGGTAGTTAAATTAAAGTTAAAAGGAAGCTGCGGATGCTGTCCGATGAGCTCGATGACCTTAAAGAATGGAATTGAAAAAATATTAAGGCAGGAAGTTCCTGAAATAAAAGAAGTCGTAGCGCTATAGAAGAAGTTTTAGTAATGTCTCTTGTGAATAATCTAGCCCATCTTAAACGCATAATTTCCGGATATAAATCATGCGTAGTGGCATTTTCAGGAGGCCAAGACAGCGCTTTTTTGCTTAAGGTTTGTTCTATGGTGCTGCCAAAGAATAAAATTCTGGCAGTTACAGCTATTTCTGCTACTTATCCTGAAAGCGAACTGATAAAGGCAAAAATACTGGCAAAAGACATAGGGCTAAAGCTTAAAATAATCAGGACCGCTGAACTAAATAATAAAAAATTTTCCGTTAATTCAACTAAACGCTGTTATTTTTGTAAAAAAGAGCTTTTTACAAAATTAATTGAAATCGCCAAGCAAAATAAATTTAATTTTGTCTTAGAAGCCAGTAATCTAACGGATAAAAAAGATTATCGGCCGGGAAATATCGCCAAAAAAGAGCTAAGAATAGAATCTCCTTTGCTTAAAGCCGGTTTTAGTAAAGAAGATATCCGTAAATTAAGTAAGAAGTTTGGTTTGTCCAGTTGGAATAAACCCAGCTTAGCTTGTCTTGCCTCGCGGATACCTTATGGTATTAAAATAACTCGCGGCCTGTTAAAACGCATTGATCAGGCAGAGGCATATCTAGCCGGATTTTGTTTTAAGCAGGTGCGCCTGCGCCATTATAACGGGCTTTGTCGGATTGAAGTAGATAAACAGGATATAGCTAAATTATTAAATAACCGTCAGGCGATAGTTGAGAAATTAAAGGGTTTGGGCTATAATTATATTACCCTAGATTTAGAGGGGTATCGACGGGGGAGTTTAAATGAGGTGATTGATAAATGAAAGAAATATATTTAGACTATGCGGCAACTACGCCGACTGATCCGGAAGTCTTATCTGCTATGGAGCCTTATTTCTTTGAAAAATTCGGCAACGCCTCCAGCCTTCATGCCTATGGACAGGAAGCCAAGAAGGCCCTTGAAGATAGCCGCCAGACAGTTGCGGAATTTATCGGGGCCGAGCCTGAAGAAATTGTTTTTACTTCCGGCGGCACAGAGTCCGATAATTTTGCGATTTTAGGGGTTGCCTATGCGTTAGAAAAGAAGGGCAATCATATTATTACTTCTGCTATTGAGCACCATGCTGTTAGTGAGCCGGCGAAATTACTGGAGCAAAAAGGTTTTAAAGTAACTTATCTGCCTGTAGATAGAGACGGTATTGTTTCATCTGTGGATTTAAAAAAAGCGATTACGAAGGAAACTGCTCTAGTCAGTGTTATGCATGCCAATAATGAGATCGGCACTTTGCAGCCGATTGCCCAACTAGCAGGCATTGCAAAAGAAAAAGGAATCTATTTCCATACCGATGCCGTACAGACATTCGGCCATATTCCTATAAAAGTAAATGATCTTAATATAGATCTTTTGTCTCTTTCTGCCCATAAGTTTTATGGCCCGAAAGGAGTAGGCGCGTTATATATCAGAAAAGGTACGCGAATAGAAACATTTATGCGCGGTGGTGATCAAGAAAGAGGAAGGCGCGCTTCAACGCATAATATTGCCGGAATAGTTGGCTGCGCGCGGGCGGTTGAGCTTTGTCAGAAGAATATGGAAGAAGAAACCAGATTTCAGAGCGTTTTGCGGGATAGGCTTATTAAAGAAATTCCTGCTAAGATTAGCGAGGTCAGGCTTAATGGGCATCCTACAAAGAGGTTGCCGAACAATGTAAACTTTTCTATTAAGTATATAGAAGGAGAATCAATGCTTTTAAGCTTGGATATGCTGGGGATTGCAGTTTCCACTGGCAGCGCCTGTACCTCTAGTTCTCTTGAACCATCGCATGTTTTGCTGGCAATTGGTTTGGATCATGAGACCGCACACAGTTCGCTTAGAATAACCCTTGGCCGTTTTACCCGCCAGAGCGATATTGATTATCTACTGGAAAAACTTCCGCAAGTTGTGCAAAAGTTACGTGCAATGAGCCCGCTTTATGAACCTAGCCCTTCCAAAAAATCTGGTTAATGAGAAAGGAAGGAGAGGGTTTGAAAGAAAAGATACTCGATTATTTAAATAAAGAACATGACTATATCTCCGGGGACCAAATTAGCAAACATCTGGGTATTAGCCGGCAGGGTTTATGGAAACATATCCAGGAATTAAAAGATTCCGGTTATGAAATAGTTGCCGTCCCGCACCTGGGGTATCGTTTGGAATCTTGTCCCGACAGGCTTTTTCCTTTTGAAATTTCACGCCAACTTAATACAAAATTTATCGGTAAAAAAATCCATTATTTTGACTATCTTGATTCGACGATGAATCTGGCTATGCAGCTGGGGATGGGGTTTGCCCCAAGCGGTACACTTGTGTTGGTTGAATCGCAAACTAAAGGCCGCGGCAGATTAGGGAGAAGCTGGCACTCTCCGAAATACAAAGGAATTTATTTGTCATTAATTTTAAGGCCGATTATTGAGCCCGCGGTTTCTCCCGTACTTACGCTTTTGGCTGCAGTAAGTATTTGTGAGGCGGTAAAAAAAGTCCTAGGCTTGGATGTGCAGATTAAGTGGCCTAATGACGTCTTTATCAACAATAAGAAATTTACCGGTATTCTGACTGAAATGAACGCCGAAGTAGACAAAATCAATTTTGTGGTTATAGGTATCGGTTTAAATGTTAATAATGATAAAAAATCCTTAATTGCGCAAGCTACTTCTTTAAAAGAACACTATGGCCAAGTAATAAACCGCGTTGTATTATTGCAGGAGCTTTTGCGCAGAATAGAAAATAACTATTTTTTATTAGAAGATAAAGGCGCCCAGGTTATAGTTGATAAATGGCGAAGTTATAGCCTTACTTTGGGCAGGCGCGTTAAGGTTTATTGCCAGAATAAACATATTGAAGGATGCGCCGTAGATATTGATAATGACGGCAGCCTGCTTATCCGTAAAGACTCCGGGGTTATTCAAAAGGTCTCAAGCGGGGAGCTCATACACTGCCGTTAATTGTAAACTAAATAAAAATTATTGGTTGACAATTAAACCGCACGCTTTATAATTATTTCATGTTTAAGATAAAGCTCGGCGGTTTTTTTATCGCTGTTCTCTTAATTATCCCCGAAATATCTTTTTCTTCCGAAGATAAGCCCCTAGACCTAGAAACGCTGGTAATTACCAAAGAGAGGCAGTTTCTTCTAAATACCTATGGCACCAGCTTAGATCAGAGTAAGGCTTTTAATTATCAATCCAGCTTAGAAAATCTTAGCCATTTACCGGTGGATTTAGAGAGCCGGTCTTTAAGGAGCGCAATACAGACGGATTTCTCCCTGCGCGGATCTACCTTTGCCCAGGTTTTAATTTTGCTTAACGGTACTAGGATAAATGACCCTCAGACTGCCCACCATAATTCCGATATTCCTTTTACTAAGGAAGATATTACGGATATAGAAGTAATTCCGGGGGCAAGTTCCGCTTTATTTGGGGCCGATGCTATAGGCGGGGCAATAAATTTTAAATTGGCCCCCCCGGGTGAGAAAAAAATGCTTCTGGAATCCGCCGTAGGCAACAATCGCAACGGCTATGGATTATTTAGCTTAAGCGATAAATTCAAAGAGTTAGGTTTTAGGATATCCCTCGAAGATGCTCAATCTGAAGGATTCCGCTATGATACTGATTTTAAAAAATTTACTACTTCAGTTAGTGTTTCCTTAGATTTACCTGATGGCAGCTGGAAGAATAATTTTGGTTATCAGGAAAAAGAATTCGGCGCGTATGATTTCTATACTCCGGGTTTAGGGTATCCTTCTTGGGAGAAGACCAGGACATATTTGATAAACAGTGCAGTTACTTTAAATGATGATGGTTTTTTAATCAGGCCGAGTTTTCTCTGGCGCAGGCATTTTGATAAATTTGCTTTAAGAAGGACGGCCGCTAGTTTTAATGATCATCGTAGTGACATTTATACTCCCAGTATCTATTTGCAAAAAGAGATTAACGTATTGGGTAATGTGGGGTTGGGATTAGAATGGAGCCAGGAGAGAATTACCTCGACTAATTTAGGCAAACATAATCGCGAGGATAGCAGCATATTTTTAGATGATAGTGTAGGAATTGGCCAAAGTTTAGATTTAGGGTTTTCTTTACGGTTGGATAATTTTTCTGATTTTGATAGAGTTTATACCGGCTCAGCCAGCGCTAAATTTAAACTAACTGATAGGGCAGTGTTTAATCTCGGCATCTCAAGGAGTATGCGCATTCCATCATTTACAGAGCTTTATTATAGTGATTCAACTACAATAGGTAATACTGATTTAGCTTGCGAAAAAGCTTGGAATTATCAGGCAGGCTTTGAATATAAGCAGCGAGGTTTTTCTTCGGGCCTGGTCCTCTTTTTACGCAAGGAGCGCCAGATGATTGATTGGGTTAGGCCTGATACTAGCCAGAAGTGGCAGGCGATAAATTTTACGCGCGATAATGTTTTTGGTATTGAATGCTCTATGCATAAAGAAATTAATAGCTTGCTTAATTTAGATGTTAACTACGCATATACGGATAAGAGTATTGATAATCAAGGTTATCTTTATAAATATGGCCCAAATTATGCCCGGCATTTAATAAACACAGTCTTTAATTTTAACCTTCCTTTTGGCGCCCAAGAGATAGGATTTAGTTATAAAAAGCGCCCCGAAAGGCGCGGGTGGTTATTGATGAATGCAGGGTTAAACTATGATTTAAATAAAAACTTAAAAGTTTTCTTAAACTCAACTAATATTTTAAATGTAGAGTACCAGGATATCGCCGGTATCCCCCAGCCCGGAAGATATATCGAAGCAGGCCTGAGAATGGAGTGGTAAAAATAAATATTCTTTTAATTGTAAAATATCGTATAATAACTTAATTTATAAACTAAAAAAGGAATTTATGTTTATACATGTAGTTTTGTTTGAAATAAAACCTCGGGAAGTCGCAAAATACCGTAAGGACAGTTTAATGTGGGCGCGTCAGGCCAAGAAATCAGATGGTTTTGCGGCCTATCGTACTATGAAACGTTATGGGTTTAAAAACCAGTATGCTTCAGCATATCAATGGGATAAGAAATCCGCTCATGACTATTTCATGCGAAAAAACCACGATTGGTTAGTTGGTAAATCTAGCGCAAAAGTCAAAGTTGTAGGTTATTATAATTTTAAGGCAATCGACAAATTAGCCTAATTATTAGTTTTCATCACCAATAGTCTATGGACTATAGTCGATGAGTTTTTAACTTATAGCCGTTAGTTCATAGCCCGTAGGCGTCTTACAATTATATCTACGACCTGCGAGCTATGAGCTATGAGCTATGAGCTAACAACTAAGCATCTATTACATAAAATATAGTTGACAAATTAGAAAAATAGTATAAAATTATCAACATAGTGAGAAAGGGAGTAGAAGTCTTTACCGTAAGGAGAAAGAATGACGCACCTTACGGTTTTTTTGTTTTCATACTTCTAGAGGTAGCTATAATTTAGTCGAAAGGAGGAAGCAAAAGAAATGGCGAAAGGTAAAGTAAAATGGTTTTCCAATCAAAAAGGATATGGTTTTATTACTCCTGAGAATGGTGCTGATGTGTTTGTGCATCATACTGCGATTCAGGGCGAGGGCTATAAGACTTTAGAGGAGGGCCAAGAGGTTGAGTTTGAAATCGAAAAAGGTCCCAAAGGTGAACAAGCTACTAAAGTAGTGAAGTTATAACCTGTTAGGAAAAAGAAAAAGGCCCGGCATAACATGCTGGGCCTTTTTAATTATAGCTTAAATTATGATAGAATAGAGTTAATTCGCGCATTAACTTACTCGCACTTTCTGCCTGCCTTCCGGCAGGTGTGTTCGTAAGTTAAGCGCTCATTAAATATGAAAAAAACTGTAGTGGTAGCGATGAGCGGCGGCGTTGATTCTTCGGTTGCTGCAGCCCTGTTAAAAGAACAGGGCTATGAAGTAATCGGCTTAACCATGTGTTTTAACTTGGCAGAGAAAGACGGCGCAAGGCCCTCTTGCTGCGGGTTAACCGGGATTGAGGATGCTCGAGGCGTCTGCCACAAATTAGGTATCAGGCATTATATTATAAATCTGAATAAAGATTTTTACCGGGAAGTAATTCAGAATTTTTACCAAGAATATCTCTCCGGAAGGACCCCAAACCCTTGCGTAAGATGTAATCAATTTATAAAATTTAACATTTTGCTTAAAAAAACAGTTAACTTAGGCGCGCAATTCTTAGCTACCGGCCATTATGCCAGGATTGTCCCTTCAGGGCAAGGTTATCTGCTTAAAAAAGCCTTAGACCCAAAAAAAGACCAGTCATATTTTTTATATCGTTTAACTAAATGGCAGCTTAAGCACTTAATCTTTCCGTTAGGTAATTTCACTAAACCTAAAGTAAGACAGAAGGCTTCTAGCCTTGGGTTTAATGTAGCAGAAAAACCGGATAGCCAGGAAATTTGTTTCTTGCCTGATGGAAAATATAGGGATTTAATTAAGAGCAAGGGATTGGATTCTATTAAACCGGGTAATTTAGTGGATAAAGACGGAAATATTCTAGGGGTTCATCAGGGGATAGCATATTATACTATAGGCCAGCGTCATGGCTTGGGGATAACTAAAGGCTATCCTTTATATGTGATAGAGATTAATGCTAAAAATAACCGGATTACGGTAGGTAGCCGTCAGTATGCCTGTAAAAGCGAATTTATAATAAAAGATAAACATTTTATATCCAAGCCTTTTAAAAAGAAGATTGAGATTAAGGTTAAGATACGCTATAATCATAAAGAAATGCCGGCAATTGTTTATCCTGCCAAAGGAAAGCTAAAAGCAATTTTTAAGAAACCGCAATTTGCTATAACGCCTGGGCAATCTGCAGTTTTCTATGATAAAGATATAGTTTTAGGCGGAGGAATAATCGAGAAAGTGATTAATTAAAATGATTAGGGAAGATAAGGAATTAGTTGGTAAGATTAAAGAATTAAAGAAAAAGCGTAATGCGATAATTTTAGTACATAATTATCAATTGCCTGAGGTGCAGGATATAGCAGATTTCCGTGGTGATTCCCTTGAGCTTTCACGCATAGCCGCAAAGACTGAAGCAAAGGTGATTGTTTTCTGCGGGGTTTATTTTATGGCTGAAACCGCCTCTATCCTTTCTCCGGATAAATTAGTGGTTATGCCGGATGTCTCCGCCGGATGCCCTATGGCAAATATGATGAACGCCAAGGATTTAAAGAAACTTAAAGAACAACATCCACATGCGGTGGCCGTAGGTTATGTAAATACTTCAGCAGAGGTAAAGGCCGAATTAGATTATTGCTGTACTTCTACTAATGCAATCGCAGTAATAAACGCGCTTAGCGGTAAAAAAGAAATAATTTTTGTCCCGGATAAATATTTAGCCAATTATGTTTCTAAGAAAACCGGTAGAAAATTAATTACCTGGCACGGTTTTTGCCCTACGCATGTCAGGATACTGCCGGAAGACCTGAAAAGGGAAAAGAAGTTTCATCCTAGAGCAAAAGTTATGGTTCATCCGGAGTGCAGCCCAAGCGTAGTTGATTTGGCAGATGCTGTATTATCTACCAGCCAGATGGCTAAATATGCAAAAGAAAGCCCGGCTAAAGAATTTATTATCGGTACAGAAGCAGGCCTGCTTTATCGGCTAAAACAGGATAATCCGGATAAAGAGTTTTATTTAGCTAGTGAGCGTGCTGTGTGCCCAAACATGAAACGCACTACGCAGGAAAAAGTTCTCTGGGTACTAGAGGAGCTTAAGAATGAAGTCAAGGTGCCTGAGAATATTAGAAAAAAAGCTTATTTGGCTATTGAGCGCATGCTTGCAATTGTTTAATGAGTCCCGCACATTCTAAATGTTTAAATATCTAAACCATGTGGTTCATAGATTCATTAGGAAAGAAGGTTCGGGGTGAATATCCCGGTCGTCTTTGAGGATGATTGGCTTTTGGTGGTTAATAAACCCGCGGGATTATTAACCGTTCCTACGCCAAAGAATGAAGCACGTACTTTGACAAGTATTTTAAATAAGGATGCAGAGGTAAAGAATTTAAAATACCGGCTCTATCCTTGTCACCGTCTTGATCGCCAGACTTCAGGGCTCTTGATTTATGCTAAAAATAAAAACGTAGAAGCCAAATTAATAGATGCTTTTAGAAATAGAAAAATAAGCAAAAAGTATATTGCTTTTGTACACGGAAAATTATCAAGGCCAGAAGGCCAGATTAGTTCTAGCGTCGAGGGTAAAAAGGCTCTTACAAAATACAGGGTTCTAGAGGAAAAAAGTAATTATAGCGTAGTTGAGGTATCTCCTGTTACCGGAAGGACCAATCAAATACGCATCCATTTTAAGAATATTCAGCATACTTTAGTAGGTGAGGATAAATTTGCTTTCCGTAAAGATTTTGCTTTACGCTTTAAGCGAGTTTGCTTAGAAGCTAAGGAGCTTAACTTTAAACATCCGGTAACCGGAAAAGATTTAAATATCAATATTGATTTAGCGGGCGATCTTAGGGATTTTCTATCCAGCCATGATTAAATATATAATTTTAGGTTTAGTCCAGGGTTTCACCGAATTTCTTCCGGTCAGCTCTTCCGGGCACCTGGTTATTTTACAGAATATTCTGGGTATTTATTCTAACCAGTTAGCCGTATCTGTTGTTTTGCACTTTGGTACGCTGTTTGCGGTAATCATATTCTTCCGTAAAGATATCATAGATTTATTAAAAAACCAAAATCTTCTGAGGCAGGCATTTTTAGTTGTAATAATTACGGGGACTATTGGATTTTTAGGCAGAGATTTTTTTGAAAAGTTATTTAGTTATCCTAAATTAGTAGGCGCAGCATGGATATTTACCGGTTTAGTGCTTATTGCGACTAAAAAAATTACCCGATTAAACAGGGATAAACTTAAGCTTACTGATGCGCTTATTCTTGGCCTAACTCAAGGGCTGGCAATTATCCCGGGAGTTTCCCGTTCAGGAATAACTATCTCAACGTTATTTTTTAGAAAGATTCAGCGCGAGCTTGCTTTTACATTTTCCTTTCTCGTATCTATTCCTATAATTTTAGGGGCGGTGTTATTAGAGATAAGGAAAATCGAATCAGTGCCCGGAGCGGAAATAAAGAATCTCGCGGTAGGGTTTGTATTTAGCTTTATTGCTGGGCTTTTTGCTCTTTTCTTGTTAAAGTTGGTTATAAATAAGGCTAAATTTTATTATTTCGGATATTATTGCCTTTTTATGGCAGTAATTACACTATTATTTATAAAATGAGTATAATCGTTTTAGGCACGGTAGCATTGGATAGCGTAAAAACTCCTTATGGCAGGCGCAAGGAACTACTAGGAGGTTCAGCTGCGCATTTTTCCATGGCTGCCCGGCTTTTTACGAAGGTTAATTTGATAGCTATCGTAGGATGCGATTTTCCAAAAAAGCATATCGCCTTTTTAAGGAGCAAAGGGTTAAATCTTACTTCTTTGATTATGGATAAGGGAAAAACATTTAGGTGGGAAGGTGAATATAAAGGAGACCTAAATTCAGCGTTAACTCTTAATACCGAATTAGGCGTACTTTCAGTATTTAAGCCTCAGGTTTCCGAAGAGCAGCGTAAAATCGAGAACATCTTTTTAGCAAATGTTGATCCGGATATTCAGGAGCACCTGTTGCGAAAAATGCATTCTCCGAAATTAATAGGTTTGGACAGCATGAACTATTGGATTAATACTAAGCGCAAGGAATTAATTAAGCTGCTTAAACATATAGATATTTATGTAGCTAATGACCAGGAGGCAAGGGATTTATCAGGAGAAAACAATTTGATAAGGGCAGCAAAGTGCCTGTGTTCTTTTGGCCCCAGAATGACTCTTATTAAAAAAGGCGAACATGGGGTTTTGTTTTATTCAAAATCCGGGTTTATTTTTTCTCTCCCTGCGTATCCTGTTGAGAAGGTAATTGATCCTACCGGTGCAGGGGATACTTTTGCCGGAGGGTTCATGGGGTATCTGGCAAAGAGCGGCAGGATTAATTCGCTTACCATAAAGAAGGCGTTGGCTTATGGGACAGTAGCAGCCTCTTTTAATGTCGGAGATTTCGGTTTGTCTAAGACTAGTAAGTTGGTGCCCGGAGATTTAGAAAGCCGCCTAATCAAATTTAAAGATTGTTTTTCATTTTAATTAGTACTCTGCGCTCATTGGAATTGCGCGGGTGTACTCTTACTAGGTAAACACCCGGCCTTAACGGGACGGCCGGTGGCTTTCTGGGCAAGGAGGGATTGCTATGTTAGCGGATGATATTTTTAATGATTACAAAGGGGCAATGAAATCCAGAGATAATCTAAAGAGTTCGGTTTTAAGTTTTTTACGCGCGGATATGCTTAATCAGGCAACTGCCAAGAAAAAAGATAAGCTTGATGACGCAGAAATTTTTGTCGTAATAAAAAAACAGATAAAACAGCATCAGGATTCAATCGAGCAGTTTACTAAGGGCGGCAGGCCGGATGCGGCGGAAAAAGAGAAAAAAGAATTAGGTATTTTAAAAAGCTATTTGCCTGAGGAGATGTCAGTTGAGCAAATTAAAAACCTAATTGAAGAAGCGATTGTTTCAACCGGCTCAAGCGGCCCAAAAGACATGGGTAAGTTGATGAAGGAGCTGTCCGGAAAGATAGCTGGAAAGGCCGACGGTAAGTTGGTCAGTGATTTAGTTCGCATAAGGTTAAGTACTCCTTCCTAAAATGTTTTCTTCATTAAAGATCAGGTATTTTCGTATTTATTGGTTAGGTATGTTTGTGTCTTTAGTAGGCACATGGATACAAAGCGTAGCCCAAAGCTGGCTGGTATTTCAGTTGACTAATTCCGCTTTTCTTTTAGGTGTGGTTGGTTTTTTAGGTTCAATACCTATATTTGTATTTTCTCTGTTCGGAGGCGTTCTTGCCGATAGGGTAAATAAAAGAAATATATTGATCTTTACCCAGGTATCTTTTATGTTTTTGGCATTTTTATTGGCAGTATTGACCCAATTTAAAATTATTACTCCTTGGCAGATTATGTTTATAGCCTTGTTTAACGGTATAATTATGGCATTTGATGCACCGGCAAGGCAGTCGATAGTAGTGGAGCTGGTGGGAAAAGAGCATCTTTTTAATGCCATTACCCTGAATTCAGTAGCTTTTAACTCTTCGCGGATCATCGGCCCTACGATTGCAGGTGTGTTAATCTCAGTAATTGGGATGAGCGGGTGTTTCTATTTAAATGGAGTCAGTTTTTTAGCGGTAATTATCGCGCTCTTTTACATTAGGCTTGGCAGGAGACATGAAAAAAATAATACTTCAGCTTTAAGAGACCTGCGGGAGGGGTTGGTTTTTATCAGCTCTAATCGCCTAATTTTGGCTTTGGTAAGCATGGTGGCGGCAGTGAGCCTTTTTGGTATCTCTTATGTTATACTTATGCCGGTTTTTGCTGAAAATGTGCTTGGCGTGGGAGTAAAAGGCCTGGGCGTGTTAATGTCCGCTACCGGTATTGGTGCTTTAGTCGGAGCCTTGGGTTTAGCCAGCCTGGGTGATTTTAAATATAAGGGAAGGCTTTTAATGGGAGCGGTATTTTTATTTTCTATATCCCTTATGTTATTTTCGTTGTCTAAAAGTTATCTTTTATCTATTTTTACTCTGATTTTTATAGGCTGCACAAGTGTTATTCCGGTTGCCCTGATTAATACTTTATTGCAAATCAATGTTCCGGATAAGTTCCGCGGCAGGGTAATGAGTATTTTTATGATTACCTTTGCCGGGATTATGCCTTTCGGGAATTTGATTTCTGGCAGCTTAGCGCAGGCGATGGGCGTATCAATGGCTCTTTTCTTCTGCGGCTCTTCCTGCCTGGTGTTATTTACGCTAATTAACTTTTTCTTTAGCGAGTTAAGGAAACTGTAACAAATATCATTTGATTTATTAATAAATTTTGATAAAATTATTAGTAAGCCTATCTTTCGGCAGGCAGGGAGGTGAATTAAGTTTTTAACAATCCCAAAAATAGCTATCTGTCATAATAAAATAATCTTTAAATTTTAGAGAGGAGAGTAGGTATGAAGAAGTTATTAAGTTTAGCAGTTACAGTTTTAGTGTTAGCGGCATTATCTGGTTGCGGCAAGAAACAGGAAGCGGAAGATTTGCAGCCTATTACTATGGAGTCTTTAGGAACAATTAGCGCTTCGGTTCCGGCTACTGCGGATATTAAAACACAGGAAGTTAAGGTTTCATCTACCCAGGCAGTTATGCAAGCTAAAGAAGTATTGCCTTTACCTCCAGGTGGGCCCTATAAGCCAACAGGTGTCGAGATTCAAACCGCATTACAGTATGCAGGGTTTTATACCGGTAAAATCGACGGGAAAATTGGACCGAAGAGTAAAAAGGCGATTGAGGATTTTCAGAGCGCAAATGGCTTAAAAGTTGATGGAAAGGTTGGCCCAAGGACATGGGAAGCTTTGAGTAAGCATTTGGTTGCTATTAGCGAGCCTGCTAAAAGGTAAACAGGTAACATATATTTTTTTCAAAGGAATCCCAACATTTTATGTTGGGATTTTCTTTTCCGCGGTGCTATAATACGTTCATATGAAAAAATTTCCGCGTAATTTCCTTTGGGGCGCGGCAACCAGCGCGCATCAGGTCGAAGGAAATAATATTAATAATGATTGGTGGTTAGCCGAGCAAAATCATGCCTTAAGGGAAGCTTCGGATCAAGCCTGCAGGCATTATGAACTTTATGCGCAGGATTTCGAAATAGCCAAAGAGCTTAATCATAATTGTCACCGTTTTTCCATTGAATGGAGCCGTATTGAACCCCAAGAGGGTAAATTTGATGTTTCTGCAATAGAGCATTACCGGCAAGTAATCATAAATTTAAAAAAACAAAATATTGAACCGGTTGTGACGTTGCTCCATTTTACTAATCCTGCCTGGTTTAGCCAGAAAGGCGGCTGGACTAAATTTAAACTCCAGAGATATTTCCTGCGTTTTGTAGATAAAATAGTCAACGAATTCGCAGACCAAGTAAAATTTTGGGTAACTATAAACGAACCGCTGGTTTATTCTTCGCATTCCTATCTTTTAGGAGCCTGGCCGCCTAAAGAACATTCATTATTCAAGACCGCTAAAGTAACTTTTAATTTGGCTAAGGCACACATTGAGGCCTATTGCATCATACAAAAAATTTATCAGGCGAAATCATTAAGTAGGCCTATGGTTAGTATTTCAGCTAATTTACAGGCGTTTGAAATTTGCCGGCCCACATTAAAAAATAAACTAGCTGTATTTCTAAGGCATAAATTATATAATCTTTATTTTATAGAAGTGCTCCTGCGTAGAAAAACCCTGGACTATATCGGAGTTAATTATTATGGTAGGAATCTTGCGGATGTAGAAAGCTGGGGCATAAAGCATTTATTATTAGATACCTGTCCGTATAATCATCATCCATTACGTAAGAACTCTTTAGGTTGGGATATTTATCCGCAAGGATTGTATAAACTCTTGGTTGTTCTTAAGAAGTATAACCTGCCTATTTTAATTACAGAAAACGGCATATGCACCGAAGATGATGATTTAAGGTGGGATTATATACGGGAACATTTGGAAGAATTACATAAAGCGATGCAGGAAGGGGTTAGGGTTTTAGGTTATATCTACTGGTCGCTTATGGATAATTTCGAATGGGATAAGGGGTTCAAACCGCGGTTTGGGCTTGTTCATATAGATTATCAGAATCAAAAACGCACAATTAAACCGAGTGGAAGAAAGTTTGCCGAAATCGCAAAAAGCGGTGAAATTTAAATGAACCTTAAGGATAAAGAATTTATAATAAAAGAAATGCCGTTCTTTGCCGGACTTAACAAGGCAGAGCTTGCGGTGATTCATGCAAAAAGCCAAATTATTGAATATTGTAAGGGGCAGATTATTTATGAAGAAGGCTCCGGCCCAAGTGCTTTTTATTGTATTGTATCGGGCCGAGTACAAATTTATACCAAAGATAAAGACGGAAGCCGGTTAATCTTAGAGTATCTTCACCGTGGAAAATATTTCGGTATCATTTCACTGCTTACCAATGAGCCGCATTCAGTCTCTAGCGAGGCGATAAATGACTGCTATATTTTAGTGATTAATAAGGATGATTTTGATTCTGTATTAGAGAATATCCCGCATCTAGCTATTGATTTAAGCCGTACATTAAGCCGCCGTCTTAAACGAAAAGATATACATCAGAAAAAAATATTTGAAAGCACTGTTATTTCTGTTTTTAGCTCCTATGCGCAGGCGGGAAAAACCGTTTATGCCTTAAATCTTGCTCTTAGTTTAAGCCGCGAAACGCATAAATCCGTAATTATTCTAGATGTTTTATCTAAAGAGAAAATACCCACCTTGCCGCGTAAATTAGAGATCCAGCAGATCCCCATATTAGATCTATCTTCTATCTCGGATATATATGCCTTGCCAAAAGATTTTATTACAAAAAGTAATTTTGACATAGACCTGTGTTGTTTTTATTATGAAGAGGATAACGACACCTGCCTTAAGAGATTGATTGAGATCTTAAGCCTTCTAGTCAATGATTACCACTATATACTTTTAGATTTACCTGCGGCTATGGACCGCTCGATTATCAGCATGCTTAATCAGTCAGATCTTATTCATATACTAAGCAGCCCTGATCCTACAGATCTAAAACGTACCAATAATCTTATCAGCCGGCTTAAAACAGATTTTAATTTTGACCCTCAGAAGATAAAAACTATTGTGAACGAATATAAACTAGCCAAAATTAATTACTCTAGCCAGATTGAGGTTTTGGGACAGGATATTTTTGCGACTATCCCTAAAATAAAATTTGATTCTCCTGAGCGCCTGATTATTGATGATCCAGAGAGCGAATATTCCAAAGTAGTCAGGAGGATTGCCCGTCAGCTTGGAGATTGTTTAGTGGGTTTGGTTTTAGGGGTAGGGGTAGGATATGGTTTCTGCCATGTAGGGGTATTAAAGGTTATTGAGGAGGAAAATATTCCGATAGATATTATTGTAGGTTCCAGTATTGGCGCTTTTATCTCAAGCCTTTGGGCTATTGGCAAAAGTAGCAGCGAAATTTTAGAGATTGCCCGGGAATTTAGAGAGCCTAAACATATCTGGGGCCTAATTGATATAACTTTTCCGTGTTTTGGTTTTATCAAAGGCAACAAATTATACCGTTTCTTAAAGAAGCATCTTGGAGATAAGACTTTTTATGATGTAAAACTCCCTTTAAAAATAATTGCAAGTGATGTGCGCAGGAAAGAGCCAAAAATTTTAGACAGAGGTCCGTTGGTTGATGCTATAATGGCAAGTTGTTCTATGCCGGGGGTTTTTACGCCTTTTAAGTTTAGGGAGGAGATGCTTTTTGACGGAGGAGTAACCTATCCTTTGCCTACCGAGCCGCTTATGCAGATGGGGGTTAAAAAGATTATTGCAGTCAATGTTACTCCTTCCCGCGAAGATATTTTAAAACAACTGGTAAAACTCAAAGAAGGCACTTCTTTAGGTCTTGATGGGAATGGGCAAAAAAATAAACCTCCGGGTTTATTTAGTAGGTTAAAAAATATTTTTAATTTTAATATCGTGAATATTATTTTTAGCAGCGTGGAGATCCTGCAATCTGAGGTAGCCCGCAAAGAAGGTGAATTAGCCGATATTGTTCTGCATCCGGATACATCAGGTTTATTTTGGTTGGAGTTACATAAGTCTGATGAATTCGCCCGCCGCGGAGAAAACGAGGCGCGAAAGCATTTAGGCAAAATTTGGCAATTGATTAATGAATAATCAACCTAGGCTACCGTGGATTTTAGTCTTTAGTTTGCCAAAGGCCGATGCCCAAGCGGTTTTAGTTTTCTTGGCGTTAAATGTCACGGTTTTGTGGCCGAGGATACATAAATGGAAGGAGTTTTAAAAATGAATATGCGATTTATTTTACCGGTTATATTTTATCTATTGATTACTATCCTGTCGGGATGTGCAACAATTAAAGAATTGGGAAAGGGCTTTGTCGGTGTATCCACCCAAGTTTTAGAGGATAAGCGTAAAGATGCTTTAAAAAAATCTTTTGCTTTAGATTATAATGACTGTTATCTTAAGGTTAAGGATATTTTAAATCAGAAAGGTAAAGAATCTGTTGTCTATGCCCAGGACTCTAAAAATAAGATGATTGCCATATATTTTTCTTTGACAGATACTACGCCTGTGGGGATATTTTTTACCGAAGGTCCTGGCCCTAATACTTTAATTGAAATATCCAGCCCAAGTACTTATGCCAAAGAGGAGATTGCAAATAGGATTTTTAGCGGAATTGATGCTTTAATTAAACCCAAGGTAATCTTAGGAGAAGAGAGCTGATGTTAAAGAAGAAACCGGCAATAAATGATTTAATTAGAGAGTGCCACCGCGTTGCTAAAAGTAAGGGTTGGTGGC
>Ga0268276_1000650_pt1 | contig 39369 bp, 29 predicted proteins | sample saktaG_4_FD_190145 | JGI IMG/M metagenome (GOLD analysis project Ga0268276, IMG submission 190145) | Saline water microbial communities from Sakinaw Lake, British Columbia, Canada - sak_2010_1_5_45m | ecosystem: Environmental > Aquatic > Non-marine Saline and Alkaline > Saline ...
AAACAGGTCCTGAAGTAACTTCTTCAAAGGTTAAATATGGATCAAATCCGCCACCATTAAAACTAACTTTATTTCCTGTAAAACTAAGTAGACCATTATAAGATAACGATCCTGATGTTACAAGAACTGAATCTCCTGAATTTAAGTTTGTCCAATTGGTTGCTTGAACTCCTAAAGCATCTCCAACAGTATAATCAAAACCTTCATAATGTGGTAAAGATACAGGGGCAACAGGTGCAGCAGGAGTAACCTCAGCCCAAGTCGTTCCTAAGCGCAGTTCATCAATATCAATGAATGGAGTTTCTCCATCTGAGTCTTGTCTCATAAAAAAATGACGTAGCTTTGTAGCAGGAGTTGCAGCAACACCCGTAATAGTTGCAGCTGGTGAAATAGTCGCTTCAAAATCATTATAGCTTGGATTAATCCAAGCAGATACGGTACCATCGTCAATATTATAACTCATCACTACAAAAATCTCATCACCTATATTAAAGGTTTCTGTCGTTGTAGGAGGAGATGAACTCATATTGCCAAATCCGATATCAAAAGTGGTACCTGCAGCATTCGGATTGGGTCTTACCCATATACGAGCATCATAAGAAAAGGTCGTATCAGCAATAGCAGCAAAATATCCACCATCAGTTAAATCTGTCATTGCAGATTGGTCAGTAACTTTAAAAATAAACGAGGCAAAAACAGGCCCTGAAGTAACTTCTTCAAAGGTCAAATATGGATCAAATCCGCCACCATTAAAACTAACTTTATTTCCTGTAGAACTAAGTAGACCATTATAAGATAACGATCCTGATGTTACAAGAACTGAATCTCCTGAATTTAAGTTTGTCCAATTGGTTGCTTGAACTCCTAAAGCATCTCCAACAGTATAATCAAAACCTTCATAATGTGGTAAAGATACAGGGGCAACAGGTGCGACAGGAGTTACATCAGCCCAAGTCGTTCCTAAGCGCAGTTCATCAAGTTCCATAAATGGAGTTTCTCCATCTGAGTCTTGTCTAATAAAAAACTTGCTTAGCTTTGTAGCCGGAGTTGCATCAGTACCAGTAATAGTTGCAGTTGGTAAAATAGTCGCTTCAAAATCATCATAGCTTGGATTGATCCAAGCAGATACCACGCCATCATCAAGATTATAACTCATCACCACAAAAATCTCATCACCTATATTATAGGTTTCTGTTGTAGTTGGAGGGGAAGAGCTAACATCACCAAATCCAATATCAAAAGTGGTACCTGCAGCATCCGGATTCGGTCTTACCCATATACGAGCATCGTAGGAAAAGGTCGTATCGGCAATAGCAGCAAAATATCCACCATCAGTTAAATCTGTCATTGCAGATTGGTCAGTAACTTTAAAAATAAATGAGGCATAAACAGGTCCTGAAGTAACTTCTTCAAAGGTCAAATATGGATCAAATCCGCCACCATTAAAACTAACTTTATTTCCTGTAGAACTAAGTAGACCATTATAAGATAACGATCCTGATGTTACAAGAACTGAATCTCCTGAATTTAAGTTTGTCCAATTGGTTGCTTGAACTCCTAAAGCATCTCCAACAGTATAATCAAAACCTTCATAATGTGGTAAAGATACAGGGGCAACAGGTGCAACCAATACTACACTGCCTTCGTCGGCACCGATGTAATACGTCCCGGATGAATCCATTGCGGTGGCTGTTGATATCATTCCCAGCATAAGCATTGCCAGAATTGCCACCATTGTAATTAACTTTTTCATACTCTCTCTCCTCTTTTGTTATTAATAGACATTTTCGGTTTACTCTCCACAATTAATTTTTCCATCTCCTCCTTTCAAAATTCGACAAATATTCCAGCCCGAGACATTGTGTCCCTTGCTAAGTTTATAAGTCTGTCTTATCAATCATATAAGACTATTTATGAAATTTTTAAAAGAATATCAACAAAAATTTATGTGATTTTATTAAAAACTTTTAGCAGGGCTGTTGGTGTATTACTCATCTGCATATATTAATTCAAACAGAAACGTATGTATCCAGCTCATCGGCAATCCGGCGAATCATGTTTGTCCGGTCGCGATGGGGCAGGAACGCGCTCTTAAAACCATTAATGATGATTTCCTTAAAATCCGGGATTTTAAGGTTGAAATACTGATGCGCCAGCATGAATTCTTTTGTGAGAGAGGTATTTGATATCAGGCGATTATCAGTATTCAGAGTGACCCGCAGACCGTAGTCATAATAGAATTTAAATGGGTGATTTTCATAAGTTTTTACACTGCCGGTATGAATATTACTGGTCATGCAGATTTCCATGGCGATCCGATGGTCGGTAATATAGTTCAGCAGATCGCCGTCTTCTTTCAGACGCACACCATGCCCGATCCGATGCGCTCCGCAATAATGGACCGCCTGGTGAATAGATTCGGGGCCAAAATCTTCGCCGGCATGCAGAGTTGTATTGATGTTGTTATCGAGTATCAGATAAAATGCTTCTTTATGATCTTTAGCCGGAAAATTTTCTTCGACGCCAGCCAGATCGAAACCGACAACACCGCGATTTTTAAATGCCACCGCCAGTTCCGCCAGTTGATAGGACACTTCCGGTGATATACTTCTGATTCCGCAAATGATGATTCCGGTTTTGATTTTAAATTCTTCTTCGGCTTGTTTTAGTCCTTTGATGACAGCATCCACCGATTCCATTGTCGTCATGCCCTGTTTGGTGTGCAGGATAGGGGAATAACGGACTTCCAGGTACAGTACATTTTCTTTGGAACAATCTTCAGCCAATTCGAAAGCGGTTCTGGTCAGTGATTCGGGAGTCTGCAGAACTTTAAGGGTAAGATCAAATTTTTTGATATATTCCGGCAGAGTAATACCATTACTTTGCACGGTGACCGCTTTGCGCAGCATGTCCGGATCACGGGTGGGCAGATCAACCTTATCTTTCTCAGCCAATTCGAGAATTGTGTTCAGGCGCAACGAGCCATCCAGGTGGCAATGCAATTCAGTTTTGGGTAGCTCGCGGATAAACTCTTCGGTAATTTTTACATTCATGGTCAATACTCAATAAATTTTGCAGTTTTTAATTGTCGAAGAAATGCCCCAACCCGCTCAAAAACGGGGTTTACTTTATCACCAAACTCTTTATCAACTTCTTCAGCGATAATGCCGGCAGTATTTTTACCATCGATCAGTTTCCAAATGTTTGAGCCAATATCGTCAAGATGGATTTTATAATTCTTGTGTCTCGTCAAGGGAGATAAATACTTCAAAGCGACAGCGCTTTTGAATTTCTGTTTGAGAAGCGTGATTTTTCCATCAGGATCGGTCTCAAAATCAACACGAGGGCGGGGAACAATGTCATACATATTGATCATTTTTTCCTCGCCCCTGTGTTTTTTATCCAATGTCTTACTTTCGTCTTTTAATGAGCGGCTGATGGCGGCGCCGGTTCATTCGGGCTGCCGGCGTTCTTCAGCGGTATCTGTACCAATGTGTAAATGATCACGACAAATACACCGAGACTGACTATAAATGACGGGTTCTTGAAAATCTGGAACACATTGATTTCGAAGAATGCCAGCGTCGCAAAAAACAGTCCAACCAGGGCTTCACCGGCGATTAATCCGGCGGCCAGGAGAACACCCACGTTATCTATTCGGGCGACCTGATTTTCATTTAATTTTCGTTTTTTTGTAACTGTTTCGACGATGCCTTTGGTCAGACCGCCAATAAAAATCGCGAAGGTCGTTTCCAGGGGCAGATACATACCGACACTGACCAGCATCGGGCTTTTTACCTGCATGAGAATAAATCCGAAACCCATTAACATGCCGACGATAATCAATGGCCAGGCCATTTCTCCGCCGACGATACCTTTGGACAGCATGGCCATGAGACCGGCCTGGGGCGCCGGAAGATTCTGGCTGCCGAAGCCACCCTGGTAGCCCTCTTTTAAACCGGTCGCAATATCGCCCTGGTTCAGAATTACCAGCGGAATAAACATAACTAAACCCGCAATAACTACACCGATGATGTCACCAAGTTCCATCTTCCAGGGAGTACCGCCGAGAATATGACCGGCTTTCAGGTCCTGGAGCATTTCACCGGCGACAGCGGCGGCAACGCACACAATCGCAGCAACACCCAGCACGGCGGCGATTCCTGCATTTCCCTTGACGCCCAGAGCAACCATCAGCAGCGCCGTAATGACAAGCGTTGAAAGCGTGAGTCCGCTGATTGGATTATTGCTGGAACCGATAATTCCGACCAGGTAGCCGGAAACCGCCGCGAAAAAGAACCCGGCGATGATCATTACCAATGATGTCACAATCGCAACAAAGAATGATGTTTTAAAAACCAGCCATGTGATCAGAAACGTCGCCACAGCGGCGAATATTATTCCAACTAAAATCCATTTGAAACTGATGTCTTTATTGGTTCGTTCGGTAGTGACTTCACCGGTGGCAGCTTTTTTGACGTCGCTGATCGAACGGGAAATACCGGTTGCCAGACTTTTACGCATATTATAAAGCGTAAATCCGGCGCCGACGAGCATTCCGCCGATAGCCATCGGACGGACAATATTGCGCCAGACGTTAATGGCCATTGTGGACCAGGTCGCATGGTCAGCTACCGCACCGGTGGCGATTAAGCTTGGGCCGACAAAATAGGTTATGATCGGTACCAGTAATCCCCAGGCAATCAAACCTCCGCTGAAATTCAGGGAAGCCAGTTTGGGGCCGATAATATATCCAACGCCCATATATGCCGGACTGACGCCGGGTGAACTGAGCAGCAATCCACCTTTCACAGTGGCCGTGCCGGAGCTGCCGATCGCGATTTTTTTCGATGCAAACTGAACAAAATGCTCCCAGCGGGTGGCGAACAGTTTGAACTGACCCAGCATCTGGATCAAGGCCCCCATTCCCATGGCGCCGAAGAGAAATTTTGAACCGGTCCCGCCGGAACGGCCGGTTTTATGAATTTCAGCCGCTGCCCGTGATTCGGGAAACGGCAATTCCGCATCCTCAACCATTACCCGGCGCAGCAGGGCAACAAACATAATTCCCAAAACACCGCCAACAATCATAATCGCGGTGGATGTTAAAAAATTGCCGACCGTGAAAAATTCCGGCCAGATTCCTGCGATGAAAAACGCTGGAATTGTGAAGATTGCGCCGGCAGCGATGGATTCGCCAATCGAACCGACGGTACGGACAAAGTTCTCTTCCAAAACCGTGCCTTTGAAAAGTTTTAGGACAGCCATACCGATAACGGCTGCCGGATAGGTAGCTGCAATCGTCATTCCGGCTTTCAGACCCAGATATGCATTCGCAGCTCCCAGTACTACCGCTAGAATTAAACCTAAAAGCAGGGCTTTCAGGGTAAATTCCTTCATTTCGGTTTCTGCCGGAACAAATGGTTTAAACTCTTTTATAGCCAACTAACCCTCCTGTGTTTCTATATTTGACAACCACTTCAAAAGTGCATTGAAACTAATTAAAGCAGGGATAATTGTCAAGGAAAAGCCGGTAAGTAATCTATTACGAGATTATTTCTGACTAAAGTCTGTCCATAAACCCGTTTCCGTCCCGAGAATCGGGACTAAACGGGTTTTGTGGATATTTCTATAAAAGACTTTGAGTTGACTTTATAGACAGACACTGGCTAAGGAATTGTGCTTCGCAGATATTTTTTCATTTAGCCGCTTTCATTTTTATTCGTCCTGGAGCAACCACTGAACGAGAGAAATAAAAAATAGACGGCAGTATCATATCCAAAAGATTTTTAGTTACCACAGAAAATCAGTAATAATCTTAATTTGTTCTTTGATTCGAATTTAATTAATATATTTCGTTTATTCTGCAATTACTGTTAATCGCGACTATGGTAAAAAAACCTAATTATTTTATAGGCAAGCTCTCTCTTTTGGATAAACAACCCGTTTGTTTGTTCTGCTCTCGCAGTGTTCCCATATCCCTCATCGCTTCCGGCATTGAATTCCTTCAATCAGTGATGCAACTTCCGCTTACGTTTATCAGTGGTTGGCATTCATCGCTTGAACGTAAAGCCTTGCGAATGCATACACCTGAAATGCCTTCGAATATCATTTACTTCCCGGCGCAAGGTATTGACCATTTTAAAATTCCTGCTTACCTTCAGGCTGATTATGAAAACGAGAAACTTTTAATAGTTTCACTGTGGAAATCCGAGAAGGGAACGGATCGGCATACAGCTAAAAAACGAAATGACTATCTGTTGAAAAATTACGATCGATTTCTATTTCTATACATTAGTCCGAAAGGTCAATTGGCTGGATTATACCAACAGGCAATTGATCAACATAAAGATGTTTTCATCTTTGACCATTTCACAAATAATGAGTGGATAACAGAAAATGTTGTCCCGGTTTCAAAATATAATTCCAAGGTATTGTTATGAGCCTTCGTGAACAATTGGAACAGCTTCGTTCTGTTAGCGACCTCAAGAAATTATTCGTCGAGCGTATGAATTTCTCGCCATCTTCCGGATCGGTAATGAGTGCTATTTCAGATAAAGTCCGGGAAGAGGTAATCTCGGCAGATATTATTGCAGAACAGAATGAATTCAAGGTTATTCATTGTTCTCTGAATAAACTGTTAAAAGGTACCGAGCGGCCAGTGATAGAGCAACTTTCAACGTATTACCAGACCAATATGGTTGTCTTCACCGATCCCGATTGCAGTGAATGCCACTTCACAAACCTGCGTCCTATCAAGAAGGGTCAGGATCAATTCAAACTTCGCCTGCAACCGTTCCGGCGCTTTGTCATAGGTCCAAATGAACGTTTGCGCACTGCCGGTGATCGCCTGGCACTGCTGATACTGGATGGTGACGAGTCAGCCGGCAAGGTTCAGTTTAAATGCGATCAGGCTTTTGATGTCGAGGCTGTCAGCCGGGATTTCTACAAAGACTTTGTAGAATATTATAAAGGTTTCCGCGATCTCCTGATGAAAGAGAACATATTGAACCAGATAGATGCCGATGAACATACCCAGACCATTTTTAACCGGCTTTTCTTTCTCTATTTTATTCAGAAAAAAGGCTACCTGAACTGCGATCTCCTGTTTATTGTAAATAACCTGGACCACTTTGGTAATGGAAATTACTACCATGATTTCATCCTGCCCCTGTTTCAAAAATTAGCAGTGCCGGATTACCGGCATAAGGATTTTGAACAGGTCCCCTTTCTGAATGGCGGGCTGTTTGAGTTTTCCGATACTGAAAAGAATCTGAAAATCTCCAACCACGCTTTTGAAACCATAATCAACGGCCTCTTCGAGCATTACAATTTTACCGTTCGGGAAGATACGGAATTTGAAAAGGAAATAGCCATCGATCCGGAAATGATGGGTACTATTTTCGAACGCCTGGTCCTGGGCCTGGAAAGTAAAGAATTTGAAGATATCCCCGACCCGCGCCGGGCAACCGGTTCCTATTATACTCCAAAATTTATCGTTGCCTTTATGGTCAAACAATCCCTGCTGAACGATCTGGCAAGCAACCTGAAAGACATTCCACGTAGTTATATCCGGGAATTGATTTATAAATTGAGTACAAAAGACCTCTCCGATACACAATTAACAACGATCCGGCAACGGTTGCTGGATGTGAAAATTGTCGATCCGGCAGTTGGTTCCGGAGCCTATCCTGTGGGTGTTCTGCTGAAAATTGTGGAGATCATTGAAACCATTGACAAAGTCATTGATCCGGATAAAACGAACTCCTTTAATTATCGCTACAATTTGAAAAAAGAGATTATCGAGCGCTGTATTTACGGCGTCGATCTTCAGGAACGGGCTGTTGCACTATCCCACCTGCGCCTTTGGCTGTCGCTGATCGTTGATCTGGACGCAAAAGACATTGTGGATGTACCGCCACTGCCTAACCTCGATTTTCATATCCTCTGTGGTAATTCGCTGGTGTCGAAAGTTGCCGGTTACTCCTACGATGTGGAAAAACGGATTAAAACCAATCAGAAAGAACTCGATCTGATCGATAAATTTGGTAAGCTGAAAGCCAAACACAGCGCTCTCACAACTCAGGCTGAAAAGACAAAATCGAAAGCCCTGATGGCAGTTATGAAAACCGATATTCTGAAATGGTTCCTGAATGAGTTGATCGAAGAACAGGAACGAAGGATTGCGGATATTGAAGGACAGCGCGGGCTTTTTGCCGAAAATGAAGTATCCAGACAAAAAAAACTGGATTTGACCAAACCCCACCGTGATAAAATCGAAGAAATAAAAACGGTCCTGACAAACGCCGGTCAACTCTCGAAAAAGTTCAACTGGGGTCTGGATTTCTTCGATATTCTGATCCTTAACAGTGGCTTCGATATTGTCATTGCCAATCCGCCGTATGGAGTAAAAGTCGATGATGATATTCGAAATGAATTCGGTGTGCAGAGCAAGGACTCCTACGGTGTCTTTACTGTCTTGGGACTGAAAATCCTGAAACCGAGCGGAACGCTCTGCTATATCATGAGCGATACCTGGCAGACGATTCGTTCTCATAAAAATCTGCGGGATATTCTGTTGAAAGAGGTCGATGCTCAATACCTGATATCCCTCCCACCCGATGTCTTTGCCGCCACCGTTAATACCGGCGTTTATACCTTCGTAAAACGGGCTAAACCCCGGCTGAAAATCGAAAACGAGGCCGATAACTGGCTCCTCGCCGCCGACTTCTCACCGCTGAAAATCCGCAACGGCGATCGCTGGGACTCTTCCGACCTGGAAACCGCCTTTGAACTGCTGATTGAAAACGAATCCTGTGACGAAACCAAAGACGGCTATACCATCGAATCTAACCGGGAATTCGCCATCTTTGCCTACCGCCAGAAACTGATTCCGCGCTTCTCCAATCACTCCTTCTTCATCGCCAGCCCCAAACTCTTCGGACTGATGCGGGATGTGGGAAATATCAAGAATCTGGTGAGAAGTGAAAATGAAGCCGTTATTTATACAATCGATTTTAATAATAAAGAAATAAACATTACCAAGTTTGAAGAGAAAGCAGAAATAAAAGATGGCATGACTACTGGAGATAATGAATATTATATTAGAAAAAGCATTGGAGCTAGGGGAACATATAAAATTATTGATGAATCTCTTATCTTAACCGAAGATGAACTTAAATCTATTTCTGATATAGAAAAAAATAATGGAATTCATTTAAGAACATTTAAAGGAAAAACATACATACCTTATGATAAAGGAGAAGAATCTGATACTGATGAAGCTTGGTTACCATGCTACTACGTTCCATCACGCTATTTTATTGATTGGTCTCAAAAAAGTGTTAATAGACAGAAAACATTGACTATAGCCGATAGGATTCGACTATATAAGGAAAATAAAAGAATATTACCTCATTATGAATCGACCCTTGCTGCTGTAAGAAGAAATACTCAATACTATTTTAAATATGGGATTACTTTTTCCAGAACTGGTGTTTATGCACCAACTTTTAGAATTAATTCTTCTAGTGTCTACGATGTTAAAGGAGCTCAAATATTTATTACTGAGTTAGAAAGTATATTGGATTATTTAGGAATCTTAAATTCAAAATTGATAAAATATTTGTTTAAGTGCTTTGTTATACATACCGTTGATAATCAACCAGCATCTTTTTATGATATACCAATTATAAATATGGAAATAATAAGATGTTTAAGTAATTGGGTGGAAAAAATTATTTCTAAACAAAATAATGACCAATCATATGATTACATGACAAACGAGCAGGTCGAAATCGACCGACTGGTCTACCAGATGTACAATCTGAATGATGATGATATCAAAGAAGTTGAGGACTGGTATTTCCGGCGTTATCCCAAGCTAGCGACAGTGATCGAAGCGAAGATCAAGGCGAAGGCGGAACCGGTGGCGTAGATGAAAAGAATAAGAGGCTGTCCCAAAAGTAACCGTTTAGCCCAAACCGGTCATGTTGAGCGGAGCCGAAACATCTCCTTTTCCTCTCAAGAGATCCTTCGCTTTCACTCAGGATGACATGAATATGAAACTTTTAGGAAAACCTCATCTTATGACGCCAACACTGGAAATAAATCCACCAACAGCACATAGGAGCCGAAGGTGCCAATAGTAGATCGTGGTATGGGAAATAAGAATAACCCACGAATTTATTCGTGGGATTATCGGCAACATAGGTCCACCCTGAACCGTTTAAACGGTTTAATTGCTGCGACGCTGGAACATCATAACGAGAAAAATAGGAGGAGAAATTATATATCCGGCAGTCCGGGTCAAAATCTGCCGCAAATATAATTGTTTAAAATGGGTTATAACCATTTAGACAATAAATCTTAAATTATCTCGTATTACTATAAGGAATTACAATCGAAACACTTAAGCAAAAGATCATTGATTATTCGCGCGATCGGAAATATTTCAGCATTGAAGACCTGAAGCAGTATTTCCAATCCTCAGATATTCATTACACTGACGAAAGCGTCAAAAAATATCTGTATAACTTTCAGAAAGATAAAAGTCTTTACAGTTCCGGTCGCGGCTGGTATTCGACAATTGAGAATCCTTTTCACTTAGAAAAAGAGCCGGTTCAGGGTATCATTAATGAGATCAAAGAGCACTTTCAAATCCTGCCCTTCTCCTGCTGGAGCACCCAGCAAATCCGTTCTTACTTTCATCATCTACCTGGTAAATTCGTGTCCTTCATCTACACAGATGCCGATTCACTGGGACCGGTTTACGATTATCTCCGTGATATATATCCCAATACTTATCTAAATCCCGGACAAGACGAAGTCCGAAAGAATTTCGTGATTCAGGAAAATACTATTGTCCTGCGCCAGGCAATCACCGAAGAACCACGGGATGGTCATTATGCCCGGATCGAGAAGATTCTGGTTGATCTTTATTTTGAAAAAGAGCGTATTAATTTGATTGACGGCTGGGAGTATGACCGGATATTTGAGAATATTGTCAAACAATTTCGCATTGATGCAGCCAAGTTAGTTAGATATGCAAAAAGAAGAGAAATGAAGCAATTATTTTATAGTAAAATCCACTAATGGCAGATAGAGCGCCAATCTGCCATTAGTGGATTCCTTTTGAGGGAACATGGTATCACGGCATTGCTTTGAATTAGATTGGATTGCACAGATTCGGGAAAAATACCCGAAAACCGATCCCTCTATTATTGAAAAAACCATCTATGCTTTTGAATTATTGGGGTTATTGATTAAGAATGGAGTTGATTTCATTTTCAAGGGCGGTACGTCCATGTTATTGCACATTGACACGCCCCGGCGCTTATCCATCGATATTGACATTATCAGTAATGTTGATGAAGGACAGCTGGAAAATATTATTAGAGGCACTGTTTTTCAGCGTTATGAACTCAATAAGCGTACGGCTGGCGATATTCGCAAATCCCACCATAAGTATTATTACTATTCCAAAGTAAATAAACGCGAAGACTATGTTCTTCTCGATGTGGTTAATTATAGGAATCCCTATCGAAAACTTATCGAATCAAAAATCCAAACCGATTTCTTCACTCCTGAAAAAGAAATGGCGGTCAAAATTCCTACCCTTGATTGCCTGCTGGGTGATAAACTCACCGCTTTTGCACCAAATACGGTCGGGGTTCCTTATAATAAAAATAAATCCATGAGTATCATCAAACAGCTGATCGATGTCGATGATCTCTTTATGAATCTGAAAGAACCTGATGATTTGTCACACACTTATCAGCAAGTTTTTGAAATAGAAAACGGGTTTCGTAGTGATCAATATACAATTGATACTGTACTGGCTGATACAATAGAGACTTGTTATCTTATATCCCAGATCGATTTGAAAAAAAGTGTCAGCAATGATAAAACCAATGAAATCCGGAAAGGCATTCAGCAGATTCCCGGCCATCTTCTGATAAAAAAGTATTCATTACCGGAATCGAAACTCTCCGCTGCAAGGATCGCTTATCTGGCTACAATTATGAAGTATCAACGGGATAATCATGACGCCTATTTAAAACGTTATCAAGCGAATACAATAACTGATTCGGAAAGGATTGATGTTGAAAAGTACTCAATACTAAATCGAATCCGCAATGCTTTACCCGAGGCATTTTACTATTGGCATTTAATATCTATGATAGAAATGGAGCAGAATTAATGACCACATTTTCCGATATCATCGACAATCGGGACCTGAACCTAAAAGATGAAATCCTGTCCAAACTGGATGGTTCGGAAAAGGTCAAATTTGCTGTGGGATACCTGTATCTCTCCGGATTTTACCAGATTGCCGATAAACTGGAAAATCTTCAGGATGCAAAAATTCTTATCGGCTCCAATATTAACCGGGACCTGATGGAAGCCCTGGCTGAATCGGTCAATGGTGATGAAGAACTTCAGGAAGTGTATGACTCGGAACAGTATCAACGTCCGGTCGATAGAAATAAAGTAAAAGACAAAGTCCGGGAGCGTATTACGGCCAATCTCCAGGCTTTACCGCACACCGCTCAACGCCAGCAGGAAATCCGCAAACTGGTTGAATTAATCGCCCAAAAGAAAGTCAAAATTAAAGTATATACCCGGCATCCACTGCATGCCAAAGCCTACATATTTAAATATAAACAAGAAATTGCTACAGCTGCTGCCTCGGAAGGAATCGGGGTCATCGGGTCATCCAATCTGACGATCAGCGGATTTTACCACAATACGGAATTAAATACCTATGTTCGTGGTCAGAAGAATTATGAAGAAATGAATGCCTGGTTTGACCGGCTTTGGGAAGAAGCGGTTCCATTCGAAGAAACATTAAAGGAAATATTCGAAGAATCCTGGGCGTTGAAAACTGTTAATCCCTATGATATTTACATCCTTACCTTATATCATCTCTCTAAAGCGTCCATAGAGCGTCAGACCGAACAAATCTGGTTTTGGGAAAATCCGGATTATATGGATCGTCTGGTTTCACGCTTTAAGAAGATGAAAGACCTGTACCCCTTTCAGAAAGTCGCCATAATGCAAGGCTATCAATGGGTCAATAAGTATAATGGTGTGTTTATCAGCGACGTTGTCGGTCTGGGAAAGACATACATTGGTTCCGGTATTTTGCGGCAGCTGCACCGGCGTGCCTTGATCATCTCGCCACCCGGCTTGATTGGGATGTGGGCAGAGTTCATGGAAAAGTTTGAAGTGGACGCAAAGGTGATTTCCCGTGGTCTGCTTTATAGTGGAGTATATAATAAAGCGAGCCAATTATATCAGTATCGGGACCGGGAAGTTGTATTGATCGATGAAAGCCACCACTTCCGGAATGATAGCACCAAGATGTACCGGGAACTACAGCCCTTTCTGGCAGGAAAGAAAGTCATATTAATGACGGCCACTCCTCAAAACACATCGGTCTGGAATATCTACAACCAGATCAAACTGTTCAATCAATCCGAAGAGAATATTTTCCTGAATCGTTATGAAGAACCCCATCTTAGAAATCTTTTCAAGAAAGTCGAAAAGGGGGAATATGCCCTCCCGGATTTATTAAAACACATTGTTATTCGACGAACCCGGAAACACATTCGCAAGTTTTACGCAGATGATAATTTCCAAATCGATTTTCCGAAGCGGCAGTTGCAGACAATCAAATATGATATTAATGAAACCTATCAGCGACTTTATGATACAATTCGTAAAATGTTGCGGAAACTGTGTTATGCCCGGTATGATTTATGGGAATACGTAAGAGATGAAAAGAAAGAAATTGAACCCTATGTCCAGTTAAAAAAGGTTACGGGTACGTTGCGGGTATTTCATAAGATCCGTCTTTTTAAACGCCTGGAGAGCTCGATATTCGCATTTCGTCAAAGTGTGAACAATCTGTATGATATTCATGAAAAGTTTCTGACTATAATTGAGAAGAAAAACATAGTCCCGGCCGGTGAATTAATACAGGATCGAATATACCGTTATGATCTGGACGAAATCTGGGAAAAGATTGAAGATTTAACGGCAGATTATCGGTCAGAGGATTTCAATATTGATGACTTGGTAAAGGATTTGAAACATGATCTTAAGATTCTTGGAAATATTAAAGAATACCTAAGCGGGATTCCGGAAAACAATGATACAAAATATGATGTGTTACTTGGGTTGATAGAGGACTTAAAGAAGAAACGACAGCAGGAAAAGATACTTATTTTCAGTGAATATGCCGACACTGTAAAATACCTGTATAAACGTCTTCAAAACAGTTATCATGATATAGCACTAATCCACGGCGGCACCGAGGGTAATGATAAAAAGATATGTGCCTTTGCTCCTGTAGCAAATGATTATGAAGGTAAAGATGTTATCAATCTCATGGTTGCGTCCGATGTATTAAGTGAAGGTCATAATCTTCAGGATTGTTCTGCTGTCATTAATTACGATTTGCACTGGAATCCGGTTCGTTTAATTCAACGCGCCGGGCGCGTAGACCGTATTGGTTCGGTTGCGGAAACAATTTGGATTGAAAACTTCCTCCCCGTTGACGAAGTAGAAAAAGAAATAAATCTTCAAAAAATACTGGAACGTAGAATAACTGAAATTCATGAACATATTGGCGAAGATGAGCGTATCCTGACTGGAGAAGAGAATCTGAATGAAGGTGCATTATACGCCATTTATGACCAGACTGATATTGACACCCTTGAACAGGAAGAGGAAAAGGATTTTACACCAGAAGAAGCAGAAATCATTATTCGTAATTTAATGCGAGACAAGCCGGAATACATGGCGCTGCTTGAAAAGATACAGTTGGGATTGCGATCTTCAAAAAGAGCTCAGACACTCGACGGTACCTATGCCTTTTTCCGATCGGGGGACTTTGTTCGGTTGTTGGTCAGGCAATCAGACGGAATAATCGAAGAAGATTTTGCGAACGTATTAGGTGAAATCCGCTGTGAACCTGATGAATTGGAATTAACTGTAGATCCGTCTCAAGAAAATGAATATTATTCCGATTTAATGTTTCTGAAACAGCATTTTGAAACGTTCATTTCCAGGGAAAACCAGATCAATCGGATTGAACCTGAAGTACGCAAAGCGGTGAACCGAATTCGCACAATGACCCGGAGCAGGATGGATCAGGAGATATTTCAAAGAAATGTTGAGAAAACATCGGGAGTATTGAATGTCTATTTTCCACATCACCTGGTTTCAGAATTGAAACGTATCAATAAAACCGAGAAGAATGATGATCGCTGGTTTGAGGAAATTCTGAACCTGTATTCCAGGGAGGAATTAAGCCAAATTCCGGAACCGGAAGAACCAGAGCAAAGAAAACCGATTGAGTTTATTTGTGGGGAGATTCTGACGAGCTTGTAAATAATTTATTGGAAACGGTATTTTCAGTGGAAAGCCTCCAGTCGTTGTTCAAATAAAATGATTTCACGTCCTATGCCAATCAAACAAAAAACAGCATCGAATTCTGGTTTGCCCGTGATCAGGTTGTTCAGCGCCTGCCTCGGGTTGGACAGGTCAAGTCCGAGAGAAGATAAAAGATAAAAAACAGAGAGACTGAAACATGGCAACATTTGAATCGAAAGTGTCCGATATATTTGATGAAAATCCAAGATTGGCCCGCAAGATACCGATTTTAATACGGAAGATCTTTTACGAGTCCGAGTCCAAATTCAAACAGCGGCTTAACAAAGAATCTGAGGAAGACCGACAGGCACACTTGATGCGCCTGTTTGATATTCTGTTTATCGACTTCTTTTTTGATGACCTTAACGATCGGTTTATAAACTGGGTGATCGATCATCATCCCGAGCGTTTTAGCGAATCGGAACTTGAGGAGATGCGCGCAGAGTCCGAATCCTATCTTGATTTTTATGAAGTTCAAAAAGTCTTCCCCGGTGAAGGGAGCCATATCAAATCCCTCTTGACGAACTATGAAGGTTTTTTAAAAGATGTTTCTTCTTCGTTGAGTTTGATTAAATGGGATATTGTTCTGTCACGATGTTATCTTTTACGTGGTAATTATTATGCCACCGGTTCGCTTATCCGGTTCAAACCGTCTGATAAGAAATATATTATTAATCGAATAAAAAAAGCCTGGCTGGGAGATAATGATCTTACCGGAAATCAGGATTATGCGCACTTTGCAAAAAATCAGTGGGAAATTTTCCATCAGATTGAGCATGAAATTCGTGAAAAAGCGCAAAATAAAAAGATCTATACGAAATACGGTGAGTTTCATCTCTGTGAAGTTCGGTTTCAGGTGCGGGACCTAAAAGCAGTCCTGGAAAAAACAGACTCTTTCGCTGAATTTAATTTTATCGAAACCAAAACGCGAAGAGATACGGTGAGAAAAAAGAACGTCGTCCGCTATCAGTATGACTGGTTTACGCTGGGTATTGAGGAAGAATTAGAGCAAATCAGGACCGATAACATTGAAAATGGGCTTATGCTGAACACATCTCAACTCGACATCGAAGGTAACCAGACGGGTATTGATGTAATCGGGAACTTATTTGTTGACCAATTTCTGTGTCGTCTCGATACCCGTTCACTTGAACTTGCGGAATTTACTGTTCTTCATTTTACCCGTCTTTTCGGTGATGCCCTTGTTTTTAAACGAATCACAAAAATAAAAAGTAAAATTGATTTAAAACAAGAAGTTGAGGAGGAACCGAAAGAAACCCCCTATGCCAATCAGCAGCGAGGAGAATCCGAATTGTTGAAAAAAATTGAAGAAAATATTTATATGAAACTACTTGATGAAAAAATTCCGGCATTGAACAATATGACTCCCCGTGAAGCGCGGAAAAATCTTGTCGGACTTCCGTTGTTGATTGATTGGCTGAAAGGTATGGAGAACCAATTTGAACAAGATCGAAAAACCGGTAAAACCACAGTGATACTCGACATAATAAAAAAAGAGTTGAATATCGATCTGGAGTATACGGGTTGAATTTGATTTTGTAAAGACGCCCAACCATTGTTTTCATTCCCTTGTTTGCCAATCACACGAAAGCCGCTTAAATTCGAGCAAGATGCAGACCACTGTTCACACCGATTACGAAAGCAAATTGTGGCATTCAGGCAAGCATAATGTTGCCGGGATTGATGAAGCCGGCCGGGGACCGCTGGCAGGGCCGGTCGTTGCTGCCGCAGTGGTATTTGATCCTTCCCTTGATCTGATTCCGGGTGTTGCAGATTCGAAAAAAATCACTGAAAAACGGCGTGAAAAACTGTATGATTTAATTCAACAGAAAGCGAAGGCAATTGGAATCGGGATCGTTGAATGCGATGATATCGACCGGATAAATATTTTGCAGGCCACTCACAAAGCCATGCGTCAGGCCATCGGAAGATTGCAACTGAAAGTTGATCATATACTGGTTGACGGACGTGGTTTGCCCGGTAAAATCTATCCGCAGACGGCCATTATCGGAGGCGACCGGATCTGCTATTCGATCTCAGCGGCATCAATCATTGCAAAAGTATACCGGGATCGGATCATGCGGGCTATGGATACGGTTTTTCCGGGCTATGGATTCGCCAAACATAAAGGATACGGTACTCAGCAGCACCGGGATGCGATAAAAAAACTGAAACCCTGTCCAATCCATCGACAGTCCTTTGCCGGTGTTTCAGAGCATGTATTTGATCTCGGAAAGATGACAAATACCCGCCTGTTGGGAAAATACGGTGAAGATCAAGCTGCGTATTTTCTCTATAAAAAGGGTTTTCAGATTGTCCAGCGTAATTTTCATGCCGGTGTCTACGGCGAAATTGATATCATTACAAAAAAGGATGATCTGTTGTGTTTTGTGGAAGTCAAAACCCAGCGCCGAAAGGTGTACGGACCTCCGGAAAGCTGGGTGGACGAACGCAAAATGGAGCAACTGGGTATGATCGCCGATGCCTATTTGTCACAACATCCCGAGCTGGAGTTAAATTGCCGGTTTGATGTTATTGGAATTACTATTCACTCGAAAGGTAATCGAATAAACCATCTGGAAGACGCATTTCGATTGTAGGAGAGTTATGAAAAGAATCCCTATCGTTTTATGCTTAATCGGATCAGTGCTAATCGCCCAAAGTTTTCAGGTGGGGAATAATGGCGTAGTAGTGTCTGCATCCAAACTGGCTTCCGATGTTGGAATTGAAGTAATGCAGAATGGCGGTAATGCTGTCGATGCAGCGATAGCCGTAGGATTTGCCCTGGCGGTTGTCTATCCGCCGGCCGGCAATATCGGAGGTGGCGGATTTATGGTCGTTCGGACGCCCGATGGAGACGTAACAACTTTTGATTTTCGAGAAAAAGCCCCTCAAGAAGCCCATCGTAATATGTATCTCGATGAAAACAGCAATCCGATTAATGATCTCAGTACCGAAGGTGCTTTGGCATCGGGAGTGCCCGGTTCAGTGGCTGGATATGCTTATGCTCATGAGAAGTTCGGTAGTAAAGCGTGGAAGGAACTCCTTGAACCGTCTGCCCGGCTGGCGCGTGACGGTTTTCCGGTCAGTTATTTTATTCATTCCGGCCTCATTTATAATCAGGCTCGAATGAGCATATATGAATCATCCCGAAAAATGTTTTTTCCTGATGGAGCAGTACCGGAAATAGGCGAAATCCTGATATTTACTGATCTGGCAAATATGCTGGAACGGATTGCACAGAAAGGGTGGAAGGAATTTTATCAGGGGAAGACCGCCAAAGAAATTGCCCGCAGTGTTCAGACTGCCGGCGGAATAATCAGTGAATGGGATTTAAAGCATTATGAAGTCAGTGAGCGCGAACCGGTTCACTTTAATTATCGGGGATATGATGTATATTCGATGGCGCCGCCGAGTTCGGGGGGTATTTGTCTGGCTCAAATTCTGAAAACTGCCGAAAATTTTCCGCTGTCCGACTACGGATTCCATTCATCCACAGCCATTCAGATTGTCACCGAGGCTGAACGACGGGCTTATGCCAATCGCGCTCATTTCCTGGGCGATCCTGATTTTTATAATGTTCCGGTTGACTTTCTGATCAGTGATTCATTGACAAAATTTCTAGCTCAATCCATAGATTTAAGAAAGGCTACACCTAGCGAAACAGTAGATCATTCACCCTATCCCGAAAGCGAAGAGACGACGCATTTTTCGGTCGCAGACAATATGGGCTGGGCTGTTTCAGTGACGACTACTTTAAATGGTAGTTACGGGTCCGGGTTTGTCGCCGGAAAAACGGGAATATTAATGAATAATGAAATGGACGATTTTTCCATTAAACCCGGTTTCCCGAATATGTTTGGGCTAATTGGCGCTGAGGCCAATTCCATACAGCCGCAAAAACGTATGTTGAGTTCCATGACTCCTACGATTGTCACCAGAAACGATTCCCTGATGTGGATTCTTGGAACTCCGGGCGGCGGCACAATAATTACTTCTGTCGCCCAGGTATTAATGAATCTGATTGATTTTGACATGCGTCTGGTTCAGGCTGTAGACGTTCCCCGGTTTCATCATCAGTGGTTACCCGATGTTATTTCCATTGAGAAATACGGTTTTTCACCGGATTTAGTGAAGATTCTTGAGGAGAAAGGATATCATTTCCGAACTCTGTCCGCAATCGGAGATGTGAATGCCATTGAAATGGATTGGATAAATATGCGATTTATCGGTGTTCCTGATAAGCGCTGGCAATCAGCCGCATCAGCCTGGTAATGATGAATCATCGTAAGAAAATAGTAATCGCTTCGGATTCTTTTAAGGGCAGTCTGACATCTCAGCAGGTCTGCGAATCGCTGGCCAAAGGTATTTGGAGCGTTTCCCCGGATACGAATATTCAAATGCTGCCTTTATCCGATGGTGGCGAAGGATTTCTCAGTGTTTTTCAGATGATTACGCCGGGGGAACTTATGTCTGTTGATGTGGTCGGACCTCTGGGTGAACCGGTAGCTGCAAATTATTTTGTCATAAAAGCGGATAATGTTGCGATTATTGAAATGGCTGAAGCGGCAGGATTGATCCGGGTTCCCATGGAAAAGCGTAATCCATTTAAGACAACCACGTATGGGCTGGGGCAGCTGATCCGCCACGCACTGGATGGCGGTATTCGAAAATTTGTTATTGGAATTGGCGGCTCGGCAACCACCGATGCCGGCGCTGGGATGGCGCAAGCACTTGGGGTGAAATTTTATGATGAAAAAGGCGTTGAAATTCAGGGCTTTATGAACGGAGAATTGATTGGTCTGAGCCGGAATATAACAATCGATAAAATTCATCCGGCGATTGCGGAAAGTGAGTTTCGGGTTGCATGTGATGTGGACAATCCGTTGCTTGGTCCCGACGGCGCGGTCTATACATATTCACAGCAAAAGGGGGCTTCGCCTGACGATCTGCCGATTTTAGAACGGAATATGACTGCTTTTAATCATGTTATAGAATCTCAGTTTAATAGGAAATTCTCCGATATAGCGGGCGCCGGGGCTGCCGGCGGACTTGGCGCCGGACTGCTGGCGTTTCTGGGCGCAAACCTGGAAAGTGGAATTGATCTGATCCTGGACACGGTGCAAATTGACCGAATGTTGGATGGTTCTGATTTGGTGATTACAGGCGAAGGTAAAATTGACCGACAGACTTTGCAGGGAAAAGTAGTGACCGGAGTTTCAAGACGAGCCCGCCGATATTCAATACCGGTAATTGGGGTGACTGGAAAATTGGAACTTGATCCTGATGCCATCGGACAACTGGGGTTAGAAAGAGTTTTTTCATTGACTGACGAATGCGGAGATGAGAGAATGGCTATGGAAAATGCTGAGCAACTATTAGTTGAACTTGGAAAACGAATATTAGATTCACATTTTGGAAAGAATTAAATTATGGCCATGGAAATTGAACGGAAATTTTTAGTGCGGGATAATACCTATAAATTAATGGCGAAGCCTGTTTTATATCAACAGGGTTATGTCAGCACGAATGTGGAGGGCGTTGTCCGTGTCCGGATTGTCGGTGACAAAGCGTATCTCACCGTCAAATCATTTGTCAGCCATAAATCCCGCCTGGAATATGAATACGAAATTCCTGTGGATGATGCCCGTGAAATATTGGAGACCGTCTGCCGGAAACCGATCATTGAAAAGAATCGATATGAAATTAAATTCGGAAACGATATTTGGATTGTCGATGAATTTTTCGGAGATAACGCCGGACTGATTGTCGCGGAAATTGAATTGGAAACCGAGGACCAGCAGCTTATCTTGCCCGATTGGGTCGGCGCTGAAGTGACGGATGATCCCCGGTATCTGAATGCCAATCTGGTTGTTCATCCGTTCGTTAATTGGAAAAACAATAAAAAGTGAGATAGAATCATGATGTTCAAAGAAACAAAATTACTTGAAAAACAGATGGATAATTTTCTGGATATTATCAGCGAATCCGTACTGGTGTTCCAGGAGGGTCTACGACGATATTTTAAAAAACAGGCCGATGATTTTGAAAGTTCACTGAATAAAGTTGACGTTCTGGAAAACCGGGCAGATGACCTGCGGCGTGACATCGAAAATCGACTCTATACTGAAACACTGATCCCTGAATCCCGTGGCGATGTTCTCGGACTCCTTGAAAACATGGATAAACTGGTAAACGGGGCGAAGCATGTTTTAAAGGAATTTTCCATTGAAATACCGTTTATACCGGTGGAATATCATGAAGAATTTCTGGAACTGGCGAACGCTGCCGGCAGGGGCGTCGAAGAGGTTGTTCAGGCCGCCCGGCGCTTTTTATCGGATCCGTTATCGGTAAAAACCAATTTGCATAAAGTCTATCATTATGAAGAGGAAGCGGACAGTATTGCCGAAAAAATTAAACGTAAAGTGTTTCGCAGTGAACTGGAGTTGGCCCAGAAGAATCACATCCGGCATTTTATCATCAATATGGATGCCCTGGCGGATAAAGCAGAAGATGTTGCCGACCGGCTCGCGATTTATACAATTAAAAGGTCAATTTAATCAGTGATATTTTTTTTATATCTTAGCAGTGGACTGTTTCTGGGATGGTCATTGGGAGCCAATGACGCTGCCAATGTTTTCGGTACCGCGGTTGGGACCAAAATGCTTAAATTTCGGTTTGCGGCGATAATTGCGAGTATTTTCGTAATTCTGGGGGCGGTGATTTCAGGTGCCGGTGCTTCTGAGACATTAGGAGCACTGGGTTCGGTCAATAAAATCGCCGGTGCTTTTATAGTTGTTTTATCAGCAGCAATAACGGTTTACTGGATGACGCGATTGGGATTACCGGTATCCACATCGCAGGCAATTGTCGGGGCAATTATCGCCTGGAATCTATTTGTAGGAATTCAAACAGATATAAACGTTTTATCAAAAATCATCGGATCGTGGATAGTCAGTTTAATTCTGGCAGCTCTGTTTGCGCTCGTTATTTATCGCTTGGTTATTCGTTTTAAATTATTACTTAAAATTCATCTTTTTCGTCTGGATGCGTACACCCGTCTGGGGTTAATCATTGTCGGTGCGTTTGGGGCTTATTCACTGGGCGCCAATAATATTGTCAATGTCATGGGAGTCTTTGTTTCAATTTCGCCGTTTCATGCTATCACTTTGGGACCGCTGAATTTTACCAGTGTCCAGCAATTGTTTCTGATCGGTGGGATTGCCATCGCTATCGGAATATTTACCTATTCCTACCGGGTGATGTTAACCGTCGGGAAAAGTGTCTATAAGCTGACACCGCAAACGGCGTTGATTGTTGTCTTAGCCGAGTCACTGGTTCTGTTTCTTTTTGCATCGAGAGGTCTACATGATTTTCTGGTCAGCCACGGATTACCGACATTTCCCCTGGTACCGGTTTCCAGTTCACAGTTGGTTATCGGTGCGGTTATTGGCATTGGAATCGCTAAAAAAGCCCGGAATATGAAGTATCGGGTGCTGGGTAAAATCGGGTTAGGATGGATTGTCACGCCGGTGATTTCGCTGCTGATCTGCTTCTTTTCTCTGTTTGTCTGGCAGAATGTGTTTACACAGGATGTAGTCGATCGGGAAGTCGTCCATATTCAGGATTGCGATGTGAAATATTGCTCCAATGATTATAAGAATTGTGAATTTCACCAGCCACATTAATCCGAATTTATTTCAATAAATCAATTATTGTATTAATTTGGACCATTCTTCAGAGTTAAGATCTTCTTGTCATTCAGATTGCTATTTTTGATTTCAGTTTCTCCGAAAACAGCCGGTTTAAAGTAACAGTTTCGGTGTAAGGATTGATGATATGTCTAAAATCGTTGTAAAATTTGGTGGATCGAACCTGCGGACACAGCAGGATATTGAACATGTATTGTCGGTAATTCGGAGATATAACCGTCCTTTGGTCGTGGTTGTATCCGCCTTTTACGGAATCACTAACATGCTTGAAGAGATGTTGTTTAAAGCACAGCATGACCACTCAGCGATTGGCGAAAACCTGGATGTTTTAATAGCGAAGAAACGGGATATGATATTTACTTTAATCAAAAATAAAGATATTCAGAACAGCGCGCGGGAGCTCCTCGATATTCGCATCAAAGCCTTGAAACGGTATCTGCAAGGCGTGAACTACATTGGAGAGATTCCACCTTTTGTATCGGATATCGTGATGAGTTTCGGTGAACGCTTGAGCGCTGCGATAATGACTGCGCTCCTGCAGGATCGAGGTGTCGATTGCGAAGAGGTCACACCGGAAGATATGCAGCTCATCACGGATGGGGAATTTGGTAATGCTGAAGTGGATTTTTCAGCAAGCAGTGAAACTGTCAGGAACCGGCTGTCGGGCGAGAAGACCGCGATTGTCCCCGGATTTTATGGTGTTTCAAAAGAAGGCAAAGTAACCTTATTCGGAAGAGGCGGCAGTGACTATACAGCGGCTTCAATTGCATCCTGCATCAATGCCGAATCCCTCGATATCTGGAAAGATGTGGATGGCTTCCGAACCGCTGATCCGAAACTGGTTGCTGAAACTCATGGGATTCATCAACTGACATATACTGAAGCAGCAGAACTGGCCTATTTCGGGGCGAAAATACTACATCCACGAACCGTTGAACCGTTAATGGCGCAACGGATACCAGTCAGGATTTTCAATATTGCCAAAACTGAACTTACGGACAAACCTTATACTATAATCAGCGATAATGGTACCCGTAGAGATGATATCATAAAAAGTGTGACCTACAGCGACGATTTTTGCATTCTGAAACTGGAAGGTCCGGGTGTGGGGAACAAGCCGGGTATTCTTGCAAAAGTGACCCGGGAAATGGATCACAAGGGCATTAACATCAAATCGGTGATAACATCGCAAACCTCGATAAATATTTTGTTGGGACTAAAAGACCTGCAACCAGCCTTTCAAGCGGTTGCCGGTTTGAAACTGACCGCGGTAAAGACAATTATTACCAAGGATAATTTGTCGGTTATTGCGGCGGTTGGTGAAGGATTGTTGGAAAAACACGGAATTGCAGTCCGAATGTTCGGGGCTGTCTCCCGGCGAGGTATTAATATGGAAATTATTTCCGTTGGCGCTTCGCAAGTGGCAGCCTATTTCATCGTCAGACGAAACGACCGGGATGAAGCGGTCAAAGCAATTCATGCTGAGTTTTTTAATAATCCGAAGGACAAATGATGACTGTAATAAAAAGTATTGATGAAATAAATGAAAAGATAAAGAGTGGCAAAGCGGTTGTTTTGACGGCTGAAGAGGTCAGTAAAATGGCTGCTGAATTGTCGCCTAAAGAGATTGTCCAAAAGGTCGATGTGGTTACGACGGCGACCTTTGGACCCATGTGCTCGTCGGGAGTGTTTATTAATTTCGGGCATCCCGAACCGCCGATCCGCATGCAGAAAGTATTTTTGAATGATGTGGAAGCCTACGCCGGTGTTGCGGCGGTGGATGCCTATCTCGGCGCAACCCAATTATCAGTGAACAATTCAAAATACGGCGGAGCTCATGTTATCGAAGAATTAATTGCCGGGAAAGATATCCGCTTAAAGGCAGTCAGCAATGGCACTGACTGTTATCCCCGCAAAGAAATCGACACGCTGATAAACCGCGACAGTGTCAATGAAATCATCATGTTTAACCCGCGCAATGCTTACCAGAACTATCCGGCAGCTACGAATTCCAGCGAAAATACAATTTACACGTACATGGGAACTCTGCGGCCCAATTTCGGTAATGTTACCTATTCCACTTCCGGTGAAATCAGTCCGCTGTTGAATGACCCGGAAATGAGAACAATTGGAATCGGGACCCGGATTTTTCTCTGCGGAGCCCATGGATTTGTAAGCTGGAACGGCACTCAATTTCGAACGAATGGAAAAACAAATGAATTTGGTATTCCGCTGACACAGGATGCGACATTAGCGGTTATCGGTAATTGTAAGGAGATGGACAGCCGGTATATCAAGGCGGCCTATTACAAAGGGTATGGAGTCAGTTTATTTATTGGGATCGGTATTCCGATTCCGGTGCTGGACGAGGATATGGCTCATCGTGTTTCCATCCGAAATTCCCGGATTGAGACGATTATCCGTGATTACAGCCGACCCGGTAAGCCTGAAATTGGTCGTGTGAATTATGCGATTCTTCAATCCGGTAAAGTGACAATTAACGGCACAGACATTAAAACAGCATCCCTGTCAAGTCTCCGGCGCGCCCGTGAAATCGCAGAACTCCTGAAAAATTCAGTAATAAACGGTGATTTCCAATTGTCACAAATGGTTCAGGCTTTTCCGAAAAAATCAACAGTGAAACCGCTTCAGATCCGGCAATGAAGTTTCCGCATTTTTAACCTCTGAATTATAAATACGGGTACAAAAAATGTATGAACCCCGGTTATATCGTGAAATTCCGCAAAACGACCGGTTTTTCGGGCTTGAAATCAGCTATCTGGAAACGGATTTATGGATAGCCTCTGCACCGACAATATCGGAACATCGTCTTCAGAAATTTGTCGTTAATACAATTATTTCATTAAGAAATGACATTGATGAATATACTCGTAATCATCGGGTATTTATGGACAGTTTCTCAGCGCTGCCACTTGACTTAGGTGCTCCGCTAATTGTCCAAAAAATGTTGAATGCAGCGATTCAGGCAAATGTTGGACCCATGGCGGCTGTGGCGGGTGGTTTTGCTGAAGAAATCGGGAAAAGGATCAAGACCGAATTCTCTCCTAATGAACTTATTGTGGAAAACGGGGGCGATATATATATTAATATCAACGAACCGGCTTTGATTAGTATATATGCCGGTGATTCACCGTTGTCCAATAAAATTGCGTTAAAAGTTACTCCTGAATATTCGCCTTTTGGAATTTGTACATCTTCGGGAACTATCGGACATTCTCAGAGCTTTGGCAAGGCTGATGCGGTCACGATTGCCTGTAAAGATACAGCTCAAGCGGATGCCTTTGCCACGGCGTTTGGAAATAAAATTCAGTCTGTTGATGATATTGATTCTGTCATCGCCGAAACTCAATCGATTCAATCCATACTTTCAGCGCTGGTGATTGTTGATGATAAAATCGGTGTTCAGGGGAAGTTCGAAATCCAGATAATTAAGCGCTGAGTAGAAATTATCCTGATGTATATCCTGGGAAAATTTCCTATCTTTGCCATACGGTTTCACTTTTTTTGAAAGATATTCATGATTGAATCACATATTGGAGAACTGGCGGCTTTAGCGACGGCGGTTTGCTGGACATTTACATCCATGTCATTTGAATCAGCCGGAAAGAAGGTGGGTTCACTGGCGGTGAATTACATTCGCCTTTATATTGGCCTCATATTTCTGAGTGTGTTCACCTATTTCACTCGTGGACAACTATTTCCGGTCGATGCGTCCGGTCATACCTGGACCTGGCTGTTTTTATCGGGAATTGTGGGATTTGCCATCGGTGACCTGCTGCTTTTTCAGGCATTTGTGGTTGTCGGGGCCAGAATTTCCATGCTGATTATGTCCCTGGTTCCACCAATTACGGCATTAATCAGTTATTTTTTCCTCGGGGAAGTGCTGACGAGCTGGGAAATATTCGCTATGTTCATAACAGTGTTTGGGATTTCTCTGGTTATTCTGGAGCGGGGTGGAAAAACTGGACAGGTTAAATTTTCGCACCCAATTTCCGGGATTCTATTTGCCTTTGGCGGAGCTGTCGGTCAGGCTATCGGGCTTATTTTCAGTAAATACGGCATGGGATCTTACAGTGCATTCGCTGCCACTCAAATCCGGGTAATTGCGGGTATCGCCGGATTTACCATTATATTTTTCTTTATGAATCGCTGGGGAAAAGTACTCGCTGCGCTGAAAAACAGATCGGCCATGAAACGAATTACCCTGGGCTCGTTTTTCGGTCCGTTTCTGGGTGTTTCCATGTCGCTGCTGGCAGTTCAGCATACTTTGGCCGGCATCGCTTCAACGATTATGGCGATTGTACCGATCATGATCATAGCTCCGGCGGTTATCATTTTTAAAGAGAAAGTTTCGGTCAAGGAGGTCATCGGAGCGATTATCGCCGTTCTGGGTGTGACGATCTATTTTATCCATTAATATTAGGAGATGTTTTATGTCAAGTCACTCCTATAACAAAATTTGGCTTCATCTTATCTGGGGCACTAAGGGACATCAAAAAACCATCTCCCCGGGAGTTCGAGCAAAAGTTTCCCAAAAATTATTTGAAATTGCTCAAGATAAAAATATCTTCCTTAAATCTTGTCACGTTCACAGCAATCATGTTCATACATTGATTGATATGCTGACAAATTATTCTATTGAGCAAATAGCAAAATATTTCAAAGGAATATCTTCGAATTATTTAAAAAAGGAAGGCATATTGAACAGCCGTTTTTCATGGTGTAAAGGATACGGGGTGTTTTCGGTCAGCGAGTCAGTTGTGGAAAAAGTCATTAAATATATTAAGAATCAGGACGAACATCACAGAACGAAGACTTTTCTGGAAGAGGTGCAAGAGTTTTTGGTGGTAAATAATCTTGAATACACGGACAATTGGTTTCTTGAATAGAATTTTCATTTACCCGAATGAATTCGGGGGTAGTGGTGGTCGCTTATCCCACCCAATAAATTGCCTGCCTGGTGGCAGACAGGGGTGGTTAACCTTTGAGACAAGATGATTGGAAATTCAACAGGTAAAACATTAACCACCGAATTTATTCGGTGGATTAGAGAGATGTCTCTCACAATATCCGACTTGAGTCGGTAAACAAGGAGGTATAAAATGGAATTTCGGGAACTTATTAAATACCGTGAAAGTGTCAGGAATTATGACTCAAATAAATCGATTCCCCAGGACGTACTGAACCGGATTCTTGAAGCCGGACGTTTGGCTCCTTCCGCCGCGAATCGACAACCCTGGAAATTCCTGGTTGTGACATCAGCGAAAATGCTGGAAAAAGTGCACGAATGTTATGCAAAAGATTGGTTTCATGCTGCACCTGTGGTTTTGATTATAATGGGAAAGCGGGAAGATGCCTGGACGCGCCGGTATGACGGCTATAATTCTTTGGAAACGGACCTGACAATCGCCATGGACCACCTGATCCTGGCGGCGGCGAATGAGGGCGTTAGCAGCTGCTGGATCGCCGCATTCGAACCGACTGTTTTACGCAAGGCGCTGGAATTGAAAGATGAGGAAATAGTATTTGCCATTACGCCGCTGGGATATCCCGGTGAAAGTTATCAACCCGGGCATGCCAAAAATCGTAAGGCAATTTCCGAAATAGTTGAATATCTGTGATACTCCGGTTCCATTCGCTGGGTATTATTATCAAAAATGATGGTTTTGTCCCATAGCAGGGATATCTTTAGTGAAAAGAATATTAAAAGGGTAAAGAAAATTTTAACGCATAGGCGCAGAGATCGCAAAGGTACGCAGAGTTTATCAGAAAACTTTTTCCAAAAAGTGTTTGTCTTAAATGTGTCAGCAGCTTCGGTTTGGATACATGTTTGTTATACATTTAATAATTCTCTGCGTCTCTGCGTTTATAAAATATGGGAGAAGCGATGCCCCGCCGACAGATTGTGGTTGCATGTATTGAAGCTGTTGATTAAAATTAAATGTCATTATGATTTGTATAACTTATCAGAGGGTATTGCCGGGTTCTCCATGAACAAAGTGAAGCAATACCGGGAACTCGCGTATGGAACTGTCCAGCAGTTGAGTCTGGGGTGAAAAATAATATATCATGAAATATGTCAATCCCAGAAAAACACAAGACAAATTGCAGAGGAGAAATATCCTTCAGATATTATGAAACAATATGACTATATGGAAGAGTTAGACGAGAAATATGAGTGCGCCAAGCAAAGCTAATATAGGCAAGCCCGGCAACTGCCGGGCACGTGTAACGGCTAACCACCGGCACGGAACTGAACCATGCGTATGAGGAGGTAACGAATCGTGCGAAGCCATGGAGAGGGCAGTTTGTCAGCCGCAACGCAAGTGAAGGTATTGAGCCCCGAAATTATCCTTGTTGCATTGGGTCAAGGGTTTCATATCCTGGAAACCAATATCAGGACACACGTTAAAGGTGAGTGTGTTTCTGACGTGCCGGGGTCTAAGTCCGTAGCGGGCAAACGAACTGTTTATATTGGAACTTGGGAGAACCGAAGCGTACCAACAGGAAGCTTCCAAGAAGCCGAAGAAGCGACAAGGAAGTACGACGTTTCGGTAGTCGGACTGACTCATAGTAGAGGAGTAGGCAGGGTAATGCCTGTTGAGTCCCAAATTTCGGGACACTCGAAGGGGTCAGCATTAATACGTAAAAGCGAAGTGAGGCATAGACCAATCACTGAATTGGAAGATACTATGGAAACCACGCAACGCCTTATATCGGAGATAGTGCATGTGGCTATTGAAGAGAGTATTAGTGAAGAGCCGGATGTGGGAAATCCACAAGTCCGGTTCTGTGAGGGGCATGCGTCTTCTAACATTAAATTTAATAGGAAGGAGGCGACATGCCTACTCGACAAGTGAAATTTGTAGGAAATATTTTATTACAGATGATCAAAAGTGTAAAATAGTGGATGAAGGTGTTGAAAATAATTGGTCAGAATAAAAAGTATTAAAAGCCTAACAAATAAGGATTGATACAACGAGTAGTTGTCATCAATCCAGGGTTCAAGAAGCCCGGATTTCAGCGAAATTGCAAAGTATTCAAGGAATTATATCGGTAGAACGAGTGAATAAAAAGGAGATAATTCATGCGCACCCGAACCTATACGAAGAAAGATGTCGTAGAAATTACGGCAAAACGCTCAGGCCATACGTTTTCCACAACTTTTAAGATCGTCGATGAGGCTTTTGTCACATTGCGTGAAATGCTTTGTGAAGATACAAATAATTTACGTATCGAGATCCGTGGTTTTGGTGTATTCGAAGTTAAACCCACTAAGGCGAAACCTAAAGCCCGCAACCCGCGGACAAACGAGATTGTTTACGTTCCTCCACGGAGGAAGACTCATTTCAAACCGGGAATAATTATTAAAGCTGCCCTGAAAAAATAAGTCCGATAGAGTTGTGATGCTTGTTTCGCGCTGACAGTTTTGAAAATGATAATTCAATGGTAGGGGCAAGTTGGGGCCGGTTTTTACCACATGCCGGCCCTATGATTTCCCGGAAAACATCCCACACAAAACTGGTTATAACAAAGCAAACCGGATATATCCATTATGTAGAAAGCATAACACCAGTTGCATATCAGAAAATCCCCTCATATATTTGATTACTTGGAGTCCAAAAGATTTAAACAATATATAAGAGGATCAAATGAACCAAATTAATAATGACGAAATCCGTAATGCTGTTCGTGAGCGGTACGAAAAAGTAGCTGAGTCAGGTAATTCAAGGTGTGGTTGTTCTGAAGCTTCTTGTTGTGATGATTCTGCAGTAAGCGCACAAGCAATTTCGATGGAAATGGGTTATTCAGATTGGGAAGTGTCCGAAGTTCCAGAAGGAGCCAACATGGGCTTAGGATGTGGAAATCCCCAAGCTATAGCTTCATTGAAACCTGGTGAAACCGTCCTTGACTTAGGCAGCGGCGGTGGTTTTGATTGTTTTCTTGCTGCAAAGCAGGTTGGCAATTCAGGACATGTGATTGGTATTGATATGACGCCTGAGATGGTCAGCAGAGCACGTCATAATGCTGAAAAATCAAATTATTCCAATGTAGAGTTTCGTTTAGGCGAAATTGAAAATCTACCAGTAGCAGATAGTGTTGTTGATGTGATTATCTCAAATTGTGTAATCAATCTTTCTCCTGAAAAAGAGAAGGTATTTCAAGAATGCTTTCGGGTTTTGAAACCTGGGGGCAGATTGGCAATTTCAGATATTGTTGCTACATCAGAGATACCAGACGATATAAAAAAGGATATGACTTTGTTTACTGGTTGTGTGGCGGGTGCATCAACAATAGAAGAAATTAAAAAGATGCTACAATCAGCAGGGTTTTATGAAATAGAAATAAAACCAAAAGATGAAAGCCGCGAGTTTATACGCGAATGGGCACCCAATAGAAAAATTGAAGATTATGTTGTTTCGGCAACTATTGAGGCAGTTAAAACAAAGGCACAATAAACCCTGCCTCATAATTGGTCGCGCAGCGCCAGGGGCTACCTGCCTGACGTAGGCGGGGATGAAATGTCATGTCTGACCTTTCTTTTTTGTGTAATTTCCGCTGGAAATCTTTTTCCTGCCGTCTTATTCACCTGAGTTAAATCCAGATGAATACCTGAACAATGACATCAAGCAGGGAATCCATTCTAAAACATTATTCAGAGATGAAAAGAGTTTAAAGAAGGGTGTTTTGTCACATATGCGGATGCTGCAGAAAATGCCTAAGCGAGTGAAGAATTACTTTAAACATCCAAAGATTGCATACGCAAGATGAATTACAGGGCAATTAATACCCGCCGGTTTAATAATAAAAGACAGGCGGCTTAATCACGAGATAAGGAGGTGTTATTTCAACAACATCATTTTCTTTGTGAGAACTTTATTATTATTGATTAGCTGGTATATATACTGACCGGAGGGCAGCGCAGAAGCGTCGTAACTATAGTTATAAAAACCGGTATTCAAGGACTGGTTTACAACTGTTGCAACCTTTCGTCCCAGTATATCATAAACCAGTAACTGCGTTTCTCCGGCTTTATCAATCGAAAAGCGGAATGTCGTCGTCGGGTTGAACGGGTTTGGATAGTTCTGTTCCAGACTGAATTCCAGTGGTAATGCCGCCGTCTCGATTGCGTTGCTGGGATAGACTGTATAGTAGAAACTGGTCGTATCAGATAATTCTCCGACACCATAATCCTTAACGATGATTTTGACGAGTGAGGTTCCTGAATATTCTTTAAGTGTCTTCACATAGACGGTAGAGCCGGAGGTATGGCCCATTATGGTGAAATACACACCTGAAGTATCCGATTGACAGATAATTTCATGAATATCGGCTGCATCAGGGTCAGTCCAGCTTGGGCGTACTTTTACATATTTTCCGGCTGTTACGGATGTATCCGGTAAATCCTCAATTACCGGGGCAGTATTGGGCGGCGCTTGTCCTGATGTCCGCTTCACCAGACGTAAATTATCAATAAATATCTTTCCATTCACAGTGCCGCTTTCTGCCCAAGTTAAATGAAAACTATCAACATGGTACCTTGAGCCATCCATTATACTGTTTCCGAGATTTTCCCAGGGACCTCCGACTTCTTGGGGATTACCTAAATCCCATTCATACAGACGCCAACCTATCCAATTAAGAGTTATCCAATTAGATACTTCAAAGCCAGTCCAACTTGATACATCGCCTTCTCTAAGACAAAACCGCAACTTATTATTACTATTGTCTCCGTATATATAGCATTGTAGAGTATATGTTGTATCAAATTCTATATCTCTAGGTGAGCCACCAGATAAGTACTCTCTAATATAATGATTTTGCGCTGTCTCATCCCATTGGTATTTAATATAAGCCGATTTTTTATCATTTACATCAAATGCGGAAGCGGGAAGATAATTTGAAGTGCTATAATTGAATTCACTTCCTAAATCTATTACTCCGACTGTTTGACCACTAACGCCATTGTCGGGCTGCCACCATAAGCCGTCTCCTGAGAAATCATCCACCATTTTCTTGGCTGAATAATAGTAATTGTCGGTTGTGAAGTCGATATAGATCTCGCCGCCGAGCGGATTTCCTAATGTATCGGTAATACCGGTTGTGAGTGTAAGAACACTGACTGCATCAGACACCAGTTGGGAAAAGGGCTTGACATTTATAATGGAACGCTCATTAAAGGTATTAACAATCGCTTCAATAGTGACCGGATTTCCATCGTTAATTAAGGAAATCGTGTTTTCATTTATTGTTAGCGGATCTACTTGTTCATCGAATTTGATAGTGATGACATCGTCCAGATCAAATTTTTCGGTGTTCACATTCGGATAACTTGCAATCATTAGCGGACCACTGACATCGACATCGTAAGTCAAAAAAGATATAACGTGTTGATCTCCCGGTGTTCCGTCTCCATTACCATCCAGGGCTTTGCCATTTACGTCAGCGATCGTGGCCGGAAGTGTGAGGGTGTAGGTAGTATTGAACGTCAATGGGCCGGCAATTTGGATTTGTACGGTGGAATTATTATTGCTCCATTTATAGCCTGCAACGGGAATTTCCGGGACAGATGTAATTTTGGCAGCGAACCCGGTGGTGTCGATTGATTTTGAAAAGATAATTGTCAGATCGCGATTTACAGGGATGGTGTCACCATCAGCGGGATAGGAACTTAAAACCACCGGTGCGAAGGAAGGAATATCGTCGGAGATGACGACATTGGAAATAACGGATTCCTGCCAGTACCGGTCAAGAGTTGTGGCAGTGTAGTGATATTTCCCGTTAAAATTTTGAGTACCGGGAAAACTATCGATTGCTGAAAATGCATCCCGGCCGAAGTGTATATCAATGATTATATCCTCATCAAGATTGAATGCGGCATCTTCTGAGCGATAGATCAAATGCCAATGATTTTCCGTAAGTCCTGCGTCAGGCGTAACATTGATTTCATATTTCAAAGCATCAATTTTAGTACGAGAAACTGCGGGCTGGTCTGGAATTGGTGAACTGACATTATTGCGGATTTTAGTAAGTGAATTAAACACAGTATTTCCGGCTTCTTCCCAGTATAATGCGCCATTCCAGGAACCGTAGCTAAAGAATTGAAATCCATCGATCCATTCGATTTCACGACAAGCGTTGATAATTTCCTTATGTCTGTACCATATTTTATTCTGAAGCAGGATATATGAGCCGGGACCAGCAGAAAATAATCTGCCTGCTTCGATTCCCGGCTGTATCCAGTATCCCCAGCTCTCGTTATGACCGCCATTTAACATATTCTTAAAATCTGCACCGGTTGTCCAGTGATAGTGCATTGGAGTCAACTGGTCCACATAGCCTTCATTGAACCAGAGCGCTGCATCCTGATAAACCGTGCAGTAACCCTGCCAACTAGACCAGCGGTATTTTCCCAGTGCAGCAGGAGACAATCTTACCCATGGCTTGATTACCTGGATAGAGTCATGCAAGGTTTTTACGAATTCTGTGACCGACCAGCGCCAGTAGTCTTCCCAACTACTGTAACCCGTTGGAATTCCGGTGCTATAGGGATGGTCAATATCATACAGATATCGTCCGCCTTTATTATTTTGAAGGTCTTCAATCTGTTCCTCTGTAATAAATCCGTCCAGCATGCGGGTTTCATCCATGGAAGCGGCATAACCTTTTGATTTTTTCGAGTTTGAATATTCGTTCCAGCGAACATAATCCAAATGCAGTCCGTCAATATCATAATTGTTGACGATTTCCATGGCGACATCGATTGTGTAGTCGCGGACCGCTTGCATACCGGGCGACAGTGCTCTGCTTTCTGTCATAGCAATTCCCGACTGGTCGCGGCAAACCCACTCAGGATGTTCAGCAGCCGGGGAACCCGGTGCTGTACTGGAAGCCGCGAAACAGTTAAACCAGGCATGAACTTCCATTCCCCGTTTATGGGCTTCTTCAATCACGTAGGCAAGCGGATCATAACCGGGATCCGATCCTCCGGCATAAGATCCCCAGGGTTCGAATGATGAGTTATAGTAGGCTGTGCCGCCTTGCCGAACTTGCCAGATAACAGCATTCATATTTGCAGATTGATGATTGTCCAGAATTTGACGGACCCGTGCTTTGTTAGTTTCTACCGATGATGAAGCACTGATATGTTCCCACGTAATTACCCAGGTTGCCCGGAATTCTTCATTGCTAGTCTGGGAAAAACTCAGCGATCCGAATAATAAAAGTGGAAGAATGATAAATGCGACTGATTGTTTCAATTGAATCTCCTTTTCTTGTACGGGAATAATTTATAGATAATTCGTCAACCTTACAATCAGCTTTTTCTTAAGTTGACGTAGAGCAAGTTCCGACTCGAATTGATCAGATTATTTTGAAAATATTAATAATCGTCTTTGCCTCTTTCAAAAAAAATCGTGAAATTCAACAGGTTTACATGATTCTTTGGAGTATTCAATTATAAACGAGTTTATATCTGTAAAAGGTGTGGGAGAATCGATCGGGTTTTGAAGAAATTATTGCTCCTTATCCTGTTTATTGCTGTTATTGGTTCGGGTATATTCATTATACGGAAGAATCCGGAAGATCAGCTGAAAAAGATCGTTTATCCTTCAGAATTTCGGGTAATGACATACAACATTCATCATGGTGTCGGAACCGACGGAATGTACAGTTTGTCCCGAATCGTACGGGTTATCCGGGAACATGCTCCGCACATCATCTGCTTAAATGAGGTTGATTATAAAACCGAGCGTACCTATCACGACGATCAGGCCCGGATTTTAGCAGCAGAATTGGGAATGGAATTTACCTATGCCCGAAACCTGTCACTCCAGGGAGGCTGGTACGGAAATGCGATTCTCTCAAAATATCCGATCTATTTTTCAGAAAATAAAATCCTGTCCAAGCGGGAAGGTGATGAACCTCGCGGAATGCTGCATACAATTATATCGGTGAACAATCAAAAACTTCATATATACGGGACGCATTTAAGTACCGATTCAGTTTACAATTCTGTCGAATTAAAAGAATTATTAAATCATGCCCTGGATTGGGGACTTGACGAACCCACAATCATTGCCGGCGACCTGAATATGCCACCGGACTCAAAGCGGATCAACGATTTAACCTATTATTTTTACGATGTCGGTGCGCTCGCAAAGCAGGAATATTCGACATATCCATCCGCCAATCCGGAAAAGCGGATTGATTATATCTTTATGAATGATAAACTCGTACCGTTCTCTGTTCAAACTATTGAAAATGATTATAGCCGTGTAGCCAGTGATCATCTTCCGGTGTTGGCAAAGTTTCGAATAAAATAGAAAAACAAAATAAATTTCAAAAGAGGAGAAGACTTAGAATGCTTGATTTCTTAAAAGAATTGGGAATTGAGGAAGTAAACTACGGCGCCAGCCTGGGAAACAGTGGTGGCTGGATCAAAACCAAAGGGAAAGAACTGATCAGCTATTCGCCGATCGACGGAAAACCGATAGCGAAAGTCATTCAGGCGACCGCTGAAGATTACGAGACGGTTATCCGTGAAGCGCAGAAGGCATTTACAACCTGGCGGATGATCCCGGCTCCCCAAAGAGGGTTGATTGTCAGGGAAATTGGTGAAATATTACGGAAGTATAAAGAACCCTTAGGCAAACTCGTGACGCTCGAAATGGGCAAAATCAAAGCCGAAGGCATGGGCGAAGTTCAGGAAATGATTGACATTGCGGATTTTGCTGTCGGTCAAAGCCGGATGCTTTACGGCTCTACAATGCACAGCGAACGCCCGCAGCATCGCATGTACGATCAGTATCATCCCTATGGGGTTATCGGTCTTATTACGGCGTTTAATTTCCCTGTCGCCGTATGGGCCTGGAATTCCTTGGTTGCCGCGGTTTGTGGTGATGTGAACGTGTGGAAACCAAGTTCCAAAGCTCCGCTTACCGCGATTGCCGTTCAGAAAATCATCGCCTCGGTTGTTGATAAGTACGACATAAAGGGAGTTTTCAATATGGTCATCGGCAAAGGCTCAGAAGTCGGTGAACTGATGATTAATGACAAACGCGTACCATTGATCAGTATGACGGGCAGTACTGCCATGGGTAAACGAATCGGCGAAGCGGTGGGAAAACGACTTGGCCGTACTATTCTTGAATTAGGTGGAAATAACGCTATTATCGTAACCGAAAATGCCGATCTGGATATGGCTGTCCGCGCCACCCTTTTTGGCGCTGTTGGCACTGCCGGGCAGCGCTGTACATCGACCCGTCGGATCATCATTCATAAATCAGTGAAAGAGAAATTCGTTAGCAGTCTTGTAAAAGCCTATTCGCAGGTTCCCATCGGCAACCCGCTGAATGCTGGTGTGTTAATGGGACCGGTGATCGATCAGGCCGCTGTTGATCTGATGATGGCGGCGATTGAAAAAGCAAAACAATCCGGTGCAAAATTATTGTGTGGCGGCAATGTTCATAAAATTGATGGTCTTGATGGAGGATTTTATGTGCAGCCGACAATCATGGAAGCAAAGAATGACTATGCTATTGTCCAGGAAGAGACCTTTGCACCGATTCTCTATATCATTGAATATGATGATTTTGATGAAGCCATTCGGCTTCATAACGATGTCCCGCAGGGATTAAGTTCAGCGATTTTTACATCATCGATGCATTATCAGGAACAATTTCTGTCACACATCGGTTCCGATTGTGGAATTGCTAATGTCAATATCGGTACATCGGGCGCTGAAATCGGCGGCGCTTTCGGTGGCGAAAAGGAGACCGGCGGCGGCCGGGAATCCGGTTCAGATGCCTGGAAAGCCTATATGCGGCGGCAGACCAATACCATTAACTGGGGCAAAGAACTGCCGCTGGCACAGGGAATCAAGTTCGATATCGATTAATTACTGTGTTGATACAGGGATCACGGCCCATCAAATCGTTTTTAGGGATCGCACAAAGGACAGGAACTTTACCTGTCCTTTGTTTATTATAACTGCTAAATTTAGGTCATGAGCAAAGGTATTCTTTACATCGTTTCAACGCCTATAGGGAATCTGGACGATATCACCCTGAGGGCTATTAATATTCTGAAAACCGTCGATATTATCGCCTGTGAGGATACCCGACATTCTGCAAAACTGCTGAGTCATTATGATATTAAAACGAAGAAAATCAGTTATTATGATGAAATCGAGGATAAACGCAGTGGTACGCTGATTCGGATGCTTGAATCCGGGAAAAATGTCGCGTTAATTTCCGATGCCGGAACTCCGGGAATCAGCGATCCGGGTTATCGGGTAATCCAAAAGGCGGTTGAAGCAGATATATCCGTAATTCCGGTGCCGGGTCCGTCATCATTACTGTCGGTGTTGGTTTCATCGGGATTTGCGACCGATCGCTTCACTTTTGAGGGATTTTTACCACGCAAGAAAGGACGCAAGACCCGCCTCGAAGAACTGGCAGCAGAAACCCGTACAATGATCATATTCGAAAGTCCGGTCCGGTTACTTAAAACTCTGACCGATCTGTTACCCCATTTTGGAGATCGGCGGATTGTCATCGGGCGGGAAATGACCAAATTTTATGAGGAATACGTGCGGGGTAGTATCCCGGAAGTAATTAGTCATTTTGAGAAATCAAAACCCCGCGGAGAATTTGTGCTGGTGATTGAAGGCTTAACCCGAAAATTGAAAAAAGCAATCTCCGACTAAGATATTATCTATTCCATGAATAATAATCATTCGATTGTTGCCGTTGTAAAATGTCAAACCTATACAAGGAGCGACGTCCAAAAAGCCGTCCGCAAGGGGATTGAATTAATCGGCGGATTTTCGATGATATTTTCCAATAATGAACAGAATCTATTACTGAAACCCAATGCGCTGTCCGGTAAAATTCCGGATAAATGCGTTACCACTCATCCGGAAGTGTTTCGGGCTGTTGCACAACTTCTTCAGGAATCATCCTTTCAGTTGACGTATGGTGATTCTTCGGCTATTGGTAAAATCAGCAGCGTTTTCACTAAAATTGGCATAAAACCTGTCGCCGATGAGTTGAATATTCCATTGGCGGATTTTGAAAACGGGCAGATGGTTTCATTTCCAGAGGGGCATCGTATCAAGCAGTTCAAACTGGCGAATGCTGTCAGTGATTGTGACGCTATTGTCAGTTTGCCT